>Ga0207421_10008278_pt1 | contig 10836 bp, 10 predicted proteins | sample SodLakKL_010_SED_4_FD_187542 | JGI IMG/M metagenome (GOLD analysis project Ga0207421, IMG submission 187542) | Alkaline sediment microbial communities from Lake Tanatar, Kulunda Steppe, Russia - 8KL_010_SED (SPAdes) (version 2) | ecosystem: Environmental > Aquatic > Non-marine Saline and...
CTCGGATCGCTCCGTGAGCGCGCTATTTTCGGGAGAGAACTCATCTACTGCGCGTTGATTGCCCGGTTTGACAGTCTTCGTGGCTAGGGATACCATAGGCTTCGGACTATTCTCAAAGGAGGCAGGTCGTTCAATGGCTGACTTAACACTAAGAGCCAGCGTGCGCGAACCGGGGGATGCCCGGAATTTGCGCCGTGAGGGATACGTTCCCCTGGTGGTTTATGGTCGGGACGTACCCAACCTGCACCTCAAGGTGGACAGACCGGCGCTGACGGCCTTCATGGCTGCCGGCGGGCATCGCGGTCTCCTCGATCTGAAGATCGACGGGGACGAGATTTCCGGCGGTAACGAGCGCAAGGTCATGGTGCGTGAGATTCAACGGGAGCCCCTGGGGCACCACGTGCTGCACATGGACCTATACCAGGTCGACATGGCAGAGAAGATCACCACCGAGGCTTGGGTGCGGATTCACGGTGACGATGTCGCCACAGAAGGTGAAGGAATTCTACAGATGGGTCTTCGGACCCTGTCCATCCAGTGTTTGCCCGGCGACATCCCCGAGTATATCGATGTGGATGTCAGCCAGCTGGGTATCGGAGAGACTGTCACCGTCGGGGACATTACGCCGCCCGAGGACGTCGAGTTTCTCAACGACCCCGATGAAGTCATCGCGGGTATCGTCGTGGCCACCGAGGAGCCCGAGGAAGAAGAGGAAGAAGAACTCGAAGAAGAGGATCTTCTGGACCTCGAAGAGGGCGAAGAACCGGAGGACGCGGCGGAGGAAGAAGACGAGGAAGAGTAGAACGCTTGATCGGAGGAGATCCCGTTGCCGATCCGTCTCGTGGTCGGTCTGGGCAACCCCGGTGAGCGCTATCGCCGGACCCGGCACAATGCCGGGTTTCTGGTTCTCGAACGACTCCAGGGATCTCGCCGTGTGCGATGGCGCCCGGGATGCGGGGGTCACTGGGCCGAGATACTGCTCGACCGCTGCCCGCTGGTGCTGTTCAAGCCGGCGAGCTACATGAATCTCAGCGGGGGCCCCGTTGCCCGTATGGCGGACCGGGGCTTTTCGCCCGGTGAGATTCTCGTCGTGTGCGATGACCTCGACTTACCTCTCGGCCGGGTCCGTATTCGCCCCGGTGGAGGATCAGGAGGGCACAGGGGCCTGGCTTCGATTGCCAGTTCCCTCGGGACGCGCGCGTTCCCCCGTTTGCGGGTGGGTATCGGGCGCCCGGCCGACGGCGAGGTGTCTAGCGAATACGTGTTGCGGCCCTTCGCCCCCGAAGAAAGGGAGCTGGTGGATAGGTCTCTTGATCTAGCGGCCCAGGCGGTTACGTGTGCCGTGGCCTCGGGTGTCGACGCCGCCATGAATGCGTTTAATGGGGCGCATGCCCTTCCCGGGGACCCCGAAGAAGGCTAGGATGGCACTTTTCGCCGGGATCCGATGGGGGAGGAATCATCATCGCAGGTGCTGGGACTTCCAATACACAAGGCAGCGGACCGAGCGACCTCCTGGACGTTTGGTCCGAAATGCCGGAGTTCCGCGACATGCTCGATGGCTTGCGGGTCGACCCTTCCGCTCGCCTCGTTCACGGCCTGGTACCCGGTGCGGCAGCCGCCCTGGTGTCGGCGCTTCACGTCAACCTGGATGGACCCGCCCTGCTGGTCGTCGCCGAAGAGTCCGAGGCTGCGCGCATGGCGGCCGATACAGGTGCCTGGATGGGTCCGGATGCAGTGGAGATTCTTCCACCCATGGATTTTCTTCCAGAGCCGGAAGCCACCCGTAGTGACCATGTCGAGGCCACCCGTCTCCGCGTGATTGGTCGGCTGTTGCGCCGAGATCCGGTCCTGGTCGTCGCTTCGATCGCCGCCCTACAGCGTCGCTTGCCGTCGCCCAACCTGATGGCCGATCGGAGTCTGTCGGTTGCGCGTGGACACGATATTGCGCCGGAAACACTGGTAGCGCAACTCGATCGCCTCGGTTATGGGCGAGGGGATCGGGTAACGGCTCCCGGTGACTATGCGCGGCGGGGTGGAATCATCGACTTCTTCCCTCCCGTTGAGGAGTATCCCGTGCGGGTCGAGTTCTTCGGTGATCGGGTTGATAGCCTGCGCAGTTTCGACCCCGGCACACAGCGGTCCCTCGAAAACACACACGCCGTGCACATCTCCCCCGCCAGCGAATTCCTGGTGGCCCATCAAAACGACGTGATCGAAAGGGCATTGGCGCGGCTGGAATCCGAAATGCACGAGACCACCCGGGCCCTTCGCCGCGATGGCAATGATCGCGCTGCCGCGCGCCTGGAAGGCCGCGTTCGTCGCCAGATGGAAGCACTGCGGAGTCGATCCGCGATCTCGAATCTCGATCCAATCTTCCCCTACATGTGTGATGACATGCGCAGCCTGTTCGACTACCTGCCGCAAAGAGCCCCGGTGTTCGCATACAATCCAATGGAGATCACCCGGAGCATTCGTGGCCGTGCGCGTGAACTCGCGGAGCGTCGTGGGCGGCTGGTTTCCGATGGAACCATGATGCCCGGGCAAATGGACGTCCTGATGGAGTCGTCCGCGGCCGATTTCTTTCCCAAGAATCGCCCCCGCGCGTACCTCTCCGCGCTACTCGCACGTGTGGAAGGAGAAGCACCTTCAAGCGTGATCCGCATTCGCTCCCGTAGCCCGGAGCCCTTCTACGGGCAATGGGAGATGTTCCGAAGCGAGCTCAAGCGCTGGCAGGAAGCCGGGAAGCACGTGGTCATATTTGCCTCCGATGACGACCGCGCTCGGGCCGTGCGCGGGCTGCTTGCCGAGGACAGTCCACGCATCGAGGTGGCTGGGCTGGGGCGCGGGTTCGAACTCCCGGGGCGGGGCCTGGTGGTCATCGCTGAGGAAGAGATCCGGGGCAGGGCGCGCGCAGTGCGGGGCTTTCAGTTGCCCAGGGGGTCCAGGCAACCCATGGAGAGCCATGAAGAACTCACCCAGGGTGACTACGTGGTGCATCGGCAGCACGGGATCGGGCAGTATCTGGGGCTGAGTCGCCGAACGGTGGAAGGGGTGGAGCGCGATTACCTTACCCTTCGTTATGCCGAGGGCGACCGGCTATACGTTCCTGCGGACGCGATCGAACTCGTGCACAAGTATGCTTCCGGGGATGCCGAGCCCCCGCGCATCTATCGTCTCGGGAGTGCGGAATGGGCGCGCGTGAAGGCGAAGGTAAAGGAATCTGTGCGCGACCTTACGCGGGAGCTTGTCGAGCTCTACGCCACCCGCCAAGAGGCAGAGGGGCATACGTTCGGTCCAGACACCGCGTGGCAACGGGAGTTCGAAGATTCCTTTCCGTACGAGGATACGCCGGACCAGCGCGAGGTTACGCGCGATATCAAACGCGCCATGGAGCGGCCACGCCCGATGGATTATCTTTTGTGTGGTGATGTGGGATACGGCAAGACGGAAGTCGCTTTTCGCGCCGCGTTTAAGGCAATGTCCGAGGGCAAACAGGTGGCGTTCTTGGTGCCGACCACGGTCCTGGCGCATCAGCACTACCACACGGCCAAGGATCGTTTCGGAGGGTGGCCTTTCATGATCCACTCCCTCAGCCGGTTTGCCACCGGGCGCGAGCAGGAGCGAACCGTGGCTGGGCTTCGCCGGGGAAAGATCGACATGGTCATCGGGACGCATCGGTTGCTGGGAAGCGACCTCGATTTCCGTGATCTCGGCCTGATCATCGTCGACGAGGAGCATCGCTTCGGCGTGGGCCACAAAGAGCAACTGAAGGAGCTGCGCCGCAATGTTGACGTGCTGACGCTATCGGCGACACCGATCCCAAGGACCCTGCACATGGCCCTCTCGGGTATTCGAGACGTGGGCATGATCACCACACCACCCGAGGATCGTCTGCCGGTTGTCACCTACGTGATGGAATACGATGCGCGGCTCGTGGCGGACGCGCTTCATCGGGAACTCGACCGGGGAGGACAGGCCTTTTACGTGCATAATCGCGTGCGTAGCATGTACGTGGCAGAACGCCGGGTGCACCGGATGATTCCCGAGGCCCGGGTAGGGGTTGCGCACGGGCAAATGCCGGAAGCGCAGTTGGAAAAGGTGATGGAGGCGTTTGATGAAGGAACCCTCGACATCCTGGTCTGCACCACGATTATCGAATCGGGGCTGGACATGCCAGATGTGAACACGCTGATCGTGGAGGATGCCGATCGCCTCGGCCTGGCGCAGCTGTATCAGCTCCGGGGGCGCGTTGGTCGATCGAATCGATTGGCCTATGCGTACCTCACCTACCGGCATGGGGAGGTGCTAACCCATACGGCGGCGGAGCGCCTGCACGCACTGCGTGAATTCACCGAGCTCGGGTCCGGTTTTCGGCTGGCCAAGCGGGACCTGGAGATCCGCGGTGCCGGCAATGTGCTCGGAGCGGAACAGCACGGCTTCATGTTGGCCGTCGGATTCGAGCTGTACGCGCGCTTCCTCCGTGAAGCCACGGCGGAACTTCGGGGTGAAGATGCGCGGCCGGTCCTAAAGCCCTCCATCGAGATTCCCTTGGATGCCTATATCCCGGAAGACTACATCCCATCTGGCGCCGAGAGGATATCTTTCTACCGGCGACTCGGACAGGTGGAAAGCCTCGAGGGCCTCGCGGATTTGCTCGATGAGATGCTGGATCGCTTCGGTGATCCCGCGGAGTCGGTCATAAACCTCGTCGACCTGGCCGAGATCAGGATCCTGGCCGCGGATCGTGGCGTCACCAGCATATCCTGGGAAGGCCACAGCGTAATCTTGCAAATGGTGCCGCGGGACGAATCAATCCCATGGCAGGCGATTATCGCGGACATGGGCCTGGTGGCACGGTCCCGCCAGCTGAAGACCGGGGAGAAGGTCACGCTTCAGCGTCAAAGGCTTGGTGGTCCGGGCCTGCAGCCACCGGTAATCCGGGATCTGTTGAAACAATTGCCGCGGCTGCCGGGTATGAATTGAGGAGGTTTCTGATAAGCTGATATGGTAGGATGTTGCAATAGTTGCCCGGGGTTTCCGGGCGCACATTCGCGCCGAAAGGAGAGTCCCGCATGAAAGCGACCGGGGTAGTGCGCAAGATCGACGAATTGGGACGTGTCGTCATTCCCAAGGAAGTAAGGCGGACTCTGAAGATTCGCGATGGAGAGCCCCTGGAAGTGTATACGGATGATGATGGCAATGTGATACTGAAGAAGTACTCGACCGTTTCCGCTGTGGGTGATGTGGCGAGGGATACGGCGGAAGCCCTACATGCCACCATCGATCGATCGGTGATGATCATGGATCGCGATGCGGTGGTCGCCGTGGCGGGTCTCGATGATGCTTTGCTGGGATTGCCCATGGGTCCAGTGGCCGAGCGCGCGCTTGAGATGAACGAGCGGGTTGGGCCGGTTGAGGAGGCTTCCGGGGATATCGATGGTTTCATATTGGCCGACCCGCCGCCTTCGGTGAACTGGTCCGGTTACTGTGTTGTGCCCATCACCGACGGGGAGTCCGCACAAGGGCTCGTCGTGGTGGTAAAAGAAGAGGACGATACACCCCTCGCTCCCGAGGACGTGGCTGCCACTCGGTCGGCAGCGGCCATCCTGGGGAAAATGCTCGGGGTCTGAGGCAGGGATCGGCGGGGTGGGTCTTCGTACCCGCCCGCTTGCGCCGCGTGGAGGAGATCAGAATGGCTCGTTGGAGAAACCGGACCGGTTATGCGAAGGGATAGCTTTCTCAAGGGCGCTTTCATCCTGATGATAGGCAGCCTCGCCAGTCGGGTGCTCGGGGCCGTTTACCGGTTCGTCCTGCCCTGGCTCATGGGGGGTGGTGATGCCGGCGCATACGGCATGGCGCTGTTCGGGTTGCCCTACTCGATCTACTCGATCGCCCTCGTATTGTCGACGCTGGGTATTCCCCTCGCGGTCTCGAAGCTGGTTTCCGAAGCGGAGGCGAGGGGGTCCCTGCAGGAAGCCCGACGAGTGTTTCGGATATCCATCTTCCTGCTAATGGGATTGGGTGCGGTGTCTTCTGGGGCCCTTTATGCAGTGAGTCCTTACTTTGTCGAGCGCGTGTGGCAGAATCCCGACGCCTATTACAGTATGGTGGCTTTGGCGCCGGCCGTGTTTTTTGTGGCGATAATGTCAGCCTTTCGTGGCTGGTTCCAGGGCCTGCAGAACATGACACCGCATGCGGCTTCCCAGGTCGTGGAGCAGCTGGTTCGCGTGTTGACCATGTTTACGCTGGTGACCGTCCTGGTTCGCTATGGTCTCGAATACGCGGCGGCCGGGGCAACGTTCGGTGCGACCACGGGGGCGCTGGCTGGCGTAATCTACCTCGCCGTGGCCTATTTTCGTAGTCACGGGGACATTCAGCAGGAGAGCGAAGGCAATGATGCCGATTGCGGCGCGGGCACCCTGGCACTGTCGACCGGCGAACTGGTGAAGAGAATTCTCGTGTTCGCCATTCCCATTTCCATCTCCGGCCTGGTCCTTCCACTGATGCGCTTTGTCGATGCCGCCGTGGTGCCCTATCGCCTCATCCAAAGCGGGTACGAGGTGGTGGCGGCAACCACGGCCTATGGGTATCTCGAATCGTACAGCATGCCGTTTATCAATGTGCCCGCGGTGTTCTCTACTGCTATCGCCATCAGCCTGGTGCCCTCCGTGTCATCGTCGTTAACGCGCGGCGATCGGGGTGCCATCCGGGATAAGGCCGTCGCGGGGCTACGCATTGCCTCCCTGATCGGGATTCCTTCCGCGGTCGGTCTTTATGTCCTATCAGATGAGATTCCCACGCTCTTTTGGCGAGCCCCCGAAGCAGGCCCGGTTTTGGCTTCCATCGCGCTCGTCGCTTTGTTCCTTGCGTTACAACAGGTATCTTCCGCCGTGTTGCAGGGCATGGGGGCACCGGCGCTACCCATGTACAACCTATTCGTGGGAGCGATCGTGAAGCTTGGGCTCACGTGGTTTCTGACGGCAGTTCCCGCCCTGGGAGTACGCGGCGCCGGATGGGCGACGGTAGTGGGATTTGCCATTGCGGTGGTGCTCAATATGGTGGCTCTCGGGCGAAAGGTCGGCCCATTTAGCATTGTCGGGTTGTTCTGGCAGGCAGCCGTGGCGGCGGCTTTCATGGCGGCGGCCGTTCGCGTCGTGGTACCGGTACTGGCGGAAATGATAGGGATGAGCGTCGCCGTTGTGACCGGGATCGGCGTAGGTGCCTTGGTGTACGGGGTGGTCCTGCTATTGGTCGGGGGCGTTCGCGCTGATGATCTCGAGATGATTCCCCGCATCGGTCCCCGGATCGCCCATGTCCTGCGGCGCTGTCGTCTCCTGCGCGCTTGAGCGAAAGGGGGAACCATTTGACTGAGAAATTGCGGATTCTCGGGATTGATCCATTCCAACCCGATTTGTCGCCATTTTGTGACGAGTTAGCGGGTCTCGAGGGTGCCTTTCCGCCCGGTGATACCGGGGATGCCATGCGTGGGATCTTGGAGCAGGCTGCGATCGCGTTCCAGGAGTGTACGGGGGATGCGTTACCGGGGTTCTACTGCGCACCGGGTTGCCCCGTTCCCTTGGATCCTTACGCGGACCGCTTATTGCGTCGGGCGGCGCGTGAAGGGGTCCCCGTGGTGATCCACCAGGCGGCACCCCTCAGCTACCGGGTTTCGCTTGCCTCGATCCGAGGTGAGGCAACCGAGAGGGAGCGGGAGCGTGTCCTGGGTCCAGACGATGTCGCCACCATGTTTCCCCACGATGCGGGAACCTGGATCGAGGGGATGTGGGCGCTGCAGGACCCCGGCCCCGTGCTTTCGGAGCTCACGCATCTCTCGTTGGCGAATGTTTACTGGGTGGACCTGGATGGGAAGGCGGAGCGTGTGAACCGGGAAAGGCTCGCGGGATCGTTCGTACCGGGGCACTTTCGCCTCCTTTGGATCCCTCCGGTGTCGGAATCGGATTGGCGCGAGGCGTCCGGTGCGGGGGGGCGCTACTTTTCGAGCCTCATGGACGTGGTCTATCGCCTTCGGGCGCCCGGGGGATGCCCGTGGGACCGGTCACACAGCCACGAAAGCCTCAAGCCTTTTCTGCTCGAGGAATGCCACGAGCTCTTACACGCCATCGATTCACAGGATCAAGAGTCACTCAAGGACGAGTTGGGCGACGTCTTGCTCCAAGTGGCGCTGCACGCGGTGATCGCGGACGAGAAGGGATCCTTCGATATCGCCCAGGTTGCGCGTGCGATACGCGATAAGATGGTCCTGCGTCACCCGCACGTGTTCGAAGACGTGGTGGCGGAGACTCCGGCTGATGTGGAGGCAAACTGGGAACGTATCAAGATGAACCATCGGCCCGAGGGGGAGGCGTTGCTCGATAGGGTCCCGCGTTCGCTCCCGGCACTGCTGCAGGCAGAGAAAGTCCAGAAGGTCGCCTCGCGAATAGGATTCGACTGGGATCGTGTCGATGACGTGGTAGACAAGCTTCGCGAGGAAGTGGAGGAGTTTGTCTTGGCTCTCGAGACCGACGGAGAATTCGGGGCAGAACTTGGGGACGTCCTCTTTTCCTTAGTAAATGTCGCCCGGTTCCTGGAACTGTCCCCGGAAGTGGCACTGCTCGGCACAGTGGAGAAGTTTCGCCGGCGACTCGGTGCCGTTCAGGATGCCGCAAGGGCTGAGGGCCGCAGCCTTGATGCGTTGACGCTCGAGGAAATGGATTCCCTCTGGGATCAGCAGAAGAATCAAGAGTGATATCCGAATAGCCCATTCTGGCAGGAAAAGAGAGAGTTTTCGGCGAATTGACGGAAAGATACCGAGAATCGTTGTTCTGGGAACCCCGGGGTACCAAGATGGTACTCTTTCCCAAAATCTCCGGCGAAATAGGCGCCGGTAGAATCTCATTCGGAGGTGGCGGAAAGAATGAATAAGTCGGATTTAGTGGGAGCCGTAGCAGAACAGACGGGAATGACGAAGAAGGATGTAGACCGGGTCATTGGTAAGACCCTGGAAACCATCGAAGATGCCCTGTGCCGTGATGAGAATGTGTCCCTGGTGGGATTCGGCACGTTCGAAGTCCGCCACCGCAGTGAGCGCACGGGTCGTAACCCTGCCACCGGCGAGGAAATGACAATACCTGCGGGATATGTCCCGGGATTTCGTGTGAGCAAGTCGGTTCGCGAGAAAGTAAACAAGAGCCTGAAATAGGTATCATTTTATCCAATTGTGATAGGGCTTCTTACGTTCGGGGCGTCGCTTGAGGCGTCCCGAACGCGCTTGTTGGCCCCGTACAGGTGTCAGGTTTATGCGTCGAAGGAAGGTGGATCCACTGAGAATCGACAAGTTCTTGAAGGTTTCCCGTATCATCAAACGGCGGACCGTAGCGAGGAGTGCATGCGAGTCCGGGCGGGTCTTCGTTAATGGGAACGTGGCCAAGCCCGGCCGGGAGGTTGATGCGGGGGACAGGGTCATTGTTGAGTTCGGAAACCGCACCCTCGAGATCGAGATCCTAGAGATTCGTACCCACGTACCGGCTGCGCGCGCCCCGGAGCTCTACCGGGTGATTCGGGAGGACTATCGTGAAGACGAGCGATGATGTCGAAGAAGTCGCCCCCGGAAAGATGTAGGCATCTTGTCGAGGCACCTGGCGCGTGGGCAATTTAGCCAAAGAAGGGGATCAGGGAAGTCACTCCTTCGGCTATCCCGAGGCTGATGAGTCCTGCAAGGATAATCCCAAGTGCCAGCGTCATCGCAGATTTTACGAAGTCGAGGTCGAGTACCACAGCCGTAATGGCGCCAACCCAAGGGCCTGTTCCGGGAAGCGGTAAGGCCACCGAGACCAGGATGCCGATGTAGCCGTAACGCTCGATGGTCGAACGATGGCGGCGGGTCATGCGCAACAACAGGTTTCGCACTCCCGGGAAGTATCGCGCGCTGGCGAGCAAGAGGCCGCGAAGGATAATGAGAAATGGCAGCACGGTTGCGGCGCTGCTGGCCGTCGCGATCCCCAGGGCCATGAACGGACGCAGGCCATAAACGACCGCAACCGGAACGCCGATCCGCACGTCCCAGATGGAAGCAATGATGATCTCCGGAAGGTTTTCAAGCGGCGGCACAGGCCCCCTCCTTCCGCCGACCCGATTTCTGCTCCATTATAGCACAGTATACGGTAGAGTCATCGCTCGTCTGCCCAAACCGGGTCACGATGCATGCGCGTTTTGTGACGGGGACAATATTGTCCACGATGCCCCCCCGGGATTTTAACCACCCGGGAGGATTTTTTGAAATAGGGCCGAATATTGGGAATTACCCACAAGAAATGTAGTGGATTTGTCCACAGTCTGTACATAACATGTGGATAGAGGGCTGGCAGATAGTACGTGAAGATCGAAATCCGTGGGCTCGAGAGACTTAGCTTTCGCGAACGCCAGGTTGTCGCCTTGAAGGAGACCGGGCATGGCAATGCTGCCGTCGCAGAGCGGCTGGGCATCGGCGTAAGCACGGTGGCTACGCTACTCGCGCGTGCGAAAAGCAAGGGTTATCAGGTTGTGCTGGTGGTCGAGGGCGATCCGCTCGGAGTGTTCGGTGATTCGGATGCCGAAGGTGGTGAGTAGGCATGGGCAAAGCCCACAGTCGAACGAATAAGAACAGGGTTTCTCCCGCCAAGAGAACGGTGCGACGCATCCTCTATCGGATGGGGCGAGCGTTCCTCATCCTTTTGTCCGTCGCCCTTTTCATCTATTTTGCATACGCCATGGTCGAGAATCATCGCGAAATCGCTGAACTCGATGAGGAGCTCGAGGTGCTTCGGCAGGAGATCGAAGAAGAGCGATCCCGCCACGAGG
>Ga0207421_10008279_pt1 | contig 10836 bp, 7 predicted proteins | sample SodLakKL_010_SED_4_FD_187542 | JGI IMG/M metagenome (GOLD analysis project Ga0207421, IMG submission 187542) | Alkaline sediment microbial communities from Lake Tanatar, Kulunda Steppe, Russia - 8KL_010_SED (SPAdes) (version 2) | ecosystem: Environmental > Aquatic > Non-marine Saline and...
CGAGGTTTTTCTGGGCCGGGAGTTTGTCCAGCACAAGGAATACAGCGAGGATACGGCCAAGCTCATCGATGCCGAGGTGAAAAGGATAGTCCAGGACGGCTACGACCGGGCCAAGATGCTCCTCAAGGAAAACATGGATGCCCTGCACCGCATTTCAGAAGCTCTTCTGGACAGAGAAACCATTTCAGGTAAGGAAGTGGATAAGCTTATGCAGGGAGAGGATCTTCCCCCCATAGAAGAGGAGCTCAAGAAGGATAAAAGTAAGTCCGGGGACAGTAAGGAACCCGACGACGGCGGCGATAAAGGTGACAGCGAAAGGGACAGCGCCGCAGACCAGGATGAAGATTCAGATTTCAAGATAGAGTCTTGAATGGCTTCTGCATCCGGCAAATCTTTATTTTCCGGATGCAGAAGCCTGATTGTCAACCATATTACATTCAGCCAGGATGCTAAAACATGGTAAGATGGTCTGTAAGAGGGGGCGGGGTGATTGGCCCCGCTCCTTTTTTGATTGCAGGGGTGGTGAATATTACCCCGGATTCCTTTTACGATGGAGGAAGACATTATTCACTGGAGTCTGCTGCGCATCACGGACTGGAGCTTCTCCATCAGGGGGCGCATATCCTGGACCTGGGCGGAGAAAGCACAAGGCCTTTTTCCACAAGGGTTGAGGCCGGCACCGAAATGGACAGGGTCATGCCGGTGCTGCAAAAGATTCTAAAAGCTCATCCCCGGGCAAGCATTTCGGTTGATACATATAAGGGCAGTGTAGCGGCTCAATGCCTGGATGCCGGGGCTTTGATCATAAACGATGTTTCCGCCTGCCGATTTGATCCTGAACTGCTGGACGTCCTGGCACAGTACAAGCCGGGTTACGTACTGATGCACACCCTGGACCGCCCGGAGAACATGCAGACAGATCCGCGGTACAGGGATGTGACCCGGGAGATTCTGTCCTTTTTCGAAACCCACCTCACCAGGCTGGTGCGGGCCGGACTGCCTGAAAACCGTATCGTCCTTGATCCAGGAATCGGCTTTGGCAAGACCCTGGAGCACAATCTGGAGATAATGAGCAATATGGAGTGTTTCCATGTCCTGGGACGCCCTCTCTATGTGGGTCTGTCCTACAAGTCCCTCTGGAGCGGCCTGCTGGAAGTGGATCTCAAGGACAGAGGGATGCCCACCCAGGTGGGAACGGCACTCATGGCCGCCAGGCAGGTGGGAATACACAGGGTGCATGATGTGGCAGATACTGTGAAGACCCTGAAAATAGTCGAGAATATATGTTCTTAGATCTGGGTATAGTTCAGATAGGCTGGCGGGACCTGGTGGATATTGCGGTGGTTGCCTACATCGCTTACCGGGTCATGCTGTTTCTGAAAGGTACCAGGGCTGTTTCAGTGGTTTACGGCCTTCTTATTCTCATGGTGGTTTATTATGTGGCTGGTGAGTTCGGTCTGTATACCCTGCACGGTATGCTGACCAATTTTCTGGGCTCTTTGTTTCTGGTGGTGATCATTCTTTTTCAGAGCGATATCCGCAAGGCCCTGGCGGAAATGGGTGCGGGCAGGCTGTGGTTCAATCCACGACCCACGAATAAAGTTCTGGACGAATTGATTCTGGCAGTAGTGCACATGGCGGAGAAAAAAATCGGTGCTCTTATTGTTCTGGAAAAAAGAACTCCCCTGGGGGATGTTGTCGATTCCGGGGTGGAACTCAATGCCGGTTTTTCCAGGGAGCTTCTGGAGACCATATTTTATCCCAATACAAGACTGCACGACGGGGCTGTCGTGGTCAGGGCCAACAAAATCGCCTATGCCGGCTGCATCCTGCCCCTGGCCGTGGGCGTGCCCTCCAGGTGGAATTTCGGCACCAGGCACAGGGCGGCCATAGGAATATCCGAAGAGAGCGACGCCCTGGCAGTGGTGGTTTCAGAAGAGAAGGGGATGATTTCAGTAGCCATGTCAGGCAAGCTGATTCCAGGGCTTGATGAGGTGCGCCTGAGAAGAGTACTCACAGCGGCCTGGGAAAAATAGTGGACAGAGGCCGGATGACGGAGGACAGAGGACAGGTGCACGGTTTTACTATTGATTTCTTGCTGTTAAGAGAAAAGTATGCTCAAAAGCAACTGGCAGTACAGGATACTGGCCGTGGTTATGGCCGTTTTTTTCTGGTACCTTATAAGCGGCCAGGAAAAGGTGGAGATGTGGGTGGATGTCCCGGTGGAGGTCTCGCATCTTTCGGATGATTATACAGTGATTTCCGGCATGGTCAGCAAGGTCACGGTCAGGTGCAGAGCCACCAAAACCATGCTGGGCCGTATGGACATGGGCCGCCTGGCTTACAATCTTGATCTGTCGGGTCTGGAGCAGGGAGAAAACATAATTGTCCTGGACCCTAAAAGAATAAACCTGCCCCGGGCGGTGCAGGCGGTGGAGATCACCCCGGCCAGACTGGAACTGGAGGTGGACAGGGTAGTGAGCCGTGATTTATCTGTAGAGGTTGTCTGGACAGGAGCGATAAGCCCTTACTACGAGCTGAAAAAGAAAACGGTGGAGCCGGCATCTCTGCGTGTGAGAGGTCCGGAAAATATCCTGAAAAAAATGGATGCTGTGAGAACCAGACCTCTGGCTGTTGACGGGGACAGGCCGGACAGGTTTCAGCGCAAGGCGGGGCTTGACCTGCACCCGGAACTGGAAAGCACCCCATCTGACGTGCGCGTGGAAATTGTTTTCGGGCCGGTGCTGGAGGATATCTGGGTGAGAAAAAACATTGAGGTCAGAGGTGCGCAGGGTGTAAGCTACAGCCTGGACCCTGATTATGCCAGGGCGCACCTTAGTCTCCCCCGGGAGTTCCTCCAGGAGGATGGCTGGCGTGAAAGAGTTCATTACTATGTGGAAAAAGACCCTGGAGCAGGCCCGGGGGTATATGAATTGCAAGTTAATGCTGAGTTGCCCGAGCATGGACAGCTCCTGGAGATGCGGCCTGAAAAAGTTGAACTAACCATAGAATAAACCAACAGGAGAACCCTTCATGCGCAAGAAGTTGTTCGGTACAGACGGCCTGAGAGGGCAGGCCAATATCTTTCCCATGCTTCCGGAAATAGTGCTCAGGCTTGGCCTGGCAGCAGGCCAGTATTTCCGCAACGGACACCGGCGGCACCGGGTGCTCATCGGGAAGGATACCCGGCTTTCGGGATATGTATTTGAAAACGCCCTGACCTCCGGTTTCTGTGCCTCGGGCATGGATGTTTTTCTGGTGGGTCCAATGCCCACCCCCGCCATTTCCTTTCTGACCAAGAACATGCGCGCCGACCTGGGGGTGGTCATTTCCGCTTCGCACAACCCTTTCATGGACAACGGGATAAAATTTTTTGATCACAAGGGATTCAAGCTTTCAGACCAGGTTGAGGAGGAGATATCCGAACTGGTTCTATCCCCGGATGTAAACTGGAAGCATCCCCAGCCTGAAGCCATAGGCAGGGCCAGAAAAATCGTGGACAGCCCTGGAAGGTATGTGGTGCACCTCAAGAACAGCCTGCCCAATACCATGTCTTTGCAGGGGATGAAGGTAGTGATAGACTGTGCCCACGGTGCCACATACAGAGTGGCCCCGCTCATTTTCGAAGAACTGGGAGCCAAGGTCATCATGGCCGGCACAGAACCCGACGGGCTGAACATCAACAAGAAGTGCGGCTCCCTTTACCCTGAAGTGGCAGCAGGTATGGTCCTGGAGCACGGAGCGGACCTGGGCCTGACCCTGGACGGTGACGGGGACCGGCTTATCGCCATAGATGAAAACGGTGTTATCCTGGACGGGGACCAGATTATGGCCATATGCGCCATGGATCTCATGGAACGCGATGCATTGCCGGGCAACCTGCTGGTGAGTACAGTCATGAGCAATATGGCTCTGGAAGTCTTTATGCAGGAGCATGGCGGAAAGCTTCTGCGCACAAAGGTCGGCGACCGCTACGTGGTGGAGGCCATGCGCAGGGAAGGAGCGGTCCTGGGCGGAGAGCAGTCCGGACATCTGATATTTCTGGATTACGCAACCACTGGAGACGGCATTCTGGCCGGCATCAAGCTGTTAAAGATCATGCTTCAGAAAAACAGGCCCCTGTCCGAGCTTTCCAGGCTTTTGACACCCTTTCCGCAACGACTTATCAATGTACATGTGGAAAGGAAAAAGCCCTTTGAAGAGGTGCAGCAGATCCAGGAAGCGGTCAAGGACGCAGAAGCGCAGCTGGGCAGCAAAGGCCGGGTCCTGCTCAGATATTCCGGCACCGAATCCGTGGCCAGGGTCATGGTGGAAGGCCAGGACGATACCCTGGTGGAGGATATGGCGATAAAGCTGGCCAGGGCTGTGGAGGAAGGTCTGCGGGCTTAGCCGGGGGCTAACTGGGGGCATTGTCCGCTGTCTATTTTAATACAAGCAAGGAGCATAGTCATGGAAATCAAGAAAGTGGTAATTCCTGTAGCGGGATGGGGCACAAGGTCTTTGCCTGCAACCAAGAACGTCCCCAAGGAGATGCTCCCCATATATAAAAAACCGGCCGTGCAGCACGTAGTGGAAGAGGCTATCGATGCGGACCTGACCAACGTTGTTTTTGTGACCAATCAGCAGAAAAGGATTCTGGAGGATCATTTCGATTACAACCTTGCTCTTGAAGCGGTCCTGAGGCGTACAAACAGGGAACACCTTCTGCGTGAAGTGCGTCAGGTGGCCGAGATGGCCAATATTATTTCCGTGCGTCAGAAAGAACAGCTGGGACTGGGACATGCTGTTCTTTGCGCCCGGGAGGTGGTTGCAAAAGAGCCTTTTGCGGTTATGGTCGGAGACGATCTGATGTTCAGCCGGCGCCCGGCCATAAAGCAGCTGCTGGAAGCCGCCAAGACCGAGCATATGTCGGTGGTGGGAGTGGTTGAGGTGTCCAGGGAGAGCGTTTCCAATTACGGCATCATCCAGGGAGAGGAGATCTCCCCCGGCCTTTACCGCATCCGCAATGTCTATGAAAAGCCGAGACTGGAGGATGCCCCATCCCGCCTGGCCATAGTGGGACGTTATATTTTGACTCCAGAGATATTCGAGCACCTGGAAAACCTGGAACCCGGGCACAACCTGGAGTATCAGCTCTCTGACGCCCTGCAGTCCATGGCCCGCAACAAGAGGCTTCTGGCGGTGAAGCTGGAGGGCCAGCGCTATGATATCGGCAACTGGGTGGATTATCTAAGCGCAAATATACATTTCGCCCTGCAGGATGATGAACTCAAAGCCGATCTTTTGAAAAACCTGGAGGAATTTCTGCCCCGGCGCTAATAAAGAGGTCAGAGGTCAGGGGTCAGAGTTCAGAAGTCAGAGGGAGACTGTCCCGGCTTCGGGACTGTCCCCGGAGAGAGGTCAGAGGTCCCCAGGGTATCTGCCCCCCTGAATGGTTACTCAATTCTTATGCAACCCGCGTATGCAAACACAAGATGCCCGCGCTTCTGTCTGGTCCGCTGCAATACTTTGCCAGCCTTATTCCAGCCTGAGCTATGCACTGCCCTCTTATCTGCCCATGCGCATCTGGCTTCCAGGCATGCGCGTGCTGGTGCCCATGGGACAAAGCAACAAGCTCTGCTGTGCCGTACTGGAGCGCAGCATCTGCACTTCCCTCACGGAAAAAAAGCTGAAAACCGTATTCTGGCCCCTGGAAAAACAGCCGGTCCTTAGTACCGACTATCTGGAAATGCTGGAGCAGGTAGCCGCCAGGCAGTTGACCACCCTGGGGCGGGTGTTGGCCTCTGTCTTGCCTGCATCCCTGCGCAGGGTTCCTGACGGCTGGCGGGACAGGAAAAACAAGAAGATCCCCTTTTCCAGCGGCTGGGATAACAGGGAGTTTCTTTCCAGGCTGGCAGAGTTCTGGATGCAGGGGGAACTGGATGTAAAAAGTGCAGTCAGCAAAGAACCTGTTCTCACCGTGTCCAGTGAGCCTCCATGGCCAATAAGACCCCAGGCCAGGGTGCAGTGGTCTGTAATGGACCTTCTTTACGCCCACGGTCCCAGGACCGCCTCCAGTGTAAGGGCGGAACTGGGCCAGGGCAGTGCAAAGGCCCTGCAGGCCCTTCAGGACAAGGGTCTTGTGTGTCCCTGCAGACCCGGGGATGAACCAGAGGGGGGAAGCCTGGAAGCAGCGCAGGATTTTGGTTTAAGCCCGGAACAAAAAGAAGCCCTGAAAAGTCTGTCTTCCAGGCTGCGGCAAGGTTTCGGGGCCTGCCTGCTGCACGGGATAACCGGCAGCGGCAAGACACACGTCTACCTGGATCTGGCCCGCCAAAGCCTGGAAATGGGACGATCGGCAGTCATACTCGCCCCGGAAATCGCCATAGCCAGGCAGCTTTATCAGAATGCCAGGCGATATCTGCCAGGCGCGGCCATTTACCTGCACCACGGCAGCAAAGGCCCCCGCAGCAAAGAAAAGACTTTTATGGAGCTTGGTTTTGAAAAAAAACCTGTGCTCTTGATTGGAACAAGATCTGCGCTGTTTATGCCGGTTCAGGGTGCGGGGCTTATAGTTCTGGACGAGGAGCACGATGAGGCTTTCAAGCAGGACCAGAACCTTATTTATCAGGCCAAGGAGATAGCCTGGTACCTGGCAGCCAGGGAAGAGGCCCTGCTGGTTCTTGGTTCGGCCACCCCGGATGTAAAGACTTTTTACGCGGCTAAGAAAGGACATGTGAGCCTGGTGGAGATGCACAGCCGCATCGGCAAAAGCGTTCTGCCGCAGGTGGATTTTGTGGATCTTAAAAAGGACCCGCCTGTTTTCGGGGCCCTGGCAAAGACCTGTGCCGAGGCCCTGAAGGAGACTGTCAAGCATGGGGAGCAGGCCGTGATCATGCACAACCGCAGGGGGTACTCCCCGGTGCTCATGTGCGAGTCGTGCTCCGAGACGGTGAAGTGCGCAAACTGCCAGGTGGGACTTACATACCATAAGAAGAGAAACCGAATGGTCTGCCATTACTGCGGCATATCAGTCTCTTTTCCGCCCATGTGTGGACATTGCCGGGGCTCGGAGTTTATTCCCGTGGGCCAGGGAACTGAGAAGGTGGAGGAGTTTCTGGCCAGGCACCTTCCTGACACACGGGTTCTGCGCCTGGACCGCGACAGCACCAGGAGTCCGGGAAAAGCTGAAAAAATACTGCAGGACTTTGCAGAAGGACAGGCCCGGATTCTTGTGGGCACGCAGATGCTCAGCAAAGGGCACTCATTTCCGGAAGTCACCCTGGCCATAGTCCTGGACGGCGACCTGGGGCTGGGACTGCCGGATTATCGTTCCAGCGAGCGCATATTTCAGCTGCTGGTCCAGCTTTCGGGGCGTTCAGGCCGCGGTGAGAAGCCGGGCAGGGTATTTATCCAGACCCGCAACCCCGGGCATTTCTGCTGGCAATATATCCGCGATTGCGATTATAAGGGCTTTTTTGAACAGGAGATAAGCCGCAGGCAGAAGTTCGGCTATCCGCCGTTTGTCCGGCTGGGATTGATTCGCTTTTCCTTTCCGGATACCTGGGAGGGAAAGGCCGACTTTCTGGCCGGCTTGCGCAGAAAGGCGAAGCAGGCGGCAGCAGGCAGCGGGGTGACCATGCTGGGGCCTGCCCCGGCAGTGCTCTCCAGGCTGAAAAACAGGGAGCGGCATCAGTTTCTGGTGAAGTCCAGCGACTGGGCCGGCATCAAACAGGCGTACCTGCAGCTTCGCCCCCTGTTTGACCGTTACAGGCAAGTCCGGGCAAGTCTGGATCTGGACCCGGTGAGTATGCTCTGATTGTAACCATTCAGGGGGACAGTCCCTTGGCCTTGTGCCAATAGTCACCACCGAGCCCCCCTGAATGGTTACCTCTGACTTGACTTGAAAGTCCCTCAGGACCAGTACATGGCTTTCCATGTATTAATCAGGCCGTTGGTGGAAGAGTCGTGGCTGGTTGCTTCTGAATCGTCTTCCAGTTCAGGCTCGATCTTTCTGGCCAGCTGTTTGCCCAGTTCCACTCCCCACTGGTCAAAGGAGTTGATATTCCAGAGCGCTCCCTGTACGAAGACCTTGTGCTCGTAGAGGGCAATGAGCGCCCCCAGGGTATGGGGCGTGAGCTCCGGCAGCATTATGGAATTGGAGGGTTTGTTGCCCGGGAACACTTTATGGGGAAGGAGTTCTTCAATCTCATGGCTGGATCTGCCCTGGGACTCAAGTTCCTCTCTGACCTGAGCGCTGGTTTTGCCGAGCATCAGGGCCTCGGTCTGGGCCAGGTAATTGGCCATCAAGAGTCTGTGCTGAACAGGATCATGCCCGGGTTGCCGGGCGAATATAATAAAATCGCAGGGGATCATCCTGGTGCCCTGGTGCAGCAGCTGGTAAAAGGCGTGCTGGCCGTTGGTCCCTGGAGCGCCCCAGATCACCGGACCTGTATCATAATCCACTTCCGTTCCCTTCAGGGTGATCCTTTTGCCGTTGCTTTCCATCTCCCCCTGCTGCATGTAAGCCGGGAATTCTTCCAGATACTGGCTGTATGGCAAAAGAGCATGGCTTTCAGTCTTGAAGAAATTGATATACCAGATGCTTAAAAGACCCAGGATAACCGGGAGATTGTTTTCCAGCGGGGTGTTCAGGAAATGTTCGTCCATCTCGTGGGCGCCTTCCAGGAGCTGTTCAAAGCGCTCCATGCCGATGGACATGGCTATGGGCAGCCCGATGGCGGACCACAGGGAGTATCGGCCTCCTACCCAGTCCCAGAAATCGAACATGTTTTCGGGGTCGATTCCAAATTCCCGCACCTTGGGGGTGTTTGTGGACACGGCTACAAAATGCGCGGCAATGTGCTCCTGGTGTTTCGCGCTTTCCAGGAGCCAGTCTTTGGCCCTGGAGGCGTTGAACATTGTTTCCTGGGTGGTGAAGGTCTTGGAGGCGACTATGAAAAGGGTGGTCCTGGGGTCCAGCCGGGCCAGGGTGTTTTCCAGGTGGGACGGGTCCACGTTGGATACGAAATGCACCCTGAGGTCCGGTCCGCTGAAGCCGTGCAGGGCCTTGACGGCCATTCTGGGGCCGAGGTCGGATCCGCCGATGCCTATGTTGACCACGTCCTTTACTGGTTCACCGGTCCAGCCCCGCCAGTGCCCCTCCCGGACACGATGGACAAAGTTTTTCATCCTGTCCAGGACATGATTTACCTGGGGCATGACGTCTTCTCCGTCCACCAGAATGGACCTGTTGGACCTGTTGCGAAGAGCCACATGGAGAACGCTTCTGTTTTCTGTGGTATTGATTTTGCGGCCGGAAAACATGGCTCTGGTTTTATCTTCCAGGCCCATGTCCCTGGCCAGGCCAAAGAGCAGGCTCATGGTTTCCCGGTCTATTCTGTTTTTGGAATAATCCAGAAATACCCGGCCGGCCTGCAGGGAGAAGTTTGAAAAGCGTTCGGGGTCAGCAGCAAACATGTCCCGCATATGGGTATTACTGATCCTGGAAAAATGTTCTTTGAGTTTTTTCCAGTGAGGGCTTACGGTAAGACCGGACATTGGAGCCTCCTTGGTTTGTGGGTGCAGGCAAAAGTTACAGGACATATGCCCCGGATGCCTGAATAAAGAAAAATCATCTAAAAATGCAGCATCAATTTAAGTGCTGAGCCTGCCTCGAAAGTTTTTTGCAGGCAAAGTCCAGTCCTTAACTCTTTGCGGTGTGAAATGCAAAGCACCATTGGGCAGCCAAGACTCGGACAGGGCCACATATAACATGGCCTTTAGATCTTGATTCCCAAATGGGGGTTCAGCTCCTGGCACTGGCACTGTTGCGTTCCTATTTTGTTATTTTCATGCTACTGCCTTTGTCCGGGTCGGTATCGGAATCGGGATCGGGATCGAAAATACCGGGCAGCGTTCCACTTGACTTTGCCTCTGGATTTGCTTCTGACTGCGAACCTCTCCGAGCTGTAGGCTCTCCGAGCCGGAAGCCGATACCGATACCGACCCCGACACCGATTATCAGCGTAAGCACAGACACTTTGGAAATATGGAGGGCAGATGGAAAGAACCAGGGTTAAGCAGGCCTTGAACGCGGAAGCGCCTGTCGAGGGTATTATGCTCAAGGGATGGGTCCGTACCAAAAGGGAGTCCAAGGGCGTGGTTTTTCTGGAGCTCAATGACGGCTCCTGCCGGACCAATGTACAGATCGTGGTCGATCCGGCTGTTGCCGGGACTCAAAGCCTTGACGGGATAGGTACCGGGGCCGCGGTCAAAGTGACAGGCAATCTGGCTGCCTCCCCGGGCAAGGGCCAGAAGTGGGAAGTTCAGGCAGAGCAGGTGGAGCTTATCGGCAGCGCAGACCAGGAAACTTATCCCTTGCAGAAAAAGCGCCATTCCGATGAATTTTTGCGCGGTATTGCACATCTGCGGCCCAGGACCAACAAGTACGGGGCCATGAACCGTATCCGCTCCGAACTGAGTTTTGCTGTGCACCAGTATTTCCGTGAGCGGGGGTTTTACTACATACATACTCCCGTTATCACCGGATCGGACTGCGAGGGGGCAGGGGAGATGTTTGTGGTGACAGCCCTTGATCCGGACAAGGCCTGGAAATCCCCTGCAGACTTTGGACGGGATTTTTTCGGGAAAAAGGCCCACCTCACGGTTTCCGGGCAGCTGCCCGCGGAAAGCATGGCCTGTGCCCTGGGGGACGTTTACACTTTCGGTCCCACCTTCCGGGCGGAAAATTCCAATACCAGCAAACACGCAGCCGAGTTCTGGATGGTGGAGCCGGAAGTGGCCTTTGCCGATCTGCAGGACATAATGGATATGGCCCAGGATTTTGTTCAGGCC
>Ga0207421_10008280_pt1 | contig 10835 bp, 7 predicted proteins | sample SodLakKL_010_SED_4_FD_187542 | JGI IMG/M metagenome (GOLD analysis project Ga0207421, IMG submission 187542) | Alkaline sediment microbial communities from Lake Tanatar, Kulunda Steppe, Russia - 8KL_010_SED (SPAdes) (version 2) | ecosystem: Environmental > Aquatic > Non-marine Saline and...
TCAGGTGCTTCCTTCGACCGATTCCTTGAGGAATCTGATATCACAGTTCATACCCAACTGGAAAGGCAACGAACTATGGGAACCCTTTAAGAAGACCCCTATCCCATGGGAGTCCAGTTTAAATTCCTTTTGGCTTGGTTCTCGCCATCGGTTAATTAAATACATATTGAGACTTATTTATAATATAGTTGACGCTTACATCCACTATGCTAAAGACATAGTGGTTTTACGCTTTAACTATAAATCAATCTATAATATAAATCACATGGAATTAACGTGGAATAATGATGCGAGATTATACTTTAGAATACAAAAAGCGTGAAATCAGTATATTTATTGCAACTCTAATCCCACTTGCAGTTTTAGCATACCACAGCAATATTGAATTGGGTTCACTCGGTCCATTTTCCTTAATAGCTATTTTAGTACTGGTTTTAATACTGGCCAATTATGAGATTCCCATTTATAAAACGCGTACTATAAAGCCAGAACATTTAATGAAAAACGCACTGTTATTAGAGAAAATCTATGGAGTTCCTGTACTAAAAGAACTTGAAATTGGGACAAAAAGAACTTTTGATACAACTGTTTCCCTAAACTTGGGAGGATGTATACTACCTTTGATCACATTGATATATGTTCTAGTGTCCCATCACAATACTGCCATTCTGCTTATAACCTCACTTATGATAATTGCAGTATTTCTAGGAAGCGAAATGGTTGACGGTATTGGGATTGTTATTCCTAACTATATATCACTTTTAGCTATCCCACTTGCGTTATTGGTTGCTCCTAGCTCAGCTGCGGAAGCAGTTTATATTGCAAGTGTTTCAGGGATCTTAGTAGGAACTTTGATCTCAGCTGCTACATTCAATCGAGAGAAGAAAGGAAGTGCTTATCTCAGCATCGGTGGTGCCGGTAGTTTCATTCCAATATATGTGACATTTTTGATTTCAGTAATTTTAGCTTTCTTTATGTAATTGTAATAGGATAAGAATCAATTAAAAAAAATAATCTATTTTTCTATCACTATATATTAAGAACTCTCTAATTTAATATCATCCTCTTCAATTTTGGGAGGAATTGATATCCTAGGATACTTTGATGTAGTTACTGCCTTATATCTAGCAATCCCGTTATCTGTAAACTTGAAAGGTTGGAGTGATGAATCTATCTTAGTAGCCCTCATTTTCTGAACAGCTATTACAGGCATTGGAGTATTATCGATCTCATTAGTAGGCACTGAATCAAGGAAAAATATACCGTCACCTAAAAAATCAAAATTATCAAATTCTTTAACTTCAATACCGTGTTTCTTCTCTGTAATAAAAAATGATGTTATCTTCTTATTCTTAAGTAACCTATGCAATGATCTCCATGACCCTGATGACCTGAACTCATCACCATTGGTTAAAACATTCATTGAATCAAATGCTACTCTTTCTGGATTATAGAACTGTATTATTTCCATCATTTCTTCAGATGTTAATTTTGACATTCCGAATATATCCAAGTAACCATCATCTATATATTCTCCAATATCGCAACCAAACCGCATAAAATGTTGAACCAGTTGTTCAACCCTCTCCTCAAACGAAAAGAATAAACATTTCTCTTGATTACGTGCACCTTCCAACATTGCTTGCATACAAAAAGTAGTTTTACCCGTTCCCGGTGGTCCTGTTACTATCACAAGAAATCCTTTTGGAATCCCGCCTTCAAGAGTATCATCCAAACCTTTAACGCCTGTAGATATCCTCTTAATTGTGCGTTCGATATTACCAGCATCAAACTTTCCTTTAAAACGAGAACTGTCAAGACTTAGTAATGCTTTTTCAAGAACAAGGTTTTTGGCACCTATCTCTTTCTCATAACGCTCTAAAATCCTAATAGCATCTGAACTTAGTGTTGTGTGGATAGGTAACTTGTTTCTTGCCATTACTTTTATGTATCGTATATACCTTATAAATCATTTATGGTTCTATGTCCATAAAATTAGGGTTATTCACGAGTTTATGTCCATAGATGAACCTTTACCGTTCAAAAAATTACCACGTCCTTTCTCACCAGTTACCTCTTCATCAAAAACAATTTCACCTCTAGCTATTGTGATACGTGGAAATACACCTTCCATACCTTCGTATGGAGTCCAACCGGCTTTACTGTGTAAATCATCTGCAGAAATCTTTCTCAATTGTGAGTCTAGTATAATAAGATCTGCATCATAACCTTCACCAAAAATACCTTTCCCGTGTTCAACCAGACCAAAACGTTTTGCGGGATTTCTGCTAGTTACATCAACCATTGTTCCAAGTGGTAAAAGATTCTTTTTCACTGCACTCAACATTAATGGCATTAATGTTTCCACACCAGGAACTCCTGAAGGAGCATTCTTAATATCGGAATCTTTTTCGTGTTCAAGGTGTGGAGCATGATCCGAAGCTATCATATCAACAGTACCATCATTAATGGAATTTAGGAGTATTTTTACACTAGATCGATCCCTTAATGGCGGATTCATTTTACCAAAACTTCCTAACCTATCCCAATCCCTTGTTGACAAAAAAAGATGATGTGGGGCTACTTCACAGGTTATGTTATTGAACCCTGCCTGCTGGGACACATATTTCTCTCTTCGAATTAGGCCAAGTCCTTCTTTAGTACTCGTATGACAAAAATGTACTTGTAGGTGATTCTTTTGGACAATATCGAGTGCTTTCTCAATGGCTATAGCTTCACACATATTAGAACGTTCTCTAGAATGAGACATAGGAGTCATGTCATGGATTAAATATTTCTGGTTCTTAAGCCGAACCTCTTCATCCTCGGCATGAATACATGGTATTGCATCCAGTTTATTTATTCCAATCAATGCATTTTCTAAAGTATCCATATCAATTCCAAGCCCAGCAGTTGACTCGGCCATAAATATCTCACCAAATGAGGTTATGCCAGAGTCCCAGAGTTCTGATAGTAAGCTCATATCATGACTTACGCCCCCATTAAGTCCAAAATCAATAATACTTTTCTTTTCAGCTAATTTGAGCTTTGCATTAAATCTTTTTTTGTTGGTTACAGGTGGGAGTGTGTTAGGATGTTCTATAACTGTAGTGATCCCTCCTGCTGCAGCAGCACTGGAACCTGTATACCAATCTTCTTTATGGGTCATCCCAGGTTCTCTGAAGTGAACATGTACATCTATCCCTGCAGGCAAAGTTAAAGCTCCATTTGCATCGATGACCTTATCAACACTGTTCAATCGAATATCCTTACCAATCCGAGCTATCTTGCCATCCTCGATCACAACCTCCCCTGGTTGTAAATAATTATTGTATAACACTTTGGTGTTCTTGATCAATATATCAGCCATTGCAATCAATCCAAATAATATCAGAAATCGAATAATGAACTTTGTGATTTAGTTCCTAGGCCATTTGAACTTGTTCCTGAACTATCTTTTTTCTTATTCAGTTTTCCTTCCTTTTCTCGTTCACTGGCAGGTGAGAATTCGAAAAGACCTTTTTGCTTAGAATCATAGTCAAGTGAAGTATTATCTACACCAAAAACCTCGAGTATACGTTTTACTGGTGGTAATATCTGTTTCTTGATATAATAATCTACATCAATGGGAATATTATTTTGTCGGACATGTTCTGGATCCTCTGCACGGTTAACAAAAAGGTCCTTACCCGCAACTATCACAAACGGGATTCTCTCGCCTATAGATGGAGCTATTCCAGTCCTTTTTTTCATTTTCTCAATAACGGTGACATGTGGCTGTTTATTCTTATAACTACCCATACTTTTAGAGTAAAGACGAGTTAATGTAAGATCATCTATTATCTCAGAATCATTTACTACATCGATATTGCGAATCCTATCTACAGTCTCTCTGACATACTCTACTGCCTGATCAACATCTCCTTCTTTCAATATCAATTCTAGGACCGAGTTAAGTGTCCTTGATGTAAGTTCACACCAATCCCTTCTAACCGTTTCCATACCTTTGACCTTGATACCTTCATCCCAATCCTGTCCAGAGCGTTCAAACATCCATAATGCGTACCGTTTTTTTGCAATGAACAGCGCTCTCTTAGCAGCAGACTCGAACTCCAGTTCCATTGGGTTAGGTAATGACTCGGATACAATAACCGCAATACGATCTCCAATTTGTTCAAGATCATCTAAATTTAAGGCACTGTCGGAGATACATTGGACAAAAACACTATCAGTATCCCCATAAACTACGGACAGTGCAACTTTGGTACCCTCAATTTCATTTCCATCTACCTCACCCTGTAGATAAACAGTACCATCTCTTAAAATAACATATCCAATATCCTTTTCTACGATAGTTCGTGTTTTTAGAATATTATCTCGACCAAAACTAGTAACTGCATTTGCAAGGGATAAACTATAAAGCCGAGCCCTAGTGTAACCAGAATAACCATAAAAACTGTTCAATAATATTTTCAGTGCTTGTTGGGTTGCATCATATACTCTATACTCATCATCATTTTGAGCACTTTTCATAAGTTTTTTGGTCTCAGTCCTCCGGTTCAACAGATTCTCTAAAATAGATGGAACTATTCCCTTGAAAACATCTTCTCTAACAAATTCTCCTCCTGATGGAGGGACTATCGTTTTACCTTCAGGTCGGTATTTATCAACTACAGTAGTGTAACAAAGATTATGTGCCATCATTATTGTAGGATAAAGTGACTTGTAATCGAGAACTACCACATCTTCAAGTAAACCTTTTTTAGGTTCAAGAACCTCCCCACCTTTTAACCCTTCACTTTCCTGATTCCTTTTATAAACAAGTTCGTCATTTGGACGTGGTGGTAGAACATAACCTGACATTTTAAATTCACGCAAGAACAGGTTCTCTACCATGGAAGTTTGACCACCTTCAAGGATCTCCTGGGGTACAGAACCACTTATTTGAGCTAATGCTATATACTTATCCAACAATCTCAGCTTTTTAACCAGTTCGATAGCAAGGTCGGAGTCACGCCGTGCATATTCGACGAATTTAAAGATTTTATCTCCATTATCATGCCAATATTCTTCCATTTGGTCGGGGTTTACATCAATCTTTTCTTTGCCCAAAAGTTCTTTTGAAACTGTTTGAAGATTGTATCTTTTTAGACTGAACTGTTGTCTTATTATAGGTAAAGAATCGAGTACTATCCGACCAGGGATTGAGATGTTGGTCCGGATACCAATTTTACGATAATCCAGTTTTCTACCATCTCGTCCACAGGATGTATCTATATGAGTCCCTTCAGACTCTAATTTTTTTACCCTATCAACAATATAAGGTATATCAAAGTCATTTATGTTATACCCTGTAATGACATCGGGATCATATGTCCTGAGTATCTCAAAGAACCTTTCCAAAACATTAACTTCATTATTAAGAGATTCTATTCCTTCAATACCATCCCCGAAATCCCTACCAACCAAAACCAATGAACTAATTCCACTAAATTCGGGTTGGAATGAAAGGCTTATCATAATAATAGGAGATTTTTCAGGTACTGGCATACCACCATCCAATGGCAAACATTCAATGTCAAACGCAAGATGTTTCAGTTCCGCATTACCTATATGTTCAAGTTCATGTACTTGCTCTGATCGAACTACTTTATCACAATTAAATCCATGTCCTTCAGCTGGATTTACTTGTGCTTGGACCCACTTCATCCCATGGATACCATTATCTATCAAGTACCTATTCCTAAAAAGTATATCAGTTTCATACACGTCCTCAATGCCAGGTAATTCCAAAACATCGTCTCTGATCTCAGGTACGTTCTGAGGATCATGGGTTATTACCTTTAACATCTGAGTTTTAGTTGCTTGATATCCAACGGGTTCAAACTTTTCCACCTGTTCAACTCTTTTAATTACAGAAAATGTTTCTTGAAGTATTTGAGTTAGTTCGGATAGATTGTTGGTAGATGTGGGTCTCACATAAAAATAAGGTTCGAATCCGGGCACTAAACAGCATACGCTAGCACCGTCATCATCTTTTCCAAATAATCTTATAACCGGAGAATTATTTTCTCTGATATAATCTGAATCTAATACCTGGAATTTCATTCACTTATCTAGTGTATTATATATGTCATATATTTTACCGTACATTAGCTACAAATAAAAACTCATGACTTCAAACCAATGTTCTTTCTTTTCAGTCTTAATGAATTAAGGACTACTGTCAAAGAGCTTATAGCCATAGCTGCAGCACCGATCATTGGATGGAGTAATCCTAAAAAAGCTGCGGGTATTGCTACTGCATTATAGACCCAGGCCCAGAAATAATTCTCCTTGATCTTACGAAACGTTGATCTTGACAACTTTATCGCTGATACTACTGAAGTAATATCACCTCTGATCAGAGTAATATCAGCAGACTCGATTGCTATATCCGTCCCAGTTCCAATAGCAATACCAACATTTGCTTGTTTTAGTGCAGGTGCATCATTTATACCGTCACCCACCATAGCAACATTACCATATTGTTCCTGTAATTTTTTAATTTCCTCTACCTTACCACTAGGCAAGACATCTGAAATCACGTAACTGATCCCAACCTTCTCAGCAACAGATTCAGCGGTATTCCTATTATCACCAGTGATCATGGCAGTCCTAATACCCATTTTCTCAATCTCTTCAATCGCCCTAACTGAATCTTCCTTTATTACATCAGCAATTGCAATAATCCCTATTATCTGCGAGCTTTTAACAACTATAACCACGGTTTTACCGGCACTTTCCAGTTCTTCCATTTGAGATTCAAGTTCATCATAACCCAAATCATAAGTCTCTAATATCTTACGGTTACCTACAATAATCTCAGTTTCGTTGATCTTACCTTTCACACCTTTACCTGTGATCGACTCAAATTCCTGGAGATCGAACAATTCAATATTCTCATCTTTTGCTTTATTTATGATAGCAAAAGCAAGTGGGTGTTCTGATACGGATTCTAAACTCGCTGCATATGATAACAGTTCAGTATCATTACTACCCTTAAATGAGATCATATCGGTTACTTGAGGTTCTCCTTTCGTAATAGTACCCGTCTTATCAAATGCGATCAGATTCACATCTTTCATTGTCTGTATGGCTTCCCCACTTCGAATAAGAATACCACGTTCTGCCCCCATCCCACTACCTACCATCAGTGCAGTAGGTGTTGCAAGACCAAGCGCACATGGGCATGATATAACCAATACAGCTGTAGTTGCGAGTATAGCTAATGTGAATAATGGAACATCAGTATTACTCCATGGAAAACTAAAATATTCAACTATACCAATATGAAACTGGGGGAACAGTAGCCAAGATACAGAAGCCATTACTGCAATAAAAATGACCGCGGGTACAAAATAACCAGTAACCCTATCAGCAAACTCTTGAATAGGTACCTTTGAACCCTGTGCCTGTTCCACCATTGATATGACCTGTGAGAGAAATGTATCCTTACCAACCTTTGTAACTTTCACTTTCATAGAACCCTGTTGATTAATGGTGGACCCTATAACTTCATCACCTTCCTTCCTTTCAACAGGCATGGATTCACCTGTTGCCATGGATTCATCTACTGTGCTGTATCCAGATACAACTATACCGTCAGTTGGTATTTTTTCACCTGGCTTGATCAGCATAATATCTTCAAGTTGAAGTGATTTTACGGGAACTTCCTTTTCAACACCCTCATCAAGTATTCGAGCTTTCTTAGCCTCAAGTGCAACTAGTTTCTTTATTGCCTGGGATGCCCTTCCTTTTGCTTTCGTTTCAAGGTACCTCCCTACAAGATGAAGTGCCATGATAGTAGCTGCCATCTCCACAAATGTAGTTACTGGGAACCAGAAACCAAGCATACTCAAGAAGTAGGGTACCAGTGATCCCATAGTGATCAAAGTATCCATATTCGCAGAACCGTGCCGTAACGCTTTCCAAGTAGCACGATGTGTATCTGCACCTGCGATGAATACCGATGGTATAGCTAGAATTGCTGTTAAAAAGAAATAACCTGGTATAGGTTCATAAAACATATGAACTGTCATCAATACCATAATTATACTTGCAGAAGATGCTGCGATCCACATTTTTCTAGCAGCTTTATCAAGTTTAGCCTGTTCTGGATCATGTTCATCTTCCACTTCATCATCAAATGAAATACCATAACCTGTATCTTCAACTGTGTCTTTTATGTCATCTAATGTAACAATTGAAGAATCATAGGATATAGTTGCTCTAGATGTTGCAAAGTTCACATTAACTTCATGTACACCTGTAACTGAACCAAGGGAACGTTCCAACCTTTGTGCACATGCAGCACATGTCATATCTTCAATCCTAGCACTAATACTTTTGATTGTATCCCCATTTTGGTCAGCTGAACTCGCTTTATACCCTAGTTCCTCAACTGACTTAATTATAGTATCAACATCTATTTGCTGTGGATCATAGTCTATGAAAGCCTTTTCAGCAGGAAGATTCACAGTAATCGAATTTATACCATTAACCTTTTTCAGCCCTTCTTCTACTCGTCTGGCACATGAAGAACATGTCATTCCATCTATTTTTAAAACAAGTTTTACCATAAATCCACCTAATCTGAAAATAAAGTTTCAACTAGAGGTTTCTGGTAACTCTATATGAATAAAGAGTATTTGTAGATTTGTGTATTGGCATTTAAAATGCCTAATAAAATGAGAAATAGTCTTTTTTAGGGGGTTGTAGCTATCTTCTTTTCCTGTTCTTCACTCATTTTTCTTCTGATCTTTTTTAGGACATAGATCATTGCACGTTCATCTTCTTCGAAAATAGCCCATTTCTTGTCAGCTAACTCTAAAAGTTCATCTTTATGAGCAATCAGTTCTTCATCGGTCATTTTTGGATGAACGTTATGCCTTTCCTTGATCCACTCTTCAAATCGCCAGAGACCGCCTTCTTCAATTAAAGGTACCTCGAAAAGCTTAGAACCCATCTGATATAAACAATCTTCACCTTTTTCATTGAACTCACAAGCAATCCCATTATCCGTCCATACAGTTTTCATGTTCTTCTTAGCTTCTTCGATCAAGGGCATTAAGTTAGTTTGTATCCAACCTTTCAAGAGTACAGCATTTACATTATGAGGAAGACTAAACCTTGAGACTATATTATAATATTCCCTAGCAGGTACCGCATATGTATAGTTCATCCTGACAACCCATATTTTCTCGAGTAACCAATCTATCTTTAACCAGATAGGAACTTGTCTTGACATCTTGCCTGGACAGTTCAATTCAATTAAATCTGTGGGTTTCTCATAATTAATCTCAATCTTCAATTTACTACACCTGTACGGACTTTTTTCTAGATTATATTATTCTTTTAGTCGCAATTATTCCCGTTAAACATACCTCGTCCCATAAATAGATTTTGGGTGCAATATATCTTACAGTCTCTTAAAAATTAAAAGAATGAAAGGTATAGCTAAGTTTACCTTTTCATTCAGTCCATGCTTTCTTCTGAGCTACCATATCTTTAGCAAACTCTTCAGCTCTTTCGAGTTTAGATGCGTCAGGTTGACCTTTACCAGAAGCGCACATTTCAGCAAACGCTTGCATTTGTGGATCATCCGAGTTCTGAAGCATATCCATAACTTTCTGTGCAACCTCACCCTGACAATTAAATGTTCCTACTATGTTAGCTCCCGATGCCTGACCTCTAGCAGTAGATATCCAATCGGATATTGGGTCAGCTCCTTCAGGCACACCATGTGTCATGAACAGAGCAATATCTTTCCCTTCAGTTTTATTCTTCAAGAACTCCTGTGCTTCCTTTGGAGCATTGAACTGATTTACGGGAAATCCAATAAATACCAAATCATATTCTTCCAAGCTATTTACCTCAGTTAAAGGTAAGATCTCTTTATCATCACTAACAGCACCATAGATCGATTCTGCAACTTTCTTTGTGTTCCCAGTCTGAGATACATATGTTACTAGCACTTTCATAAACTACTCCTCCATAATTATAGTTTTTACAATAACCCGTTTTTCACTAAGTATATATTATATACTAGGTGGTTTATGTCAGTTTTGGATGTTTGAACGATTTTGACCATTAAAGTAAAAGTCAATGAAAAAAAAGAACTAGTGAATAGAATAAAGTAAAATTTTTTATTCCATTCATGTCAAATATAAGGTTTACTCAAATACCATTTCAGGGTCCATCTCTGGATCCATTTGTTGAGTTTCGTCCATTTCAGGTTCATCTTCAATTGATACGACCTCAATATCGAAAGTTAAGGTCTTACCGGCCATTGGATGATTCGGATCAAACTCAATATGTGTGTCAGTGACATCTTTTACTGTAAGTTGTTGACCCATTGGTGTAAATACATCTTCTCCAACTTCAGGGACTTCATCAGTTCCCATGAATTCCTGGTATTCCTCAATTGAGAATAGTATCTGTAACTCAAGCTCAACATGAGTGTCAGTGACATCTACTACAGTAAGTCTTTGTCCCATTTGCTCGATCACGTCACCTTCTTGAGGTGCATCTTCGGGGTCAGGGATTTCAGCCTCTTCGTCTGTCATTGCTGCTTGTTGTAATAACTGTTGATACTCTTCAATTGAAACAGGTATGACAAAATCTTCCTGATATTCACCATAAGCATCTTCTGGTTCAAGTGTAACTGATTTTTCTTCACCTTCACTCATTCCCATAAGTGCTTCCTCTAAACCAGGAATTATCTGCTGGGTTCCAACTTGAACTGTTAGTGGTTCATATGGCATATCGGGTACATGTATATCATGTTCCTGTGC
>Ga0207421_10008281_pt1 | contig 10834 bp, 9 predicted proteins | sample SodLakKL_010_SED_4_FD_187542 | JGI IMG/M metagenome (GOLD analysis project Ga0207421, IMG submission 187542) | Alkaline sediment microbial communities from Lake Tanatar, Kulunda Steppe, Russia - 8KL_010_SED (SPAdes) (version 2) | ecosystem: Environmental > Aquatic > Non-marine Saline and...
CCCCATAATTTTTCACCTCCTTTCTTTCAGAACATTGCGTTTTTTCTAAATATTCTCACTAATGTTATTTAATAATAATCCATTTTTTGTTATTTGTCAATATTAATAACTGGGGTTTTCTGTAAGAGCGAAAAACTTTTCTTTTGGAAGGAAGGAATCTCCTGAGTAAGCAAATTTCAAGTTTAAAAACCCTTTAAACATCAAACCTTTCGGCATATATAGAACGACTGCACCCCTCTCAGTCGAATCATAATGTTAAGACCCAAAAAACCAAAGAAAAGAGGTGAAGTTACTATTAGGTTTCGATAGCCATTATGTTTAGACAGTCTGTAGACAGCAAAAGTGAATTACCATTAAATGTTCCGTCTTTCCCAGGCAAGCAAAACCAACTGACTGCAATTATGCCCTTCCCATTATTGATGATAACTATCTTTAGTTTCTGATGGGCGGCAAAACACTGCGGTATGATTGGGTTATGGACCTGGGGTATGATGCGCAGGTAATTTATCAAGAGGTCGGTTTTATTTATGGAAGCCAGGCCATATTCCCATCAATAAGAGGACCTGAAAAATAAGTTTTAGGTGCTGATGATATACTGATCTCATTTATTTTGCTTAAAAAGGTTGAATTATTAATTTCACTTATATATAATTAACATATTAAATATTTAGAATTTAATTATCCGGGGGGGAAGAGTTGTGAAGGATGACCGCTATAGGGATATTTACTGGCTGCTAAAGGGTACCACCCAGAGCCTGAAGCAGGAATTACGGAAAAAGTTAGAAGAGCATGGAATTACCTGGCCCCAGTTCCATGCCCTCTATCATATTTCTCCCGGGGGTATTCCCGCCAATGAACTGGCCCGGGAACTATCCTGTAACCCCAGTAACCTGACTGGGCTTATCGATAGAATGATAGAAAGCGGCTGGGTTTTCCGGGAACATTCAGCAGAGGATCGCCGGGTGTGGTTAATTAAACTTACTCCCGCCGGGCAGAAAATGAAGGATATAATTATACCCCGCCATAAAAAAAATATCCGGGAGCGGATGGCGGTTTTGAGCGATAGTGAGCTGGGGCAGCTGGAAAAGCTATTGCTCCAGTTGAAAAATGGAAAAGGCGAGGTGGAAAAAGACGATGAAAGAAATTAAAGCCCTATTACCCTTTGCCCGACCTTTTAAATTCTGGATCCTCCTGGCCACGATTTGTATGATCGTTGTTACCGCAATGAACCTGGCCGGGCCCTGGGCCATTCGGTCTTTAATTGCTACAGTGACCGAGGGGATTGATTCCAGTGGGGGTTTTTCCGAGGTTACCTTCCTGGCTCTGCTCGTAATCGGAATTTATATTATTCGGGCCTTTTCTCGGTTTGGGACCGATTACATATCCCATTATGCTGCCTGGCACATGCTGGAAAGGATAAGGCATTATCTTTACTGTCACCTGCAAAAAATGTCCCTCCGTTTTTACAGCAATCGGCAAACCGGGGAATTGATGTCCCGGGTAATTGAAGATACCAGGAATTTTGAGGTCCTGCTGGCCCATGCCATTCCTACTATCGTGGTCAATGGGGTCATGTTTATTGGAGTTTCGGCCATTCTGTTCCATATGAATTTAACTTTAGCCCTCTATACCCTGATACCCATTCCCCTGCTGGCCTGGCTGGTTTTGAAATTCAGCAAAATGTCCCGGCCCCGTTTCCGCCGGGCCCAGGAACACATTGGAGAGGTTAATGCTCTCCTGCAGGATAATTTTTCCGGAATACGGGAGATTAAAGCCTTTAACCGGGAAGAACAGGCCAGTCAGGAGACCAGGACAAACCTGGCCTCATTCACCCGCTCCATGCTGGATGCCCTGCGTTTGAGCAACGCTTTTCACCCGGGAATTGAATTTGTTTCCAGCCTGGGCAATGTAATTGTGATTTTTTTCGGGGGTCGGCTGGCCCTGCAGGGCAGTATTCCTCTGGAAGACCTGGTGGCTTTTTTCCTGTACCTGAATATTTTTTATCAGCCCATTTCCGCCCTGGGGCGGATCAATGAAGGCCTGCAGCAGGCACTGGGCAGCGCCGAAAGGGTGGTTGAAATATTGAATGAGGAACCGGATATCCGGGACCGGCCTGGAGCAGTTGCCCTGGAAAACCCCCGGGGCAGGATTCAATTCAGGGGGGTTAACTTCAATTATGTTGAGGATATACCGGTTCTGAAGAATATTTCCTTCCAGGTAAACCCGGGGGAAACCCTGGCCCTGGTTGGAGCCACCGGTGTGGGGAAGACTACCATTGCCAGTTTGATCCCCAGATTTTACGAACCGGATTCCGGGCAGATTATTATTGATGGCCTGGATATCCGGGACATTTCTCTGCAGAGCCTGCGGCAGCAGGTAAGCCTGGTATCCCAGGATGTTTTTCTTTTCAACGGCACTGTCCGGGAAAACATTCTTTACGGGCATTCCGAATCGAGCCCCGAAGATGTGATTGATGCGGCCCAACTGGCCAATGCCCATTCCTTTATCTGTCAGCTGGAAAATGGATATGAGACCAGAATCGGAGAACGGGGGGTCAAGCTGTCGGGAGGACAAAAACAGAGGATTTCTATTGCCCGAGCAATATTGAAGGATGCTCCCATTCTGATTCTGGATGAAGCCACCTCCGCTGTGGACACCCAGACCGAAAGACTGATCCAGGAGGCTCTCAATCGTCTAAAAAGGAATAAAACGGCTATTGTAATTGCTCATCGTTTGTCTACCATTGAGGATGCGGATCAGATTCTTGTGCTCCAGGAGGGGGAAATAGTGGAGAAGGGCCGCCATGAAGAACTCCTGCAGGCGGGTGGTATGTACAGCAGGCTGTGCCATGCTCAAAGTACCGCGCGTTCCATGACCGGATAAATATCGTCTCTCTAAAGGAGCACTGCGGGGCTATTAACCCGGGATGCTCCTACCGGAAAGAAAAACCCTATCCACCCCATCCAGGATTGATCCAGAAGGATAAGGCCTATCCTGGATGGGGTTTAATATTATTGCTCGAATTTTCTCATTTTATTTCTCCCGATAAAAGGAAAAACCCCCTTATTTGTGGTAACAGAGGGTTAGGAAGGATAGAAATGTTAAGCCTGTTTCCGGTTTTTTAACAGGGGATTTTTCCCTGCCTTTGTGGAATAATACTAGAGGAAGGGTTGTAGACCGGGGGTGTGGTTATGGTTGATAAAACTAAAAAAATAGATCGAGAATTATCCCAGAAGGCCCACAAAACGGGTTTGAAGTGGGCGGAAAGATGGGTGAAAAAGGAAACTGTTGACCGGACCTCCTGGGAGCATTTTAAGGAGGAAGTGGAGGAAGATGCTTTTCAATCCTTGATTGAAATTCTCTCTTCAAATTCGGAAAAAGAAGCAGCGGAGAATTTACAACTCTGGAAGCTGGAGGGAGATTTGCCCGCAGTTCAGATCCCCTTTCCCCGGGGCAATCCCCAGCTGCCCGTATGGCGGTTGCCCCTGGCGGCAGCCCTGGGAGTCTTTTTGGGTCTTTTAATTTTTGGCCCCCTGTTGGGCCTGGCCGGGATCAGCCAGCAGGAAATTGTCCTGATAACTGGAATGGGGGGAGCTTTTCTGACAACCGGGGCAATTAGTTACCTGGTTCGAAGTCCCCGGGGCCGAAATTTAATGCTGGTGATTGCCGGAGTAGGAGGGGTTACCGCTGCTGCAACTAAAATCATGGGGCTTATTCCCGGCTGGGGTGGTTTCTGGCGCCTTATCTCCGGCCGGAAAGGGAGCAGGGCGTTTCTCCTGTTTCCCCTGGCGGCTTTTCTGGCCCTCATCAGCCGTCCCCGCCTGATTTACCCGGATTATAAGGAGGTTGCTGAAATAATTGAAACCCCCCTTTCTTCCTGGATGAAGATGCTTTTCTTTGCAGGTAGAACTCTTCCTGCCCCCGGGACAACCGGAGGTTCGGAAAAAAAGCACTGGCTACCCGAGGAAGTGATCAGGGCAGCCTATAAAATTCACGAAGCCCCTCCCGATGAATTAGAAACCGCCTGTGAAGAATTGATCCAGGAGATAAAAAAGGCAGGATTTGGGGGTTTTATCGATCAGCCTGCCTTCCTGGGAGAAGAAAAGGGGTCGGATGGAAAAACCTTAAGGTGGTCCGATGATTTTAGGGAACAGTATGATTCCTTTGGCGAGGTGCAGGAGGGAGAAAGGGTTCGAATTGAGGATCCGGTAATTGTGTTTAAGGGTGAAGTGATTAAAAAGGGAATGGTTCGAAAAATCCCCGGGAAGAGGAGGGGGTAGGCAGTGGAAGAAAAGAAAAAAAGAAGTACTGTTGCCATAGATTTTGGAACCAGCAATACCTTTATCAGCAGGTGCCCGCCTGATTCCCTGCAGCCCACGCCGGTTCTCCTGGAAAGCGGTTACCTGGGAATTGAAACCGCAGTCCTTTTCCGACCGGGGAAAAAGAACATGATCGGGGCCCAGGCGGTGCAGACCTGGGGTAATGAAGAGCCCCAAAAAAGGAAGGGAATGGATCTGCGCCTGGGTTTTAAACCAGAAATTCACCGCAGTGAACGGAGCCAGGAAGCTGCCCGGGAATTTTTTTCCGGCCTGCTGCGTTATGGCCGGGAAAGCCGGGTGCCCCTGACCGGAGAATATATTGATCTGTACATGGGTGTTCCCAGCAATATCGGGGAAAGCTATAAAAAAGCCCTGGCTGATATTGCTGATGATGCGGGGCTTTCCCCGGTTAACTGCAAGGATGAGCCCCTGGGAGCCCTGTTATATCACCTTTCCATCCAGGATATTACCCCCAGTGAAACCATGGGCGGAGTTTTAATAGTGGACTTTGGGGGGGGAACCTGTGATTTTGCCCTGATGCAGCAGCTGGAGATAATTGATTCCTGGGGAGATAGCATGCTGGGAGGCCGTTTATTCGACGACCTATTTTTCCAGTGGTTAATTGAGGAGAATCCGGGAGCCCGCGAGGCCATGGCCAGCGAAGGGGCCGATTTTTTTATCCACTGGCAGCGCTGCCGGGAATTGAAAGAGTCCTTTTCCAATTTTATGAGTATCCACCGGGAGGAAAAATGGTCGGGCCGGGTCCCCTATTATGGACAGATCAGGGGGGCCTCCTGGGAGGATTTTATCCAGAGGGCCTCCAATTATACTCCTTCCGAGGAATTCCGGGGCTATCTGCAGGAAATAGGGCGGGAAGACCACCGCCTGTTCGAAGAGGAAAGTATTAACCTTATCCAGTGGTTCTCCTCCGAGTTTAAAAAAGCTTTAACTCATCAGGTGCCCCTCCACAAGGTTATTCTATGCGGGGGAAGTTCTTTATGGCCGTTTGTGGGAGAGGTAATTGAAAGATCTCTCCGTCTGCCTCCCGAGGCAGTTTTAAGGTCGGATAATCCCTATGCTGTAATATCCCAGGGCCTGTCCCTGCTGCCCAACCTGGAACGGCGCCTGCAAAAAGCCCAGGCCGATCTGCAGGAGGACCTGCCCCGGCTGATGGAAAAACAGGTAAAAGCAGAAATTATTGATCCCATAATCGATAAAATGGTGGACAGCATTTCCCGCCGGGTTTCCACGTTAATTGTGGATGAAAAGCTCCGGGATAAACTCCTGGAATTTCGGGATAGTGGAGGCAGTCTCTCTGAACTGGAGGCCGGCCTGGCTGCAGAAATTGAAATCAGCCAGGAAGAACTGGGCCAGGCAGTTAACCGGGAAATTGAAAAGGTAATGGAGAGATTGCAGCTTAAACTGTCCAGGGAGATTCGGGACTGGTTCCAGGAAAAGGGTGGGATTAAACCCATTACCGTCCGGGGAAGAGAGGAAAAACCGGGTTACAGGGTTCATTTACAGCAGCCAGATCTTTATGAAGGCAGCCTCCTGGGGAAAATAGATACCATAATGAGAGGCCTGACCGGCATCATTTTGTTTATTGTCTTTGAAGCGCTGATAACAGTGGGACCGGTGGGACTGGCCAGCGGACTGATTGTGGCCCTGATCATACCTTTCCTGGGCCTGCGGCGTTCCCGGGAGAAGATTAAACAGATAAAACTTTCTCCCAAAATCTCCAGGGTGGTTTTTTCCCGAAAAATGATTGATTATACCATTAACCGGACCCGAAAACAGATCAGCCGAGAGGTTAAAAAAGAACTGGCTGAGCGGATGCAAAAGCCCCAGGAGCAGCTGCTGGAAGAAATCAATGAAACTATTGAGCGGGAAATTAATTCACTTTCCCAGCTTAGCGCTCTTTAAGTTACCCGGCCTGAAGGCAACTGATTCAATAATAACCTGTTTGACAAAAAAAATCCCGGTCCTGATTAGAGGGACATGTCTGAAATAAGGGGAGAAGGGAAAGGGGGGAAAAAATGGAGGAAAAGGAAGTAAGGCGCAGTTTTGTAACCCTGATCAAAAACCTGGAAAAAACAATTGCTGACATTAGTGAATACAGTGCCGATCTCTATAAAAAAGAAAAATATGAGGAGGCCCGGCTGGCCCGGGGTAAAATAAGGGAGATAAAAAAGGTTAAGGATGAAATTGAAAAACAACAGGAACGATGGGAACAAATATGGAGCCCGGGTTCTTCTGATGCTACCCTGCAGCCCGTCCGGAAAGGGAAGAAAAAGAAAGCCCTGCCCCGGGGCCTGCAGACTCCAGAAAAGGAATTCAAACTGCCCATTCTCCAGGCGGTAGAGGAGCTGGGGGGCAGTGCAGCAGTTAATGAAGTGTTAAAAAAGGTATTTGAAAAAATGAAATCCCGTCTCAACAATTATGATTTACAACCCATACCTTCTCATCCAGATAGATTTCGCTGGGAAAACACCTCGATGTGGTGCCGGCAGCGACTGGTTGATGAAGGTTTGCTGGCCTCCCAGAGCAGTAGGGGTATCTGGGCTATAACAGAAAAAGGGAGAACCCTCCTGGAAAAGGAGCGGATGAAAAAAAATGCCCCCACCCTTTTTGATCCCGAAGGGGATTGAGCCCCAACCGGAGAAGTGAAGGACCCCTGTAAATTGCTGTAGTTTAGCACCGGAAAAAGGGGGGACAGTTCTTGCATCCCCCCTGGAGGAAAACACCCGTTATTTTTTAACTAACGGGAAAAGGCTGCCCAAAATAGGCTGAGGAGGATTTAAATTGAGCGGCTATCATGGAAGAATTCTTGATTTGAACCTGAGTTCAGGAGAGATGAAAGAAGAAAAACCGGAGCCGACAATGCTGCGCCACTATATTGGTGGCTCGGGACTGGGAGCGCGTCTGCTCATGGATAATACTGATGGCGATACCGACCCCCTGGGTCCCGGTAATATTTTGATTTTTGCTACCGGCCCCCTGACCGGTTCCCGGGTCCCCACCTCGGGCCGGCATGCGGTGCTGGGAAAATCTCCCCTTACTGGAGTGTGGGGGGAGAGCGATGTAGGGGGTAATTGGGGGACGGCTTTAAAAAAAGCAGGATATGATGCCCTGATAATCAGGGGCCGGGCTCCTCACCCGGTATATATTCACCTGGACGAGGAGGGGGCCCGGATTGAAAATGCTGATCACCTCTGGGGACAGGATACCTTTGCCACTGAAGTTCTATTAAAGCAGGAAAAAGGCGAAGGTATTGAAGCGGCCTGTATTGGGCCCGCAGGAGAACAACAGGTGCTCCTGGCCTCAATCATGCATGATGGCCGTCATTCCAGGGCGGCAGGCAGAACCGGCCTGGGTGCAGTAATGGGTTCCAAGAACTTAAAAGCCCTGAGTGCGGAAGGTCAGAGATCAACCCCCCTGGCCCACCCCGGGGAGCTGAAAAAAAATCTGGGGGAAAAGGTCAGGGGCATCCGGGAGAATCTGGTTTTTCTCAGTGACTATGGAACCACGGGGGGTATTATCAGCCTGGAGGAAACAGGGGATCTGCCTATCAAGAACTGGTTGCAGGGAAAGTGGCCCCAGGTTGAAGCCCTTTCCGGGGAGAAAATGGCTGAAACCATGCTCAAGAAGAAATTTTTCTGCGGGGCCTGTCCCATAGGCTGCGGCCGGGAGATAGAGTACAGGTCCGAAAAGTTTGGCCCTATAATGGGTGCCGGACCAGAATATGAAACTGTAAGCACCCTGGGTTCATATTGCCTGGTAGATGACCTGGAAGCTGTAGCTGCAGCCAATGAACTCTGCAACCGGTATGGAATGGATACCATATCCACCGGGGCAGCAGTTGCTTTTGCTATTGAGGCTTTTCAAGAGGGACTTATTGGTGTGGAAGAAACCGGGGGCCTGCACCTGGACTGGGGTGCGGGGGAAGCTGTTGTAGAAATGGTGCGGCAGATAGGGGAGAAAAAGGGACTGGGAGCCCTCCTGGGCCGGGGAGTTAGAGCAGCTGCGGCAGAAATAGGTCCCCGGGCCGAAGAAATGGCGCTGCATGTTAAAGGACTGGAACTTCCGGCCCACGACCCCCGGGCCTTTAACAGTGTTGGCCTTTCCTATGCTACTTCCAATCGGGGGGCCTGTCACCTGGCGGGGATGACTCATGCCCTGGAGGGATCTATTCCCCTGCCCCAACTGGGTTACCCCGAAATCCCGGATAGATTCGGCACCGGGGGTAAGGGACAGCTGGTAGCCCGCATGCAGGATTTGATGGGCTTATTTGATTCCCTGAAACTGTGTAAATTCTTGCTTTTTGCAGGAATTGAAGTGGGGGATTCCCTGAACTGGTGTAACCTGGTGACCGGCTGGGATCTGGATCAAAAAGAGTTTTTAAAAGCCGGGGAAAGAATGTTTAATCTGAAAAGAATGTACAATGTGGGATGTGGGATCAGCCGCAAGGATGACCTTTTACCTCCCCGGGTTTTAACTCATCCGCGAGGAACCGGTGGAGCTGCACATAACCTGCCCCGCCTGGGGGAAATGCTCCGGGAATATTATGAATATCGGGGGTGGGATGAAATGGGTCTTCCTACCCGGGAAAAACTGGAGGAACTGGAGCTGGAATACCCATGGGAACAATAAGGGTGGAGGTGGAGTTAAAGGGTCCCCTGGCCCGGCTTGCGGGAAAAGAACAACTGGAATATCAGGTTAAATCAGAAGCCCTTATCCGCGATCTCCTGGGTTTAATCGGCCAGGATTTCCCTGCTCTGCAAAGATTTTTACCCGGGGATGAGGGGGAACAATATGGCCGCCACCGGGTCCTGATTCTGCAGGAAGGGCAGCCAGTTAAACTGGATCAAAAATTGTTCCCGGGCATGCGGCTCAAAATAATGCCGCCGTTAACCGGTGGTTGAGCGAGGTGATAGTATCGATAAAAAGCTTTTTTTTGGCTCAACCCTGGTCCTGTTTGGCCCGGGTAAAATTGCAGAGACAGCAGCAGCCCTGGCCGGGATAACTGATAGGCGGGCAGGGGTCCTGGTGGTTCATGACCCTGGCAGCTGGCTGGAACCTGTCCTGCAGGATCTGCTGGAAAACCTTAAAGCCCATGGCTTTTCCCGGGTGAAATTATTCAGTGGCCTCAGTCCCAACCCTCGCCTGGTCGAATGTGATGAAGGCCAAAAATGTGCCCGGGATGGAGATTGCCGCCTGATTATAGCCCTGGGGGGAGGTTCGGTTATTGATGGGGCTAAAAGAATTGCCCGGGAGGCGGGAGGAGAAATAATGGTGGCCATCCCTACCACCGCCGGCACCGGTAGTTATATTAATGAGTGGTCAGTGCTTTTAGATCAGGAAAACTGCAGGATCAGCATACCCTGCCGCAGCCCCGATCTGGCCGTTGTAGATCCGGTGCTGACGGTTTCCAAGTCACCGGCTTTAACCCTTTTTACTGCAGTGGATTGTTTTGCCCATGGCCTGGAATCATACCTGGGGCAGAAAGAAGTTAATGAAGCCCGGGATAGTGCTCTGCAGGGCTGCAAAATGGTTGTTCAGAATCTTGAGCCCGTCCTGGAAAATGGTCGAGACCTGCAGGCCCGCAGTAAATTATTCTGGGCAGATCTTTTGACCGGGGAAGCAATGCGCCTTACCGGCCTGGGTTTAATCCACTGTATTGCCAATATCCTGCCTGCCCTTTACCCCCAATATTCTCATGGGCAGATCTGTGGGGCCCTGATGACAGCGGTCTACAGTTTTAATGCTGAGGGGGTTGATCCGGATAGAAGAGAAAAAATCGGGCCGGTACTGGAACAAATGGATAAACTCTTTCAGCAGTATATGCAGCAGTTGAAGGTCCCCCCGCTGATAATCAGAGATGAGGATGTTGAAAAAATTAAGGAACTGGCTGCCGCCAATATCAATGGAGCCAATAATCCCCTGCCGGTAACGGTTGAAGCAGTCCAGGAGGTTATGGAACAGGTTTTCCTGGTGGAAAGGGGCTGAGCTTTTGATTCCCAAATGATAATAACTTAAAAAGCGCTCCTGTTGCAGGAGCGCTTTAATAATGAGTTTTTTCGGGTAGAAAAAAGGTTCTCCTCCAAAACAGTGGAACAATTAACTGGAAATAGTTAGGGAAAACCTGAGCAAGCTTGCTTGATTTTCAAAACCAGGTATTCATAGTCATGGTAACCAAATGCTTTGCGAATGATAACCTTTATTTTGTTGTTAATCCCCTAAAGCTTACTCGTGTGAATAGGAAAATTATCATGATTCAATATTCCTTCCTTGTGCCTTTTCAGTGTTTCCACCAATTTAGCAAGCGGCTTTAAATCTGTTTCTATAGCTCTTTGACACCAATTATCCAGTTCTTCAGACATCTCCTCGCGATTGCGGTTTCTCCAGACCAGTTTCAGATCCTCCCTGAGGATATATACTTTTGCCAGGTTTTCATTGGCTTCCAATAACTCTTCAAGACGGATCTGTTCTTTTTCTTTAAGATTTTCACGGTTCTT
>Ga0207421_10008283_pt1 | contig 10834 bp, 5 predicted proteins | sample SodLakKL_010_SED_4_FD_187542 | JGI IMG/M metagenome (GOLD analysis project Ga0207421, IMG submission 187542) | Alkaline sediment microbial communities from Lake Tanatar, Kulunda Steppe, Russia - 8KL_010_SED (SPAdes) (version 2) | ecosystem: Environmental > Aquatic > Non-marine Saline and...
GAGTGGTTATCCAGATGTAAAAAACATCTCTCCAGACATGCTCACTTTCAATATAGTCTCCTCATTTAACAACTTTTCCGAAGATAATAAAAAGTCTCGAGCCTTAATTGGGCAAAATATAAATATAACTTTCAAATTAAATAAATCGGTAATTATGTCTGAAAAATCAAATTTAGATTCCTTTTTGGAAGAGGGTATTGAAACTATTGGACCAGCAGAGAAGGCTTACTGCCATGAGTGTGACGAAATAGTTGAAATTGAAGACAGAGTAGGTACTTTTGATTATGAAATATTCGTTACTAAAGGAAAATGCCCAAGTTGTGGATCAAATATCAGTACAACTAAGGGACCTAATGATATCTTAATCAAAGAAGAAACAACCGAAGATGGCTCTCAATTTAAAATAGAGAACATTGAAAAATAGACAAATTCTTTAAAAACCATTATTCTTTTATAACTAATATAAGTTTAAGAAACCTCATTAATATTTAACTAAAATTTAGATATAAACTGTTGGAACAGTTTAAAGAATAAAAATAGATATTATGAAGAAGAACTCTTACTCAGATATAGCGCATGGGGATTCGTCAATCTCGCTAGAGAGCCGGATTACTTCGGGCTTTACATCCCCTCTTTGGTCAAAGCTGTGAGATATTTTGGTGTGGTGGATGAGATTATAGATCCAAGGGAAGGTGTGAGCATCTAGTGGATGATTTTAGGGAACATGAACCTTATGAGGATGGAGATAAGTTGATAATGTTGGAAAGTGATTTAATAATTGAATTGGATGATGAGATTCCATTTAGAGGGGAATCTATGTTGGGTTTTCGGTATACTACTTTGGATAAATTTACTGATACTGAAAGTACTGAGGAATTGTGGAAAAAAGAGCATAATCAAACCTAAATAGAGGAAAAGTATTAAATTGTCTTTCTCAATCCTTTTTTGAGCTTTCCGAGGATGTATAAAATGCCAGACTTTGAGGGTAAAAGATTAGAAATATATGAAGAATATATCGATGATATCGAAGAAAAAACGGACTTGTCCCGCGGAGATTATGTTTTTCCATCTTTTACAAGAACAGTATCTGTAGACGACGGCTATCATGAAGCTGATTACATTTTAGAATTGACTATATCTAATGAAAGAGAAAAAGAAATAGTACTGATGGCTTCTGGTATATATGACGATGATAGAAAAATATTAAAAGATGTTGAAGAGGAGGAACCTTTCACCCGGGCAAGAAAATATGCAGCAGAACTAGAAAAGGGGGCATATTATGGAATTACTGATGGAAAGAAGGTAAAGATATCTGCTCTTGATCCTGATATCAAGTTAGAAGAGGTTAAAAAAGTAGATAAATTAAACGAAATAATTAATGAGATTATAAAAGAAGAAAGGAGGATAAAAAGATCTAAAGATTTTATTAGCAAACTTAACGAGTATAATGAAAATATTAATCCAAATGTTCATTCTCATTTAAGAGAAAAGATAGAAGAAGACGACTCATTTGAAGAAGAAATAAGAGATTTTCTAACTCCAATTGGGAAGAGCTATGATGAAGATGAGAATATCCCTGAAGAAACATTAGAGATGCTATCTAGACAAGCAACTTACTTGTTAGTTGATAAAATATTATTTTATCATTTAATATTGGAAAATGAAGAGAATTTAAAAGAGGGGCTAGAAGAGAGAGAAAAGTATGATGAAATTTTTGAGAAATTGAAAAAAGAACCCCCAAAACCAGATGATGATATTGAAAAATGGGCAAAAGAATTTTGGGGTTATCTAGATAAAGTCTTTGAGCTGATTAGAGAGATAAATTATGAACCTATTTTTGATCCAGAAAAATCGCCTTTGAATAGAATAAATTTGAAAGAGCATCCCTCTGCCTGTTTTGAAATAAAGGATTTGATGGACTTTTTATGGAAAAAAGAAGGATTATCTAATCTATTTGATGGTCCTTTATTAGCAAAGATATATGAAGGATTGATTCCCCCAGAACTAAGATGGAAATGGGGTCAGATATATACTCCACCAGAAATCACAAGACTGATAGCGGAGTGGGCTATACGAAATCCGGATGATAAGATTCTAGATCCCGCTTGTGGAACTGGCAGATTTCTTATTTCGGCATATGAAAAAATAGCTGAATTGAAGGGCGTGGAGATGGGTGAGAATCACCAAGAGATTATAAATCAAATTCAAGGTATAGATATCAATCAATTCCCAGCTCATTTAGCTACTATGTCTTTAGTCGCAATGAGCTTAAAATCCGTGACAGAAAACGTAAATATTAAAGTAAAAGACTTTTTTAAATATGTGAGAGGAGATCAGGCTAATTTAGGAGTTCCTGAAAATAAAGTTAGAACAAAGAAAACATCTAATTCATCAGATTATTTTGAAAAACCTATTGGAAAAATGGATGCAATAATCATGAATCCTCCATATACCCGAAATGAAGCCCTTAGTGATGATTATAAAAAATATTTCCGTAAAAAAGCTCTTTCAAATCTGGATGAAAATAAAGAGATCTCAATGGATAAGAAGGCAGGTTATTATGCATATTTTATTACTCATGGAACAAAGTTTTTAAAGAAAGATGGACGTTTTGGAATGATTATCCAAAACTCTTGGTTGGATGCAGATTATGGTGCTGACATACAAGAATTTATTTTAGAAAACTATAAAATACAGGCAATCGTTGGCACAAAAAAAGATAGATTAATAAAAACGGCTGATGTTAATACGGTAATTCTATTTCTTGAGAGGGAAAATAATAAAAAGCTTAGGAATACAAATGAAATTAAATTTGTTCAACTAAAGAAAGATTTAGAATGGTTTGAACATAACTATGATTTTCATGAGCTTATTGAAATGATTGAGGAGAATGAGGGACTGTTTACGGAGGATATTAGAATTCTCACAAAAAATCAGGAGGCACTTAAAGAGGAAGGTATGGGAAAAACAACCTATATAGGATCAAAATGGGCTAAATATATCAGGGCTTTAGACATTTATTGGTATATCTTAGATGAGAACTCAGATATACTTATTGATTTTAATGATTTAGAGGTGAAAGGTCATGGAGATTTAAGCTATGGGACTCGTTCTGGTGCACCCGAATTTTTCTATTTACCAAATAAACACCATGATATTGAAAAAAAGGGAGATACGCTGCTTCTTCTTAAAGATGAAGAAGTAAAATTTAAATTACCTAAAAAAGCATGGATGCACCAAGAGGATAGTAAATGGAGACCTAATTATATCATCAAGAGGTCAAAAGGAATAGAAAAACTTAGTTTCTCAATTGACGACTTAGAGCTGGGAAATCAATTAAAATATTTTGTTTGGCTGGACAAGCCAAAAGAAAAACTCGATTCTGAATCTCGTGAGTACATTGAATGGGGAGAATCTCATGATGTTAGAGAGTGTAATCATTGTAATAGAGCGAAGAAATTTCCAGAATATTGCTCTGGAGACCTTTGGTATGACATAGGACCTAGCTTAACAAAGGGGGATATTCTTCCAAACAAAGATATACATGATAAACACGCATATTGGACACCTAACGAAAACACTTGGGTACATCAATCTCTTTATGGTATAACTTACCAGGGAGAAAAATACCTGCTTTCTGGAATTCTTAATTCTACAGTTTGTTTGTTCATGCTAGAGATTGCTGGGCGTATCAACTTAGGTGGAGGGGCTCTAGATTTAATGACGGACGATCATCGGTCTGTAAAATTCCCTAACCCAATTAAAATCGATGAAGAAATACAAAAAAATATTATTGAAAAATTTAAAAATATAGGGGATCGGAAGGCAAAAACTATTTTTGAGGAGATAGGGGCTGATAATCTAGAAGAAATATCTCTTGATAATGTGAAACGTGATAGAAGAGAACTCGATAAGATTATCATGGAGGACATATTGGGTTTATCCAAAAGAGAACAACTCGAAGTATATCGTGGACTATTTGAACTCGTAAAAAATAGATTGGAAAAACCTAACTCTAGTGATTGATATGACTGAACAAACCACAATATTGGAGAACGGAGAAATAGAAGAATCAAAGATATACTATCGAGAAGTTAAAACGGAAAAAGGAACACCAGAAATCGAAAATGAAACGATCACATCCCAATCTGAACTATCAGATATAAATAATTTGATCGAGTATATTAAAAAAGAGAAGCTCAAATATCCGATTAATATTTCCGAATCAAATATGGATGACTTACATAGAAAAGCTGTAGATGAGGTGATTAGGAAAGGGGATTTGTTTGAAGTAAGGGTTGAAGATTTGTTAAGCCAATTCTGTGATAAACTTAAAAAACGACAAAAAGAAAAAGGCAAATACGCGATGATCGTGAAATATGGTGATTGTTTCCTCTTAGCTCATATAAAAACTGAAGAAGCAATTTCCTTAAGGGAGGAGAAAGGTGATATAGCATTAATAAAGAGGTTTTTAGATACTGATAACATACTTAGCGCAGCTCTGTTCGAATTGATAGATGATGAAATTAAATTTTCTCATTTTACAGATACAGGATCTAGTTCCTTTCGAAACTTTATTGGGGTATCAAAAAGAAAATTTCATTTTAGGCGCAAAAATGTACAGATCATATGTTTCTATGAAGGAAGGAAAGATTTAAGATTTAAATTGGAATTCACAAATGAAGATCTAGAAGAAAAATGGTTTAGGGAAGAGAAAATAAAGATTTCAGATTCTAATCTTTATTTGGATGATACTTGTCATCAAATAGAGGAGATAATGTGGGGAAATAAATCTTATTCCTCGTCCAATCAATTTAAAAGTGAGTTCAAAGAATACCTGTATGGTCTAGAGAACCAAAAGAAAAAATACCAGGATTTAAAATCTCTTTCGGAAAAAAAATCGAAATACCTTAACACCATAAAAGATTATGGGGATAGGATAGAAATAGAAAATGATGGCATTGATGTAGAAGAAAAGGGGGATCTACCTGATGATTTGTATGTAATATACGCAGATTCTGAGATAGATTTAGATTCCTCTTTTTCAAATAAAATATTCTCTAGTGTTATGAATGGTTTACCATGCTCGATTTTTCATCCTTCAAGTCCTGTAGCTTCAAACGAATTGGAAATGGGGGATTTAAGCATATTAAATTTGAATGAAACTGAAAAGACTGAAGAATATAAAAAATTTTTAACCAATATCTATGACCATATCCTAAATTGCACAGGTGAATCACTTAAAAGATGTCTCACTTTTATTTTATTTCATTCAATCGCAAGAGAAGCTAATCAGCAATTTAGAGAAGGTTTAAGGCAAATAATAAATTTGAATAGAGGATCACCTAGATATAAAGATGTGGTGACCACTAAGGAGAAAGAAGTAGGGGGTCTAATCGAATATAAAGATAAAGATGATTTAAAAAAAGACAAACCTGTAGATAGTATAGTAGAGAACATAGAAAAAGAATTAGACACTTATGAAAATAAATTATTTCTATGGGGCATTAATGAAAAAACTCGCAGAATAGAAGGATTAAGGAAACAAAGGTGGGGTGACGATAGAGTCACCTCATTGGAAAAAAAAGTGTCAGAAGTGTTAAATCAAAAAGATATCTCTGTAAATGAGTTTAAGATGATAAATATACCTCTAGGTGAAGGAGAGTATTGTATATTGATTGGTGTGGTATATTAGGTGGAATCATGGAAAATTATGATTTAATAGATAATATATTTACTGAGCGTGAAATAGAACGAGCAATGCAAGATTTATTTGCTGAGGATGGAACTGTTTATATTATAGCTGGTTATTTCAGCCTCTCAGGATACAAATTGATAAAGGAATCTATATCTGATTTTTTAGAAAGAAAGAAGGATAATGAGATTTATATTGTAGTTGGCACAGATCCTAATCAATTTTCTGCAACTATTGCCCACGACTTATGGGATATGGATAAAGGCCGTGATCAGATTAATCTATTGAAGTACGATGAAAATTTTGTCCATACCAAACATTATGTTAGAGAAAACGAGAACCCAGCAATAATATTAGGGTCTGCAAATTTTACCTTAGAAGGCTTTCAACAACATTTAGAGTTGGTTTCATACTATGAAGCCGAAGGCTCAGGAGATTCCATAGCCCAACAACATATTGAATGGTTTGAATCGCTTATCGAAGAGTGTGAATGTGTAACTGAGGAAGATTTAGAGCGATATGAAGAAATAAAAATCGATATCAGCGTTTTAGATGAATTTGGTCTACTCAATCGACTTGGTGTTTCAATTGAAGAAATAAAGAAAAAATTGAAAAATCCAGACTCCTTTCCTGCATATAAATTAAATCTCTTGTCAAGGTATCTCGAGCTAGAAGACACTACTAAAGCTAATTTAGCCGTAAAGTCGAGGATTAAAAAATATCCTCATCAAGTAATTGCAGGGGCAAAAGCATACAAAAATTTGAGCTACAATAATTTTTACTTACTAGCCGATGAAGTAGGTTTGGGGAAAACATTTGAAGCTGGGTTAGCATACAAGCAGTTGAAATTGGGAGGTAAGATTGAAAGATGTTTGATAATATGTCGTTCCTCAGCGATGAAGGATTGGGAAAATGCTTTCAATAAATTCTTTGAAGATCCAACTTTAATAACATCCTCTAGAAAGTCAGAATGGAAGAAAAAAGGATTTTCAAACAGTGATATATGGGCAAAAGATGACCTGATGATCTGCACCCACGAAATGTTTAGACAAGCTGTTCTCGACGACATCGTTGACGATGATATGTGGGATATGCTGATAGTCGATGAAGCTCATGTTGTTAAGAATAATGATAGCAAGATTCATAATGTAATCAAAAATTTTGATGTTAAATACAAACTATTTCTCACAGCGACTCCAGTACAAAATCGAGAAAAAGAATTTTATAATCTATTTGATGCAATGAAAGAAAATTTTTTGGGATCTACATTTCAATCCTATAAAAGCAAAGGTGAAAGATATCTAAAAGATTTGTTACAAGGAGAAGAAGAAAGTTTTCTTTCTAGGTATCTAAGAGAAGATCTTCCTTACATGCAAATACCTCCAAGGGACGTTCATGATAATCTTGTCTCTTTAACAGAGGAAGAGATGGAAACCTATGACATGCTATTAGAGTTTCTACACGATCTGGTAGATCGAAATCCCGAAACGGCATCTCAATTAGTTGCTGTAACCTATAAAAAGATCGGTGTGAGTAGCTGGTTTGCTTTAGAAACATCTATGAAAAAATTGAGAGAAAAACATCAGAAAACCACTGGGACTACTGAGATAAGTTATGAAGAATTTGAAGAGTCATTCAATGATGATGGTCAAACAGTCCTGATTGATGATGAGGACAGTTTAGAAGTGAATATGAAGCTTTTAAATGAACTCATCAGGAAATTGGAAACCCTAACTGTTGATAGTAAGATCGAAAGCGTGATAGATAATCTCTCAGATGTCCTAAAAGAGGAAGATAGAGTAGTGATATTCACTCAGTATAAAAGAAACATATTGGATAAGGATTCTATAGTTTATGATGTCACAGGAGATAATCTATATGGGCGGTTGAAAGAATCTTCTAAGATTGATTGTCCTATCTACCCTTACCATGGTAGCATGAATACTACAGAAAGATATGAAACTAGAGAAAATTTTAAGAGAACTGGCGGTATTTTCATAGCGACGGAAGCGGGTGCTGAGAGCATAAATCTCCAACATTGTAATGTGATGATAAACTATGATATCCCATGGAATCCAGCACGGATAGAACAAAGAATCGGTAGAGTCCAAAGACTTGGACAGGAAAAAGAGGTTTTGGTTTCAACCTTTGTTTTAAAAAGAACCCTGGATGAAACAATATATTCCCGTGTGATTCAAAAACACAACCTCCTCCAACAGAGATTTGGAACTTCTGAAGAGGTTACTGATATCGAAGCATTGGAAGCTGTTGAATCAGGGAGTATTAGTGAAGTAAAATCTACTTCACAGATCTTAATGGATGCTTTAAAAAATAGGAGAGATAGCGAGGAGATAAGAGAATATTTTGAAGATCAATTAATCGAAAGAGAAGACGAGTTAGAAGATCTCCGGAGTAAAATGGAAGATAGTTTAGAAGACTTTGATGATAGAATTAAGGTGTTATTGACAGGGGAAGAAAAAGACACTAGTGAAACTGAGAAAGAGATAAAGAAATTAACAGAAGAATATAAAGAGACTTTAGAATACTATTTAACATATCTTCAGGTGATGGAAGACATAAAACTGAACTTCCAGAATGGTGAAGTTGAGATTGAAGGAGATAGAGAGTTATTAGGTGATAACAAGATAAGAACAGCCCTTGATGGAGAAACATCTTTAGCAAAAGATATACCTCTATTAACACCATCTGCAAATCCGCTTAGGGATATCTTAAAGCATACGAAAAAAGATTTTTCTTTAACAGCGCTGGAAAACGATGAAGGAATATTATTTGACTTTCATATCCAGATTGAATCAACAATTAACACCATCCAGAAGATTTTACGGGTTAAGATAGGTGAGGAGATAGTTACAAAAAATAGGATTTTCCCTGAAGATGGAAATAAAGCTGAAGATAGCGAAATAAATATTGAATCATATCTGAAAAACCTCAAAAGAGCATATGAAGTCTCTAAAGAAGAAGCTGAAGAAATTTTAAATGAAGAAAAAGAAAAGCTTGAATCCTTCATCAATTCTGAAGTTTCTAGGCTTAGAAAAAAGGAAACAGAAAAAAGAACTGAAAGAATAAAAAAAGAAGTGAAAGAACCAATAAAGTTACAAAAAGCCAAAGTAGAAGATTTGGAAGAAAAGGTAAAAGAAGGAAAAGCAAAGGGTATAGAATTAAAAAGAGCAAGACAAGAACTTCAAAAAAGAAGAGGCCAGAAAAACGAAAAAATTAAAGAAATTCGAAGGGAGGTCAAAAAAGAGTTTGAACAAAAAATCCAAAGAGTTAGAGAAGAAAAAGAGCAATGTGATTACGAAATTAATCTTACTTCCACCTGTCTACTAGGACAATAACATTTAAAAATCCTCTCTTTTAAAATAATCAGTGATATGCTATATAAACCATTATCTAAGATTTTTACTATGTAAAGGACATATTACAATTTAAAACCTACAATCAAGAGAGATATGGTATATTTTATCATAATTTAGCTTAGGATACAAGACAAATCTAAATATGAATCAAAAGAGTTATATATAGAAACTAAAATATACATTTAAATGGTGAAGAAAGCAAGAAATATCTATGATTACTATCGAGAACAGGAGGTGAAAGAACCAGATCAAGAAAGGGTTCAGCCATTGGAAAATAATACTACAAAGGCCTTAATTAATACTTTAGAAAATTGTTCTCCAAAAATAACTCAAAAATTATTTAAAATCAATAATTTGGATATTGAACTCAACAAAAATTTACATTATTTTCTACAAACTCAGCCAACTACTCTATCCGAAAAATTAGATGAAGAAAATATAGATATCAAAGAAGTATATGTTGTAGGCATAAGTGAGAATGATGAACCCGAAGATAAACCTAAGAAAACCTCTAATTCTAGGAAAAATTCAATTCCTGATGCTCTTATTTTTAATGATAGAGTAATGATTGCAATAGAAGTAAAAACAAAAGACGGTATACTTGAGTCTACCCAATTGGAAAATCACTTATCGAAATGTGAAGATGTTGCAGAAAAAAACTCTAAATCCCATAAAAAATATTTGAGATGGAATGAAATATCTGAATTCTTAAGAAATTTTGTGGATGAGAATTCGATTGATGAGGATAAAGACTCTTTTCTTATAAGTCAATTGTTGGAATATTTAAAGGTGAATAATATGACAAAATTCACAAGTTTTGATAGAAATCTGCTAGAATCAGAAGGTAGGCCGAGAGCCTTAAAAGAGCAATTGTCTAAGTTGATAGAGAGACTGAAGGGAAATTTACCAGACGAGTACAGTTTAACCCATAGTAGGTCCGAATTAGAAACGTGGGATTATCTATCTTATGACGATGTAGTAGATAGAGATTTTAATATACCTCATATAACACTAACTTTACAGCCCTCAGAATTTCAAATAAAAATTCATATTGGGGGTAAGCCAAAAAAAGATGAACATATAAAGTATCTATATAATATGTCTGATGGAGAATTAGATTCTTTTGTAGATCATCTCAAAGAAATATATCATAATATATCATCTGATAATATATCAGACATTGATAAACTTCCCCATTGGTATAGAGAAGAGAGGAGACCTATTTGGTTGACACTACATGGGAGAAAGGGTGGGAGAAAGGGTTTCAAAGGTATTAAGAGTGAATATCGAGTAAAAAATGAATTAGGGATAGTGTTTAAAAAAGATATAAAAAACAAAAAATACATAAAGAATTATATTAAAAGAGCCTTTGAAAATGTAGATAATACCCGATATAATTTTCAAATAATTTTAAAATACCCATATGATTCAAAAGCTATTAACATATTAACTGGAGAAACTGGAAAAGACTTTTATGAAGAAGCTAAAAAAGATATAAAGATATTATATCCTCTTTTCAAAGATATAAAAGAGAAATCCCTTTAAACATGTGAAATACTAGGCAAAACAGCTTGAACCCAAACACCTCAAACCCCGCTACAAAAACCCCTTAAATCTACAAACTTACTAGTTAATCGAGAAATACACCAAGTTGCAGACGCCCGGCCTTTACACCCCCCTCCTCACCACCTGACGCCGATCAGATTACGAACGCCGTCAGCTCACCCGTTTATCCAGACATCACTTTTCATCATCCTAGTCA
>Ga0207421_10008286_pt1 | contig 10829 bp, 8 predicted proteins | sample SodLakKL_010_SED_4_FD_187542 | JGI IMG/M metagenome (GOLD analysis project Ga0207421, IMG submission 187542) | Alkaline sediment microbial communities from Lake Tanatar, Kulunda Steppe, Russia - 8KL_010_SED (SPAdes) (version 2) | ecosystem: Environmental > Aquatic > Non-marine Saline and...
AGCAAGATGCGATCAGCTGTACGCAAAGGCGGTGTTCTCAAAAATCCATGCCTGTGAAGCGCCGGCAGTTACTGACCGGTACCTGATGCTCAGCCAGGCCAGACATCCGCTTCTGGGCAGACATGCCGTACCGATAGATGTGGAAATTCCTGAGGATAAGACAGCAGTCATTATGACCGGGCCGAATGCAGGGGGAAAAACCGTTTCTGTGAAAACGGTGGGACTGCTTTCCTGCATGGTGAAGTTCGGCATGCTGATACCCGCCTCTTCTGAAAGCCAGGTACCTCTGTTCAGTTCAATCCATGCAGATATCGGGGACGACCAGTCCATTACTGAATCACTTTCCACATTCTCCGGACATATGAAAAAGATTTCCTTCATCCTGCAGCAGGCAGACCGGAGATCGCTGGTGATTTTTGATGAACTGGCTTCAGGGACCGACACCTATGAAGGTGCGGCATTGGCAAAAAGCATCATTGAGTACTGTCTGAGTGCAGGGTCGCTCACCCTGGTGACAAGCCATCACATGTCGCTGAAACAGTACGGGTACACCGATTCCCGGGTGCTGAATGCTTCCATGGAGTTCGATGATACCCGAAAGGTCCCCACCTACCGGATTCTCTTCGGTTCCCCGGGAAACAGTTATGCAATTGAGACTGCCGAGAGAATGGGGATCCCCGAGCAGGTGGTCAGAAAAGCGCGGCAGTACCTGCATGATGAGAGCGACAGGACCACAGCTATGGTCAGAAAACTGGAACAGCAGGAACTGGAACTGCATAAGAAAGAACAGGAGCTTGCCAGGCGGGAGGAAGCTGTCAGGGAAGAAGGACGGAATCTTGATCTGCGTTCGCTGAAAGTAAGACAGCAGGAACTGATATTCAGGAAAAAGGATATCTCCTATCTGAGAAGCTTCATGAACGAATCAAGGAAGGAGCTGGAGAATCTTATCCGCTCACTCCGGGAAGGGGAGCTGACCAAGGAAAAGATCAAGGAAGCAAAGGAGTTTCAGGACCGGCTTGAACAGAAGGAAAGGACTTTCCGGGAGACAGTCGAACAGCAGCAGGAATCCGTATCCAGCAGGAGAGGGTATCAGTTTTCCGCCGGAATGAAGGTGTATGCAGGTAAAGGGAAAACCGAAGGGGTTATCACCCGCAAGGGGAAAAAGCCGGGATACTGGCATGTGGAAATGGGCAATATGCATATCGATATCCATGAAAACGAACTGGCACCTATTGAACTAGAAAGTAATACCCGATATGATTTTCAAGATACGGTAGATATTACCTATGACGGGAAAGGTGCTTTCCCGAAATTTGAACTTGATGTGCGTGGACAGAACCTGGAATCAGCTCTTAAGGCACTGGAGGATCAGATAGACAGCGCTGTAATGCACGGCGTGAGAGGTTTCAGCATTATACACGGCAAGGGAGAAGGCATACTTCAGCGGGGTATTCATGACTGGCTTTCCGCACATCCTTCTGTTGAATCATATCATTTTGCCCGTCCTGAAGAAGGCGGATACGGTAAGACAGTTGTTGAAATATCAGGATAAGAAATAATAGCGAGGCATCATTCATGGAAGTGCAAATTCAGGAATTAATTGAATCAATAAAGAAAGACGGTGTAGGTGCAGCAGAAGAGCAAGCGGCAGAAATCATCGAAGAAGCTGAGGGTAAAAGAAAAAAAATCATCAGCGATGCGGAAAAAGAAGCCCAGAGGATTGTCAAAGAGGGAGAGGCTAAGGTTGAAAAGCGCGAGCAAAGCGCCCAGGCAGCCCTTGAACAAGCCGGAAGAGACCTGCTCCTATCTGTGGAAAGGAGACTGATTCACATTGCTGAGAGCATTCTTGCAGAAGAAATCAGAGGAGCATTAAGCGGAGAAACCCTTGAAAAGGTCCTTCTTGAAATCGCCGGCAGTGATACAGCTGGTTCTGAAACAGATATTGAGATCTCTGAACCGCTGTACCAAAGCCTTTCTCAGGAGCTCCTTGCGCAGCTGAAGAAGAAACTTGCATCGGGGAGTGAGATTAGGCCGGTGAAGCACATTGACAGCGGTTTCCGGATCAGTGAGAAAGAAGGTTCAGGGTATGTCAGTTTTACTGCTGAGGACTTAGCTTCCATGCTCTCTGCATTCCTGTCCCCTGAACTTCAGAAGATGATCCGCACGGCAGCAAAGGATACGTAAGGAGTTTCCCTTGGCGAAATACTATTTCACCCTGGCTTCACTGCCTGAACTACAGCTGTTTGTCCCTGCACCGATTTCAGTTGAACAATTTTTTGACCGCTGTGCTGCGGAAGTGAAAGAGCGGGATATGCACTATCTCAGGAAGACAGCCGAGGGAGACTGGTCATTCAAACATCCTGTTACGGATGCATGGAATCAGTATATGGATGATCTGAAGCACGAACTTGCGTATCAGCGCTCTGAACGGCAGGGAAGAAAACAGGAGCGGACACGGCTGACAAACCGCGATATCCAGGATGCTGCCCGTCATATACTGCACCAGAAGCATCCCCTGGAGTCAGAACGGGAATATATCCGGTTTCAATGGGAGCTGCTGGATAGACTGGAGAGCGGGTACTTTTTTGATTCCCGCAGGTTAATCCTCTATCTTATGAAATTGCTCATTGCACTAAGATATGCTCAGTTTGATACCAAGGAAGGAGAAAACCAGTTTGAGGAGGTTTTTTCCTCCGTGCGGTCCCGTATAGAATCGCTCTAGTGTGGGAAAACGAACGGGAGATAAGGAATCTATGGAGAAAACAACGGGAAAAGTTATCGGGATCACCGGGAATATGGTGAACGTGGAAGTTGCAGGGAATATCGCCATGAATGAAGTCGGTTTCATTCATGTGGGAGAACAGCGGCTGAAATCCGAAGTCATCAGAATAACCGGTTCGATGGCTGAAATGCAGGTATTTGAAATGACCGAGGGAATATCCGTGGGAGACACGGTTGAATTCTCTGAAGAGCTGCTCAGCGTAGAGCTTGGTCCCGGCCTGCTCGGCCAGGTCTATGACGGTCTGCAGAACCCCCTTCATGAACTAGCGGAAAAACACGGTTTTTTCCTCCAGCGGGGAGTGTATCTGCAGGCGCTGGACCGCAGCACACCCTGGGAATTTACTCCCCAGGCTGACGTGGGAGATATCGTTACCCCTGCATCAGTACTTGGGACGGTCCCGGAGGGGATTTTCCAGCACCGCATCATGGTGCCGTTTACATTCCCCGAGGATGAATACACCGTGGAATGGATCGCAGAGAAAGGATCCTACCCGATCACTGAACGGATAGCACTCATAAAGAATCAGAAAGGCCGTGAATTCGAGGTTACCATGACCTTTGACTGGCCGATTAAGCGGCCGATAACCAAATATTCCCAGAGGCTCAAACCCGCTGACCCCATGATCACAAAAGTAAGACTGATTGACACACTCTTCCCGGTAGCCAGGGGAGGGACCTATTGTATTCCCGGGCCCTTCGGTGCAGGGAAAACAGTGCTCCAGCAGATAACCAGCAGACATGCTGAAGTTGATATCGTGATTATTGCTGCATGCGGTGAACGTGCAGGCGAGGTGGTGGAGACACTGGTGGAATTCCCTGAACTGACTGACCCCCGGACCGGGAAATCGCTCATGGAGAGGACCATCATCATCTGCAATACCAGTTCCATGCCGGTGGCTGCCCGGGAGGCTTCTGTTTATACCGCAGTAAGCCTGGCTGAGTACTACCGGCAGATGGGACTCAATGTGCTGCTTCTGGCGGATTCCACTTCCCGGTGGGCTCAGGCCATGCGGGAAATGTCAGGAAGGCTTGAGGAGATTCCCGGTGAGGAAGCATTCCCCGCATATCTTGAATCGGTAATTGCCAGTTTCTATGAACGTGCCGGACTGGTAAGGCTGTACGACGGATCGTTAGGTTCAGTAACCATTGGCGGGACAGTCAGTCCTGCTGGGGGGAATTTTGAGGAACCGGTCACCCAGGCGACACTGAAGGTTGTGGGGGCATTTCACGGGCTTTCCCGGGAACGCTCCGATGCCCGGAAATATCCTGCAATTGATCCGTTGGAGAGCTGGTCAAATTACGAAGGGGTCATTGAGCACAGGAAAGTCAGATATGTAAGGGACATTCTTTTCCGAGGTGATGAGGTCAACCAGATGATGAAAGTTGTCGGGGAAGAGGGAACAAGCACCAAGGATTACGTCACCTATCTGAAAAGTGATTTCGTAGATTCTGTATATATGCAGCAGAACTCTTTTGATCCTGTTGACGGTGCAGTCCCCATTGACCGGCAGAAGTATGTCTTTAAAAAAATTTTTACCATTGCCTCAAGCAGTTTTCAGCTGAAAGACAAAGATGAGGCGAGGCAGTACTTTAATCAGCTCAGACAGCTGTTTCTAGACTGGAACGGTGCTGCGTGGGACTCCAGCAGCTTTACTGATATTGAAAAACAGATTGATGAACGGATAGAGGAAAAATGGTTATCCTATGATTCCCACGTCAAGGCAATGGCGGGCGAGTAAGGCAGGTGCATCATGCGTAAAGTATATACAAAGATAGAATCAATTTCAGGCAGTGTCATATCCGTACGTGCGGAAGGGGTCAAGAACGGGGATTTGGCTGAAGTAAAGTCTGCCCACGGCACTTCTCTGGCGAATGTAATCAGACTGAAGCGGGACCTGGTATCCCTGCAGGTATTTGCCGGAGCCAGGGGTGTCTCCACAGGTGATGAGGTAAGATTCCTGGGAAAGCCCATGCAGATTTCCTTCAGTGAAAACCTGCTGGGAAGGGTTTTTGACGGAAGCGGCAGCCCCCGGGACAACGGTCCTGAACTCAAGGAGAACATGATTGATATCGGGAGGCCGTCGGTGAATCCTGCAAAGCGGATTATTCCAAACAACATGATCCGTACGGGGATTCCAATGATTGACGTGTTCAATTCGCTCGTCGAATCCCAGAAGCTGCCGATATTCTCCGTATCAGGGGAACCCTATAATCAGCTGCTTGCAAGAATTGCCCTCCAGGCTGAAGTTGACCTCATTATCCTGGGCGGCATCGGGCTGAAGCACGATGACTACCTCTATTTCAGGGATACCCTGGAAGAGGGAGGCGCAATGAGCAGGACAATTTTCTTTGTTCATACTGCATCGGACCCTACGGTCGAAAGCCTGCTTGTCCCTGATATTTCCCTTGCAGTGGCAGAGCAGTTTGCCTTGGAAGGCAAGAAGGTGCTTGTCCTGCTGACCGACATGACAAATTTTGCCGATGCACTGAAGGAAATCGCCATTACCATGGAGCAGGTGCCTTCAAACAGGGGGTATCCCGGGGATTTGTACAGCCAGCTTGCTGCCCGGTATGAGAAAGCAGTTGATTTCAGCGGCGCAGGATCAGTAACTATCCTTGCCGCCACCACAATGCCGGGTGATGATGTGACCCATCCGATACCGGATAATACCGGCTACATCACCGAAGGACAGTATTATCTGCGCAACAGAAGGATTGAACCCTTCGGTTCACTCTCCCGGCTGAAGCAGCAGGTAAATAAAGATACCAGGGACGATCACCGTGCGCTGATGGACGGAATGATCAAGCTGTATGCATCATATAAGGAGTCCCTGGAGAAAAAGTCCATGGGGTTTCTTATGTCGGAATGGGATGACAAACTGCTTGCCTACGGGGAGATGTTTGAGGAAAAGATGATGGACCTCTCGGTGAATATCCCCCTTGAACAGGCATTGGATCTTGGCTGGGAGATTCTTTCCGGCTGTTTTAAACAGGATGAAACCGGCCTGCGTACGGAACTGGTGAAACGGTACTGGCCTGACCAGTCCTAGCAAAGTCCGGAGGTACCTATGGCAAAGATACGGCTTACGAAAAATGAGCTGAAAAAACAAAAGGATGAACTCAGACGTTTCCAGCGGTATCTTCCCACCCTTCAGCTGAAAAAGCAGCAGCTGCAGATGGTCATCCAGCGGGTGGAACGGGAAATGCAGCAGCTGATTGACCAGCAGCAGGAAAAACGTGAGGCGCTGCATAAATGGATTGCTGTTTTTGGGGAAAACAGGAGTTTTCCCGAATCCCGGCGCGTGCAGGATCTGGTAGCGGTGACCCACGTTTATCGAAAGCAGGGAAATATTGCAGGGGTGCCAATTCCTGTATTCGACGGTATTGAATTTGAATCGGCATCATATGACCTGCTGGCATATCCCATCTGGGTTGACCATGCAGTCGAGGTGCTCAAGGAGCTGGCAGAGCTTGAGGCAAAAATTGATACGCTTAAAGAACAGATTGACCTGCTGAAGAAGGAACTGAGGACCACTTCCCAGAGGGTGAACTTGTTCGAAAAGATAAAGATCCCGGAAGCACAGAGTAATATCAGGAAAATCCGGATCTACTTGGGAGATCAGCAGACTGCTGAAGTAGTCCGCGGTAAGATATCGAAAAATAAGATTATGAGGGCTTCAGAATAATGATAGTTACCATGAAGAAAGTCATGATATTCATAAAGCAGCATGAAGTGGATACTGCACTTTCTGCTCTTAGAAAAGCCGGGCTTGTTCATATCATGACGCCCAAGAAGGGAAGTGAGCAAACCCGTCGTGTTTCCTCCCTCATACAGGATTTCCAGAGGGCAGTTTCCCTTATCTCACAGGCACAGACTGACTCTCCGGGGCAGCAGGATGAGCCGCAAAGCACAGACAGAGCTGAGCTGGAAACAGAGGTCCGGGAAGTCCTTGAAGCAAATGAGAATATTCCTGATTATCGTGAACAGCTCAGGGAGCTTTCTTCTCTCCGGCGGGTGTACCATCAGTGGGGAGATGTAAATCCCCACGATGTCTCAAGCCTTGCAGAAAAAGGCATCTATGTGACCCTGGCTAAGGTTGATTCCCGCCGCCTCCCCGATGATATTCCCTATATCCTGCTTGATCGGGGTAAAAATGACAGCAAGGTGCTGTATGTAACCAGGGAACCTGATCAGCAGCTCCCTGGGGATCTTGTTTCCCTGCCTGAAATGAGCATGCAGGAAATTCAGCAGGAACAGGACAGACTGCATGCTGCTGTCCATGAACTGCAGGAGTACATACAGTCAAAAAGCCGGCTGATTGCGCCTCTGAAAGATGAAATACGGAGACTCTCCAGCGAACTTGAATATGAAGGAGTGAAGAACGGGCTTGAACAGGAAGAACCGGTGTGCTGGTTTATGGGATTTGTTCCCGAAGAGCATGCAGATGATATCCGCAGCACCGCAAAGGACCATGCCTGGGGAATTTTGATTGACGATCCTGTCCCCGAAGAACCGGTGCCTACGAAACTGAAAAACAAGCCCTTCGTGCGGATCATAGAACCGGTGTTCAGGATTCTCGGCACCGTTCCCGGATATCGTGAATATGATATCAGTGCTTTGTTCCTCGGCTTTTTTGCTGTATTTGTCGCCATGATCTTCGGTGATGCCGGTTACGGTGCATTGTTTCTGACAGCTGCGGTAGTGCTTCATATACGAAGCAGACAGGCAACCAAGGTAATCGGCCTGCTGTATCTGCTGAGCATCACCACGATCATCTGGGGAGCTCTTACAGGAAGCTGGTTCGGTAGTGAAACAATTGCCTCATACGGCATTTTCCAGGCTATGACAATTCCCGCTGTTGCTGCATTTCCCGAAGTATTCAGCGTTGAAGCTGCAGTGACCCAGCAGAATATTATGTACCTCTGCTTTATCATTGGAACAGTACAGCTTGGCATTGCCTGCCTGATGAACCTGAAGCGTGATTTTCCCAGGCTTGCCTCCTTTTCCCATGCAGGGTGGTTTCTGATGATTATCGGACTGTACCTGCTCGTGCTGAACTTGGTGCTCGGGTTTGACACCCCCCAATGGACATATTACCTGATTGGCGCAGGTTTTGCCCTTATCATCATCTTCAGCGCACAACGGGAAGGAAGGAATTTCTTCAAAGGACTTGCTCTGGGCATAGGGGGACTGTTTACCACGTTTCTTGATTCGGTAAGCACCTTTTCAAATATTATTTCCTACATCAGGCTTTTTGCCGTAGGAATGGCCACAGTGGCAATTTCTTCAAACTTTAATTCCATGGCAGCTCCGCTCTTTGGAGGAGTCATGATACCTGCAGCACTGATCATACTGCTAATTGGACACGGGATGAATATCGTCATGGCGCTGCTGTCTGTATTTGTCCACGGCATACGACTGAATATGCTTGAATTTTCCGGTCAGCTTGGAATGGAGTGGACCGGGTTTTCATATTCCCCGTTTAGGGAACATAAGGAAACACAAGATACCTGAGAAACGATAAAGGAGATTTGATATGGATATTGGATTACTTGGTCCCGCACTGGCGTTAAGTTTAGCTGCCATCGGTTCTGCCTTCGGTGCAGGAATTGCCGCGCAGGCTGCTATCGGAGCGTGGAAGAAATGCTTCATAAATGATACGAATGCTCCGTTTATGCTGGTAGCATTTTCCGGCGCACCGCTTACACAGACAATTTATGGGTATTTGCTGATGAATTTTATTGCTGCGGCTGCAGAAGCAGGTGTGGATGCTATGATTCTCTTCGGCGCAGGACTGTTCGGGGGCCTTGCCATGGGAGCATCGTCGCTTATGCAGGGAAAAACAGCAGCAGCAGCATCAGATGCACTGGGCGCCACAGGAAAGGGTACGGCAAACTATTTTATTGTAATTGGTATTGTAGAAACCGTAGCACTGTTCGTAATGGTCTTCCTCATGCTTACGCTTCAGTAGGAATGACCCGTTGATTTTTCAATAAAAAAGGTTGTATCCTTGTTGCGGTACGGCCTTTTTTTTGCCGTTTGGAGAACAGGGGATGGACAGGGTACGGAAAAAAACACGTGAGGCTGCAGTAGGCTGGGTGAGCATCGGCGGAGATAATCCTGTTGCTGTTCAGACAATGTGGCCAGACCGGATTGCAGAAAGCGGCATTCAGCAGACACTTCGCCGCATGGAACTGCTGAAGCAGTACGGATGCGGCATCATACGTTTCAGCGTGAGGAATGAAGAAGATGTACAGCTAGTATCCCGGCTTGCTGAAAGCAGAATTCTTCCCGTGGTTGCCGATGTGCACTACCGGGCTTCTCTTGCTGTACAGGCAGTACAAAAAGGAGTGCACAAGGTAAGAATTAACCCCGGCACGATCGGAGGAGCAGAAAAAACACGGGAGGTTATCCGAGCTGCACAGGGAGAGGGAAGTGCAATCCGGCTGGGAATTAACAGCGGTTCACTGCCGAAACAGTTTTCCTCCCAGGATGCATTTCGGAATATCCTTGATGCTGCCGAAGCATACCTTGAGCTTTTTGAGAAGGAGCAGTTCTGCAACCTGGTAGTATCATTAAAGTCACCTGATCCTGATCTTACATTAAAGATAAACAGAGAATTCTCTAAACGGTATGATTACCCGCTGCATATTGGAGTAACTGAAGCAGGTCCGCTTATTCCTTCTTCGGTGAGAAGCACCTATGCTCTCAGTGCACTGCTGAAGGAAGGAATCGGTGATACGGTCCGCGTATCCATGACCGGAAGCATGGAAGAGGAAATTATCACAGCCAGGGAAATTCTCAGGCTTTTTGACCTTGTACATGATGCGGTGAATATCATATCCTGTCCGAAGTGCGGCAGGGCTTCATTTGATACCCATGAATTCCTGCGTAGGTGGGAGCATGCACTGTATCAGTTACGTAAGCCGGTAACTGTCGCTGTGATGGGATGCCCGGTGAACGGACTGTCAGAAGCCCGCCATGCCGATATCGGCATCACAGGCGCCGGTAAGCGCATCTATATATTCAGGAAGGGAGCAGTTATCAGGGAAACAGATGCAGAACATGCCGAGGAAGTGTTTTTGCAGGAACTGGAAAAGCTATGAACAAGAAACTTATTATCCGCGGAGCACGGGAACATAACTTAAAGAACATCGATGTTGAGCTAGAAAGGGACAAACTGATTGTTATTTCCGGCATCAGCGGTTCGGGGAAATCTTCCCTTGCATTTGACACCATATTTGCTGAAGGGCAGCGGAGGTATGTCGAATCCCTTTCAGCCTATGCCCGTCAATTCCTCGGCAGGATCGAAAAACCTGATGTTGATTATATTGAGGGGCTTTCTCCGGCAATTTCGATAGAACAGAAGACAACACACCGCAACCCCCGCTCAACGGTGGGCACCATCACGGAAATTTATGACTATTTCCGGCTTCTGTGGGCAAGGGTCGGCCGTCCCCATTGCCCTGAATGCGGCAAGGAAATTACTGAGCAGTCGCTGGACCAGATTATCGGGCAGATACTCGAGTTTGGGGAAGGCGCACGGATTATGATCCTTGCCCCCCTTGTCCGGGGAAGGAAAGGCGAGCATAAACAGATTTTCGATCAGGCTAAACGGTCGGGATTTATGCGTGTAAGGGTTAACGGCGAGATCAGGACCCTTGATGAACAGATCACACTGGACAAGCAGTATAAGCATACCATTGAAATTGTTGTTGACCGGCTGATTATCTCCCAGGACAATAGAAGGCGCTTAGCGGATTCTGTGGAAACAGCTCTTGAGGTTACCGACGGTATCGCATCTGTCCTCCATGTGACTCCTGAAGGTGAGAACATCAGCATGTTTTCAGAAAAAAATTCCTGTGCAGAGTGCGGAATCAGTATTCCTGAGCTCCAGCCGAGGATGTTTTCCTTTAATAATCCCTACGGAGCATGCCCTGAATGTCATGGAATCGGAACTAAAACTGAGTTTGATCCCGAACTGATCATCCCTGACCCCGGCAAGTCATTCAATGAAGGGGCAATCCTTACATCCAATCCGAAAGCT
>Ga0207421_10008287_pt1 | contig 10829 bp, 7 predicted proteins | sample SodLakKL_010_SED_4_FD_187542 | JGI IMG/M metagenome (GOLD analysis project Ga0207421, IMG submission 187542) | Alkaline sediment microbial communities from Lake Tanatar, Kulunda Steppe, Russia - 8KL_010_SED (SPAdes) (version 2) | ecosystem: Environmental > Aquatic > Non-marine Saline and...
TCCAGCATCTCCAGATCGTATTTTGTCCTCTGCTCCAGACGCTGGGCCTCGACCAGTTTATTTTTCTCCCGCAGTTCCTGCAGCCTTTCCTGCAGCTCAGCTTTTATGGAATCCAGAGCCCGCTCTATCTTATCCTCCGGTGTGACGAAGTGGCTGGCCGGATATACCGTGAACTGTTTGTGTTCTTTTTTGACTTCACCTGTGACCTTATTTATCTCGGTTATTCTGTCTATCTCATCGCCGAAGAGCTCGACCCTCAGCGCTATATCGCGGTAGGCGGGGAATATCTCCAGCACATCCCCCCGCACCCGGAAATGCCCCCGGGATACATCGACATCGTTGCGGCTGTACTGCAGCAGTGAGAGCTCACGCACTATCTCCTCCCGGGATTTTGTCTCACCACGCCTGAGATCACAGGACATATCGTGATAATCTTCGGGCGAACCCAGGCCGTAGATACAGGATACGCTGGCCACAATCAGCACATCCCTGCGTTCGAAAAGCGAACTTGTGGCAGATAGCCTGAGCTTCTCCACCTCTTCATTTATAGATGTATCCTTTTCTATATAGGTATCAGTCTCCGGAACATAGGCCTCGGGCTGATAGTAATCATAATAGCTGACAAAATACTCCACGGCATTCTCGGGAAAATATTCCTTGAACTCGCTGGTCAGCTGTGCGGCAAGTGTTTTATTATGAGCTATGACCAGTGTGGGGCGGTTTATCTTCTCCACCACTGCTGCCATGGTGTAGGTTTTGCCCGTGCCCGTTGCCCCCAGCAGTGTCTGCTTTTCCAGACCACGCTCAAGTCCCTCTGCCAGCTGCTCTATGGCCTCTGGCTGATCACCCCGGGGAGAATATGGGGCCTGCAGATTAAAATCCGGACTCATTCTATCACACTCCTCCTGGCAGCAGTCTCCTTTTAGGTATACTCACTTTGCCTATATCATTATACAACATTTGTGACATAAAAAAAATACCCCCCTTAAAGGGGGGCGGCAGGAGTTATCAGGTTAGGGGTTGGGGGGAAATTTATCAGTAAAAGTTCTTATTTCTAACTTACACTAATTATAGTATACTTTAGGTTTTTTGTCAAGTATATATCAGGAAATTTGCCTCTCCCTGTCTTTTTTAACGAGTTCACGCAGTTCCTCAACTTCTCTTTCCAGATCTTTGATCCTCTTATCTACGGGATCGGGAAGATCTCCATGCTCAAGATCGAGCTCGGCGTGAATTCGCCGACCGTTCTTTCTCACCACTTTGCCCGGAATACCAACAACTGTTGCATTATCCGGAACTTCATTCAGCACAACCGCACCTGCACCTATCTTGACATTATCTCCTATCTCTATCGAGCCGAGAATATTTGCACCTGCTCCAACCACCACATTATCCCCGAGTGTGGGATGCCTTTTTCCGCTCTCCTTGCCGGTACCTCCCAGAGTAACACCCTGGAATAATGTCACATTATCTCCTATCTTTGAGGTTTCACCTATGACCACACCCATACCGTGGTCTATGAAAAAGCCATGGCCTATCTCAGCACCGGGATGGATTTCAATGCCGGTGAAAAAACGGGCCAGCTGGGATATTAGGCGGGGCAGTGTCCGCAAACCAATATTGTAAAGCCTGTGGTTGAAGCGGTGAATTATTATGGCATGGAGTCCGGAATAGGCCAGCAGAGCCTCAAATATATTATTGACAGCAGGGTCACGGTCGAATATTGCCCTGACATCGGATTTGATTTTTTTCCACATAGAACTCACTCCTGTCCCCCGCAGAATTATTATTTATAATTCATAGTGATCTTATAGGGATTGTATGTTGCTTATATTATAACAGTTTTTTGCAGAATTGCAAGGGTAATTTACATAAAATCATCATTGATCAATATCATCTTCTGCGTTTTCCTCTGCCATCTCCCCCTCTATGCTGATATCTTCGGGCTCGGGCCATTCACCATAATCGAGATAATATTCCACGGCCAGGAGCGCTTTATCCAGCTGCAGGTCTTCCTCCTCTATGGGATCATCGTCATACTGCACCACATAATCCGGTTCAATGCCTTCCTCATCGATGATATTCTCACCTGTGGTGTAATATCGTGCTGTGGTCATGCGCAGTGCCGATCCATCATCCATGGGAAACACACTCTGGACCGTCCCCTTGCCAAATGTTCTGCCGCCGAGGAGCTTGCCCCTGTCAGTATCTTTTATGAAGCCGGCTACTATCTCGGAAGCACTGGCAGAACCTCTATTGACCAGCACCAGCACCGGCAGATCGGTGGTCATCCTGTCAGGATTGACGGGAAACACCTGCTCTTCATCCTCGCGCTGTCTGATGGAGAGCACATCACCTTCATCGGCAAATACGCTGCTGACCTCTACGCTCTCCTGCAGAATGCCGCCTGGATTGTTGCGCAGATCGATTATCAGGGCTTCCACACCATTCTCTTCCATCTCTGTGATGGTCTGAGAGAGTTTATCGGCGGTCTCCTGCAGAAACTGTGAGACCTCAATATAACCTATTCTGCCCTCATCATATCTCTCGCCCTCCACGATGGGAATATCTATCATCTCTCTGGTTATATCTACCTCAAACTGCTCCTCATCCCTCTCGATGGTAATTGTAACATCGGTTCCCGGCTCTCCCCGCATGCGGTCTACCGCCTGCTGCTGATCCATATCCTCGGTGCTTTCACCATCGATCTCCACGATGACATCTTCAGCCTGCAGACCAGCATCATCACCGGGGGTGCCGCTGATGGGGGAAACTATGGTCAGTTCATTATCCCTCATGGTAATAATGATACCTATACCGCCATACTCACCCTCCATCTCTTCCTGCATATCCTGATACTCTTCCTCTGTCATATAATTGGAATAACGATCTACCTCCTGCAGCATACCCTCTATGGCGCTCTTGATTAGCTCCTCCTGACTGACCTCATCTACATAGTAATTCTGAATAATATTCATTATGCTCTCCAGATTATCCATGGTGGCGTGCTCTGCTATCTCCTCATCCAGATCCAGCTGGTTATCCTCTGCTGCAGCGGGCCCTGCCAGCAGCAGAGCAAAAATCAGCATCATGACAAGCGCGGAACCTGTAAAAACGTCTCTCAGCTTATATTTCACCTTCATCACCCAATCCTTTCCTGGCAATATTATAGTAGTTCTCTTAGAATTTCAGCAAAAACCGTTCCGACAAATGCTGGCAGCCTCAGCATCCTCCGCCAGCGAGAGGGGTCTTTGATCAGCCTGTATAGCCACTCAAGATAGAGCTTCTGCATTATAACAGGTGCCCTCTTCACCTCGCCGGACAGCACATCGAAGCTGCCCCCTACTGTAATGGCCACACCGGCCTGGAGCCTTTCCCTGTGAGTGTGAATGAACTTCTCCTGGCGCGGAGCTCCCATACCCACAAAGAGCAGATCCGGTCTCTTCTCATTTATCCTCTCTATCAATCCTCCCACAGATACTCTATCAAGGTAACCGTGATGACAGCCGGCAATATTCAGATCGGGCCACTTTACCTGCATTCTGTGTGCTGCCTCCGCTGCCACTCCGGGTCTGGCCCCCAGAAAATAGAGGCTGTAATTACTGCGGGCGGACTCAGCTATCATCTGCTGCAGAAGATCACAGCCGGCAACACGGGCCGGAAATCTTTCCATCTCTGGCAGCAGGCGGGAAGCCAGTTTGAGCCCGGCACCATCTGGCAGCGTGAGCCAGGAGCTGTTGAGAATATGCCGGAAGTTTTCATCACGATGGGCCTGCATGAAAATCTCGGCATTGGGCGTGTAGACGGGAAGGCATCTATGTGACGCCTTACCTTCCAGCTTCTCCTTTATCAGACTTACGGTCTCCTCCATTGTCAGGGGGTTTATTTTCAGGTCCATCATCCGCACTTCAGCTGGCATATCCTATGACCCGCCTTCCCCGCAGACCAGATATTCGAGGTGTTCCTCTATTCTCTGCCTGCTGGAAAGAGCATATTCTCTCTGCCCCGCAGATATTTCCCGCCGGTTTTTCCAGGTAAAGCTGAGGTCTTCATATATATCCTTACCTGTAATATCACCGGTGCTGCCGGCGGGCTTTCTCTCCAGCTGGGAGAGAAAGGAGGAAACCTTGGGATCATATTCTATCCCTACACAGGGTACACCTGCCATGGTGGCAAATATGAGGGAATGAAGCCTGACACCCAGCAGCAGATCGAAGCCTGTAAAGATATTTACAATATCCCGGGGATGCTTCTCCGGAGTTATGATAGAACAATTTTCTGAATTCATATTTGAACTCACATACTCTGCCGCCGGCAGATCCTTATCAGGATGGAGGGGTATGAATGAGGCGGAAAAATCCTCCTCCGCCTGCAGAAAGCGGTCCAGCCCCTCTGCCACCGCGTCCAGATAGCTGTCATCCTGCCAGGGCCTAACAGCCACCCCCAGCTCCCTCCCTTCCTGTGAGGAGATGCTGCAGGGAGTCAATAAAAATACGGGATCAATTATTCTTTTCACCTTCCGGGGATCTAGCCCCAGCGAGATGAGAAGCTGCCGGGAGTCATCATCCCTCACAGACACAGCATCAAGACCCTTAAGTGTAAAACCGGTCAGGCAGCGAATCCATCTGCTTTCGAGAGGGCCGGCCCCCTGGAAGGCCAAAACCGCTCTGTCGGCTAAAAACCTGCCCAGCTGCATGATGCCCAGATAATAAAGAGGTGAATATAAACTGGTCACATCCTGCAGCAGACTGCCTCCACCGCTTATCAGCAGGTCGGCACTGTGCAGCTGAGAGATCACCGCAAAAAGACTGCTGCGGGACACGGCCTGAACATCATAGCGCCGGGAGGTCCTGTCAGGGGAAGCCGAAAAAACAACTATCTCCCGGCATTCCTTTAAATCCTTCAACCCCTCGATGATGCTGTATAGAATTGCTTCATCACCCATATTATCGTAACCAAAATAGCCGCTCAGCACAATTTTCATCAGCCGCTGCCCCCAAACTCAGCTGGAGTCAGCTCTAAATAGATTAACAACCTGTGGATTATATAGACCAAAAAGGCCAGCAGTATGGTTATCGGCAGTGCCAGCCAGTAACCATGAAAAGTCCTCAGAACAGTAACCCTGAGCGGTGTATGAAGGTGGGAAAAACTGTTGACAACGGTTATCTGTCCTATAACCGCCAGCATTATCGCTCCAATCCTGACGGCGGAGAAAGGCAGGTATTTTTTGATCAGAGGCAGCAAAAACAGAAAGGGATGCCCTATCAGAAATTCTTTAAAGCGCGGTCTGACTGCCAGCAGCTCCTCCAGCCTGCTGCGTACCGCAACCTCCCAGGGAGGCACGGGTATCAGAGGCAGGTTGCCGGTTCGGCCTATATAGATGATCAGCACGGCTGCGGCCAGCATCAGCAGAGCTATATGGCCGTAGAGAAGCGGTTTTTTCCAGAGCTGCTCCAGAAAAGATAGCGGGCCCTGACCGCTGCCGTTACCGCCGTACTCCATTATCAGAAAATAAAATCCGGTCATCATGAGCGGCAGCAGGAAGGCCACTTTTACTCCCCGAAATATCTCAACCTGGTTATAGAACTGGAAAGTGGCCAGAGCGGCAGATACTAAAACACCACCGGCCAGAGCGGCCAGCACCGCGCGTGATAGAGCCGAAACCGCACTCCTTTGGCCCTGATCGAAGTCAACAAGGGCACTGCCGGCCAGAGCCGGAAAAACCAGGGCTGCAGCCAGAGCCGTTATCTGCCTGAATAATATCAGCTCAAAAAAACTGTAGAAAAAGAGCAGAACACCGGCACCAGAGACCGCCAGCATCACAAGAATCTTCCCGGAAGATCTGAACAGATATGGCAGAATATCGTTGATCCAGATAAGACCTGCCGCCAGCACCAGCAGAGAGATCATCAGGACCAGCAGAGCGCCGGAGTGCCGAGCCTCCATCGGCGAAGGATTTCCCGGGAGAAAACCTTCTGACTCCAGCTCTGAGCTTATCATACCGGCCAGCTGCAGCTGAGCATCACCCCTGCCGCTGAAACCCTCCTGGGGCGGAAAGCCCCGGAGATAGAGATAGCGCACATTCCTCTCCTGGACCGCACGCATATATCTATCACTGACCTCATCCAGGGTCGACTGGGCCAGCTCATCGCGCTGCATGCTGTGCACCCTGATCAGATCGTGCTCCAGAAATCCAGCCAGAGCTCTATCACCATCCTGATCGGCCAGGAAGGGCTCAATAAAACCGTAGGTTATGCCGTATTCATCCATGATCTCGGCTGTATCCTCCAGATGAGCGGGATAGCCTGCCACCTCGTCACCTGTGAAGATAAGGGAGGAAATGCCGAGCTCATACACCTCTCCCAGCAGAACTTCATTCAAGCTCTGGTCAGGCTGATTTTTAAAGCGAACCGATGGTCTCAGCCCGGCCTCCAATACCTCTTCCAGTATCGAGGTGTCAAAGCCGGGAATCAGATCGGCAAACTCCTCATTCCAGTGGGGAAAATGAACCAGACTTCCCCCATTATATGAGTCTATGCGGACATCATAGAGATCCTGCCAGGCCTCCAGAACTGCCTGGCTCGCAGTTCTCTCACCATCGGGAAAATAAAAAACGGCGCCACCGCCCGGGCTATCAGCATTTTCCGGGGTTAATTCCTCGAAAAGCTCCAGCTCGGCCGGTGACCTTCGGGCTATCCTGCCCATCTCCGTAAGGTCCTCCAGAGTATAAGCAGGCAGGGCTGCTCCCGTCACACCGGCTTCAGCCAGTGACTCCCAGTTCAGGTCGTATTCCAGTGCGCTCATCTCCTGAAATTCACGTCCATCCATGATGAGCTCCACACTTTCATGGCCTGAATCCATCTGCCATCTGGCCCAGAGCGGCATTGCTGCCAGGATAAAGGCCAGCAGTATCAAAATGATAAACTTTTTATCCATTGCTGTTCTTCCTCTGCTGTCTGAGATAAGCTTCGATGAACTGATCGATATTGCCGTCCATAATCTTCTCCACATTGCCCACTTCTATATCTGTGCGGTGATCCTTTATCATATTATAGGGGTGAAATACATAGGAGCGGATCTGGCTGCCCCAGGCTATCTCCTTGTGTTCTCCCCTCAGCTCATCTATTTTCTCTGCCTGCTGTTCTCTTTTCAGCTCCAGCAGACGGGTCTTTAATATCTTCATGGCCATATCCTTGTTCTTGTGCTGGGATCGCTCATTCTGGCACTGGACAACTATTCCTGTGGGCTCATGAGTGATGCGCACGGCAGATTCAGTTTTATTGACGTGCTGTCCTCCTGCACCACTGGCCCGATAGGTTTCTATTCTGAGGTCATTCTCATCTATATCGATCTCAGGCTCATCATCCATCTCGGGCAGCACATCCACTGAGGCAAAAGAAGTATGGCGTCTGCCCGAGGAATCGAAGGGGGAGATGCGCACCAGCCTGTGCACACCACTTTCTCCCTTGAGGTAGCCATAGGCGTATTCACCTTCGACCATCATGGTAACACTCTTTATGCCGGCTTCATCACCGGTCTGCAGATCGAGGGTCTCAGTTGAAAATCCCCTCTTCTCAAACCAGCGTTCATACATGCGCAGCAGCATCTCAGCCCAGTCCTGTGATTCTGTTCCACCGGCACCGGGATGGATAGAAAAGATGGCATTGTATTCATCATATTCGCCATTGAAGTGCAGCAGCATCTTGACCTCATCCAGCTTTTCATCGAGTTCTGACAGCATATCCTCCAGCTCGGGCCGGACAGAATCCTCGCCCTCTTCCAGAAGCTCGAGCAGAACCTGGCTTTCCTCCAGCTTCTCCTTCATATCATCTATCAGCTGCAAACGGGATTTGATGGCATCCAGTTTTTGGGCTTTTTTGCTGGCCGAATCGCTGTCATCCCAGAATCCCGGCTGATTCATCTCCTGCTCTATCTCATCTCTTCTGGATTCAAGTTCATCCCTGTCAAACTAAATCCCTCAGATCTTCAAACTTATCTTCCACTTCTTTTAGCTTTTCGCTCACTTCCATAGCTTTTATTTACCTCCCACAGCATTTTTTGTATTTTTTGCCGCTTCCGCAGGGGCAGGGGTCGTTTCTGCCTGGCTCATCGGGTTTTACCACGGTCTGCACTCTGTTCTCCCCGGAGCCGTCCCCGGAGCCGCCGGCAGAAGCTGCAGCGGCTTTAGACTTCTGGCGCTGTTCTTTGTTTCTGCGGGCAATCACATCCGGCTGACTGTATTCCATATCATCCTGTTCCGGCCTGCTGGAAAGGCTTGTGCGAACTTCTCCCTTCTCCCTTATCTCGACTCTCAGCAGTGATCCTATTATATCCTCCCTGATAGAGCCCGTCATCTCCTGGAAAAGATCGTAGGATTCGAACTTATACTCTGTCAGCGGGTCCTTCTGTCCGTAGGCCCTGAGGCCGATTCCCTGCCTCAGTTCCTGCATATTATCGAGATGTGACATCCACTTGCGGTCTATGATGCGGAGGGAAAGCTGTCGGGCCAGCTCCCTGAAATCATCCTCACCCAGTTCCTCTTTCTTATCCTCCAGCATATCTCTGGCTTCAGACTTCAGCTCTTCTCTGATCTGTTCTCTGCCCATCTCCACGACATCATCTTCATCCCAGTCTTTTTCCAGGCGGAAGAATCTCAGTTTGGTCAGAAGGCCATCAAGATTCCAGTCAGAGGGGTGAAGATCATCTGAGAGATACATCTCCATAATATCATCGATCACTTTATCCAGCATGCCGGAGATCTTCTCCTCTATCTCCTCTGTGGTCAGAAGATCACGACGCTGGTCATAAATAACCTCACGCTGTTTATTGAGCACATCATCATATTTCAGCACAGCCTTACGGGCTTCGAAATTCTTATCCTCCACTTTCTTCTGGGCCCTCTCTATGGCTGAATCAAGCATCTTGTGCTCTATGGGCTCCCCCTCGTTCATGCCAATCTTATCGAGTATGCCGGAAATATTGTCCGAGCCAAACAGGCGCAGCAGATCATCTTCCAGTGAGACATAGAACTGGGAGGAACCGGGATCACCCTGGCGGCCTGAACGACCCCTGAGCTGATTGTCAATACGGCGGCTTTCATGTCTCTCGGTGCCCAGAACGTGAAGCCCCCCCAGCTCGGTGACACCCTCGCCCAGGACGATATCTGTACCGCGGCCGGCCATATTGGTAGCTATGGTCACACTATTCTTCTCACCGGCATCTTTGATTATCTCAGCCTCCCGTTCGTGATGTTTGGCGTTGAGAACATTGTGAGGTATTCCCCTTTTCTTGAGCATACGGCTCAAATACTCAGATTTATCGACATCCACTGTTCCCACCAGCACGGGCTGACCTTTCTCATATCTCTCCTCTATATCATCTACGACCGCCTGAAACTTTTCCTCCTCGGTGCGGAAGATAACATCGGGCATCGACTCCCTGCGCAGAGGTTCATTGGTCGGTATTACCACAACTTCCATATCATATATATCGATGAACTCATCCTCTTCGGTCTTGGCCGTTCCCGTCATACCTGCCAGTTTATCATATTTGCGGAAGTAATTCTGCAGTGTTATCTTGGCATAGGTCTGTGTTTCCTTTCTGACCTGCACACCTTCTTTGGCCTCTATGGCCTGATGAAGTCCCTCGCTGAAACGGCGCCCTTCCATCACCCTGCCTGTGAATTCGTCGACGATCTTAACCTCTCCATCCTTTACTATATAATCGCGATCCTTTTTCATGAGAGTATGAGCTTTAAGGGCCTGCTTGAGCCTGTGGTTGAGCTGAAAGTTGGAATTATCATAGAGGTTATCTATATTTAGAAGATCTTCAGCCTTTTTAACACCTTCCTCGGTCAAACTGACAATATTATCCTTCTCCTCCACCTCGTAATGTCTGTCCTCTTCCAGCCTGGGAATGACCCGGTTAAAGCGCCTGTAATCCTTGCTCGTGTCCTCGGCCGGGCCGGATATTATCAGCGGGGTTCGGGCCTCGTCGATGAGAATGCTGTCCACCTCATCCAGTATGGCAAATTCGTGTCCCCTCTGAACCATATCCTCTTCATTATATGACATGTTGTCGCGCAGATAATCGAAGCCAAATTCGTTATTGGTCCCATATACCACATCACATTTATACTGTTCTTTTCGTTCCGCCGGGGGCATGCCATTCAAAATGCAGCCCACAGATAACCCGAGAAAACGATAGATCTGACCCATCCATTCACTGTCCCTTTCAGCCAGATAATCATTGACCGTGACAACATGGACGCTCTTTCCGGCCAGGGCGTTAAGATAGACGGGGAGTGTGGCCACAAGTGTCTTGCCCTCTCCCGTCTTCATCTCCGCAATCTTTCCTTCGTGGAGGACCACACCGCCCATGAGCTGTACATCATAATGGCGAAACTCCTCTTCGGTGGAGCGCTGTGCCGCCTCCCGGACCACAGCAAAGGCCTCAGGCAGGATCTCTTCCAGTGTCTCACCCTCCTGATAGCGTTCCCTAAATTCATCGGTTTTCGCCCGCAGCTCATCATCGGACAGCTTCTGCATCTCAGGTTCAAGGCTGTTTATCTCCTCGACGATGGGCTCGAGCCGCTCCAGTTCTTTTTCGTTAAAGCTCTTAAAAAACTTCTTGAAAATTCCGCTGATACTTCCCAGCATAAAAATTATCACCCTAAAAGATTTTTTTCAATCATAGAGCATCATCATAAAAACAAAGGTCAGGGTCAAAAGTTGCCCTGACTGCAGCTTTCCTATCTATATAATTATAGCATTTATATTCAATAAACTCAATCCGGCCGCCAGGAGGGCGGCCGGATGAGAGAATGAGCT
>Ga0207421_10008288_pt1 | contig 10829 bp, 9 predicted proteins | sample SodLakKL_010_SED_4_FD_187542 | JGI IMG/M metagenome (GOLD analysis project Ga0207421, IMG submission 187542) | Alkaline sediment microbial communities from Lake Tanatar, Kulunda Steppe, Russia - 8KL_010_SED (SPAdes) (version 2) | ecosystem: Environmental > Aquatic > Non-marine Saline and...
GAAGTATTTATAATCCTTGCTTCAGCCCTGCCTTTTTATGATCCTCCGGCAGCAGCTGAAATAGTGCCGGTTTATGAAGATATCCTGCTTAAAATCCGCCTGCCCCGGGTGCTTCTGGCGGCGGCGGTCGGCAGCTCGCTGGCCGTAGCCGGCGCTGTTTTCCAGGGTCTGTTCCGTAACCCCATGGCCGATCCTTACGTGATTGGCATTTCTTCAGGAGCCGCCCTGGGCGCCGTTTTTGCCATGCTCAGCGGCTTTAGCCTGGCCCTGGGTGGTTTTGGGGCGGTGCCGCTTTTTGCTTTTGGCGGTGGTGTTGCCACGATGATGCTTGTTTACAGTATGGCCCGGGTTGGCAGGATAGTTCCGGTGATGACTTTGCTTCTGGCCGGCATTGCTGTCAGCTCTTTTTTATCCGCCCTGGTTTCCCTGCTAACATATTTTGCCGGAGAAAGGCTGCACATGGTAGTTTTCTGGATGATGGGTGGCTTAGGCGGGGCAACCTGGCAGCAGGTCCAGGTCATGGTTCCCTATGCCCTGGTCGGTTATATTTGTGTCAGCTTTTTTTCGCGTGAGTTAAACGCCATGCTTATGGGCGAAGAAACAGCCAGCCACCTGGGTGTTAATACGGAAAGAGTGAAGAAAATTTTGCTGGTCGGCGCTTCACTTTTGGTAGCGGCAGCAGTGTCAACGAGCGGTATCATCGGGTTTGTCGGACTGGTTGTCCCTCATTTTGTGCGGCTGGTGGCCGGGCCCGACCACCGGTTCCTTATCCCGGCTTCAGCCCTGCTTGGTGGTGCCCTGCTGATAGCCACCGACACTCTGGCCCGTATTATTATTGCCCCGTCAGAGCTGCCTGTCGGTATTATTACCGCCCTGATCGGGGCGCCTATGTTTATCTATTTACTGAAGAAACGCAAGAAACTGCGCTATTTCGGTGGAGGAGGCTAGACAGATGGGCTTAAACATTGATGTTCACGGGCTAACGCTGACATATGATACCCATCCTGTTCTTGACGGTGCCGAATTCAACGTTGAGCGCGGGGACCTGGTGGCCTTATTGGGGGCAAACGGGGCTGGTAAATCAACTCTGCTGCGCTGTATCAGCAGGATCCTGCAGCCCACCGGAGGTCAGATTATCATAGACGGCAGGTTGCTGCAGCATCTGCAAAGTAAAGAAGCGGCCCGCCTGATGGCCGTTGTGCCCCAGGAGACAACAGCCGATTTCGACTTTTCCGTTGAAGATATTATTATGATGGGCCGCTTTCCCTACCTGCGCCGTTTTCAGAAGGAAAACCAGGATGACTATGAAATCGTTGAACGGGCCATGGAGATGACCGGTGTTACCCACTTAAGGGAACGTTCTATTCCCACATTAAGCGGTGGAGAAAAACAGCGTGTAATCATGGCCCGGGCAGTTGCCCAGCAGCCGGAAGTGTTGCTTTTAGATGAACCTACCGCAAACCTCGATATCGGTTACCAGACTATGCTGCTGGAACTGGCCGCCCGTCTAAACCGTGAACAGGGCGTTACCGTTATTGCTGCTATTCATGATATTAACCTGGCCGTGCACCACTTCAACCGATTTATTCTCCTGGCCGGTGGGCGGGTTCTGGCCGCAGGGCGGGCCGAAGAAGTGATCACCCCGGAAAATATTCAAAAGTCATACGGTGTGCCCGCTTCAACTTATCGTCACCCCCTGCACGGAGTTTTACAGGTCAGTGTTGCCAAAGGGCGAAAGCCCGGTGAAAGCAGCCATGATGGTCCGTCTGTCCATGTTATAGGCGGAGGGGAAGAAGCGCTGCCGGTCCTGGAATTGCTCGATCAAAAAGGCTGCCGCATGTCGGTTGGCCCTGTTTCGGCCCAGGACAGCAGCTGCCGCTTTGCTCACTTTCACAGCCTGCCGGTAATTATCGTTCCGCCATTTACCAGCTTGAAAAGTGAACACCGGGAAAAGCATCTTGAACTGCTGCGGGGAGCAGATGCGATTATTATTCCGCCTATTCCCTTTGGCGAGGGAAACCTGCCTATTTTTGAAGAAGTTGAAACAGCTTTAGAAGAAGGCAAGAGGCTGTATATTATTGATGTTGACGGGGTGGAAGACCGTGATTACAGCGGGAGGGCCCGGCAGTTAATGGACCGCCTGATCAGTAAAGGTGCCGTAGCCTTAAAAGGTATCGAAGAGCTGACTGATCTGGTCTGCGGGAATGGAGGCAGCGAAAATGATTGACCAGGTTAAAGGGGAGCGGACCGGCCTGATCTTAATTACCGGCGGAGTGCGCAGCGGGAAAAGCAGTTTTGCTGAAAAAATGGCAGAAGAAAGCGGTAAGAAAATGACCTACCTGGCTACAGCCAGGGTTGAAGATGAGGAAATGCGAGAGCGCGTTGCCATTCACCAGGGACGGCGGTCTAAAAATGTAAAGACAGTGGAAGAACCTCTTGAACCGCACCTGGTGCTTGAGCAGGAAAGTGACAGCGATTCAATAATTTTAATAGACTGCCTGACCCTGCTCATTACCAACCGGATGCTTAAGGATATTGACAGTCACGGGGCGGTCAGAGAGGGAGAAGATATCTTTGCCGATGAGAAGATTATTGAAGCTGCGGTTGAAAGGACTTATCAGTATATAAAGCAATTCAGCGCTGCAGCAGTCGACTGTCCGGCCGATATTCTGGTCGTGACCAATGAAGTCGGTTTGGGGGTTGTGCCAAATTACCCGGTGGCCAGGGCGTTCCGTGATCTTTCCGGGCGTGCCAACCAGTTTGTTGCTGCGGCGGCAGACCAGGTCTGGTTCGTGGTGTGCGGTATTCCCCAGAGGTTTAAATAGATGGAAAGAGTTTTCTTTACATTGGCTGCCCTGGCAGCCGCCTATATTTTAGATTTTTTGATTGGAGATCCGCGGAGCTGGCCTCACCCGGTGCGCCTGCTTGGTAAAATAATTGAGATCGGTGAGGGGATAGCCCGCAGGATCTTCAAAACACCGGCCGGCTTGAAAGTTGGCGGGGCGTTGATCCTGCTTGTAGCCGGATTGGGTTCGGTTTCGGTGGTTATAATACTGATCAGGCTTGCCTACGGCCTGCACCCGGCAGCAGGGTTTATAGTCGAAGTTTATATTATCTTTACCACCCTGGCCGGGGGGGATCTGCGCAGCCATGTTCTGGCGGTTGAAAAAAAACTTGCTAAGAAAGATATTCCCGGGGCTCGGGGCGCGGTGGCCCTGCTGGTCAGCCGGGATACCGCAGAGCTTGATGAAAACGGGGTATCCAGGGCAGCCCTGGAAAGCCTTTTTGAAAACAGTGCCGACGGCCTGGTGGCACCGCTTTTTTATACCGCAATCGGCGGTCCGGCAGCGGCAGTTTTCTATAAAACGGTTAATACCCTGGACTCAATGCTCGGTTATAAAACGGAGGAGTTAAAAGATATCGGCTTTTTTGCCGCAAAAACCGACGATGTCCTCAGCTTTATCCCGGCCCGCTTAACGGCTTTTTATATTATCCTGGCCGGTCTGCTGCATGGAAAGTGGCAGCGGGGCCTGAAAGTATTATCGGCAGACCGCAACAAGCACCAGAGTCCGAACAGTGCCTGGCCGATGGCTGCTGCTGCCGGAGTTCTCGGGGTTGGTTTTGGCGGGCGTGATTATTTTCAAGGGGACGTGATCGAACGGCCCCGGATCAATGAATTAGGCGAAGCTGCCATGGGCAGCGATATTGACAGGGGACTGACTCTTTTCCGGACCACTTCCCTTTTGGCCCTGTTTACATTGCTGTTCATGACATACTGGATCCGAACCTTGGAGGCTATGCTCTTTTGAACAATTACCTGCGTGCCCTTTCATTTTTAACCATTATCCCGCTGCCTTTTGTCCGTTTCGGCCCCGATGGCAGGGAACTTTCCGATTCTGCCGTCTGTTTTCCCCTGGCCGGCACGACAATTGGCCTGGTTCTTGCTGCTGCTGCCTGGCTGCTGCTTAACACCCTACCGGTTGGTCCGACGGCGGTAATTGCCCTGGTCTTAAGCTTCTTTCTAACCCGCGGCCTGCATTTTGACGGCCTGGCTGATACGGCCGATGGCCTGATCGGAACCACCACCCGGGAAAAAGCCTTCAAGGCCATGGATGACAGCGCAATCGGGGTTATGGGGGCAGCAGCCCTGTTTTTCCTCTACCTGCTCAAGTTTGCCCTGCTTCTGGAATTTACCCCTGTCCTGTTACCACTGGCCCTGGTATTTATGCCCATGGCCGGCAGGTGGTCTATAGTTTTTGCCGGGGCTTTCTTTAAACCTGCCCGTGATCGTGGCCTGGGTGATATGTTTTTAAGAGGACTGGGCTGGCCTGTTCTTTTGAAGGCCTCTCTTTTAGTAGTTGCTTTGCTGTTCATCTTTGCCCTGTGGCAGCCTTTTCATGCGGCAGCTGTCCTGGTTGGATCTCTTCCGGCCCTGGCGGCGGCTTATCTGCTCGCCTTTTATGCTTCCCGTCGTCTTGGTGGGATTAACGGCGACATTTTGGGAGCAGCCAGCGAAGTGGGAGAAATGATGTTTTTAGTTGGATTATATATCGTTCTTAACTTTTAAGATCAGGCTGATATTGTATTGAAAGCGGTGATCTGAAATGTCCGGTAACTATAACGATGAAACGGGAGGCCATGGTGGTGACCTGGCCCGGGCTGCCCAAAAATGGGGTTACAGCAAGGAAGAAATGGTCGATTTCAGCAGTAATATTAACCCCCTTGGCCCACCGCCCGGACTGCTTGAGCACCTGGGCAGCCTGCTGCCTAATATTGTGGCTTACCCTACCCCGCAGGCCCGTGAGCTAAGGTCCGGTCTGGCTGAATTTCTTCAGGTTCCACTTGAACGGCTGCTGCTCGGAAACGGGGCCAATGAACTGATTCACTTAATCCTGCTCTGGAACAGGCCAAAGCGGGTTTTTATCCCGGCACCCTCTTTTTCTGAATACGAGCGGGCGGCGAAATTGGCCGGTGCTGCAGTAGAGTATTATTCCCTGCTGCCCGGTGAGGAAGATGACTTTACCAGGCTGGCCGGAAAACTTGGCCATGGCGACATGCTGGTCTTCTGCAACCCCAACAACCCAACCGGCATTCTCTATCCGCGCAGCAAGCTTGCTGAGCTGGTAAGTGAGGCGGGTCACCGGGGAACAGCCGTGATGGTTGATGAAAGCTTTGTTTCCCTGACCGGCAGGCCTGAAGAAAGCCTGCGTGATATGGAGGCAGATAATCTCTGGCTGGCCATCTCCCTGACCAAGTTGTGGGGTCTGCCCGGTCTGCGCCTCGGCTGCGCCCTTGGGCCGATGGACAAGATTGGTAAAATAACCGGATGGGGCGACCCCTGGCGGGTAAACTACCTGGCCCAGGAAGCGGGACTTTTTTGCCTGGCAGCCGACGGCTACCTGGAAGAAAGCCTGGCCCTGATTGAAAAGGAAAGGCTTTATTTAACCGGTGAATTAAAAGCGACCGGCGCTTTTGAAGTTTTTGAAGGCGCTGCCAACTATCTGCTGCTAAAAGGCCTCGATCCTGCTTTTGATATTAATAGGTTCCAGGATTTCCTGGCCCGGCGTGGGGTGCTGGTCAGGCGGGCTGATAACTTTAACAAATTAGACCGGCGTTACTTTAGGATTGCCGTGCGCAGGCACCCGGAAAACCAGCGTCTGCTGCGGGAGATTAAAGCCTGGATGGATAGCGGCAATCAAGGTGGCAGCGTTCTTGATAGTGGAGGTGGAAGGTAAATGAAAGGAACGATCATGGTGCAGGGAACTGCCTCTTCTGTCGGTAAAAGTGTGCTCTGTGCAGCGCTTTGCCGTATTTTGAAGCAGGACGGTTTTAAAGCGGCACCATTTAAATCCCAGAACATGGCCCTTAATTCTTTTGTTACGGCGGATGGCTTGGAAATGGGCCGGGCCCAGGTATCCCAGGCTGAAGCGGCCGGCCTGGCTCCGCAGGTGGAGATGAACCCGGTTTTGCTAAAACCTACGTCCGACCAGGGTTCGCAGGTCATTGTTATGGGCAAAGCTGTGGGTAATATGAAAGCAATGGATTACATGCAGTGGAAGGAAGAGCTGTTTCCGGTGATTGATCGGGCCTTTGCAACTCTTTCAGCTGAACATGATGTTATAGTGATCGAGGGTGCCGGCAGTCCGGCCGAGATTAACCTGCGCGATAAGGACCTGGTTAATATGGGCCTGGCCCGCCGTCTGCAGGCTCCTGTGCTGCTGGCCGGAGATATTGACCGGGGCGGCGTTTTTGCCTCGCTTTACGGGACGGTCGAGCTCTTGCTGCCTGAGGAAAGGGACCTGGTCAAGGGCCTGATTATAAATAAGTTTCGCGGCGACCCGGAAGTATTAAGGCCCGGACTCGGCCAGCTCGAAGACCTGGTCAATAAGCCCGTGCTCGGTGTAATCCCCTATATTCACCTCAACCTCGATGATGAGGACAGTGTAACCGACAGGTTCAGCAATCGTGCCAATGACCGGGCTCTCAAGGTGCAGGTTATTCAACTGCCGCGCATTTCAAACTTTACCGACTTTAACCCCCTGGAACTACATGATGATGTAAATTTAACCTATATCCGCGAACCACGGGAGTTAAACAACCCTGATTTACTGATTATTCCCGGTTCAAAAAATACGATCGAAGACTTGCTTCACCTGAAAAAGAGCGGCTGGGAGGAACCAATTCGCAGTTATGCTGCTTCCGGGGGCCTGCTGATTGGAATCTGTGGCGGATTTCAGATGCTGGGGCGCAGAGTGCTTGACCCGGATGGGGTGGAAAGCACCGTGCCGGAAGTAGGTGGGTTTGACCTGCTGCCTCTTGATACCGTGATGGCAGCGGAAAAATCTACCCGGCAGGTGGAAGCCTTCTGGCGCCACCGTGATGATGGCTATTTTTCTGCCATGGGGGATGAAGAACCTTTAATCGGTTATGAAATCCACATGGGCCGGACAGATTATCACGGGGTTAAACATCCTGTATATTTAAAAACCTTGGAACAGTGGGAAGGCGCGGTTAGCGAAGCAGGAAACGTATTCGGTACCTATATGCATGGCATTTTTGATAACTTTTCCTGGACCAACAAGCTACTTAACGGTTTGCGCCGCCGCCGGGGTTTATCCGAACAGGACAGCACCCTGCCCGGCACTTACCAGGACTTTAAAGAGCAGGAATATGACCGCCTGGCCGACCTGGTCCGCGAAAATCTAGACATGGAGCAGGTTTACCGGATCATCAAAAAAGAGGTGTAACAACTTTAAATTATGAAATGGAGGATGTTTTTACTATGAAGGAAGAGCAGAAAATGGAACAGGAACTGAATAACTTAATCGAAGAAATTAAGCCGCTTAATGAGGCAGCGATGGATAGGGCTCGGGCCCGCATGGATATCCTGACCAAGCCCCAGGGCAGCCTGGGCAGGATGGAAGATCTGGCCGTGCAGCTAAGCGGAATTACCGGTGATTTTTTCCCGGTTGATACCAGGAAAAGAGTTGTGGTGATGGCGGCTGATCATGGTGTGACCGAAGAGGGAATCAGTGCTTATCCTTCCGAGGTGACTGCCCAGATGGTAGCTAACTTTACCGGGGGCGGGGCGGCAATCAATGTGCTGGGCCGCCAGGGCGATGTTGAGGTAGTAGTAGCCGATATCGGGGTAAAAGTTGATACCAGCCTGCCCGGAGTCAAAAGGGTGCGTATCAAAGCCGGCACCGATAACTTCCGCCGCAAACCGGCGATGAGCCGCGCAGAAGCGCTCCGGGCCATTGCTGCCGGGGTTGAATGTGCCGAAGAAGCAGCTTCCGACGGGGTTAAGGTCCTGGCAACCGGCGAAATGGGTATAGGCAATACAACTGCCAGCAGCGCTGTGATGGCAGCCCTGACCGGTTACGAAGCCTCGCTGGTTGTCGGGCGGGGAACAGGCCTGGATGATGAAAAGCTGCTTCATAAACAGGAAGTGGTAACAAAAGCACTGGAGCTGCACCAGCCTGATCCTGCCGATCCGCTGGCAGTTCTGCACCTGGTAGGCGGTCTGGAAATAGCCGCCCTGACCGGACTGATACTAGGCGCAGCCCGCAAAGGTATACCGGTTGTAATTGACGGTTTTATTTCCAGCACCGCTGCACTTGCCGCAGTTAAATTCTGCCCGCAGGTCTGGCATTACCTGGTGCCCTCGCATCTTTCGGCAGAATCGGGCCATGCCCTGCTCATGGACTATCTAAACCTTAAGCCTTACCTGAATATGGGCATGCGGCTGGGTGAAGGAACAGGTGCAGTTTTAGGGATGCACTTAATTGAGGCGGCCGCCCGTGTCACCCTGGAAATGGCTACATTTGAAGACGCTAAAGTCAGCAACAAGGATGATAGCAATGTCAGTTCGGATTCGAAGGGAGCAAAATAAAAATGGATCTGTACCTGGTCCGCCATGGTGAAACGGAATCAAATATAGAGCGGCGTTACCAGGGCTGGAGTGAATCGCCTTTATCCCAGGCCGGGATCCGCCAGGCAGAGAAGACGGCTCATTTCCTGGGCAGGCAAAATCTGAGTGGTCTTTACTGCAGTGACCTGAGTCGGGCTTTCCATACTGCCCGGGTAATCGGAAATCCCACCGGTCTTAAGCCTGAAGTTACACCCCTGCTGCGGGAAATTAATTTTGGACGCTGGGAAGGCATGACCTTTGATGAAATTGAGCAGCAGTGGGGCTGTGAAATCAGGAGCTGGTTGGACGACCCATTCAATCGATCTGCTCCTGATGGAGAGACCCTCGATCAGGTCTGTGCCAGGATGAAAAGCTTCCTCGAGCACCTTGAACAGCAGGCAAATGACGGTCAGAGCATTGCCGCTGTCAGCCATGGCGGTTCGATCAGGGCCCTGCTTTTCAATGTCCTCGGTATGGATACAGCAGGCTTTTGGGATTTGAAAGTTGCAAATGCTTCGATTAGCCTGATTCGCAGGGAAAGTGGGCGGTTCAAGGTGGCCTATTATAACCGGACCGACCACCTTGAATAGAAGTAGCAGGAAATGAACTGCCCCTCGGCGAAAAGTAATTTCAGCAAGTTTAACTGTTATCTGTAGAAAAGTGGAGGTGCCTGTATGGCAGATCAAGAAAGAAAATATAAAAATTGCCCCTTTTGTGCTGAAGAAATTTTAGTCGGAGCGATCAGGTGTAAACACTGCAAATCTGACCTGGAAACAGCGCCGCCGGTTCCCCCTGTACCCTCGCCTTCCATGACCGGTTACCAGGATGAAAAATTCCCGCCCGGCATCGGCGAGCAGGAAAAAGACGAAGGTCCGCCAACTCCGGTCAGTTATGGACAGGGTCCTCCGCCGTCACCACCGCGGGACAGTGTTTCTCCGTCCCCACCGGTGCCCCCGCCGCCCTCTGCACCACAGCCTGCGGGAGAAGGTTACCAGTATCCCAAGTCAAATACTGGTATGAGAATTATTGCTTATATCATAGACAGTATTATCGCGGGCCTGCCCCTGATGATCCTGATACCCCTGGCTGTAATTCCATTTGTTACTTATACCCAGGTTACGGGACAGCCAGGCGGGACTTCCCCGGCCGGTCCTAACGTAATTGCTGTTATCGTTATGGTGCTTATTGTTCTGCTGGGCCTGGCCTGGAGCCTTTTCTACTACCTGCTGCGCGATGGGTTTGGCGCCGGGCAGAGCTGGGGTAAAAAAATCTGCGGCCTGATGGTTGTAAATCTTGATAATAACATGCCCTGCGATAAAGGAAAGTCTTTTGTACGTAATGTTGTGATCTGGGCCCTGAGTGCCCTGGCCGGCTTAAGCATTGTCGAACTAATCGTGCTGCTGGTCCATGATCGTGGATACCGCCTGGGTGATATGTTGGCCCGGACCCAGGTTATAGATATTGATCAGTATCGGAAATAACATTAAAGGAGGCGCCTCTTGTGGCAGATGGTCTTGGTGGGGTTTACGGTAAGATCCTGGAAATAGATCTAAGCTCCGGTAAGCAGCATGAAACACAAATTGATGAACAGAGTTACCGCAGCTACCTTGGAGGAAGCGGTCTGGCCGCTCATATTTATGATCAGCGCGGTTACGCCGCTTTAGCCACCCTGGCTGAAGAAGCTCCTCTGATAGTTTTAACCGGTATTTTAAGTGGTTACAACATTCCCACTGCCTGCAAGGCAGCCTTTTGCGGCAAATCCCCGGCCACATCGATCTGGTCTGAAGCGATCGTGGGCGGTTACTGGCCGGCCGCCCTGAAAACCTGCGGCTATGACGGCCTGATTATAACCGGCAAAGCAGATAAGCCAGTCTATCTTCACTATGACGGCAGCAGCTTCCAGGTGAAAGACGCTGCAACCCTGTGGGGTAAAGATGTTTTTACGGTAGTGGACCAGCTGCAGGCCGAACATGGCGATAAAACCAGGGTTGCGGCCATCGGCCCGGCCGGCGAAAACCAGGCCCTGATTGCAGCAATTATGATTGACGGGCGTGACGCAAGAGCCGCCGGTCGCTGCGGGATGGGCGCCCTGATGGGTTCGAAAAATTTAAAAGCCATAGCCGTGCAAAAAAGCGATCAGCTGCCTGAAATCGCCGACAAGGCCGGCCTGACAGAATCCCGCAAAAAGGCCCTGCCGGAGCTGCGTGAAAAGGCCAAGGGTCTCACCGCTTACGGTACTGCAGGCGGGGTGCCCGTGGTAGAAAAACTTGGAGACCTGCCGATTCGTAACTGGACCGGCGGCAGCTGGACTGAAGGTGCGGCCAAAGTTTCCGGGCAGGCCATGGAAAAAGACTATTTTGTCAAGCATTATGCCTGTTTCTCCTGTCCCATCCGCTGCGGGAAGGAAATGAAAGTACCC
>Ga0207421_10008289_pt1 | contig 10827 bp, 10 predicted proteins | sample SodLakKL_010_SED_4_FD_187542 | JGI IMG/M metagenome (GOLD analysis project Ga0207421, IMG submission 187542) | Alkaline sediment microbial communities from Lake Tanatar, Kulunda Steppe, Russia - 8KL_010_SED (SPAdes) (version 2) | ecosystem: Environmental > Aquatic > Non-marine Saline and...
TATATCTTCAGATATATCAATCTTCCCATACGTTGAAACCGCACTCGCATTCACTGCCCTTCATATCCCTTCCGCATCTAGGGCAGGAAGACTTTTCTATCAGATGTTCGGACCACGCTTCCGCCACGTCCCTCTCGTCGCTATCTATTATCTTCCTGTAAAGCTCTTTGTGCTCTTCGGTCCTCACCAGTTTCTTCAACTTGGTGTAATCGCGTACGGGCCCTTTCTTCTTTTCCATGACCCCTTGTTTTTTGGCGTAATATCCTAAAACTATGCCGGCGGCGAAACCGGTGAAGTGTGCAGCGTGCGCTATGTTGGTGACTCCCGGGGATAAGAAGGCTATACCGGTCTGCATCAGTATGAAGACTCCGACGGCGAGATCGACCCTTACTCTGGGAACCAAGATAGGACCCAAAAGCATGGTTATCTCGTCCCTTGGATAAAGAAAAACCAGCGAGCCCATGATGCCGAAGACCGCTCCTGAAGCGCCGATGTTGGGTATGGTGAGAGCTCCTATATCTGAAGCCCCGATCGCGAACTGAAGCCAATTGAAGCTGTACTGACCTATAGTTGCCGCGAAACCGGATATGAAGTAGAATATGAAGGTCCACTTCTTTCCCACCCTGTCTTCTAGAGCCATACCTATGAAGAAGAGTATGATCAGGTTACCGAAGATATGCATTATACCTCCGTGTAGGTACATCATCGTGAGGAAAGTATGGCCTCTTGTGATGAGAAAACCGATGTTGTACAGGTAGATGGCTCTGCCCGCTAAAAAATTTAAAACCGGGTAAAATATGGACGCTCCGTAATCGGGATTCACTATAATATATATCAGAAGGTTCTGTATAAGCAAAATCTGGACAAGATATATCTCCATCTTCCATGCGTAGAGTAGACCGCCGAAGATTATCGCAAAGACCGCTAGGACGGCAAAGAACCAAAGCATCGAAAAGTAATCTTATCTTTTAAGATTTAGTATTATCCCTTTATCTTATGGAAAATTTTCCGCAAAACGGTTTTTCAACGCGCGGAAAAGTTCTTTCATCCTACCAAGACTTTTATAAGTGACCAACGAGATATTTTATAAAGGTGAGGACCATACCGAAGATGGATGTCAAGCCCGGACTTCGAGAGTGCTACGAGGACGGGTGCGTACAGAACCACTGTCCAAAGTGCGGCGGTCACCTGTGGAGGATCAAGTCAGATGAGGGTGACTTCTTCTGCGATTTTTGTGAAAAGTATTATGATAAGGACGAAGTCGATTGATGATAAGACCCTACTTTCACTCACCCCTCCCCAAAGAAAAATTATAAACCTCCCTTCGAATACCGGAAAACGATGGTAAAGTTCGCCCATATAGCGGATTGTCATCTAGGCGCCTTCGGCCGTGATCCTAAACTGAGAGAGTACAACCTGAAGGCTTTTGAAAGATCCATAGATATCAGCATCGAAAGAGACGTGGATTTCATCGTTATCGCGGGAGACCTGTTTCACAATCCGCATCCCGACATGGACGTGGTGAATAGAGCTGTACAGGTCCTCATGAAGGCCCGCAGAGAAGGCATCCGTATCTACTCGGTCTACGGCTCCCACGACTTCAATATAGCACGGGCCTCTCTTATAGACGTTCTGGAGAGTGCAGAAGTCTTCAAAAAGGTGGTGAATTACTTGGAGGGAGAGAACAGGCTCACTCTAGAGGAAGACCGTTCTGGCGTTTCCATCGCGGGACTGAGCGGTAGGAAGAACCGTGCCGATGTGAGCTACTTCGAAAGCATAGACTTCTCTCTACCGGAAGAAGACGATGAGAGCATATTCGTTTTTCACACCCCTATAGCGGAGTTGAAGCCCGCGGAGATACACGAAGAAAGGAGCGTACCCGTTTCTTCACTGCCGGAAGGTTTCGATTACTACGCAGGAGGCCACATACACAAAAAGATAGTGGACGACGAGAGGAGTATCTACTACCCGGGGCCGACTTTCGGGGCCAATTACACGGACCTGGAAAGGGACGAAAGAGGTTTTTTCATAGTTGACGATTGGGAAATTGAATACGTAGCTTTTGAAGAACCGAAGATAGTGCTGAAACGGATAGACGCCGAAGGGCTGAACGTAGAGGAGTTGGAAGAAAGACTGGAAGCCCTTTACGAGAGAGAGATCGAAGGAGACATATTGCTGCTGAAGGTGAAAGGAACTCTGGCTCAAGGAGAGCCCTCTAACATAGATTTCAACGAAGTCAAGAGAAGATTGAAGGATCAAGGTTTCGAAACCGTTTACCTTAACAGGAGGGAACTCGAAGGCAAAGAATTGGAAAGGGTGAAGGTGAAGGAAGAGGAAGAAGAGAAGATGGAGCAGCGGCTCTTTGAAGAGAATATAGATGAAACATGGGCGCGCAGATTCGGAGCCGATCTGTTGGACATATTGAAGACGGAAAAGGAGGACGGAGAAACCGAGAACGATTATGAAGAGCGTATCTGGGAGGAGGCCTGGCATCTGATAAGGAAGAGAGACGAGTACGAAGAAGGGATCGAGGAGAAAAAAGTAGCTGAAGAAGAAAGATCTTCGGCTCGAGAGCCGGAGGGGCAGATAAGCCTGGTCGATTTCGGAGGGGGAAAATGAAGCTCGACAGTATGAATATAGAGAATATAAGGAGTTACATAAAAGAGGAGATAGATTTCGACGAGGGAGTGTTACTCTTCCAGGGAGATATCGGATCCGGTAAGTCCTCTATACTATACGCACTTGAGTTCGTGCTTTTCGGGGCTACCGAGCAGAACTTTTACGACAAGATACTGAGACACGGGACTAACCAGGCGAGCGTTGAATTGGAGTTCGAGGTGGAAGGTAAAAGTCTACTAGCGCACCGCTCTATAAGGAAGAGGAGCAGCGACTGGGCGAAAGAATGCTACATCGAGACCGACGGTAAAAAGACCGAGCTGTCTTGGACTGAGATGAGAGAGAAGATAATCGATCTTCTGGGGTTGAGAGAGTCTTCGAGCGGAAATGTGGAGACCTTCCACATGAGTATATATACGCCACAAGAGAGGATGAAAAGCATACTGTCCATGAACGACGACGACCGCTTGGAGTCCATAAGGAGAGTGTTCAACATACAGGAATACGAGAGAGCGGCGGAAAACACGGGCATAGTGAAGAGCGGCCTGAAGAACGAGATAGGGAAACTGGAAGCGAAGGCTGAAGACATATACGAACTTGAAGAGGTACTGGAGGAAAAGAAAGAAGGATTCGAGGCCAAAAAAGACGAAAAGAAAGAAGTTGGTGAAGAGTTGAAAGACCGTATAGATAAAAAGAAAGAGGTGGACGAAGAAAAGGAAAAGATGGAAGAGTTGGATGAAGAGAAAAAGAAGGCGGAAAACAAAAAGAAAAGGTTGAAGGATAGGACAAAAGCCCTTGAGGAGGACTTAGAAGAGATAGAGAACGAACTAGAAGACATAGAGAAAGACGAAGAAAAGTTAGATACGGTCAAGAAGAAAAAGGAGGAATACGAAGAAGTGAAAGGGAAGGCTGACGAGGCGAGAAAGAAGTTAGAAGAAAAAAATAGATTGAAGAGCAAGAAGGAAAATCTTGAGCTCAAACTCAAGAACACGAGAAAAGAGCTCGAAGAGCTGGAAAGAAAGGAGGAGAAGAGAGAAGAACTTGAGGTAGAGATAGAGGAGTTAAAAGAAGAGGTGGAGAGACTCGAAGACCTCGAGGAGGAGAGAAAGGAGATCAGAGAAAGTATCAGCGAGACCAGAGCCGAGATAAGATCCGTGAAAAGCAAGTTGAAAGACCTCGAACAGGAGTTCGAACAGATGAGCGATCTTGAAGGTGAGGGAGAATGTCCTAAATGTCAGCAGCCGCTAGACGAAGAACACGTTGAAGACATCTTAGAAGAGTTGGAAGAAGGTATCGAGGGTAAAGAAGAAAAAAAAGAAAGATTGGAGAACAAGCGTAGGGGGCTTAAAGAAGAGTTGGATAAAGTAAAAGAGAAGATAGGGTCTCTAGAGAAAAAAGAGAAGGATCTGAATTACAAGAAAAGGGAGACCAAGAGGTTGAAAAAAGAATTGAAAGAAAAGGATGGACTGAAAGAAAAAGAGGAGAAATTGAAAAAGAAGAGCGAAGGATTGGAAGAAAAACTAGAGGGCATCGATATAAAAGAAGAGGACCTCGAAGGATTGAAAAAACGTGAAAAAGAACTCGAAAAGTTCAGAGACGAATTCACCAGGGTCAAAGAAAGGTTGAAGAAAAAGAGCGAATATCTGAAGAAGAGAGAAGAGAAAAAAGAAAAACTGGAAGAAAGAAAAGACGACCTTTCAGAGATAAAAGAAGAGTTGGACGAGTTAGAAAAAAAGTTTTCAGAAGAGGATCTAAAGAAGATCCGAAAAGAACACGAAGAACTGATAGCGGAGATAAGCAAGTTGGAGGAAAAAGAGAAGAACCTTAAAAGCGATATAGAAAGGTTGGAAAACGAGATAGAAGACAAAAAAGAAAAGTTAGAAAAGAAGAAAAAGAGCCGTAGAGAAGCAAAAGAGCTTCAGAGATTGAACTCATGGGTCACAACCGAATTCAAAGAGACGGTCAAGGCCATAGAAGAACATAGACTGGCTCAGATAAGAAGAGACTTCGCAGGCTACTTCAAAGAGTGGTTCGACGAGATACTGGACGATCCCGAAGTGAACGGCAGGTTGGATGAAAACTTCGCTCCTATCATAAATGTTCAGAACAACGAGACTCCGGTCAGCGATCTGAGCGGTGGTGAGAGAACTTCTGTGGCTTTGGCTTACAGGCTGGCTTTCAATACCATGATCAAGAAGGAACTAGGTCTGCAGAGCAACCTTTTAGTTCTAGACGAACCTACAACCGGCTTCAGCAGAGAGCAGCTCACCCGGTTGAAAGATGTTATGGGGAAAGTTCCCGCGGATCAGATCATCATCGTCTCGCATGAAAACGAGATCGCCAATATAGCGGAGGTCGAGTATAAAGTTGAAAAGATAGACGGTATATCTAGGGTTGAAAAGCTCGTTGGTTAGTAATCCAACCCCAAGATCTCCTTCATCTTCAGACTGTCTCTATCGAGTTCCGGAGTTTCGCATATTATCGTGATATCGTAATCCTTTTCTTTCAGCAAAGGAGCAAGTTTTCTAAAATCCGGTTCGTACTCTTCCAAGTTGAGATGCTCCTTTTCTCCTTTATCCGTGTACTCGATAGAAGAAAAGTGAGAATGGAGAGGACCGTCATGTATGGACTCGTAACGTTGTAGTAGATCTCTGAGATCTTCTTCGCTCTTCAAAGCTCCTCCGTACCTAGCGTGATAGTGAGCGAAGTCTAAGACAGGTACCGCCACGTCGGTTCTCTTTGTGACCTTTGCGATCTCGTCTAGAGTTCCCCAACTTTTCTCCTTTCCCATCTGTTCTAGGCCTATCTTCACGTCTAGGTCTTCCTCTTTTATCTTCTCTGCACATTCCACCACGTTGTCACCGATTATCTCAGTGGCCTCTTCGCTCGACATACCAGAATAATAGCCGGCATGTACAGTGATTATCCAAGCGCCCATCTTGTCCGCCAAACGGGAGCTCTTCATTATCCTTTCTTTACTCTTCTCTATGATATCGTCCTTCTCGGAGTTGAGATTGATGTAATAAGGGGCGTGTATACTCAACAGGATATCGTGTTTCCCGGCTTCTTCACCTATATCCTTGGCTGTAGACTCTTTCATGCGTGCGCCTCTGACGAACTGTACTTCCATGGCGTTGAGCCCTTCTTCAGCCAGATATTCCATGCTGCTTTTCGTGCCTTTGACGCCGTGGGGAGTTCCTCCCGGGCCTAGGTAGATCATGGGTGAAGATGTCTTTCAGGACTAAAATAATTTGTGTTCTTCAACCCGTGTAATCGTCTTTTCTGTCCTCTAAAAAATTTATGATACCTTTGAATTCCTCTATGACACTCAGATCTACAGTGCCAACGATCACTTTTTCTTCGTCGTCGCCATCAACGACAGCTTTTCCCGTCGGATCCACTATACGACTGCCTCCAAAGTATGTATGGTTTTCAGTAGCGCCGACCATGTTGGCAGCGATAACCCACAACTGATTATCGAATGCTCTTGCGGAAGTTGCTAGATCCCACTGTGGTTTGAAGGGATCCGGCCAGTTGGATGGCATCAAGATGACTTCCGCATCGAGAAGTGCTAGGTTTCTAGCGACTTCCGGAAATACGGCATCGTAACACACCATCAAGCCGAGTTTGCCCAATTCTGTATCTACCACCGTATACCCATCGCCGGGCGTTATCACGTCTTTTTCATCGAGAAAGCGATGCATCTTTCGGTGTTTGCCGATGATCTTTCCTTCAGGACCGATCAATACAGCGGTATTGTATATGGATCCATCACTTCTTTCCGCCATAGAGAAGACGATGTAAACACCGTGCTCTTCGGCTATTTCGCCCATGATCTCCGTAATTCTACCGGGTATCTGTTCAGCTAACTCCCCCAATTCATCACCTGCGGGACCCATGGGAAAATACTCTGGAAGACATATGAGTTCTGACCCCTCTTCAACAGCGGTCTCGATCAGCTCGGACGCATTTTTTAGATTTGTATCTACCTTTCCACACTCGATATCCATCTGAACCAAAGCGGTCTTGAATTTTTTCATGATATCCTATCCTTATTTACTTTTACAGCCGGTGGATGAACTTTATAGGATAAGTCAATTTCGTTCTGTCAATACAAGGTCATAGTTCATTGTTTTTAAACGCGCTTATGAGTTTCTGATGGATCAAAAAACGATAGGAAAAAGTAATAAAGCGCATCAGACCTAGGCAAACACAGTGATCTCTGATGGACGTAAAAAAGATGGAAAAGGACTCTGCCTACAAAAAAACTTTACCCGAAGGGTGCCGCCACTGCGCTAAAGGAAGCAAATTAGTCCTTTTCGTCACCGGAAAGTGTAACGTAGACTGCTGGTACTGTCCTCTCTCGGAAAAGAAGATGGGGAAAGACGTGGTCTATGCCGATGAGAAGAAAGTCGATAAGAAAGAAGAGATCTTGGAAGAAGCAAGATCTATAGACGCTACGGGTACCGGCATAACCGGAGGCGATCCTCTTTCTGAAAAGGCTGAAAGAACGTTCGAATATATCGAGATGCTGAAAAGCGAGTTCGGTAACGATCATCATATCCACCTGTATACTCAAACCAGCGATCTTGAGCGTATAAAGAGAGCATACGGATCCGGTTTGGACGAGATCAGGTTTCACCCTCACTTAAAGAATTGGAACCGTATAGAAAAAACTGACTTTCCGGCTCTATTAAAAAAGATAAAAGAAGAGATGGACATAGATACGGGGATAGAGATCCCGTGTATTCCAGGCAAAAAGGAGGAGACCTTACACCTGTTAAATGAGGTAGGAAAGCTAGTAGACTTCGTCAATCTGAACGAACTCGAATTCTCTTCGACCAACACTGAAGCGCTAAAGAGTAGAGGGTACGAACACAAGAGCGATATCTCCAGCGCGGTGAAAGGAAGCCAGGAGATGGCATTGGAACTTCTGGAAGAAGATATTGAGACCTCGGCCCATTACTGCTCATTAGCTTTCAAAGACGGTGTGCAGCTTACCAACAGGATCAAGAGAAGGGCAAAAAATACAGCGAAAGAAGAGGACGTTATAACCGACGAAGGCACCATAATAAGGGGGATGATAGAGACAGAAAACGGGAAAAAGGTGGCGGAGGAACTACGAAATATCTTCGATGTCTCAGAAGAATTGATGTGGTATGATGGAAAAAAAGATAGGATCGAGTGTTCTTTACATCTCCTTAATCATATACATGAGAGTCTCGACGAGAAGTGTTACGGTATAGAGATCTATCCAACATCAGACAGTCTAGAAGTGGAAAGATGGCCTCTGGATTGAGCCCTATCAAAAGCAATCAATTTTTATAATCCCACGGGTGTTGTGGAACATATGGACGAAGGCAATATAAAACGGAGATGGAAAGATCTGTTGGACTGGTACGAAGAGAATGCGATAAAAAGCGCTTTGGTCGCTTATTCCGGCGGGAAGGACAGCACTCTTGTATTAGATTCCGCACTAACGGCATTAGATGAAGTAGAGGCCGTGATAATAGACGACGTGATGTATCCCAAAAGAGAGATAGAAGAAGCAAAAAGAAGAGCTGAAGAGTTAGGTGCAGAGTATAGAACGGTAAGGACTTCAAAATTATCTAACCAGAAAATGAAAGAAAATCCACCTGACAGGTGCTATCACTGTAAAAAAGAATTGTTCCAGAGTATAGAGGGAGACGGTACCATCTTAGAAGGAACCAACGCCACCGAGGCCGAGGGGCACAGGCCCGGCCTGAAAGCGGTGAAGAAATATGCGAGAGCTCCCCTTCTTGAGAGCGGTATCGAAGAAGAAGAGGTGAGAGATATACTCAGATGGAGAGGAAGGGAAGTATGGGACCGGCCGTCTTTCGCATGTCTAGCGAGTAGGTTTCCGGCCGGACGTGAACTCACCGAGGAGCGTCTTAAAAGAGTGGAAAGGGTGGAGAACAAGCTTTTCGATCTAGGGATCGAACAACTGCGGGTGAGAGATTTCGAAGAAACGGCAAGGATAGAAGTTTTGCCTCGAGATATGAAAAAGATAATAAAAAACAGAGATAAGGTAATAAAATGGTTAAAGAACGAAGGTTATGATAGAATATTTTTAGACTTAGAAGGCTACAGAACAGGATCGATTTCTAAGGAGGAGCGAAGATAAGATGGATGAATTGGAAAAGTTATTGGAAGATATCAAAGACGGGAATATATCCGCGCAGAAGGCGAGAGAAAAGATTCTAGACCTACCTTACACTGACTTCGGAGAGACCAAAGTGGACACTTTTAGAGAAGTGAGAAAAGGTCTACCGGAAGCGGTCTTCTGCCCCGGAAAGTCCGAGGAGCATTTGAAGAACATCGCCAAAGTCGGGGACCGCCTTTTTACAAGAGCTACTGAAGAGGATTTCGAAGTGGTCAGGTCGGTGAGAGATGACGCTGAGTATAAAGAGAAAGGCCGCATCATAATAGTGGGTAACGTTGAATTGGACGTGGAAGGAAAAGTGGTAGTGGTTACCGGTGGGTCGAGCGACGTACCGGTGGCTGAAGAAGGAGCCATCACGCTGGAAGAGATGGGGTATTCAGTGGAAAGGTTGTACGACGTCGGAGTCGCGGGTATACATCGTTTGCTACCCCACATAGGAAAATTGAGAAAGGCCGACGCGGTGATAGTAGCTGCCGGCATGGACGGAACACTTCCCGGTATAATAGCCGGTCTTATCGGTACTCCCGTGATAGGTATACCTACCAGTGTTGGGTACGGTACCGCTAGAGAGGGAAGATCCGCATTGGAGACCATGTTGAACAGCTGTGCCACGGGTTTAGCTGTGGTAAACATAGATAACGGGTACGGGGCCGCAGCCTTCGTTCATCATATTATGTTGTGAGATGATCAAGCATGAAACGAACCGCATATTTTGAAATCAGCTCTGGAATAAGCGGCGACATGCTGCTGGGCAGTCTGATAGATCTTGGAGCAGACGTGAAGCTTCTTGATGACGTCATCAACGAACTCGGACTGGAAAAAGTGCACGTAGAGATAGAGGACAAGCAGCAGGTGGTAGAAGGAAAAAGGGTAAAGATAAGATACAAGGATCAACCACATAGAAAATTATCTGAGATCTTGGAGATGATCGATAGCTCCGGGTTGGAGGAAAAAATCAAGGAGCTGAGTATCGAAGCTTTTAGAACTCTAGGAGAGATAGAAAGCGAGATACATAACGAACCTTTAGAGGATCTAGAGCTGCACGAAGTGGGTATGGTGGATTCTATCATCGATATCGTTGGAAGCGTCGCTCTTTTCCATGACCTCGGCATAGAAGAAGCTTACTCGTCCAAGGTCACGCTGGGCAGCGGCTATACGGTATGTGAGCATGGAAAGCTGCCCGTACCGGTTCCCGCTACTAAGAGATTATTGGAAGGATGGAAAGTCGATTTCAGCCAAAAAGAAGGCGAGTTGGTGACTCCTACTGGAGCGGTACTTCTCAACGTTCTAACTAAGCAGGAAAAACCACCCGATATGACTCTAGATAAAGTGGGTGTGGGCTTCGGCAGCAGAGAGATGGAAGAACCGAACGTACTGCGTATATTCTTAGGTGAAAAAAGCAACGTTGGAGAAGAAGTCAATAAATTACAGTTCTATGTAGACGATATGACTCCAGAGATCTTGAGTTATGCCCTGGAAAAGATAAGAGAGTCCGCTTTGGACGTTTATTCCGTACCGGCTACTGGAAAAAAGGGTAGAACTGGTTGGGAAGTCACCGTCATAAGCAAAAAAAGTTCTATCCAAGACGTGATAGATACAATTATGAAAGAGACCTCGACCCTAGGACTCAGGATAGAGGACGTTAGAAGAGTGGTAAGCAAAAGGAAGATCGAAACCGTGGATACGAGATGGGGTGAGGCAAGAGTGAAGGTCGTTCCTGAACAGGAGATTGTCAGTCCCGAATATGAGAGCTGCAGGAAGATAGCTGAAAAGAACGACGTACCTCTGAACGAAGTCTACGAAGAGGTCAGAAAACGATACGAGAAAGAAAAATAATATTAATACTACTTGTTTATAGGATCGCAACTTACGCCCGATTGATGTAGTTTGGATATCATGGAGGCTTGCGGAGCCTTCTACCGGGGTTCGAATCCCCGATCGGGCATGAACGAAGTTCGTGTGAGGGGATGAGAACCCTTGGGTTCGTGAGTCAATCTGCGATTGACGAGCGGTTAGAATTTTGAATA
>Ga0207421_10008290_pt1 | contig 10826 bp, 9 predicted proteins | sample SodLakKL_010_SED_4_FD_187542 | JGI IMG/M metagenome (GOLD analysis project Ga0207421, IMG submission 187542) | Alkaline sediment microbial communities from Lake Tanatar, Kulunda Steppe, Russia - 8KL_010_SED (SPAdes) (version 2) | ecosystem: Environmental > Aquatic > Non-marine Saline and...
TCGAATGCGGGTCCTGCGAAATGGTTCATCTGCACCATTATGCCGTCGCCACCTACTTCTCCGATCCTCTCCATCGGGTTGTAGACATCGAAGTAATCGCTCGTCAATTCATCTGCAGAGGCGGCCCATGCGAAGCCCATCCTGTTTCTCTCTTCTATTCCGTCGTAAGTTCCATTATCGTTAACATCTGTCCAGCAGTAGAATTCTGCAAGGGTGGTCTGTCCATCTAAGTTCTCTATGGGCGTGTGAACTCCAAATCTGAATATGTCTGCGTTCGGCACTTCCAGATCAGCAGTATGGTTGAGCTCCCAGTTCTCAGTGGTCTCGTTGTATACCAAATGATGGATTCCGTCTTCATTTATCATCAGTACTGGGTTATCATCCATGGCAGTGACTTGGATATCTACCGTGTTAGTTCCTACTTCCTCTAGATCCGTTGCCTCTATCGAATAGCTTACTTCATCGCCCGTTGGGTTTTCCAACTCAAAGCCTTCTTCGGTGTAACTGCTGTTAGCTTCCATTCCGCTCACATGCATCGGTGTGAATTCTCCAGTTTCCGGATTCTCTCCAGGTCTCCACTCAGAAGTTGATGCGAGAAGACCTTCACCCTGTGCTATTTCCACAGCGCCCTCAGCGTCGAGTAGTCCAGAACCTTGGTTGAACGGCGAGTTCTCTATATCCTGAGCACCCTGCTTTACGAAGTCCTTGAGCTCCATCGCGGTAGGCCTCTCTCCGTGGGCTTCGTAATAAGCCTGGAATGCGAGAGCTGCTACGCCTGCCGCATTCGGTGACGAAAGACTGGTTCCCGACCAGAGCGTCCATGAATTATTGCCCTGGAAAGCTCCTATGTTGGCGACTTGCTGATTGACTGGGTCGCTGCCGTAGCCGAACTGTCCATTGGCTATGACATCGACACCTTGAGCTCCTCTACCTGCGGGACCTCTGCTGCCGACGTTAGCTACTTCACCAAACCATGGATTCGGACCCTCGTCATCGTACCTCCACGGAGCTGTCCTATAGTGCTGGTTACCCGCTGCTCCTACAGAAAGGATAGCTTCTCCACTAGATGGCGATCCGGTAGTTCTAAAACCAGTACCTTCATTGCCTGCGGAATTAACGAACAACGTATTTCCTTGCGAGTGATAAGTTCCAACGTAATCGAAAAGCCTTTCTACAAACTCGTACCCGCCGAAAATTTCGAGATCAACAGTCCTTCCAAAGCTGCTCGAAGCGATATCGGCTGAATCAGATGTTATGCTAACGTTTCCTGTATAACCTTCGGTGGTGAAAAATATCGACGAATAGGTAGGTGCAAAAGCTCCGATATCAGTAGTCGCTCCAGTAAAGAAGTCGCCCATCGGTATCAAGGTCGCGTTGGGTGCAAGACCCTGTACCAGACCTTCACTACCTTCCGGTGTCGGTGGATAAGGATTCGTGTCGTTCGTCGGATCTATCATCATATCTTCTGTTACGCCGGTAACTCCTTGACCTCCGACAGCTGAAGCTGTCCAGGTACCATGAGCTCCATAAGAGCCGAATGGATTGAAGTCGCCCATCAGTGCGACCATCTCGCCGTCTCCTGGTGTTGTGTATTCTTCATGGGGTAGATCAAATCCCTCTTCTTCTATCAAGTATTCCCAAGCATCTTCGTATGGTGTATTTTCTCCAAGAAAACCAGGCGGATAATCCAGCAACAGGTTGATCATATCGTTCATCGTGTCTCTAAAGTGCTCTGCGTACGGTATCGCGTTTTCGCCGTCACCGACGAAGTACATCATTCCACCGGATATGTCCGTTATGCCGTCTCCTGTGACATCTTTTGTTATCAATTCAGTGTTTTCTCCGCCTATGTAAGACGTCTCTTCGTTTGCGAAGTTTTTATCGTTCTGAAGATCGACGGTAACGTTGGCCCATTCCTCATCCTCGTTCTGCGTGAGCAGGAGGGCTGGTCTTTCGCCATACCACATCGCTAACTTCTCATCAGGGTGATCTCCGAACCTTACCATCTCTCCTGCTTCAACGTGATCGGGCATCGTATAATTATAGTCACCATAGTCCGCTACTATCACTCCAGTATCATTTACATAAGCTTCTACCTCATAGCTAGTATTTACGTACCATCTTGCATAATCAGGGTCACCGGTCACTACATAATCGGCCATAGATACAGCGTCGTATGCTATCGGATGTCCATCGTATGCTGAGTAGTTCTCATCCATGGTTTCTTCATCGTACTCGAAGATAGCCTGTCTCCCAGCAAGATCTGGGTGTGCCATGTCGAATCCGGTGTCCATCAAAGATACCTGAACGCCTTCTCCGTCGATACCCATATCGTGCACTGGATTGACGTTGTGAAGATCCTTGGTGTATGGATCGGTCATAAGTTCGTTGTCGCTACCAGAGGCAACACCAGCACCGTCTCCGGCCAACATCTGTGTCATTTCTTCGGGCAAAACATGTGGCTCTTTCTGCATTTCTCCTCGTTCGAATTTTCTGCGCAGTTCGTCTAGCCTAGCATTGATTTCATCTCGCTCGAATTCTAGTTCATCGTCTATCTCTTCAGAATCACTGTCATTAACTTCGACAGCCGGTGCCTCGGCTTCACCCGAAACTCCAACCATCGCTGCTGTGAGAACGGACATCACTAATAGAGCCGCTACTCCAACAGTAATTAAAATCTTTCTACTATTTTTCTTTTTCATATTTTTCCTCCAATTCAAACAGAGGGATAACCCCTGTTTTCCGTCTCTAACATGTTCTTTCTAATATATATTATTTAGGGGGGTGTAAATCCTAAAATATTGTCTTTTATATAAATCAATTTTTTTCTCTGGAGGTAGAAAATAATATATCTTCACTCAACTTTTTAGTTATCAAATGAATCCCTTAGATCACCATCTAAAAGCATCAAAATATTCAGTAATGGATTTAATCGATACTCGTAAATCCACTCATTGCGTTAATTGGTTAGTCCCTGCTGTTCTTTCTCATAGTCGAAAATGGCCACAGATATTACCACCATCAACAGGAGAACAGATGAAAATCCAGATGTTTCATCGTCGTATTCTTCTTCAAAGCGGGCTGTAATGATCTTATCCTCGTCAATAGTTATTATCTGCTCTAGTTGCATATCCCACGGTGCACTGAGCGGATGCGAAGTGGATCCGTCAGAATCAAAGATTCTAACTTACTATTCATTCACAATAAATGGACCCAACGGGACGAACAAATCGTTAACGATTTGTGAGCGTGAGGAACTTGTTCCTCACTGTTTTCAAATCCCGCGGTCCGCTGAGCGGGAGCGAAGTGGACCCGTCAGAATCAAAGATTCTAACTTACCATTTATTGTGAATAAATGGACCCAGCGGGATTTGAACCCGCGGCCTCCACCTTGCGAAGGTGGCGATCTGCCAGACTGATCTATGGGCCCAAATTGGGTCGTACCAGAACTTCTGCTTCGATACAATTTGAAAAAGACACCAGGTATAACTCTTTTTTGGATATCACCAAGAAGCTATATGCCCGTCTGTTCTAGGCTCTGTACCGCCAGCGTAGACACCATCATCCAACTTCCAGATCATCTGTCCCCGTCCATAGCTTCCGGAGTGTAGAGAATATCTGATCTCGTGTCCTTTTCTAGATAATCCTTCGGCGATGTGATGAGGGAATTTATTCTCCAAATATACCTTCTTACCCTCGTCCCATCTCCATCTAGGCGCGTCTAAAGAAGCTTGAGGATTCAGATCAAAATCTAAAGCGTTCATAACCACTTGAAGATGCCCCTGAGGCTGCATGTATCCTCCCATCACCCCAAAAGGACCTACCGCCTCTCCGTCCTTGGTCAGAAATCCAGGTATGATAGTATGATACGTCCTCTTTTTAGGTTCAAGACAGTTGGCATGAGTTGGATCGAGCGAAAAGGTATTTCCCCGATTCTGTAATGCTATTCCGGTTCCGGGAACCACCAATCCAGAACCGAAGCCCATATAGTTGCTCTGTATGTAAGAGACCATATTACCTTCTTTATCCGCTGTAGACAAATAAACCGTTCCACCTTCGGCCGATCTACCCGGTTCGGGCTTCAACGCCTCTTCTCCGATCTCTCTTCTTCTTTCATCCGCGTAATCTTCAGAGAGCAAGTCTTCTGGATCCACTTTCATGCGGTCCGGATCAGTAATGACTTCCTTCCCATCTGAAAAGGCGAGCTTCAAGGCCTCGATCTGTTTGTGGTACGTTTCTATCGTCTCTTTGTGGTCAAAGTCGAATCCTTTCAATATGTTGAGCGCCTGCAGTGCGATCAATCCCTGACCATTTGGCGGTAGTTCCCAGACTCTGTGTCCTCGATATTCTGTATTCAACGGATCGATCCACTCCGGCGAAAAATCTGCTAGATCTTTTTGGTGAAGATAGCCACCGGTATCTTTGGAAAATTCCACCATCTTCTCCGCTAATTCTCCTCTATAAAATGACTCCGCCTCGGTCTCTCCTATCTCTCTAAGGGTCTCAGCGTGATCTTCCGACTTCCACATCTCTCCTATCTTCGGAGCTCTACATGCAGGAGCAAAAGTATCGAACCAACTCTGGAACTTTTCTTTTCCTTCTAACTCTTTTTTGTAAGTTCTGTAAGCACTTTTCCAATACTTGCCCAAGATAGGAGATACGGGATAGCCCTCCTCAGCATACTTCACAGCGGGCTTCAGAACCTCTTCAAACGGTAATTTTCCGAACTTTTGCGATAGAGAAGACCAGGCTCCTGGTATTCCGGGAACAGTAACGGGGATCCATCCAAACTTCGGCATCTCTTCATGACCCTTTTCCTTAACCGTTCCTATATCGATATCTTTTGGAGAAGGGCCACTGGAATTCAGACCATGCAGTTCCCCCTCTTTCCAAACGATCGCGAAGCCGTCTCCCCCGATACCGTTAGAGGTTGGCTCTAAAACGGTCAAACTCGCGGCTGTGGCGATGGCAGCGTCGATCGCATTGCCGCCTTTTTTCAGTATCTCAAGTCCTGCCTGTGCGGCTAGGGGCTGAGAAGTAGCGACCATACCCTTCCTCGCATAGGTGACCGAACGTCTAGACGGATATGGGTATTCTAATGGATCAAAATTCATATCTGCCTTAACTAACCCGACCTAAATTACTTTTTCGAAGATGTATGAACAAATTATTAAAAGAGTCAACCAATAGAGTGTGTGATGGATAAAAAAGATATAATCTCAGTAATCGTCCTCTTAGCTGGTATATCTCTGGTGATATTCAGTATCATGGAAGGTGAAGCAAAGATAGGACTTCTGTTCATCGTACCTATCCTCTATGGTACAGGTGTTTATCTAGCTCTAGGTGTTTTGCTTATCTTTTCATCATTCATGATGTTCTTTCTTTTTCTAGGACATCCTAGTGTCGAAAGGAGTGAAATCAAAAGAGAGGAAACAACAACACATGAGGGATCCAGTTACGGCGGAGTCATCTTTATCGGCCCTATACCGATCATCTTTGGTAAAGACAAAAGCGTCGCTAAGAAGATGATGTATCTGGGATTATTGATAGCTTTGATACTAGCCGCTATATACGTAGCGGTAGTTTTGATGTAAAATAGGAGATGTTAGAATGAGAGATTTTATAGAAGAAAATCTGCGTAAGATGGTAAGGATCGAGAGTAAGAGTGAAGGACCGATGGAGGAGATAATCGAATTCACCACATCTTTGCTCGACGATATAGAACTAGATTACGAAGTGATAGAGGGAGATGAGTTCAATCCGGTTATAGTTGCATCTCACGGTGAAAGAGGAGTATGTTTTTCAGGACATCTCGACACCGTACCGATAGGAGATGGGTGGGAACACGAGCAGGGCGAGATCGTTGATGATAAGATGTACGGCCGCGGGACTCTAGATATGAAAGGTCCTTGCATTTCTGTAATAGCTACCGCGAAAAAGCTTGTCGAGAAGGACATCCCGTTCTCGATAATATTCACTACCGACGAAGAGAACACCATGAATGGAGCTAAACATGTTTCCGACAGGCCCGAAGTCGTAGAAGCGCCCGTAGTTCTTGTATGTGAACCAACCGACATGAGGGTAGTCAATCAAGAAAAAGGGGTTTATCAATTCGAAGTTATAACTAGAGGTGAAAATGCCCATGCCAGTATGCCCGAAAAGGGAGAAAATGCGATAGTGAAGATGCTGCCGATATTGAAAAGTCTCAGCATGAAGAATAACATCCCTGCAGGCGAAGACGAGATAAGCTGTTGTGTGGATGTTATCGAAGGGGGAGAAGCTACCAATGTTATACCTGATTCATGCAGGGCTGAAGTCGATGTCAGATTTCCGGATCACTTCAATAAAGATATATTGAAAAAGTATCTATTCGATCCGATAGACGAAGATTTTGAATTGGAAGAGATACAATTTCTAGAGTCTGTCAAACTCGATGAAGATAAGGACTCAGTTCAGACGTTGATAAAAGTTGCAGACGCTGATAAATGGTCCGTGCCATATGGAACCGAAATGGTCAGGTATTGTCAGGACAACGAAAATACTATCATATTCGGTCCTGGAAGAGTAGATGTGGCCCATCAACCCGATGAATACATAGATATTCCGGAACTGGTAAAAGTCGTGGATATCTACGTGGATTATGCAGAAACTATGGTCGATAACGATTAGGTGTTCTAGGAAAGGCTATAGCGTCTCTTATGTGGTCTAGATTACAAAGCCACATTATCACTCGTTCTATCCCTAAACCGTAGCCCGCATGAGGAACACTCCCATATCTTCTAGTATCCAAGAACCATTCATATATCGAAGGATCTTCGCCTTCATCATCCAATCTTCTTTCGAGCGATCTTATGTCGACTTCTCTGACGCTAGCTCCTATCAGTTCTCCAACGTGTGGAACCATCAGATCGTAACCTAGAACTTTTGATGGATCGTCCTCGTCTCTTTTCATGTAGAAGGCTTTGATCTCTTTCGGGTAATGAGTTACGAAAACGGGCTTATCGAAGAACGAAGTCAGTCTTTTCTCTTCCGGAACTCCAAAATCTTCGCCATACTCGACATCCATCCCTTCTTCCTGTAATCTTTCTACAGCCTCGTCGTAAGTTATAACGGGAAAGGGACTCTCTAGATTCGTAAGATATTCAATGTCCGCATCTAAATTCTCTAGCTCCTTTCTGTTCTTTTCTAGTACTTTATCAGCAATGCGACACACCAGCCCTTCACCCAACTCTAAAAGATCGTCTAGCTCCAACCACAGACCTTCTACTTCTGCGTGCCAGTACTCCGTGAGATGTCGTGGTGTTCGTGACTTCTCAGCTCTAAAGCTCGGAGCTATGGTGTAAATGTCGCCCAAACCGAAGATTCCAGCCTCCGCGTAGAGCTGCCAACTTTGTGTAAGATATACCTCATCGTCGAAATACTTTACAGGAAATAAAGTCGAACCTCCTTCACAAGCCAAAGGCGTCAATATAGGGGATTGAAACTCTTCATATCCTTTTTCTCTAAAGTACTCGTGGATCGCATTAAAAACTGTAGACCTAACTTGTAATATGTCTCTCATACGTGTTGATCTCAGCCAAAGGTGTCTATTATCGAGGAGATGCTCAACGCTTTGATCCTCGTGGATAGGAAAATCTTCCGAGGCGTGAACTATTTCAGCATCTGTTGCCGTTATCTCGTAACCGCCTGGAGCTCTTTCGTCCTCTTTTACAGCCCCTTTGACTTTTAGAGAGGATTCAACCAATAGGTCCTTTATATCTTCGAACTTGTCTTCGTTAAATTCATCCTTTGCAAAGGTAGCCTGAACCACCCCGCTTGGATCTCTTATATTCAAGAAGGCCATATTGCCTATATCTCTAGTTCTGTGAATCCAACCACGTATCTTCACTTCATTTCCGGTGTGCTTCCCTTCTAATATCTCCTCTATCTCTACGAAGTCTTCCTTTCCTAGTCCATCTGTTTTTTGTTCCTTCTCTTTCGGACCCATCTTCTCACTTGAGATTTCTGAATGTGGTTTTAAGATAAAAGCGTTTTGGATTCGTTCAAGAAAAGTTAAATTTTTTAGCATTCTACTAAGATCAGAGATAAGGTCTGCCTCAAAACGAGCAGTTGGTTCTCGAAAAGAGGATGTTTCAACACAGGCTTTGGTTAGCGAAATACAAGCCGTTTTTTATCGAGGTGTGTTCAGACTCTCCCAAAAGTTATTAATATCGGTTTCCGATATCGAAAATCGATAATATGTACGAACGTAAAGTTCTATTGGGCTTTATGCGCGTCCACATCCTTTACCATGCTCACGAAGAAGGTACTTACGGGGCGGAGATGATAGAGGAACTGGAAAGTCACGGCTATTCTATAAGTCCAGGGACCATCTATCCTATATTCCACGAGATGGAAGAGAAGGGTCTACTGAAGTCTGAGAAAAAGGAGATAGATGGTAAGGTGATAAAATTTTACAGATCCACTTCCGAGGGAGCCGAAACTTTAGATCATCTCAGGGAATTCATTTCGGAACTTTACGAGGAGGTGATGCCTTGAATACCGTCCTTGAGATCAACGATTTGAAGAAATCACTGGAAGAAACTTCAGTTTTAAAATCTATAGATTTAGATGTTCGATTAGGAGAGGTCATGGGATTGTTAGGTCCTTCTGGCAGTGGAAAGAGCACTCTCCTGAGATGTCTTAATAGGATCATAGAAATGGATTCTGGAGCTATCTTTTATAAAGGAAAGGACCTGAAGAAATATCCTCCAAGCGAGTTGAGGAAGGAAGTAGTCCTCGTTCCTCAAGAGAGTGTGATGTTTTCTGGATCCGTTTTTGACAACGTCGCTTATGGTCCTTCGATAGATGGTGACGTTGACAGAGAGCATATATTGAACTGTATCAGAGACGCGGGCTTATCTACCGATTTTGAAGAAAGGCAGGCTGAAAAATTATCAGGTGGAGAGAAAAGAAGAGTAGCGCTGGCAAGAGCTTTAGCTCTAGAACCTGAAGTGTTGCTGTTAGATGAACCTACTTCAGGTGTTGATCCAAAAAAAGAAGAAGAAGTTGAGAGGAGTATTTTGAATTTTTCAGATAAGAGAGACCTGACGGTTATATGGGTGACCCACGACCTAGATCAGGCGAAGAGAGTTTCTACTAGGATAGCCAATCTAAGAGATGGACGGATAAGAGGAATTTACGGTTGTGATGATTTTGATGGAGGTGAGGCATTTTGAACGGAATTCCTTATGGGATATATGAAGGATTTCTGATACTACTATCAGTGCTTAGCCTTCTAGTTCTGGTAGTAATTCTCACAGCGATCAAAAAACTGGGCATCAGTAAAGAGATGATCGTGGCGATAGCGAAAGGAGGAGCACAACTTTTCATCATAGCCGCTATACTGAACCTGCTTTTCGTCTATCCCGCCTGGTACATCCCGATATGGGCTTTTCTCGGTATGATGGTGATCATCGGCGGGTATACCTCAGCCAAGAGAGCTACGGAGATGCCTGACGCTTTCAAGATAACGACTCCTTCCATACTCACTGGTGGTGCACTAGTATTAACAGTCTTGGCTGTCACAAGAGCTATGCCGCTTCATCCTCAATTCATCATACCTTTAGCGGGTATGACCTTCGGCAATTCGATGCGTATATGTTCTATATGCATGGAACGTTTGATAAGCGAGGTCAAACAGAACAAAGCGGAGATAGAGACCGCGCTGTCCCTAGGAGCGGATTCGAAGAAAGCCGTTAAAAATCACGCCGATACCTCCATAAGAGCTTCATTGATCCCGACTCTTGATAACCTGAAAACTTTGGGGATCATATTCATACCCGGTGCGATGTCGGGCCTTCTGATGGGTGGAACCACTCCTATCCTAGCGGCTCAATACCAGATAATAGTCTATCTTATGATAGTCGGCGGAGGAACCATCTCAACCCTAATGGCGACTCAACTGGCGAAACGTAAGATATTCAATGATAAGGAACAGTTGAGGGAATGGGTTTATTCATGAAGGCTCTCTCATCTAGCTGTATCATCAAGTTTATAACTATATAGTCTGATATAAAGGTGTGATAACCATGTCTGAAATGACTATAATATTCAACGATGCGGGATATGGAGACGAAAGACCCTACAATGCTTTGAGATATGTTAAAGCGCTTGTAGAGAAGGGAGCAAAGGTTAATGTGTTTCTGATGGCCGACTCAGTCACCTGCGCTTTGAAAGGGCAGGAAACTCCGAAAGGATACTACAATCTCGAAAGGATGTTCAAGTACTTGATAAACAAAGATATGGAGATACACGCCTGCGGCTCCTGCATGGAAACTAGAGGTGTATCAGAAGAAGATTTCATAGACGGTGTAAAAAAGAGTACAATGGATCAACTGGCGGATTGGAGTCTGGAAAGCGATAAAGTCATCGTGTTCTAAATAATTCAACCTAAAATGGGATGAAAGTCGAGTCAGACCAAGTTATATCTCTTGATCCACTTCAAGTTAATAATCTGACAGGACTTCCCCGATGATCGAGTTCAATAATTCCTCACTGACACTTTTCCCTTTATCTCCTTCTTCTTTGATCCTTTGGAATATCTTGTCTACCTCCTCTGGATCTGCTTCTAAACCTTCTTCTTTCAACTTGTTCTTTACAGCATGTCTACCAGAATGTTTTCCCACAACGAATCTTCTCTCCCTGCCGATCTTTTCCGGATTTATAGGTTCATAAGTGGAAGGATCTTTCAACATCCCATCAACATGGATCCCTGCTTCGTGAGCGAATGAGTTTTCACCTACGATAGCCTTCGAAGGCGGTATCAGTGAGCCTGAAAATCTTTC
>Ga0207421_10008291_pt1 | contig 10826 bp, 6 predicted proteins | sample SodLakKL_010_SED_4_FD_187542 | JGI IMG/M metagenome (GOLD analysis project Ga0207421, IMG submission 187542) | Alkaline sediment microbial communities from Lake Tanatar, Kulunda Steppe, Russia - 8KL_010_SED (SPAdes) (version 2) | ecosystem: Environmental > Aquatic > Non-marine Saline and...
ATAAAATCTACGTAAAATCTACCTGTATCTATAATTTGCCTGGATCTACATCATGGTGGGGGAGGAATTATGGGAACAGAACAGGTTACGGTAGTTCCTGCCCCGGGTTTACTGTTTATGGTAAGTTCGCCCTTCAGGGAAAGGGCCAGTTCCTGCATGTTTACCAGGCCCAAACGGTTCCCGTGGTAATATGTTTCCGGACTGCGGTGATTAAAACCTTTCCCGTTGTCACTAATGGTAAGTACACACATGAAAGGTTTTATTTCCAGGTTCACCTCTATTTTTTTACTTTTCCCGTGGCGGATGGCATTGCCGGTAGCTTCTTTAATAATACGGTAAAATGCGTTACTCAGCGAGTGGTTCAGGTATTCTTCTTTTCCGGAAAAGCTGCATTTGATATCCACCTGGTTAAGGCTGGCTACTCCCTCCAGGTAGTTTTTAATTTCATTAATAAAAGTATTGTCTCCGCGCTTTCGCGGGCTCAACCGGTAAATAAGCAAGCGGAGTTCCCTGACGGTGCTGGAGGCCAGGTTCCTCATGCTATACAAGCGTTCCCGGTGACGGGGTTCCAGGAGGTCTTCCGTTTCCCTGGAAATTGCGTCCAGACCGTATACCACACTAAATATGTTTTGAGAAATGGTATCGTGTATTTCACCGGCAATACGGTTTTGTTCTTCCAGCAGCATGAGTTTTCCCGCAAATAATTCAGACAGCTTTCTTTCCACGGCAATGGCACATAGCTCTCCCAGTATGGAAAGAGTCTGGATGGTATCTCCCGGGGAGTAGCTGTTTTCCACCTGTATAACCGCGAATATTCCAAGGCAGCTTGTGCCCGAAGTTACTGGCACACAGACCAGCTCTCCTTTTTTCTCTTCACCGCCCTCGCCTTGCAAGGGTCTGGTTATCGGCTGTGGGTTTGCACACATTAGCGACCAGGCGTGCAGAAGCTCTTTTTGCCATCTTTCTTCGGGGAAAGTATCTTTTTGACCTTTAACCGAGTATACAGGCTGGGGCTCCATACCGTTGACTTCCTGCATTTCCATCCAAAGGATTGATTTTTCGCACCCGGTCATGGAGCGTGCGTAAGCGGCAAACAGGTCTGTAACTTCCCCGGGGCTATTCCTGCTGGAAATAGTTTCTACAGCAGCATACAGGGAAGAAAGCTGTTTCAAGTTCTGCTCGTTTTGCTTGAAAATATGCAGCCTCTGTATGGCTTGCTCGGCGAAGTTAACAAACAGGTACAGGTTATCCAAGAAAGAAAGGGGGTTGATCCCCGGTTTAACCCATGCTACAAAAACATGACGGGGTAAACGGTTTCCGGAAACAAGTGGTACAGCTATCCAGTCTCTTTTTTCGCCGGCAATAAATTTACATCCACCCTGACTGGAAAATTCCATCCAGCGCTGTTGTATATTTAGCAGTGCCGGGGTAAAAGGTTTTTTCAGCTTCCCCGTATCGGGTGTTATAACCTGGAAAGAGTCTGGGCGGCTAACGTGTTGCCCGGTGTTTTCCCCGGTGATTACTGCGGTTTTTTTGAGGGGAAAAACTTCGGAGACTACCCTGGCCAGGGTCTTTAAAACTTCGCTGTTTTCCTGGTAGTGGACGATTTCTCCCTGGAAACGGGAGAGGCTTTGAAAAACATGGTAGTTGTCGGACAGGTCCTGGTAGGCTGACAGGAGCTCTTTTTGCCGGTATTCTTCCCGTAGAGACTGCTCAGACAGCAGAAGGTAAAGCCGGGCGAAACCCTGGATAACCAGCAGCATTAAAAACATGGTTAAGGCCGGATAGATAGCGCTTGATGCGGTTTCCCATAAAGCGGTTCCCCTTAAAAAATATGCCTGTATCATTACCGCGGGGAAAAATAACCCCAACATGACCCACACCTGGTAAAACGGAAGGTGAACTGCGGCAATAACCAGGGGATTCAGGGCGTACCACTGGATAGGGCCGGCAAAGCCACCCGTGAAAGTTAGAAAAAAAGAAATGGCTGCAAGTTCGGTTACTGCTAACCCGGCGACGGCCTTCCGGTTTTGCCAGTAGTGCCGGTAACAATAAACCAGCAGCAGGGATGCGGCAAATAAAACCAGCACGGCTCCAGCTTTAAAAAATAATGATAGATAAGCGTGGGAAAACATCAAAAAAAATACCGCAGTTGGAAGCAGGGAAGCAAACCGGAATATACATAAAGCCAGGTTAATTTTCTTGCCCGCCACGTATTCAAAATCAGCAAAATGTTCCCCTGCATTTTTAGCATTAATGCCGGGGTATTTATTATACCCGGTGTTTTTTCCCCAGAAAGCCAGTTTATAAAGGGTTTTGGTTTTCATGCTCGCATCTCCTGTGCTGCCGGGCTGTTTAAAAGCTTTTCCAGCCCTGTTTCTGCTTTAATTTTAGCAGAAATATTTACATAACACCACGTATTTACGTTTTTTTGTTAAAGCTGTTAAAGCTGTTAAAGCTGTTAAAGCTGTAAAGCTGTTAAAGTTGCTAACAAAAAAACGGCGCAAATAATTCTACCAAAGTAGTATATAAAACGTAGACTATTCGGTGATGTTATAATATTACCCGAGAGTTAACATAAAAATAAGCTCAGCCGCCGGAGAATAAGGCATGTAATAATTTATTTTTTTCGATACTGGCGGTTGCTGGCGGTTACTGATAGTTAAGAAGTCGACGGGTAAAAAGGAGAAAGGTGTTGGCTGCTTCAGGTATAATTTTGTAAAATAACCCGTAAAGAGGTGGGTTGTAGTTGAACCGGGCAAAGCAGGACCAGGAAGGAAAATTAAAAGGTATAATTCCCCGCGGCGGTATGGAAAAGCGACCGGGCCAAATTATCACGGTTTTTAGCAGCAAAGGGGGTGTGGGGAAAACCTTTGTATCTATTAACCTGGCGGTTTCTCTGGGACAAAAAACCGGAGGCAAAGTTGTCCTGGTTGATTTGGACCTGGATTTTGGCAGTGCAGCTCTTTCCTTAAATATTATTGCTCCCTGCACTATTTGGGACCTGGTAACAGAAATCCCCGGCCTGGATCTGGAGATTATGGAAAATTACCTTGTTAATCACCGCTCCGGGATCAAGCTGCTGGCGGTTAACCCCCAGCAGCAGGGGAGTGGAGCAATTAACCGGGAAGATATTAAAACGGTGTTGGAAATACTGCGCAGTGGTTTTGATTTTATTTTACTGGATATGCCCTCCCGCATATCTGAACCGCTTGAGCCTGCTTTTCAAGCTGCCAATTATTTATTCCTGGTAACCACTCCCGAGATTGCTGCTTTAAGAAATATCAAGTCTTGCCTCAACAAGGTAAACTGCCTCAAGAACCTTTCCGCTGTTACCTGTATAATTCTCAACAAGGCTGATTTTCGGAGTGAACTAAAGCCGGGAGATGTAGAAAAAAACCTCAACTGCAGGCTTTATGGGGTGTTGCCGCTGGAGCAGCGCCTTGCTTCTTCCTCTTTAAACCAGGGTATACCCGTGGTTTTGCTGCGTCCCAGGTCGCGGATAAGCCGTGGGTTTCAAGACCTGGCACAGCGCCTTGTGGTGCAGGAAAAAGAAACAGTGTTTCCCGGTAATATATAATCTAATCTAATCTAATCTAATTTAAGCTAAGCTACGCTCAAAAAGGAGAAAAAGCAAAATTAACCCGGTTATTGCTTAAGATTTCATGAGTAGAAATTGCCGCCGTGTTACAAAATATAAAAGAAAACCAGTAATCAGCCGTTAAAGGCAGGTGAAAACCGGGTCGGGTTTTAAAGCCTGACAGGGCTATATGAATACAGGTGAACAAAATTTACCCCGCGTAGCATATTTCTGTATGGAATACGGCTTGGACGAAAAACTTCCCATTTATTCCGGCGGCCTGGGAGTACTGGCCGGCGACTATTTGAAAGCAGCCAGGGACCAAAAGTATCCTCTCACCGGAATCGGGATTCTCTGGCGCCAGGACTATACGGAGCAGTATATTGATGAAGAAGGCAATCCGTACGATGTTTATCCGCAATACGATTTTGATTATCTTAAAGATACCGGAGTAACTGTAAACGTGGAAATCTGGGGCAGCAGTGTCCCTTGCCGGGTCTGGCTGGTAGACCACTACCACAATGCCCCGCTGTACCTGCTCGACGCAGATGTGCCGGGAAGCCGGCATACTTGGATAACCAGTCGCCTTTACGGTGGGGGAAAAGAAGACCGTATTGCCCAGGAAATTATCCTGGGTATAGGTGGTATAAAAGCATTGCGAGCTTTAAATGTAGAAGCGGATATATATCACTTTAACGAAGGCCATGCTCTTTTTGCCGGCCTGGAACTGATCCGGGAAGGATTGGAAAAGGGGCTATCTTTTGAGCAGGCCTGGGAAGATGCCCGGCGGAGAGTGGTATTTACCACACATACCCCGGTGGAAGCTGGAAACGAAAAGCATCCTCATGGGTTGCTGCAGGAATTAGGAGCTTATAATGGATTGAGTTACGACCAGATGTATAGAATCGGCGGAGATCCTTTTAACATGACCAGGGCCGCGCTGCGCCTTAGCTGCATGGCCAACGCAGTTTCCCGCCTGCATGGACGCACCAGTCGCCGCCTGTGGTCCGGCACCGAAAACATACCCTCCATTACTTCAATAACCAACGGAATACACGTACCTACCTGGCAGGACCCCTCTATCGCGGAAGCTTACCACCACAACCGGGACCTTTGGGAACCCCATAAACAGGCCAAGAAAGAACTTATCGAGATTATCCGTCAAAAAACCGGCGAGGTCATGGATCCCCATGCCCTGATCGTGGGATTTGCCCGCAGGGCTACGGCTTACAAGCGTAGCGATTTAATTTTCGGTGATACCTCCATCATTTACCCCATGCTGCAGGAAGGCAGGCTCCAGCTTGTTTTTTCCGGCAAAGCTCATCCTGACGATGAAGCGGGTAAAAGCATAATAAAGGACCTGGTGAAGATGGACCGGGAATACAAAAACAGCGTGGTTTTCCTGGAAAACTACGACATAAAAATTGCTCGCTACATGGTGCAGGGCTGTGACGTGTGGCTGAACAATCCCAGGCGCCCTCTGGAAGCCAGTGGAACTTCGGGCATGAAAGCAGCGGTAAACGGTGTGCTTAACTTGAGTGTAGTGGATGGTTGGGTAGCTGAAGGGCCGCGCCACGGTATCAGCGGGTGGCTACTGGAAAATGAACCGGAAAACGATTCCCTGGACGAGGATGAAAGGGACTTACAGGCCCTGTACCGGGTGCTGCTAAATGAAGTGATCCCCGTTTACTACAAAAACCCGCGCCGATGGCAGGAAATGATGCGGGCCAGTATTGATATGAGCCGGTGGGAATTTTCTTCGGAGCGCATGATAAGAGACTATTACCGGTATATATACCGGCAAGCCCCGGTAATATTGACTTCCTGAGCCACGGTGTTTCTATTTTATTATTACTTATTGCTTCTAACTCCTATTTGGCACACTTGACACCGGCAAGTAGATTGCTCCGCAGGCGGACTATTATTCTTACCTCCGGTGTCAAGCAGCAACCACGTTGGCGCCACGACATCTTCTTCCCCCCTGGCGGTGGCACCCACATTGGTGCGAAATATCTTTCTCCCCCTTGGTGGGCTAACCCAGTTACACACTTGACACCGGGGGGTAAAGCTGCAATCTTTGGGTTATTCTATACTTCCTTGCCGCGGGCTTCTTTCTTCCCCCCACCGGGGGGGGAAGATTAAGATGGGGGGGATACCTTATTGGAGGTTGGAAGTCAGAAGTCAGAAGTTAGAGGTCAGAAGTTAGAGGTCAGAGGTGGGAAGTCAGAAGTAAAAGACGAGAAAAGCAAAAAGACTCTTACCGGTGTCAAGTGTGTAACTAGATCAGCCTGGTGGGGGAGGAATTAAAGGTGGGGGGGTCTTTTCTTCCAACCTCTAACTTCAAACCCCCAATTTGGAGATACAGCCGTTTTAAGCGTTTTTAAAAAAATAATGATATTTCTGCCGATTCATGCTAAACTGTACTTAAGTGGTAATCCGGCACTCTACCGGAAGGGAAAATGGTGAAAGGGTTGCTGTGGAAATGAGCAAGGTAAGTCCGGTTTATAAAATATATACTTTGGGCAAGTTTTCTGTTTTACATAACACAGACATGATTTCGGAAAAAAACAGGAACTCCAGGAGAATATGGGAACTGTTTAAATACCTCTTGACCAATCGCAAAAAACGTTTTTTACCGGAAGATGTCCTGGAAACTTTATGGCCCGACCGGGAATACGCAGATTCTAAAACCATATTCCGTTATTACGTCCATAACATAAGGCAGGCCCTGGCACAGAACCAGTTGCCGGAAAAAGCTATAGACCTGGTTTCTTCGCAGGGGTGTTATTACCTGCAGGTAAACCGTGGCTGCTGGCTGGATGTAGACGAATTTGAAGACCTGTTTCGTAGCGCAAGTGTAATAAAAAAACAGAACCCGGTGGAAGCGATTAATATGTTTTACCGGGCTATTCATATGTACAAGGGAGATTATCTTCCCGAGGTTACCGGAAGCTGGGTTTTTCCGGTAAGAAATCACTACCGTTATTTGTATTTGCAGTGTGTTTCAGAAAACATTGAATTATTAAAGCAGGAAGGCCGGCACAGGGAAATAATTGAGTTGTGCAGGAGCGCTTTTTTAATCGAATCTTTTGAAGAGGAGCTACATCTTTCCTACATGGAAGCTCTACTGGAAGAAGGAAAAGCCATGCAAGCCCGGAACCATTACGAATATATAACCGCTTTGATGTACCAGGAAATTGGGGTCAAACCATCCCGCGCCATGCAAAAAATTTACAGGTCTATTAAAGAAAACAGCGAGAGTCTCCCGCAAGATTATACTGATATCAAAGATATGCTGAGGAAAAGAGAAAAAAAGTCCGGGGCTTTACTCTGTGAACCGGAACACTTCCGTTTCCTTTTTGAAGTAGAAAGAAGGAGGGCGGAAAGAACGGGCACTCCTTTACATATTACCTTACTAACCTTTACTTCCCCCGATTACCGGGTGCCGGGCACAGAAATCCTGGATGAAGCCATGAGCAGGCTCAAACAGGTGGTATTAACCGGCCTTCGCAAGGATGATGTTATATCCCATTGGAACGAGGTTCAGTTTGCCTGGCTTATGCCCGGCATGAATTTTGAACAGGTGGAAACCGCGCTGGAGCGGGTGAAAAACCGGTTTAATCAGTTTTACCTGGAAGACAGCGTAGTTTTACAGGGCAGCGTTCATTCATTCCTGCCCTGGGAAGATGAATGATGGGACGCCTGCAGGTTTAAACTTGTTTAAGGACGTAAATATTGCCATTTGTTTATTAGTTAACTCCCCGGCCTTTTCGGCTATTATTCCCCTCAACTAAATGTATTTATATTCCTGGCGTTTTTCCAGTTATATCTAAAGATGTCAATGAATCTTGAACTTACAACACTATTACAACGCGGTTTCAAGCCCGGCTAAAACGTTCTTCTGTTATTATTTATTTAAACAAACAGGTAGCGGCGCATTATTAAACTTATGCATAATAATTATTGCTTCACTGCTTGTTGTGATATTTAAAACAGTCAGGGGTGTGTTTTGCTTTTATTTTATGCAGAAGGAGGAAGCCGCGATGGATAAAAAGATTGACAAAAAATTTTACGGCAAATCTAAATCTGATGACTATGGGATTAAAAAGATGGGCGGTTCGGAGTTTTTAATCCGGATCATGTTCCGCCAGAATGCCAGCTGGCAGGGGGAAGTCCAGTGGGTAGACGAGGGTAAAAAAACTCATTTCCGTAGCCTGCTGGAGCTTATTATGCTGCTGCATGAAGGTACGGACAGGATGAATAATCCCGGGGAGAGCTATCATTTTAAATCTTGGGATGATAAAACTTTGCAGGAAGAAAATCAAACCGGGCCGGATAAACTTTAGTAGTTCCGGGGCGGAGGTTGTCTGCTGTACCCGGTTTATTATAACTTAGCCCGGTGGGAGGGAGTTTTTTATGGCAACCAAGCTTGAGCTCAGGATCAGGAATAGCCGAAGAAAAAAGGAAAGAAGGAAGTACTACCGGCTGGCGGCAAAAAAAGGTTTTATTCTTTTTGTTGTATTTGCCATGGTATTTTCCTATATTAATATACCTACGGCCTACGCTTATTTTAGTATAAAGACCGTAAGCGCTAATACCGCTATTTTTAGTATTGTAAACAGCAAAATTGTCCCTCCCCGGGCGGAAGCTGTTTTTCGTGATTCTTTTCTCCAGGAAAATGAGGATGAAAAATTGCTCCAGGAGAGTTTTTTTACCCGGTCTCAACTGGTTGAGGACAAAGAGATCCAGCTGGAGCTCAAGCTGGAGGATAGAGAGCTTTGCACCGGTGATATATATTTACCCTCTGTTACCCTGGAGTACCAGGGTGAGGGTTTTAGCCCCTTAAGGGCGGAATATAAAGGTGATGTTCTCTTGCTTGATTTTGACCGTGAAGAATTGAGTTTTGCTTTTGACGGTAGGGAAGAAAACAGCCCTCTTGGTTTTAACGTTACCGGCGAAGGGTACCAAGAGGGGCTTTACCGCTTTCAGTTTTCTGCTCAGGCGGACATACATCTTTACGGGGAATTTGAAACCAGGGTTATTGTCATTGAAGGCGAACCGTTGCTGGTTATTCCTTGCCCGGGTGTAACCGAAACAGTTAAATATGTTCTGGTGAACCAGGAAGGCAGAGAAATGCGGGAAGTGGACTGGTCGCTGGCCCGACGGGCTGACGGAGTAGGAATAGACAGGAGAACCGGATTACTTACAATAACTGAGGCAGCAGGGCCTGGAGAGATACACCTTGCTGCTGAAATAGAGATAGAGGAACGCCGCCTGGAAACTAATAAAACAGTGGAATTGCTACAGCCGCCGGTGGGTGAAATAAAGGGTTCCCCGGCTATAAATGCGCCCCTGGATTCCGGGCAGTACAGTGAAACCTATGAACTGTTCCTGCCGGAAGGTTTTGAAGCAAGCGATATAAGCTGGAACCTTAAAGAAATAATGGAGGGGGTCTACCTGGACCACAGGGGCGTATTAACTATTGCTGATCAGCTGGAACAGGAGAAAATAACCCTGGTGGTTTCTTATACCCTTGCGGGCCGGGAAATGGTGCTGGAAAAATCAGTTGATATATGCGTTTTTGAAACAGAGGATGAAACAGGGGAAGAAGAAGAAAAGCTGGAAGAAAAGCTGGAGGAAAAACAGGAGGAACCGGAAAGCACCGGGGATCTTGAAAGAGAAGAAAATGAAGAAGATACCAGGGCTGAAAAGGAAGAAAATGATTACCGGGATGATAATGAAAATGAAGAAGAAAGAGAAAGAAAGGCGAAAAAAGAAGAAGATGGTGACGAAGAACAGGAAGAACAGGAAGTGGATGAAGATGAAAAAGACGATGAAAAAGATGATGAAAAAGATAAGGAAGAAAGTAAAGATGCAGATGAAGCAGAACAAATAGATAAGGAAATTTATGGCGATGAAGAGGAAGAAGAGGAAGAAGAAAAAGAAGAGGAAGAAGAAAAAGTAATCAAGGAACCCGAAGATGATGAAGATGATGAAAGTGAAGAGCCTGGGGAACATACAGAAAAAGAAAGCAAAGAGGAAGAGCAAGGGGAAGAAGAAGAAGAGGAAAAGGAAGAGTATAAGGAAGTTGAATGGGAAAGCGAGGAGGGAGACGGCAAAGATGATGAAGAAGGGCATGATAATGATGAAGATAAAGCCGGGGAAGATGAAGGTGAAGAAAACAAAAGCAGCGAAGATGCAAATGAAAATAATGAAGAGGAGTGGGAAAATAAAGATGCCGGGGAAGATTTAGAAAACGAACCGGAGGAGGCAGAAGAAAGTAATACTACTGAGACAGAAGACAGCACAGAAGAAGAAACTGAAAAAGACGAAAATGATGAAAAAGAGGAAAAAGAGAAAAAAGAGGAAAAAAACAAAGAAAAAAAAGAAAACACTGAAGGCGACGTGGATAAAAGTGACAACCACACCGGCTCCAAAGATAATGAAGAAATAGATGTAGAAGACGGCGAGGCGGTAGAGGTAGAGGAAAGTAAAACTACGGAGGCAGAAGACAGCACAAAAGAAGAAACTATAGCTTCAGAAGTTTCAGAAGCCTCTGAAATAAAGCAGGGCTCTGAGGAAAAGGAAGATATAGAGGAGAAAGAAAAAATCTCGAGTTAAAGGTGAGAGAACACACCCCTGCCAGCTTCCCCCCAACGGCAGAGAAGTATAAAATAACCCAAGGATTGTAGCTTTACCCCTCCGGTGTAAAGCAGCACCCACATTGGTGCGAAATATCTTCCTCCCCCTGGTGGGGGAGGAATTAAAGGTGCACATTGGTGCGAAATATCTTCCTCCCCCCTGGTGGGGGAGGAATTAAAGGTGGGGGGGGGTTATCTTGCTTCTTGCTTCTTGCCACTTGCTTCTTGAAAAGGTCTCTTTTTTCTTGTCTTTTACTTCTGACTTCCGACCTCTGACTTCCAATTTCTAAAAAGGTATCCCCCCCCCATCTTAATCTTCCCCCCCGGTGGGGGGAAGAAAGAAGCCCGCGGCAAGGAAGTATAAAATAACCCAAGGATTGTAGCTTTACCCCCCGGTGTCAAGTGTGTAACTGGGTTAGCCCACCAGGGTGGAGGAAGATGCCGAGGCACCAATGTGGGTGCTCGCCAGGGTGGAGGAAGATGTCGTGGCGCCAATGTGGGAGCTACTTAACACCAGACGGAAGAGCAACGAGCTTTGTCCTGTGGTGCAGCAAGCAAAAGGGTTGTGTTTATACCGGCAGCGAGCATTGATTTGCTATATCAAA
>Ga0207421_10008294_pt1 | contig 10823 bp, 1 predicted proteins | sample SodLakKL_010_SED_4_FD_187542 | JGI IMG/M metagenome (GOLD analysis project Ga0207421, IMG submission 187542) | Alkaline sediment microbial communities from Lake Tanatar, Kulunda Steppe, Russia - 8KL_010_SED (SPAdes) (version 2) | ecosystem: Environmental > Aquatic > Non-marine Saline and...
ATCCTACCACTGGCGATCAGGTGCTGGGAGAACAAAGCCTTCCCAATATGCCGCACGTAACCGGCATCAATATACACGAGGGTATGCGCTCGGGTTACAGCGATCTGGGGCAGGATCAGTTAAACGCCATGCGCACAGTCCGCAACCAGTTTTATCGAAGCTCCGAACAGTTTGAGCGGGGAATTGCCCGGCGGGTACAGGCGCCTACTTACGGCGGCCGCCCGCAGGAGACGGCACAGAATGTTCTGGAGTTTGCTCAGCAGGATAACCCCCGCATGGCCGTATTTGATATAGAAACTCTGCCCGTTGATCCCACGCAGTCAGCACAGGAGGTTTCTCCCAACACACAAATTCCGGTGGAGATGGAGTTTCACTTCGGTCAGTTCGGTGAATCGGGCTGGGAAAGGCAGGGCACGGAAAATATTCTCATACAGCCCCAGCAGCAGCACAGAGACGTGCTCGATAAGGTCAGAAGGCAGCTTGACCGCGGTACGGGCGTGAGGTTAAGCGAGGGCGAAACACAGACCTTAAGACGCCTGGCGCAGTACGGTTACCGCAGCGATGCCTCTGATTTTACGCCCGAAGATTTTCGGCGCATCATAGGTGAGGGTGATTTGGTAAGGCAGCTCGATGAAGATGCCCTGGATATGGCCGAAGCCGGGCATAGCTATCTGCGCGAGGAAGGTCTTAGGCCCGAACAGGCAGCGGATAGAGTAAGAGACACTATTCGTAACATAGGCGATGACACCTTTTTGGGCGGTCATAATATAGCCAACTTCGATATGCCTCTTATGGATGATTTTCTTTCCAATCACCTTGATGATGCCTTCCAGATGAGCGAGCACAGTTATATAGATACGCTGCGGGTAGCGCAGGACATAGGCGGCGGCAATTTGGGCCGTACTCTAGGAGAGGAGGCTTTAGCCTCCCGAGTTACAGGCCATAGGCTGGAAGATTTAGTTGATGCTTTTGATATATCTCCCGAGCAAATAAGGGCCGGAGTGCCTGATGAAGTGCTTGCCGGCGGAGTCGGCTTTCACGATGCCCCCTTCGATGTAAGCGGCAGCGCAGAAGTGATAGACAGGATGTTCAATGAAAGTGACAGGATGCTCAATATGCAGAGCGATATAAACAGGCAGATGGACCTCGCCCCTATAAAGGAAGGGGATCTGCTCTTTACCACCAGGGGCGGTAGAATGTACGGCGGCGGCGAAGGTTTTGAAGGTGCCTTTGAGCAGGGGCTAATTGGATTCAAGGAGAACCAGCGCGGTCAGCTGGTACAGGAGAGAACCTTCCTGGAATCACAGGCCCCCTTTGAGTTTCAGGGCATAAGGCAGACGGAAGACAGAACAGTGGCCATGATGAGAAATTTAGCCACGGAAGAAGATGTCTTCATAGGCCACGAAGACCCCAACGAGCTTATTAATTACATACAGGAAAGAGCCCGCCACGCCGATGATATGTTCCCCGGCGCCGGGCGCGAAGAGGCCATAGATCGCATGATGGATTTTCGAGATTACAAGATGCGGGATATCAGCAGGTCGAGATGGCGTCAGGTAATGACGGGCAGAGATACAGACTCCTACGATAAATTAAGAAGAATGCTAACCGCCTATGAGCAGGAAGAAAACGTATTACATAATTTGCGCAGAAATTTAACCGACGTAGATCAGGTCGGTGCTGCCCGTGCGGACAGGATACTTGAAGCGGCCCGACAGGGTCAGATAAATAAGATGGAAGATCTGAGGACAATTAGGGGTATCGGTGACAAGGTATTCGAAAATGTTCAAAGGCAGCAGCAGTCAAGAGGTTTATTTAATGAACTATTTGAATTTCAGGACAGACTGGAGACGGAAATATTTGCCTTTGAGCGAGGCGGAGAACAGGTGCAGATGGGCAGGTGGCCCGAGCATTACAGGCGAATGCGCGGCAGAATAGAAGCTGAATACGAACCCTTAAGAACTATCACCGACAGGATAGGCCAACAGGATCAATACGACATGCAGAGTTTTATACAGGATTACGGCGGCGATGATTTCACGCAGAGCGACGAGTTCTGGCGCATAAAAAGAGAAAGACATGCCGCTACGGCCCACGCCCTGCAGAGATACAGGGATCAGGCCGGCGAAATGACTGAGCTTGCACGCATGCCGGAATACAAAAGACACGGTATTGATTTAAGAACTCCCATTCCCGGCGGAGATAGGCATGTTACCCTTGACCCTACCCGTACGGGTGAGGTGGCAAAGCATGTCAATCTGCAGGCGCAAAGGGCCCGGGATTTTGAAGATATTACCGGCACCGCTATCGACCCCAACCAGACTGTGCGCAGGATGTTCGATGCTTCCTCCGAGCAGATAAGAAGCCAGTATCAGCTGCAGGCGCGGATGAGACAGCTGAGGAGAGGTACATTCGATGATCCCGAGGATGCGGCCCGCAGACTGAGAACGGCCTTCGACAGGCACAGACAGGTTATCCCCGACAGGTTTGGCGTAGAGGACCGCATACAGCAGCTGCGCGACTCGCCCGGAACTTATGAGGAGCATATGCGGGATTTCCGGCGTATAGTTAGCCAAGAACAGGGGCTTGACGGCGATGTAATGAGAAAGATAAGCCCGCAGCAGGCCGAGGAGTTTGCCAGCGAAATTGAAGAATTGGGAGAACGGGTAGGCAGAGGCGAGATACAGACCGGTGTGGCCGCAAGGCGGTTTGAAGAAACACTCCGGCAGTATACGGTCCGGCAGGATGACAGCCCGTTTTGGGCCTTCGGTAGAGAGTATAGAGAGGTCGAGCAGTTAAGTCCCGATACCGGCGAGCTACGCGGCGGTACGGAAACAGCGAGAAGGCTTGCCGATGATGCCGTAGAACAGATGCAGGATGTCTACCACGCCCCTATGGGGTCTGAAAATATATTCAGAAGCAGTTTTGACAATCAGCTTCTCGACAGGGTGGATTATCTTGATAAGAACCTGCGTCAGGTACACCAGCAGCTTAACTTTGATAGAACTCCTCCCACCATGCGTGAAACATTGGCACAGTTTACGGACGAGCTGGAGAGAGGCTTAAGCGATGACGTTAGTTATTCTATGATTTTCCGGGGCAGCGAGCAGGATCCGCGTATCACCACGGCTCTTTATTCTACAAATAGGGCCGATACCGTGATGAGTATGACGCCCCAGGAGATAATGGATGAAGATGCCATAACTACCTTTGATATACCGCTGATCAGCGAAGATCAGTACATGAACGTCGGCGGTAGACAAAGGGTCGCCCCACCGGGTATTCTGGATTTGGACCCCGCCTTAAGAGAGGGCGTAAGAGACAGGGGCGATGTAGTTATAGACAATATCGATGAACAGCTGCGGATGCGCAACCCTCTCGATGCCGTGCTCGGCGACGCTTTTGATATCGACGCCAGGCTTGCACAGGGCTCACAGGATAGAGCAACCGCAAGCTGGGTTATCAGCAGGCTGGATGAGCAGGTAAGACAGGGCTATCACCGCGATGCCGAACAGTTTGTAAGAAAACGTTTTAATACGGCCGCAGAAAAAATGGCAGGCAGCATGGGTGCTTCCTTTGGCGAAGATCCCACTGCACTTTATTCGGGTTTTAGGGCTGATATGACGAGAAAAAGATCACTAATTGCCCGCAGAGTCTTTGAAGACATGGGCGGCACCTGGCATGACCTCGAAGGCGAAGCTTTGTATCCCGGGCAGGGGCTTTCTGATTTTCTTGCCGGCACCGGCGATTACCGCGGTGAGGGAATGGCCGATGTGATCAGAGATTTCGTCGGCGACGATGCCAGTATTGCCATGGGCGCTACACGCTCAAAGCATTGGACACAGGGTATAGTCTCCATGGCCGACACCAGAGATTTGGCGCCATTTTCCTATTATACCAATCCGGCACGGCCCAATATATTACAGCGCAATAACGTCCGCCCCATGACTCAGGATGTAATAGAAGGTTACAGAGATCAGGATGCTATTAGTTTATCGCCCGGTGTTGTTACCGAACCGGACTATGCCATAAGAGGCACTGGAGATTTTGCACAGGCTGGTGTGGCAACCGATAGGCAGGTGCCCGGAGTAAGGGTGCCGACAGTAACGGCCGATCCAAGCGATATATACGGCGGTACACCCCGGGGCCGAGAAGGCATGAGCTTAATTGAGGCCATACAGGAATCCCCCATAGACGGCGAAAGGAAAACTCAGCTTATAGAAGATATAGGCAGAAGCCCGGCTATGTGGGAGGATCAGATAATCCTTGCCGAGTCGGCCGCCTATCCTACAGGCGATCCCGAAGATCTTATAGCGCAGAGGCCGAGACGCAAAACCTATGAAGGCGTTCTCAATTATGACGAGAGTATAATAGGTCAAAGTCTGGATTACGATCAGTCCATAGGCCGCTGGGAAGGGAGCGGAGAAGAGTTCACTCCCGGTTACAGGGCCACACGCCGCGTAGATGATATACAGGTAAATAGAGAGGCCGGCGAAACAGTCATAGACTTTACAGAGGAATACAAGATGCGCCCCGGCATGACCAAGGCCATGATGGGCACAGAAAAGGGCACAGTCCGCACAGTCGTGCCCGATGAAGTTATGGAAATGTGGATGGGTGAAGATGTACGCGCCGCTATTGGTTCCGGTTACCGTTCACATGCAGCTTTCGGCGATATCATGGAGGGTTATACGGCACAGGCGGTGCGCAGAATAAACGAAGCCAATATAGATAACACAAGACAAAAAATTGAACAGCTGGGAGAGGTAATCGATGAAAACTTCATGAAAGCCGATGCCGACTTCCAGTACAGTGTGGAAAGATCACACGTAAATGCAGAGAAGTTTGAGCTCGTATTCAGTCAGGATAACCTGCCCGACGAGATACAGGCCGGGCAAATTAGAGGCATGCTGGAAGGCATGGACGAAGTAGTGCCCGGCGGTCTCGATGAAGGAGTTTTGGATATAGAAATGCGGCTTGCCATGCAGGATGAGAACTTACATTTTCTCTCCCTGGATGAACAGCTCGGCCGCAAGGGTGCCAAGTTTACGGCAGCCGAGGTAGAAAAACTGGATGCCTCCGGCTTTCGAGAAACTGCCGACTGGCTTAGAGGGCAGATAGGAAGGCACAATCAGGTAACCCCAGAACTCATGGAACGAGGGCTTGCCTACGATTACATGATGCGCGATGCCATGGATGACCCTTCGGCCATAGGTGGTGCTGTACCCGAGGACACGGCTCGTTTTGCCGATGAAATGGGGTATGGCTACTACACGGCCGCCGACATTTCCGAGGACTTCAGAGAGCTGGGTAGATCGCCCCTGGAGACTGCCCGCCAAAGTCCTTATACCTATCGGAAAGGTGCACTTGCCGGCACCGCTCTCGATCCCGAAACAAGGGGAGCAGCTTTTGTGGAACTTCCCGAGCCCGTACAGATAAATATAGACGATATGACTAGGTCGGGAAGGCAGACCGGTGATGGCACCTACAGAGAAATAGACAGGGTGTTTATGCCCCAGCCTGACCCTCGAGTTATAGATCAGGGCGATGAGCTTGAGATTGCCGGCGATTTGGGTAGGCGTCAGACAGATATAATGGAAAATGTACAGAGATACAGAGAAGCACAGCAGGGACTTATAGATGCCGATGTCGCCGATGTGCACCAGGACCTGCAGCGCAGCGTAAGGCAATATTACGAAGAGGTCGGCAGCGATCTCATGGAAAGCAAGGGTGCCATACAGGAAAACGTCATGAGCGCCCGGCTTCCCGGCAGCGGCCGCGCCAAATTGCAGATCACATCTCCGGCGCTGGAAGTTGCCGCCATGGACGATGCGGAATTGGAGCAGATACAGCGTCAGATTATGGACGATATGGATGATAATATGGCCCGGCGAATCCGGGAGAATGACGTAAATCTGCGCAATGTAAAACAGAATGTCTTGGAAAATATAGAAGATACAGGGCTTGAGCCGATAGACGATCCGGCAACGGCATATATAAGTGAAAAAAGAGCCCATGATATGCTTCAAGGCCACGAAAATAGGGATGAGATAATCAGAAGAATGAAAGGGCAGGCTGACGGTGCAGCAGGACAGCCTGTTTTAATGCACAGAGACCCGGTCATTCATCCCACCTCGACAATGCCCGTAAATATGCGCATATCCGAAGGGTTGGATGACGATGCTATCCGTATGCCTTCGACATTGGCCGAGGCCTACTTTGGTGATGCCGACGGCGACAGCGTTTCCTTTGCCATGGTAGGTCAGACCGATGTAGAGGATTTCAGGCGCGATATAGAAAGAACCAGAGAGTTAATTACCGCCGGCGGTGAGCAGGTCGGCGACCATCCCTTCGCCGGTACCAGAACCGGTGTCGCACAGCGTAATGTAGTTGGCAATATGTTAGAAGAAATGGCCGAAGGCACGCCGGCCGATATACTCGAAGAGGAGAGCATGATACGAAAAATGGACGTCGATACTGTAGGTGGTTCTCAATTTGCCGATAATTTAGCGAGGGCCAAAATCGGCCGTCAGGTATATACCGGTACTCTTACAAACCTGGCGGATCAGTACAGAAAGGTAGGTCGAAATATCCTGCAGGATGATCAGCAGATGCAGGCCTTCCGTTCCGCCGTAGGCTCGCTCATAGAGGAGCCTATCAGTTCCAAGCACTGGATGACAGGTACGGCCAAGGGTACGGCTGGTTTTGACCCCAGGCAGGCCTACGATGTACTGCAGGATGTAGCACAGGGTGGTGACCCCGCCCGCATAGGTCAGGAATTGGGCGAGCAGGGCGCCGGAATTCTGCAGCCGGCCGAGGTGGATGCTCTGACACAGGTAGCCCGAACTGCCCCTGATGAGCTGGGTAAAACCGGAAATCAGATTTGGCAGAGTACGCGCGCTTTAAGGCAGAACCAGGAAGAGATATGGAGAAGCGTATACGGCAGGGCCGGCAAAACGCCCACAGAAGAGTGGGGCACTTTTGCCAACCAGTACTGGGATACCATGATGGAGCAGACCCCCTATGAGGGCACCGACATGAGCGAACACCTGCGACAGAGAGCCGAAGAGCTTACCGAACGCGGCCGCAGGGCGCGCGAAGCTCAGGCGCAAAGCGGCGCCAAAGTTACGGCTAAATTGGGTGGTCAGATGGACGAAGCCGTGCGCAGAACTCCGTTTGGAGCCAAGGGCACAGCCGCCCTGGCATTAGGGGCAGGTGTGTTTGCAGGGCAGATGTCGACTGCCGACAATGCACTACCTATGGACGAGATGGATGACCCCGGCCTTAACCCCGCCCCCGATACGGCCGATAGGGGCACGAACCTACAGATAGGCGAACAGCAGGCCATGGATATTATGGCCGAACGCACGGATAGGATGCGTATAAATGCCGACAGAACCAGAGGAGCCAACAGCATAAATGAAATGGATCTCTCCCAGCACGGTGATATGGGCTATGAAATAGCCGTACAGGGCGATACTACCATAGGCCGAAGCCCGGAAGAGTTAGGCGCCGTGGTGGAAAGGGCAATACACGAAACAACCGAAGTTCCGCTCGATATAAGCGTAAATACCAATGATAATAGACAGGGTATAACCCGCGAGTGGCTGGAAGAAAGGATGGCAGGTGTAATTTAAGTCCCCATTTTGCTTTGATTTGTCAAATAACACTTGACATAGCGTCTGAAATATGTTATAATTATTGTAGTGGTATACGAAAAAGGGGGTATTTTTATGGGCAGAAAAAATGCCGTTATAGCACTTGCCATCATTTTTGTTCTTTTTCTTGTGCCCTTTTTCGCTGGAAATCTTGCAGCCAATTACAGTTCCGAAACAATTGAAAAGGAAGATGGAAGAACGGTCGTCATTATATCAAGAAATTATGCCGACGATGCTGAAGAATTTAAGGATTACGACAAATCCGAACTCCATAATAACAGCGTCATGGGTGTTGATTACTTTTACGACAGAGTAGAGGGTTACGATGACAGCTTAAAGCCGAAGGATAATTGGCCCGACCTTGCCGGCGAAAACTTAAGCTATCCCTTTAACGCCAATTATGAAGCCTATGGGTATAGTCCCTCGTTTGGTGACGGGTGGACTTCTACGGGTAAAGGACCCGGATTTGGTCGCAGTGCCCTGAATATAATACATGTCAATATAAACGCCAACTTTTTTAACGTCGGTGTTGTTACCGGCCCCTATATGGTTGTGCAGGACAATGAGACTATAAACGTCTGGGGCAGCAATAACCGCGAAAGATTTGAAGACGTATTTTCCGAAATAGACCCCTGGGTGCATGAGGAAAATTCCCATTACGAAAGAGTATGGGGAGAAGAACTTACGGAAAACATAGGCGGTAACACTATAGTTGTTCCCTGGGCTTTGTATCCCGTTCCCGCCATGCGTGATCAGTGGGTTTTTTATATGAAGATGGACCCCGAAAGCGACGGGGCACGGGAAGATAATCTGTGGGTTGCCGGTGACAGTAACAATAGATGGTATCATCACTCCGAGGGCATACATGCAGTCGCACCCTTTGGAGAAATGTACAGAATGAATGAATTTCAACCCGCTGAGGACGTCTGGCGTGGTGTTGAGCTGGAACACGATTTTTATGAAGATAGAGGTGTGGGCAAATACCGCAAAAACCAGGTGCAAAAAATAACCGAACAGCACGATATACCTTCGGATACGGGCTGGATGGCAGAATATCCCGTTGATCAGCTTGCTTATAATAACGAAACGGCCGAGGAGTTTTACACGGAAGAACATGCCGAGGATAGACAGCACTTGCTTTATTTTGAAAGGTGGAAGGCGCCGGAGGATCAGGAAGTAAGAGATTATCTAAAGGCCGAGACGGGAATAGGTAAGCTGCCGTATATATACATTTATAACTTTAAGACTGATGAAGTGTACAATACGGGTTACAACGGGCGCCTGCCCAAGGTTAACAGGTTTGGTGATATGATTTTTACCCGCTATGAGTATTCGGACGGCAAAATCAAAAAATACGACGCTATATATCTTGTCAAAAACACCGGAGAAAATTATAAACCCGATGTCAATAAAGATGCTATAGATATTATTAGATTTGACACCAAGGTGCGGACTACCGATTTTAAAGATCAATATGCGGCACTTGACACCCTGCAGGAATATGATGACGGTTATACCTATTTTTGGAGCTCGCAAATTTTAGATGTATTCGGAAACCAGATAGAAAACGCAACTTCGCATTTTATTCCCAATCAGGGAGGATATACTTCCAATAAAAGGTTCCGATTCAGCCGCGAGGTTTCCTTTGACACGCAGAAAATTACGGTCACTCATAGAAATAATTTAAACAGTTTCAATCATAATATTTTACTGCGCGGTCTTAGATAACGTGCATTAGTTTTTAAAAATTTGATATTCAAAAAGGGTGTAGGGTCTTTTATGGGCTCTGCGCCTTTTAATTTTTCCTACAGTTTTTTTGTGTTTTTGCAGCAGGAGGTGAGCCCTATTTTAACGCCCGGTTTTACCGACGAAAGTTTTGAAGGCGAAATTACAATTGATGATATTGCAGTGGAAGACGTGGATGATCTTATCGAAACTGAAGGCAACTTTGACAGGGGGCAGCAGGACGAAAGGGACAGGTATCTCAGCGAATTTAACCCCCGTGATGATCTGCGCATAGGTGATGTGCAGCTTCCGATTCCTCCTGAATCTATCAGTATAAGCACCACCAATCAGGTGGCGGCCGAGCCTTCGGATGTTCTGCGCAGCCAGACACAGAAGCCTATCAGTGCAGGTCATAACTTAAGACAGATACGCTTTTCTTTTAAGGTGAGCGGGCCGGAGCAGATAAACGGCACCATTAAGGAAGCAGAGGATGTTACAGGCGAACCAATTGAGATAATTACCAATACCGATTCTGTGATACAGGATGGGGCCGAGCCCAATACCGTTACACCTCAATATTACATAAATGGTCTACGAGCTTTACTGGCACAGTTCAAGGTTGCGCCCTTTTTACCTATAGAAAATTACAAAATAAACAATGAAAACAATATAGATGCGGTTACGCTGCACAATATTACCGTTACCAATGTCGATCAGATGCCCGAAACACTGGAAGTGCAGTGCGTTTTTATGGAATTTAATTATCAGGCATATGTCGACACTGTTCAGCCCTTTAAAAGTATTTTTAACTGGGACCTTTTTAGATTTCATTACCAGAGACTCCTTGAAGGCACCAAGATGGAGTATGATAGAGGCGCCAAGTTTCCCATAATTGACAGCATAGATTCCCAGCATTTTAATGTCGATGTTGTGGAAAGACAGTCGCTGGAAGAGCACGAAGAGGCGGTTAACTTTCTCAGCAATGTTCCCAGGTTTGTAGAGGACGTTACCTTATATCACGAGGAGGGAAATTTTTGGGCCTCTGTTGAAGACAAGGATGCTTTTCTCGATGCGCAGAAACAGTACAATATGTTCAACAATCTCAAGGATAATATGGTAGCAATATATCAGAACAACCCCGACCACCCTCTGGATGGAGAGGGCGCGATAAATAGTTTTGCCGAACTTTATGAGGAGCTTGTGGAAGTAACGCAGGAGAAATACGATAATTTTAATGTGCCCATAGGTGTGGCGGAGAATCTTCCCGACCACAGAATGAACGGCTATTCTCTTATGGAAGAGTATAAAGACTGGGTGGAAAACAGCGAAGAGCTGGAAAATAACGAGATGTATTTTGTGCCTTTCTTTGCTGCCAGCAGTCGAAATATTGACGGCTACAGCGAAGATCTGCATATATTCGAGTTTACTGATTCTACCTCG
>Ga0207421_10008295_pt1 | contig 10822 bp, 7 predicted proteins | sample SodLakKL_010_SED_4_FD_187542 | JGI IMG/M metagenome (GOLD analysis project Ga0207421, IMG submission 187542) | Alkaline sediment microbial communities from Lake Tanatar, Kulunda Steppe, Russia - 8KL_010_SED (SPAdes) (version 2) | ecosystem: Environmental > Aquatic > Non-marine Saline and...
GTGACTGATCAGTCTATTAACCGGCCCTTGCCAGTACTGGAGATCTTCACTGAACTGATCAACTGCATCGAGAAGGGATTCGAGCGCATCAGGGCTTTCTACAGTGACAGTGCGAATATCCTTATCACTCATTTGCTCGTTTTTTAGATAGTGGACTCTAATGGCGTGGATCTCATCACTTCGCTTAAGTTTATTGGGCGCTGCTGAGATCTCAATGACTCGTCCACCAGGGAGCTCATCGCCTTTGATCCTATCGAAGGCTTTAACGATATCCTCGTTAGCTTTTAGGATCGACTCACAAAAGCGCTTATCGAGCTCACTTTTAAGCCTGTCAAACTCTTCTTTTGAGTCAGTGCTAAATACTTCAGAGGCTTTGGTCTGGATTTCATAGATTTTGGGCAGATGGTTGATATAAGCTTGTTTGATTTTATTGATCTCAGGGAAATCTTTTTCAATGGCACGGATGATCGTTTTCGATTCGATATTGCCCGAGATATGAAGGTTTAAAAGTCCCGATGGGTCAAGAGGTTTACTTGGAGGCATTTTCGATGTACGTTTAAGTCTTCGAAGGTAACGTCTTTTCTTATCCAACTCACGATAAAGTGCGCTGGTGGAGTCGAAGACTTTCATCAAGATCTCGTTGACTTTACGGATAATCGTCTTCGCCGCTTTTTTAAGCTCTTCCCAAAGCCAGCCGATAAATTCTTCAAATCGGCGTGCGTTGTGGATAAACTTGGAGACATTGACCGTGGATTCGATACTAAGATCGAAGCTGTGAGGCTCACACAGGCTTTCTAAGCCGTTTTCACCATCGCCCTCTAGGGTGGGGCAGGGTAGCGTGTCATCGTCAAATACAGGGGCGTATAAAAGCACTGTGTCTGAAACACAACGCTCGATCTCGAGTGAAAGAAGCTCTAGCTCCTGATCAAGCTCCGTATCAAGGCTCTGTTCACTAAAAGGCTTATCATCTTCCAAAGCTTTAGCTGCATAGATAAGCATGCTAACCTCTGTTGAAAAGCTCGCTTGTCAAAGCATGTGGGGACTAGGTTGTAAAAACAAGGCTACCGGTCTCCCCATCGTGGGGAGACCGGTAGCACTTGCCGTTAGCTTAATGCCAACTCGAGAGCCTTAGCTCTCGTCCTTCGGCGCCTGGTACTTGCCAACCGCGGCGTTGACGTAGGAGAGCACGTCGCGGTAGTAGCGGATAGCGAAGTTATCCAGACGGGCGATCGCACTGTCGTAGTTGCGGTTAGCAAACCACAGAGCAGCGCGGGTGTTTTGCTGGGTCCACCAGGCCGAAAGGGCACCCTTGTCGGCGGCCTTCTTGATATCCTCGATCGAGTCGAGCAGATCCTTACGGGTCTTGGCCAGCTGATCGCGAGCACTACGACCCTTTTCGATCCCATCAACACCCTTGATAACGGCGTCACACCAGCCGATGAGTGTATCGAGCTCCGGGACCTCGACCTCACCCTCGCCCTTGACACTCTGAGTGCCCTGCGGGTGATCGTCGATACGCGGCGGCGCCGGGATGGTCACCTCCTTATCGCCGATCTTACCCTCGACCGAAGAGATCATCACAGCCTTACCACCGGGCAGCTCCTTGGAGCCGACCTCACCCTTGCTGCGGCTCTTGAACCAGCCGCTGACCTTCTCGCTGGCCTTGGTAAAGGCCGAAGACGGGTCGTCATCCTTAGCCTTCTCGAAGCCTTGGTTGATCGCCGACATGTACTCGACCGCATCACCGGTCATGGTCGTGGCGTTGGAGACCACGTCACTGGCGACGACCTCCAGGCCGGAGTCGATGGCCGAGGCGCTGATATCACCGCCGAGCTGAAGACGGGCGGCCTTCGGAGCAGAGAACTTCTTCTCCTTCTTGGTCCAGCCCTTTTTCTTCGCACCCTCGAGCTGACTCTTGGTCTTCTCAGCGGCCTTCTTCAGACGAGTGGCGGAGTCGAAGATGCCCTTCAAGAAGTTCTTGAAGCTCTCCCAAGCGGATTTGATCGCCTGGACGATGCTGTCGATGATCTTACGGATCCGACCCTTGGACTCTTCGAGCGAAAGCTCAGTGGCCTCCTTACGCTCGGTATCACCACCGAAGCTCTCCATCGAGGCGATCGGGGAAGGCAGAGCCTGACCGACGACAGCGCGATAGGCCAGATCGTAAGCCTGAGCCCTACCGGCGTCGATCCCACGCTCGTCCTCTTCCAGGGAAGACTCCAAGCCAGCACGGATCTCGTCGATCACATCAACGGCGTGCTCGAGCTCCTCTTGCTGATACTCGAAGTAGTCGAGCTCATGCTCAGCTTCAGTCGCCTCGTGCATAAGGCTCTCGAGCTCAAGCTCATTCTCAGCAGCCTCAAGCTCGGAGAACGCATCACCGCTGAGCTCAACGTGCTCTTCCTGGCTCAGAGCCTGATCAATCAGTCTTGCCATGGTTGTTTACTCCATTTACGTTGGTTGGAACTACCACTAGAGGTTTCACACACAAAGCGCTTTGTGTATGCCAACTCCTAGAACGCGAAGCGCTTAGAAGCTCGCTTTTTACCGCATCAGGCGGTAACCGTCTCGCGAGATCGTGAGCCAAAGAGAACATAGAGACTCACAATCAAATCGGCCAAGCCCTCTTTTTGGGCGATCCACTGTTCGATATAACGCGCACCAAGTTTTCTATCGGCACGAGCATTATAACTTCTAAATGGATCAGGGCGATGGCCGACCGCGTTGATCGTCGGATCCTCGTTCATCAAAGACAGTGCGGTAAAGATCGACATATCGCGCTGTCCTTTGGAAAGGAACCTTGCTATATCATGCAAGAATTCATAACTCATATCATCGAGACGAGGATTATTGCGCTGGATCATAGCAAATGCCTCGATATCTGGGATCAGGCGAATAGCGGTGCGAATCGCCCGTGAGGCATTGTTCCAATCGGAGAAATCGAATCGTTGCGTACAATAGTCACGGTAGAGCTTATCAACCTCACCGTCACCGTGTTCTAAGAGAAAAACATCATTACGGCTATACTCGATCTGCTCAGCAGGCACTTGATCGAGTTTAACCAGTGGACGATGATAGTAGATTCGAAACCCGCGTGGGAAGTAAAGGTAGCGATCAACCTGATCCATGTGCGCGCTCCTCGAGTTTGGCGATTTTCCGATCAATCTTCACCAAACGATCACGCTGATACTCCAGCGCCTGCTCTAGACGTGGATTGCTCTCTTGCTCTAGAGCATGCTTAAGATCCTGAATCTGATACTCAACCATGCGCTTGTCTTCTTTGGCATTTTCATAGCGATAGTTCTGCCAGTCTTCATAGCGCATGCGGATGTGATAGATCGGATTAAGCGCTGGCGCAAAGCCTTGGGCTGCGACACCAAAGGGGTCGAGTTTGCTCATACCAGCGGTGGCGGCGTGCTCACGGACGCGCTCTTCGTCGAATTTAAGATCCGGGATCTCATCGAGACGTTTCTTAAACTCTCGATCGTCTTTGATAAAGATCCGCACACCGGCGATATAGGCCATGTGGTTGCTAAACAGCCACTGCTTTTGTGCCTCGGTCAGATCCAGACTCCCGCGAGGCTGATCCTGGCGGATCAACTCGGTTTCACGCATAAGCGTGTAGATAAGAAGCCGACGTGAGTAGCGAAGCACAAAGTAGATAAGCTCACTAAGGCGCAGGATCTGGGCGCGATGATAGGTAATCGAGCCGATAACGATCTCCTCGCCCTTGTGCTTATCGACCGCCTCTTCGAGCGTGCTCAAGTGCTTGTCGAGTTTGCTAAAGATATGGTAACTGACTTCAATGAAATTGCCCCGATAGCGATGACGGATCTCATTGTGGAATGCTTTCTCGAACTCGCTGACGAAATCGTCCGAGAATCGATCCGTTGTCAAAAGCTCACGGGCGCGATCGTAGGAGGGCAGGACATATTCGTTGAGCTCACCGCGAAGATCGCGAAGCTCATCCCGAACCGTTCGCTTATCAAGCTTAGGCAGAAGGCTTCTTAGGTAGGAGACTAATCTCATTGCGTATCCGACTCCTTAGACAACTGGGCTCTTGGACTGGCGAAAGGCATTGAGGATTTCCATGATATCCGGCCCGCCTTTTTTGTGCATACGCTGGATCTCGCGAACCGTGATCTCGGTCGGCTCCTCGATCGAGCGATGATAAATCGTCACCTGTTCCCAATCCGGGTCAACGACGACGAGGATCATCCCGTGGGTGTTGGAGAAAAACTTCTCCCGGTCACGGAATCGATCCAGCGAGCCGCGGAATTTACGCTCAAACTCACGCGCAGTCTCACTGGTCATGACAAAAATCGACGAAGCCCCCGCCACCGAAGGACGGCCACTGATAAGGGCGGAGAGTCGATTGCGGCGCCGATCACGACGACGGCGCTTGTAATAGTCGGTCTGATCGTCCATTAGATTCTTACGATGTTTCTCGATCAGATCTTGGGCAAGGAGGATATCCTCGATAAAGCTAAGCTGCCCGGAGCGCCACCCATGCCAGCGATCTTTCATCTGCTTAAAAAGCGAGTCATCGACACCGGTATCGAGTGCCAGAGTATCGATAAAGATCTGCGGGCGAAGCTCCTGGGTGCGAAGACGGGTGAGGATTTGGAACTTCGCATTGCGCTGACCGTCACCGACGTTGATCTCAAGAAGCTTACCGACGGAGAGGTTGTAATTCTCCGACATCGTCTTCGAAGAGTCGGAAACCGAACCGGTCAGTGCATTTTCGCTTTCATGCGTATACTCACCGGGGATAAACAGCGCATTAGCGTCTTCAAACGACTCACCGGCGAAATCAGCAAGCTCTGCCCAACCACTTCTGCTACTGCCGCTAAGTGCATCGATCGGCGAGCGCTGCGGGTTGAGCGAGTCAAAGAGCTGGAGGACATTGATCCCGTTAACATTGACTGACAGTGACACCGCTTGGTTGTAGTAGCCTGCGAACATGTTTAAAACCGAGTGCAGGAGTTCGTTGATATACGGCAGCTGTGAGGCGCGCATATCAACAAGGGTCACCGGCTCAACGCGCACAGGCTTGGTATATTCAATAAGGGAATCGGATTCGGCGGCCCTGAGCTTTTGGCTAATGTGCCCAACGAGCTCAAGCCCTTGGACAAGATCAGTTTTACTCATCTACAAACTCCTGATCGGTGTGCGCTAAGGCGATGTGGATTTTATGATTTCAGCCCATCTACTAGGCCAGCAGTTGTTCTCAGAAGATCTCAAGGAGGTCGAAAGTGGCACGGAATTTAGCAAGAGGCTCAGGTTTTACGGAACCGGCCAAGGCACTGAGCTCTTTATTCACAGGATTCGACCACCGTCACGCTGGCAGTTTTTACCAGCGTGACTACGATCACCAAGGGCTTGTCTTTTTCACACGCCCTCGCATGAATTTATCATACAATAACTTGGTCAACGACAGACACATGCTCCCTTTGGCCACAACGCGGGGTGATTCGATCTATCGGGCGATTCGTACAATGCTCGACCCTCGCATCCATGACTACCAAAATGGCGAAGGAGCAGTCTCTGATTTATTCGATCATCGCCAGGCTTTTATCCCGATTCTCTCCAACCTTTGTCTGAATCTATCAGGCTTTCCAGATGTCACCCTTGAGACCTATGACTCACCGGAGGGGATGCGTAAAGAGTCCTGGTCGATGGTCGATGATATCGCCGATATCAACAATACTTTCGATATCACAGCAAACTTTGCCAACATCCCGGGTGATCCGATTACAACGTTTTTCCATATGTGGACTCGCTATATGGCCAACGTCTACACCGATCAAATGGTCCCCTATCCAGATATGGTTATGGAAAACGAGATCGACTATCAAACCCGGATCTATCGAATCCGACTTGATAAATCCAAGCGTTTCGTTAAGAAAATCGGCTGTGCCAATGTCGCCTTCCCGGTCGCAGCACCTTTGGGGGTGAGTTTTAACTATGATCGTCAGCAGCCTTTCGATGAGGATAACCAGCAGGTTTCAATCCCGTTTCGTTGTGTTGGCGCTGAGTATAACGACCCGATCCTTGTCCGTGAGTTTAACCTAACCGTTGAGCTATTCAACCGCTCGATGCGAGATGGCTCACGTGAATATGTCTACCACCCGCTGACTCCGGCTGAAGCCGAGCTTTTTAACTTTGAAGGCTATCCAAGGATCAATGAGACAACCCTTGAGCTTCAGTGGTGGGTCTCTCGACAAGAGTACAACCGTGTCATGGAAGACTATCAGTGGCAGACGACGATCAATGACATTGGCAGTGTGGCACAAATTTAGGAGTCATCGATGAATACTCGTGAACTCAAGGAGCGAATCGAACAGTTTCGCGCAAACCCACAGGCAATCCAAAGGACGATTGTCAACGCACTCGAGGCAGAATCCGACGGGCAATACGATCTAGTTGACCCATCGAATCCGTTCGTTTTCTTGCTTGAGGTGGCCAGTGCAACAGGCTCGGCTGCTATGGATCGCTCAGAGGTGCTTTTACGCAAATCCTTCCCCTCTCTTGCCCATGAGGTTGAGGATCTTTATCATCACATGTCCGATCAGGATTTTATCAACCGCTTCGCCCAACCAGCGCAGGCTGAGTTTACACTCATCCTCTCGCTCGAGGAGATGGAGCAGCGGTTGATTCACACCGATGAAGGTTATGATCGGATGGATATCCCTCGCTATAGTGAATTTAGCATCGAGGGGATGGAGTTCACCCTCCTTTATCCGATCGAAATCCGTCGTATGCCTCACGGCGGCTATCACGTGGTCTACCGAACTGAAGATACGCATCCACTCCAGCGTCTTGAATCCAACGAGCTTGACTGGCAGATTACCAAACTCCCTGCCGCCGCCGGCGAGCTCTCTCTTATGGATATCATGCTCATTCGCATCCCGCTTTATCAGCTTAAGTTCAAGGACCACTACGATGAGCTTAAGCAGTCGACCACTTTCTCAAAAAGCTATTCATTCGATGGTCATTTCCACTATGCGCGAGTCTTTTTAAGTGACGATGGCAGCTGGCGTGAGATCAACACTACACACTCAAACGAGGTCTATGACCCATCGACGGTCACCGCCTTGCTTCGAGTCCATGAAGGTAGGCTCTATGTCAAGATCCCAAAAATCTACTTCACCGAGGATATGATCTCGCGCAATATCCGGGTCGATATCTACACCACACAGGGTAATCAAGAGCGCAATCTTGAGCGCTATGAGCCACGTGCTTATATGGCGCGCTGGAGAAGTGTCGATCGTGAGGATACGAGATTCTCCGAGCCGATTCGCTCATTTATCACCATGACCCTTTTCAGTGACGATCGGCTTCGTGGCGGGCGAGATGCACTTAGCTTCGATAGGCTCAAAGAGCGGGTGATGCGCAATACCATCAGCACTCGCGAGATCCCGATCACACCGATTGAAATCGAAGATGAGCTCGAGGATCTTGACTTTAATCTGATTAAAAACGTTGACCATCTAACCAATCGAATCTACATTGCATCGAGACGGCCGAGTAAGCCGGAGAATCTAAACTTTCGCTCACGCATTGGTACAACGGTTGAGACCTATCGAGCACGCTTTAGCGATATCGTCGAGTATGAGGATGTCATCGACAATGGCCGAAGACTGACCCTTCGCTCGAAAACGGCCTTTGAAAAAGATGACGATGGACTTCGACTTATTTCGCGTGAGACGATCGACTCGGCACGTAAAAACCCAATCAACGAGCAGGTGAACTTTCTCAATAACACCCGTATCTTTTTCTCCCCGTTTTACTATGTCATCGACACCGAGAACAATCGACTCGATGTCCGTGCTTATGATTTCGATCATCCGCGTGTGCGCACTCGTCACTTTGTCGCCGAAAATCTCACCGCCTCAACCCAGATTTCGACGAAAAAATATCAAATCGAAAGCGACTGGGATGGGTTTAACCTTTATCTGATCACCCAAACTGGTGAGCGGCTCAAAGAAATCGGAGATGAGCATCTTTCTTTGGTAGTCAGCTACATCATCCCCGATACCGATGAGCGGGTCTATCTTAAGGCTGAGAAACTCGGACGTGTCGGTGAAAACGATGAAGACATCGAAGAGGATGAGTTTGTCTTCAAAGTCCATTTGCAAACCCGCTTTGATGTCAACTGGGAAGATCAGATCTTTCTTGAGAACTTCCGCTCGGGTGAGTTCGACCCAGCTGCACACCGGTGTGATCTATCCGAGAAGTTTGATATCATCTACGTTCTCGAAGACTACGACTCGAGCGATGTTGAGCACGCAGGATTCGAACAAGATTATCTATCCTCGTTTTTGCTAGACTCGCCTTTTTACGCACTTGCCCATGAAAGCGTACATGTTGAGCTTGGCACACGGCTCAAGCACCTTTGGCAGCGTGCGCGTATGATTCCTTTCGATGATCCTTACGAGCGCTATGAAGAAGATGTCTATGCGTATCATCAGTTTACCATCTTCGAGCGCGATCCAGAGACTGGGATTATCGAGATTGACTACGATAAAGATAACGATGAGTTTAGCTACAAGATCAAACACCGTAAAGGGGATCCTGTCCTCGATGAAGATGGTGAGCACGTTTTACGTCACCAAAAGGGTGAGGTTAAAACAGACTCCTACGGTCATCCGGTGACCAAGGGTGTGCGTGAGCTTGGGTTTTACTTTGACCTATTCTTGCTCGAGGGCGGTTTCCTATTTACCAACCACGAGCCGACGATTGACTATCGTGAGTCGGTGATCGAGCAGATTAAAACCTGGTCAGAGTACGAGGTCTCGGATATCAACGACCGACTTCTTGAAAATACCCAGCTTTATTTCCGCGCACCGTCGACGATCGGTCAAATCCCAGTCTACGTTGAAGATGGTCGGCGGGTGATGATCGATAACGAGCAATCGTTCGTTGCCGATGTCTACATCCGCGAAGGTTCGTATGATGATTTCGATCTTCGCCAGGCGGTTGAAGACACACTCCTTGATAGCATCGAGGAGAATATCAAATCACGCGTTGTGACCACCCTGGAGATTTCCAACGAGGTGCTCTCACAATTCGATGATACTGATGTGCTCGATGTTCGACTCCGTGGTCTTGGTGGGGATCGGCTCGATGATGAGTTTGACTTCGTCGCCCTTTCTTCTGAGTCACTGGCTGACTCTTTGGAGTCGAATCGCTACAACCTTGCCAGTATCGACGATGAGCTCAGTGAGCTTAGTATCAAAAAGCGGGCAACCGTCTTGCCCGATGGTCGACTGGGCATGGTCGATGATGTGCGCGTGAACTTTATCCGTCACCGTCAAGGCTAAGTAGGCTACCCATCCTCGCAGGCATGTGCCTGCGAGGATGGGTAAGCGTTTACTTCTCGCTGTGGTGTTTCTCAACCCAAGCTTGATAGTTCATATGGGAGATGGTGACCATCTCGTAGAAATCAAGAAACGGGATGATGGTAAAGCGAAACCAGTCACGGTACTCTTTCGAATTTTTCTGAATCTCGTTAACCCGCTCGTTGAGTGTCTCCCACTGCGTCTCACGCGCACTGTCTTGAGACTCAATCTGTCGGTAGAATCTTTCAAGATCGTTCGCCTCTTTCTCAAGGCTGGCTAGACGAGACTCGAATCGAGAATTGCGCGCGATTTTCTCATGGACTGGCTTAATGGATTTCCAGTTATCGAAATCGGCCATGAACTCGTAGAAAGCATCGCGTTTATAAAGCGTTTCGTTCATAAAAGAGCGAAGGGTCTGATCTCTATCAACCGTTCGGTGAACGAGTTTGGCAACCTCTTCGACCTTTTTCTTGATGCTCCGATCACCAAGATTGGTCTGGACTCGCTTTGCTTGTCGCTCAACTTCATCGACCGATAACTCAGGGGCATTTCTGACGATGAAAATCAGCTGACCGATTGCTTTTTCAAAGAAAGTGATCCGGTTGACCATCTCCTCGAAATGCTCTTCGGCAATCTCGGCGATCAGTCCACCGGGTCTGAAGGCATCGATGAGTTTTTCACTTTTTCGACCCGCTTGCTCGATATCGACACCGGAGGCTTCAGCGAATTGAATCGGAAGCGTTTTAACATCCGGTTTGTCGTACTTTTGAATCGGCAGCTTTTCTTTCTTTTGCTGATCCTCGATATGCTCAATACGCTTATCGACACGTGCTGCCTTTCGCGTCATTTGACTGGCGCGAAGATAGCGAATGAGCGCATAGATCGCGCCGATAACCGCAGCACCAACGGCTACCGCTGCAAGGGCTTTGGTCAAACTAACCGACTCTTGCGCGTAAGAGAGATTTTGCTCGCTTGGCAACTTGGTATAGCTATTGATCGGCACACGCTTGTCAATAACCTGCGGATAAAGTAAAGCGAGTGACTCCATGGTCATTCGACAAACGCGGGCATCTTCGTTGACTTGTCTTTCGATAAGCTCGACTTGCTCGAGCTTATGCTCAGCGTGTGCGATTTCAGCGAGCGCGTTTTCATACTCTTGATCGAGCGTGTTTTCATCAAATTCGACAGACTCTTCCATGTCAGCCCTCATCTAGTGAACTCTCTCAACCTAACCGGGAATCTTGCGAGTTTTATTGATCTCGGTGAACATCGAGTTGACCAAAGTCTTCATCTGATGCTCACCAACACCACTGAAAATAGCATGCGTATTCGGCGAAAAGTCCGTTTTGGCATTTGCAAAAATCGCTAGGACGTTATCAAGCGCTGCAGTGACAAGGGGCTCGTGGACGATCGAGTAGCGCATGATAAACGTCTTTTTAGCGATATCGAGCGCGGTTTCAAAATCAAGGATTAGATGC
>Ga0207421_10008298_pt1 | contig 10820 bp, 7 predicted proteins | sample SodLakKL_010_SED_4_FD_187542 | JGI IMG/M metagenome (GOLD analysis project Ga0207421, IMG submission 187542) | Alkaline sediment microbial communities from Lake Tanatar, Kulunda Steppe, Russia - 8KL_010_SED (SPAdes) (version 2) | ecosystem: Environmental > Aquatic > Non-marine Saline and...
ATTCGATTTTCTTTACTGGAGTCGGAACGCGTACATTGGCGTTCCGGGCACAATTGGTGCGGATTTGAGTATAAACCTTGGTCATATTGCCAACGACTCGTACGGTTCCAGGTAGCGCTCACCACGTGCGGTCCTCTCAGGCATAGCCTCCTCGTTATACTGGAGTGATAAATCGCCGATAGTATATTGTATATATATATATATATATGTAAGCAAATCAGTTAGAAGAGAAAAAAGCCTCCACATAGAGCTGGTGTCTATATAAGTTCACTGAGAGGAATCAATTCCTATCGAAATTAATGAATACAAGTTTTATTTTATTGCCACGAATCCAGGCGCGCCACGGGGAAATCTGTTAGTATTGACCTAACAACGAGTATAAGTCGAACCAGTTAGTAGGAGACTACCAACAGATGACGTCTCCCTCGAGCACCTCCGATGGCGGTGACACGGTGTGAGTCTGCCAGGTCGATTAGCTGGTGCAATTACGACTTACAGCAGACCCGTCCTGGTGATCATGTTGGTCCTGACGCTGTTGATCGGAGCGGGGGCCCCAATGGTCGACGACGACTCGTCGCTCGATCAGTTCGAGAGCGACTCTCCCGAGGTCGAGGCCGCGGATTACATCAGTGAGAACTTCACCGTCGAGGGGACCGAGAACACCACGACGGTCCAGTTGATCGTGCAATCCGAGAACGTACTCACCCAGGAGTCGCTCATCGAGTCCCTCGAGTTCCAGCAACAGCTCAGAGCGAACGACTCGATCAACGCGACCCTCGACGGTGACGACGCGATGACCGGCGTCGAAAACACCGTCGCCATCACGGAAATCCGCGAGCAGGAAGCCGACGAACTCGAGGCCCGAGGGGACGAACTCGAGAACGAATCCGAGGCGCTGAACGACTCTGCGGACGAACTCGAGGCGGACTTCGAGGCCCTAAACGAGTCGGCAGACGAACTCGAGAACGAATCCGAGGCGTTGAACGAGTCGGCAGACGAACTCGAGGCGGACTTCGAGGCGCTGAACGACTCTGCGGACGAACTCGAGGCGGACTTCGAGGCCCTAAACGAATCCGCCGAGGAACTCGAGGAGCGCGGTGAGGAACTCGCCGCCGAGGAGCGTGCCATCGACCGGGCCGCCCGGAACCTCGAGGAGGACCGCGAGGAACTCGAGGCAGAGGCCGACGCCCTCGAGGCCGACGCAGCCGAACTCGAGGCCCGGACCGAGCGCCTCGAGGCGGCACTCGAGGAGACGGTTGATCTCCAGATCGCCTACGAGGCGGCTGATACTGATCCCGAACGAGACGCCATCGAGGACGATATCGAAGCCGAGTGGGCGGCTGCGGTTGACGAGGCCGATCTCGACGCCGAACAGGAGGCGACGTTCCGCACAGCCGGTGAGCAGGTCAGGGAGACGGTGGGACTCGAGACGCGACTCGAGGGGACCATCACCGAAGGGCCCGGCGATATTTCACCGGAGCCCAGCGACGACGAGCAGGCCATATTGAGCGACGCACTCGCCGAGATCAGCGAACTGCAAGTCGCCTACGAGGAAGCGGATTCGGATGCCGAACGCGACGCCATCGAGGACGAAATCGAGACGGTCACGGAGGCGGCGATCGACGACGCAAATCTGGACCGAACCCAGCCGGATCCGACACAGGCCGATCAGTTCCGCGGACTCGTCGACGAGGTCCGTTCTCTGACCAGCGATCTCGAGGACGCAACCCCCGTCGAGGACGCGTTCGAACTCGGGACGCTCGGCGTGTTCGAGGACGAGTTCGCCGACCTCGAGGAGCGCGAGCAGGACCTCGAGGAACGCGGCGAGTCCCTCGAGGACCGGGGCGAGCGCCTCGCGGACCGCGGCGAACAACTCGCAGACGATGCCGAAGCTCTCGAGGAGGATCAGGAAGCTCTCGAGGATCGCGGTGACGAACTCGAGGAGCGAGCGGACGAACTAGAGGAACGCGGTGAGGAACTCGAAGACAGGGCTGACGAACTCGAGGCGTGGGGTGACGAACTGGAGGAGCGCGGCGACGAAATCGAGGAACGCGGCGAGGAGTTAGAAGACCGTGCCGACGAACTCGAGGAGCGCGGTGACGAACTCGAGGAACGCGGCGAGGCCCTCGAGGACGACTGGGACGACTTCCAGGACGCCGACGATCCGACCCTCGAGGAACAGATCGAGGTCCTCGAGTCGATGGACGACGACGAATTCGAGACCGCCATTGTCGATGCCCTCGACGATGACGATGCGAACGCGACGGGGGCGCTGGCGTTCATGCCGACGGGGTACGAGCCAGGAACGACCCAAGCCGACGCCCGCATGACGTTCATCACCCAGGTGACGGGTGGCGACGCCGCTCCGGAGATGGGTGAGTTCGACGGGGACGCACTCGACGCCCAACTCGACATGCGCTCGGTCGCCAACGCCCAGGAGGGTGGGAACGCGTACACCGTCTTCGGCGTCGGCATCATCTCCGACGAGATCGATCGCTCGATGGGCGACAGTCTGGCGATCGTCGGGCCGCTTGCGCTGATCTTCGTTGTGGTGGCGCTCTTCGTGGCGTATCGGGACCTGGTCGACATCAGCCTCGGCGTGCTGGGCATCCTCCTGACGCTCGTCTGGACATTCGGGTTCATGGGGTGGACCGGAATTTCGTTCAACCAGATGTTCGTCGCGATACCGGTGCTCCTGATCGGGCTGGCGATCGATTACGCGATACACGTCTTCATGCGCCATCGAGAACAACGCGAGTACGATGGCGTCACGAACGACATCCGTGGCTCGATGCGGATCGCCCTCGCTGGCGTGGGGGTGGCCCTGCTCTGGGTGACTGCCACCACGGCGATCGGCTTCCTCTCGAACCTCATCAGCCCGATTCGGCCGATTCAGGAGTTCGGCGTCGTGAGCGCGTTCGGCATCGTCTCGGCGCTGCTGATCTTCGGCGCACTCGTCCCGGCAGCCAAAATCGAGATCGATACGATCCTCGAGGGCCGTGGCTTGGATCGTCGCCGCCGAGCGTTCGGGACTGGCGGGGGTCGGTTCAGTGACGCCCTCTCGATCGGCGTCGTCGCGGCGCGACGGGCACCGCTCGTCGTCCTGCTCTGTGTCCTGCTCATAACCAGCGGCGGTGTCTACGGTGCGACCCAGGTCGACACCTCCTTCGACGAGGAGGACTTCCTCGCGGACAGTCCGCCCGAGTGGACCCAACACCTCGGCCCCCTGGCACCCGGCGAGTACCAGGCCAAAGATGACCTCGAGTTCGTCAACGAGAACTTCCAGCGAGAGGACTCACAGGCGAACGTGCTGGTAACGGGCAACGTGACCGATCCGGAGACGTTAGAACGGATCGACGAGGCCGAGTCGACTGCAAACGACAGTCACATCGTCTACACGCTCGCCAGCGGTGCGGGCGACGTCGAGTCACCGCTGACGCAGATGGAACGCGTCGCCGCCGAGAACGAAAGCTTCAACGAGACGTACACCGAGGCGGACACGACCGGCGACGACGTCCCCAACGAGAATCTGACCGCCGTCTACGACGACCTGCTCGCTGCCGACGACTCGGCGGCGGAATACGTCTACCGGAACGATGCCGGCGAGTACGAGGCGGTCCAGATCGTCGTCGGTGTCCAGGGTGATGCTGACTTCGCGGACGTGACGGACGAGTTGCGGGGCGTGGCCGCCGTCATCGACGATGGCGGCACGGATTCACGGTGGACGGCCACCGCAACCGGTGACCCAGTCGTCAACCACGTCGTCGAGGGCGACCTGATGCAGACCGTCCTCGAGAGCCTGCTGATCACGCTCGTGGCGGTCGTCGTCTTCCTGAGCGTGACCTACCGGCTGATGGGCAAGGGGGCCACCCTGGGCATCGTCACCCTCCTGCCGGTCGCCCTCGCCGTCAGCTGGATCCTCGGTTCGATGTACCTGCTGGGAATGCCCTTCAACGTCCTGACGGGCATGATCACCAGCCTCACCATCGGGCTGGGCATCGCCTACAGCATCCACATCAGCTCCCGGTACACGCTCGAACTCGAGCGCCAGGGCGACGTCTGGGACGCGATGGAGACGACGGTCACCGGAACGGGTGGGGCCCTGCTCGGCAGTGCGGCGACCACGGTCGGCGGGTTCGGCGTGCTCGCCTTCGCCATCCTGCCGGTTCTCCAGCAGTTCGGGATCATCACCGGACTGACGATCATCTACGCGTTCCTCGCGAGCGTGATGGTGTTGCCGACCCTGCTCGTCCTCTGGACGCGGTACTTCGGCCCGGACACTGCCACCGACGAAGCGCCGACGACGGGCACACCTGCTGCCGCGAGCGACGGCGGGCTCGACGCGGGTACTATCCCTGAGGAGGACACGGGGGCCTCCACAGACCAGGGCGACGACGAACCAAAAGAGACACCGGGTTCACCGGGAGACACAACAGGTGACGATCGATGAGTGCTCCGTCAAAAGCCGACGCAGTCGCGGCGTTCGAACGACTCGGCCTCACCAGTTACGAGGCCCAGGTGTTCATCGCCCTCCAGCAACTCGGGTCCGGAAGCGCCCGCGACGTGGCCAGTGTCGCCGACGTGCCGCGCTCGCAGGTGTACAGCGTCGCCGAGAGCCTCGAGGACCGTGGCCTCCTCGAGGTCCAGCAGTCAAGTCCCATTCGGTACCGGCCGGTGAGCGTAGATGAGGCCCAGTCGATCCTTCGCTCGCGATTCGAGACCGAACAGGAACGGGCGTTCGACTACGTCGAACAGGTCCGCACGCAGCCCGCCGGTGAGGAAGAACAGGAAGACATCTGGACGATTCGGGGGCGGGCGCGGATCGACGATCGCGTCATCGATCTGTGCTCGGCCGCCGAACAGCGCCTCATCTTCGGCGCACGACTCGAGGCGCTGTTGACCGACGAACTGGAGCGGCTGCTCGAGACGAAGGCCGAGGCCGGCCTCGAGGTATCGGTGGTAAGTCGCACTGCTGCAATCAGAGAGCGGGTCAAGCGGATTCCAGGGGTCGACGTCTTCACGCCGCCGGGACACCGCGAGGACGACGAGCGATCGGGTCGGATCGTCATCGCGGATGACGATACGATCCTCCTGAGTGTGGTCGACGACGACGGCACCGAGACGGCGGTCTGGAGTTCTGGATCGATGTTCGCCTCCGTCCTCATCGAATTGATCGAGGCCGGCGGTGAGGCCCACGGGACCCGCGCTTGAGAGGGGCGCACGTCGCCGATTGCCGAACAGCGACGGACCTGAGCCGTCGCCGTCCGATGCGCAGTGACGAGGATACCGCTGGGTCGAACGCTCGCGGACGATCTTCAAGCGATCGGTGTCGTCACGCAGCGACGATCGCCCGCGGCGGGGTCGACGCCCGTCGGCGCGTTGGTACGCCAGTCCTTCTCACTCGAGGCGATAGCGCAAGAGCGCGGCGATTCCCCCGAGGTTCGACAGCTGTGCGCCAGGGGGGAACTCACTCGAGAACACCGTCACCTCTCCGCCTTTTTGTTCCGTGGTCCGCACCACGTCGTCGACGCTGATCGCCCACTCCCCGTCGGGGCCACGCTCCTGGCGGAGTTTCTCGTCGAGGATGAGGAGTTCCTCGATCGCCCCGTATTCGGCGGCCTGGGCGACGCTTTCGGGGCCGTAGGCCGCCTTCGCGCCCTGGGCGATCCGCGCCGTGAGTTCGTCGATGGCCGCGGCCTCGGCCTCGATGCGGGTTTCCTCCTGGACGTCGGCCACCGCCCCTCGTTTGAGTACCTCGTGGACGCCGCGGTCCCCGACGGCCGCAGTGTCGACCATGGTCACCTGTTCGGCGACGTCGGGGTACTCGCGCTCGAGGTACTTTAGTGCGTCCTGTTTGGTGAATCCCGGGCCGGCGAGGATGATGGCGTCGACGTCGAGCCTCGCGAGGACGGTTCCGAGTTCCGCGAACAGTTCCGAGCGATCCCGGGCGAACTCACCCTTGCCGGTTGGGCCGCTGATGGTGGCCCGTTCCTCGGCGCCGTACTGGGCGACGTCGTGGACGTGGGCTCGCCCCTCCTCGACGGTGGCGATGACGACGTCGGGGTTTTCGCTGGCCTCGACGGCCTCCTCGAGGCGACGCTCCTGGTCCGGCTTGAATCGCTTGTCGATCGAGATTTCCTCACGGGCCTCGACGTTGAGCGTGTGGTGAAAGCCGAGTTGGTCGTCTCGGGAGCAGGCGACGATCTCGCCGCCGACGCGGAGTCGGTTGGCGAACCGATGGAACTCGATGTCGTCGACGGCCAGCGCCACCCACATGTGCTCGCGCTCACCGCCCGTATCGCGCATCTGCTCGTCGTTGCGCTGGATGCGACGGGTCGTGTCCCCCGCGACGCGGTCGCCGGGCTCGAGGACGTACTGGAGGTGCCAGAGGTCGTCGACACTCTCGGGGACGACCGTCACCCGTTCGCGACCACCCTCGAGTGGCTCCCGGTCTTTCAGTTGCATACCCGGGGTTCACGCGGGGCCGTCTTGTGCGTGACGGATCGCCGACGCTCCCAGCGCGGTGGCCTGCGGGCCGTCGGGGACGCGAGAGTCAGCGACGTGGGGCGAGTGGGCCGTCGACGGTACTCGTTGGTGCCGGTGGGAAACACGTCGTTCGGCGCGAGTCGACACCAGGACCACTAAGACCTCAACTGGCTCCAGCCTCGGCATCCCCGAGGTCGTTTTCGGGGGCTTCCGTGTCGCCGTCGTCCCCCGTCGTGTCGCCGGTTTCTCTGTCCTCGATCCCAAACGCCAGGAACAGCAACGCGGCGCTGACCGCGACGAGCGCCACCACGACGAATGCCGCCACGATGGTCGCGGGATCGGAAAGTGACTGTGCCGAGACCACGAACGCGAGTAGGGGCCGCATTGTGCTAGCAGGTAGCGCACGAGTCGATTTAGGTGTTGGGTCGTGATCTCGGATCTGGATCTGCAATTGGGATGACGGCCCCACCTCGTGGACGTGCGTCCTCGTCCGTTCCTGGCATGGGCATGTGGTCTGCTGACACGGCCGGTGAGTTTTGGCGTGGCCTATAGCCTTTTTAGTGCCCATTGCCCACTCGTAGCCATGACGACGCGTGGACGACCACCGGGAGGGATCGTCGATGACTGACGAGTGCGCTTCCGGCTCGTCGACACCAGCTCCCGACGCCGAGGGGGTCGAAACGGACGGCGGGATCCAGGCCTACACCGTTCGACTCGAACTCGTCGACGAACCCGGCGAGTTGCTCCGAGCGCTCACCCCAATCGGCGAGAACGGCGGGAACCTGTTGAGCATTCACCACGAACGGGGCAACATCACCCCGCGTGGACACATCCCCGTCGAGGTCGACCTCGAGTGTGCGCCCGCCCGTTTCGACGACATCGTTCAGGCGCTTCGCGACGCCGGTATCAACGTGATTCAGGCCGGCCCGGAACGCTATGGGGAGGAACTGTCCGTCGTGCTCGTGGGCCACCTCGTGGAGACCGATCTCTCGGATACCCTCTCGACCATCGGCCACGACGTCAACGCATCCGTGGTCGACCTCTCGCTGGCTGCGCCGGACGGGATGGCAGAGCCATCGAGTGCCCGTGTACGGCTGGCGATCGACTCGGGTAACGCAGCGGCTGTCCTCGAGAGCCTTCGGGAGCTCGCCGACGCCAAGGATCTCTGTCTGGTCGAGCCACTCGTCGGAGGTGACGCTTGATGCGTCTCGCCGTCCTCGGGGCTGGCGCCGTTGGCGTGGCCGTGACCGAGCTTGCTGAAGAGTACGGCCACGACGTCGTCGCCATCGCGGACTCGACGCACGCGGCCATCGACGAGCACGGACTGGACGCTGCACCGGCGCTCGAAGCCAAAGCCGCCGGCGACCCGCTTGGATCCGCCCATCCTGCTGACGTCTTCGAGACCGAGTACGACGTCCTCGTGGAGGCCACCCCAACGACGCTCGGCGATGCCGAACCCGGCTTTACACACGTCAGGCGGGCCCTCGAGGCCGATCGACACGTCGTCCTCGCCAACAAGGGGCCGGTGGCCGAACGCTACGACGACCTTCGGATGCTCGAGCGCGAGAGCGCTGGATCAGTGCGCTTTGAGGCCGCCGTCGGCGGGGCGATTCCCATCCTGTCGACGATCGAGGATTGCACGCCCGCTGCCGTGCGTGCCGTCAGGGGCGTCCTCAACGGGACGGCGAATTTCATCCTGACGCGCATGGCGGCGGAAGGGCTGGACTACGAGCACGTTCTCGCCGAGGCCCAGGACCTCGGGGTTGCCGAGGCCGATCCGACGTTCGACGTCGACGGCACCGACGCCGCGTTAAAGTGTGTCATCCTGGCTAACGTCCTCTCGGAGGGCGGGGTTTCGCTCTCGGACGCCGACGTCGTCGGTATCCGGAACGTCCCCCCGAGTGCACTCGATCTCGCTGCCGAGGACGGCAAGACCATCCGTCTCGTGGGCGAAGCAACCCGTGACGGCGTCCGTGTCGGTCCCCGACTCGTCCCCGAAAACGGGGCAATGGCCGTCTCGGGCACCCAGAACATCGTCCAGATTCAGACGAGACACGCGGGCGACCTGTACTCGAGCGGGCGCGGGGCCGGTGGTCCCGAGACGGCGACGGCCGTCCTCTCGGATGTCGGTCGACTACCGCCGATCGGCTGACACCGGCCACTCCTGGGTCAAACTCACGGTCGCGAATCCGGACATCAGGCGGGTCACTGTGGTCGCTTCTCGACGATTCTGACTCGAAACGTGCAACCACCGGTAACCCGGTACCGCGAACCGTACCTGCAGTATAGTAGCCACTGAAGCCTTGCACACCTGATCGCCAGACGAGTCGGCGATCAGTGTGTGATACGGATTAGTGTCGTCTCTTACCGGTGAGTGCCGAACCCGGGTCCGGCACTCACGGATAAATAGTGACACTAAACCGTATGAATCGTTTCAGTTGTTACTATAGCTGGGCAATATCACCCAGCACGGCGAATAGCGACACACTGTCCTCCCACATCCCATCGCCTGACGCTGCCCCCCGGAACGGAGCGAGGGCTGACCCCGGAGGGCGGTTGCCACAGTGTGCCGATGGGCGCCCACCCTGGGTCCGCGTTTGGCAACCCGTATCCACACTGATCCCCTCAGCGCCCACTCTCGAGCACTCCCGACACCCCTGCCACCGGAGCGACGGGGGAGAAAACCGTGTGCCTGCGACACAAACCGCAAGCAAGCGCCAGGGCGGCAGGAATACGCTTTCGAAATGGTTTTAACCGCATCGGGCAAAAGAGACCGATATAAGCGCCTTTGCGCGTGAGCTATAACAATGAGCGACAAACCACACCAGAACCTGGCCATCATCGGCCACGTCGACCACGGAAAGAGTACGCTGGTCGGGCGCCTCCTCTACGAAACGGGGAGCGTACCGGAACACGTCATCGAACAGCACCGCGAGGAAGCAGAAGAGAAGGGTAAAGGCGGTTTCGAGTTCGCCTACGTCATGGACAACCTCGCCGAAGAGCGAGAGCGTGGTGTCACCATCGACATCGCGCATCAAGAGTTCGACACGGACAAATACTACTTTACCATCGTTGACTGCCCTGGCCACCGTGACTTCGTCAAGAACATGATCACGGGCGCGTCCCAGGCGGACAACGCCGTCCTCGTCGTCGCTGCAGACGACGGTGTCGCACCCCAGACCCAGGAGCACGTCTTCCTGGCCCGAACACTCGGCATCAACGAGCTGCTCGTCGGCATCAACAAGATGGACGTCGTCGACTACGCCGAGGACACCTACAATGAAGTCGTCGAGGAGGTCAACCAGCTCCTCAACCAGGTCCAGTTCCAGGTTTCGGACGACTCGTTCATCCCGATCTCGGCGTTCGAGGGCGACAACATCGCCGAGACCTCCGACAACACGCCGTGGTACGACGGCCGTACCCTGCTCGAGTCCCTGAACGACCTGCCAGAGACCGAGGAGCCGTCCGACGCGCCCCTCCGTCTCCCCATTCAGGACGTTTACACCATTTCCGGCATCGGGACCGTCCCCGTCGGGCGACTCGAGACCGGGACGATGAACGTCGGCGACAACGTCTCCTTCCAGCCCAGCGACGTCGGCGGTGAAGTGAAGACGATCGAGATGCACCACGAGGAGGTCCCAAGCGCCGGCCCCGGTGACAACGTCGGGTTCAACGTCCGCGGCATCGGCAAGGACGACATCCGCCGTGGTGACGTCTGTGGCCCCGCCGACGACCCACCGAGCGTCGCCGAGACGTTCCAGGCCCAGATCATCGTCATGCAGCACCCGTCGGTCATCACCGCCGGCTACACCCCGGTCTTCCACGCCCACACCAGCCAGGTCGCGTGTACGATCGAATCCATCGACAAGAAGATGGACCCCGCAAGCGGCGAGGTCGCCGAGGAGAACCCCGACTTCATCCAGTCGGGTGACGCTGCTGTGGTCACGATCCGTCCACAGAAGCCACTCAGCATCGAGCCAGCAAGCGAGATCCCAGAACTCGGGAGCTTCGCCATCCGCGACATGGGTCAGACCATCGCAGCCGGCAAGGTCCTCAGCGTCAACGAGAAATAAATGCAGCAAGCACGCGTTCGACTCGCGGGCACCAGCCCACAGGACCTCGATAACATCTGTGACGACGTCCGCGAGATCGCGAACAACACCGGCGTCAATCTCAGCGGTCCGATTCCGCTGCCGACGAAGACGCTCGAGGTGCCAGCGCGAAAGTCCCCCGACGGCGAAGGCACCGCGACGTGGGAGCACTGGGAGATGCGCGTCCACAAGCGCCTGATCGATCTGGACGCCGACGAACGCGCACTCCGACAGCTCATGCGC
>Ga0207421_10008299_pt1 | contig 10819 bp, 5 predicted proteins | sample SodLakKL_010_SED_4_FD_187542 | JGI IMG/M metagenome (GOLD analysis project Ga0207421, IMG submission 187542) | Alkaline sediment microbial communities from Lake Tanatar, Kulunda Steppe, Russia - 8KL_010_SED (SPAdes) (version 2) | ecosystem: Environmental > Aquatic > Non-marine Saline and...
TCGCGCCGGCGTGGGCGCTGCCGCCGACGTCGCTGAACCCGTGGTCGTCGACGGGCCCGAAGCCCGCGAGGCGGCTCAGGAACGTCGCCATCTCCCCGCGGGTGACGTCGTCATCGGGGCAGTAGGCCGAGCCGTCGCCGCAGCCAGCGGTGATGCCGGCCTCGGCGATCGCGTAGATGGCCTCCTCGTGGGTGCTGCCCACGGTGACGTCCCGGAAGGTGATCTCGGGTTCGGGCTCGGGCTCCGGTTCGGGCTCGGGCTCCTCGGTGGGGTCCTCCGGCAGCGTCTCGTCGTCGGGTGGCTGCGGCGGCGGGTCGACGTCGAGGGCTGCGGTGCGCTCGGCGACCCACTCCCGCAGCTCGGGCAGACGCTCGTAGAAGGCGCGTCCCGGGCAGGCCGTCGCGCCGACGTCGCGGTGGCCGACGACCGGGTCGAGGACGACCTCCTCGCCTCGGGCATGGGTGCCCGAGCCGCCACTGACGACGGTTGTGGGCTCGCTCGGGTCGATGTCGTGGAGGGCGAGCTTCCAGGCCACCGCGTCGGCGACCGCCTCGCGGGCAGCCCACCGCGGCGCCCACTCGCCGTCGTAGTTGCCGAGCACGCTGATGCCGAACGAGCCGGTGTTGAACCCGCGGGCGTGCGCGCCGGCGACGGGCTGGTCGATCCCCCCGGCACGGCCCTCGTAGAGGTTGCCCCAGTGGTCGACGAGCATGTTGTAGCCGATGTCGTTCCAGCCGAGCGTCTGGGTGTGGTAGTGGTAGATCCCCCGCACGATGCCGGGCGCCTGCGCCTCGGTGTAGTCGCTCGAGCCGGCGGTGTGGTGGACGACCGCGAGGCTCAGGTCCTCGGCGTAGCGCGGCTCGCCGTTGCGCAGCGACTCGTCGGCGCCCCACTCCTCACGGGTGATGACGTCGGGCGCGGCGTCGTCGGCCTGGGCGGCCGGCAGCGACAGCGAGAGCGACGACAGCGTCGCGCCGAGGGTCGAGAGGACCCGCTGCGGCGCGCTGCGATGGTGCCCGGAGGAGTCGAGCAGCCGCACCTCGAGGTCGGCGACGTCGGAGCCCTCGGGCAGGAGCACCTCGAGGTGGTCGGCCTCGCCGACCCACGCGGCCTCGGTCCAGGAGCCGTAGACCTCGACGTCGCCCTCGGCGCCGAGGTCCGGGCCCTCGTCGTCGCCGTCGAGCGCGTCGAGGGTGAGCCAGTCGCTCCAGTCGCGCCCGTCGGCGGAGGCGCGGAAGGTGACATCGACGCCGTCGGGGTGGGCGAAGGCGACCATGTCGAAGGTCATCGGTGCCTCGACCGGCTGGGACCGGGAGGGCACCGCATCGTCGGCGCCGAGCAGCCCCAGTCGCTGCGCGTCCCCGCTCGCCGCGGCCGGCAGGCCCTCGAGTGAGTCCTCGACGGTGGGGTGCACCGCCGGTCCCGCGCTCACCGGCAGGGCCGCGAGCAGGAGGAGGCCGACGAGCGCGCCGAGGCCGGGGAGCGCGACGGCGCGCGCCGCAGCCGGCCGCGGCCGGGTCGATCGATCGACCATCTGCTCCCTCGCTCTCCTGGTCGCGTGCGTGCCCCACGTGGCCTCGGGGCAGGCGCACGCACCGCCACCCTCATGCTCGTCGACGAACCGTGCCAAATTCTGAAGCCCAAGGCACGGATTCGCGACGACAGTCTTGCCGCGCACCTGGCCATTCGGAGGAGCGCGCCGTCGCGGGCTCGCGCCCCGGTCCCCCTCGCGCTGCTCAGAAGGCGATCGTCGAGGGCGGCTCGATGCGGGGGTCCCAGGCGCGCGGCTCCGAGGCGAGGCGGTGCAGCAACGCCACGCTCTGCGCGCGGGTGACCTCCGCCGATGGGCTGAAGCGTCCGGGTGCCGTGCCGGTCGTGATCTCGTGGCGGGCCGCCCAGGCCACGGCGTCGGCGTAGAAGCGGTCGCCCGCGACGTCGAAGAACCCGTGACTCGTCTCGGTCGGCAGCGCGCCGGCCATCCGCCAGAGGAACGTCACCATCTGGGCGCGATCGAGGGCCTCGCGGGGAGCGAACGTGCTCGTCGAGGTGCCACGGGCGATGTCGGCCTCGGCGAGCCAGGCCACCGCCTCAGCGTAGTAGGCGTCGTCGGCGACGTCGTCGAACGGCGCGTCGCCCCTCGGTGAGGGCGCGTCCATCATGCGCCAGAGCAGCGCGGCCATCTGTCCCCGCGTGAGCGTGGCCCGTGGGTCGAAGCGCTCCGTGACGGTGCCCCTGACGATCCCCTCCGCGCGCGCCCAGCGCAGCGCCTGCTCGTAGAACGCCGGCTCAGCGGGGACGTCGGCGAAGCCGTGGGCCGGCGGCGGGGGCTTGGGGATGACGACGTTGCTGGTCTCGGAGCGGCGGCCTGGCCCGATGGCGTTGCGAGCCTGCACCGAGAAGCGGTAGCGCGCCCCGTTGTCGAGGTCCTCGATGCGGACCTCCCGGGCCTCCCCGCCGGTGGTGACCGGCTCGAGGTCGCCGTCCTCGGCGAGGACCTCGTAGCCCGTGATCGTCTCGCCGCCGTCCCAGAACGGCGCCGACCAGGAGACCGTCGCCGCGCCGTCGGTGGCCGTCGCGCTCACGCCGACGGGCCACCCGGGGGAGCCGGGCGCGTCGGTGAGCGTGCCGAGGTCGCGGTGCGCGGCGGCGAGGTCGAGGCGGGGCAGGGCCGCATCGGCGCCGAAGGGCACCGCGACCGCGGTCCCCCGCAGGAGGTCGAGATGGTCGCCGACCGTCGCCGAGGGGTCGGCCTGGCGCAGCGTCGCCCATGCGCCCGCGACGTGGGGCGCGGCCATCGAGGTCCCCGACAGCGGGACGATGCCCGAGCCCGGCCAGGCGGCCCCGATGTCGACGCCCGGGGCGAGCAGCGACATCCCCGCGTCGACGTTGCTGAACGCGGCGATGGTGTCCTCGGCGGTCGTCGCGCCGACGCTCACGACCTCCTCGAGGCAGGCCGGCATCGCCATCGCGTCCTGGGCACCGGCGTTGCCGGAGGCCGCCACCGTCGGCACGCCCTCGGCGCGCAGGTCGGCGATCTGCGCCAGGAGCAGCGCGGCCTCGGGCCGGGCGTCACACGGCATGGCGTAGGCCCCGCTGCCGAGCGAGACGTTGACTGCGGCGACGTCGACGGTCGCGGACTGCGTCAGGACCCACTCGAAGGCCGCAGCGAGGTCGGCACCGGTGATGAGGACCTCGCCGTCGATGTCGGAGGAGACCTGGACCGCGAGGACGTCAGCGCCGGCGGCCACCCCGTCGGCGCCCGCGCCCGCGGCGGTCGTGGCCGCGGCTCCGCTCGCGATCGCCGCGACGTGGGTGCCGTGTCCGCAGCGGCGCGCGTCGAGGTCACAGGGCGCGGCGCTGCCCGGCCCCTCCTGGGTGGTCTCGCCGTTGGGGCAGTCGCCACTCTGGGAGAAGCAGGCCTCGGCGACGACCTTGCCGTCGAGGGAGGGATGGGCGGCGTCGACGCCGGAGTCGATGACCGCGACGGCCCAGCCTCGGCCGTCGAGGCCGGCCTCGGTGGTGCGGTCGGCGCCGATGAGCGGCACGGACTCCATGAGGCTCGGCGCGTAGGCGACGTCGGGCACGACCTCGGCGACCCCCGCCAGCGCGGCGAGCGCGTCGAGGTCCTCGGGGTCCACCCGCAGCGCGAGGTAGGGAGCGGTCTCGAAGCGCCGCACCTCCACCGCGTCGGCGAGGGTCTCGCGCACCTCGCTCAGGAGACCCTCTTGGCGCGCGGCGAGCGCAGCGGTGGCGGTGTCGTCGGCGGCGCGCTCGAGCGGGCTCAGCGCGGCGGCGTCGGCGAGCTCGACGAGGACCTGGACGCGGCCCTCGTCGTCGATGACCGCGGCGTGGGGGAGCCCGTCGGCTGCCCCCGCCGGTGACGTCGCGGCGAGCCAGAGACCGGCGATGAGCGCGGCGGCGAGCAGCGCGGCGAGGCGTCGCGGGGCCAGGGACGCCGCCGGCGCAGCCGTGGGGGCCGGGCGGCGTCGGGCGGCCAAGGGTCTCCTACCAGTCGAGGGCGCGCTGGACGAAGGATGCCATCTCGGCGCGGGTGACGTCACGGGTCGGGCGGAACGTGCCGTCGCCGTAGCCGCGGGCGATCCCGGTCTCGGCGAGCGCGCCGATCGCCGCGGCGTGCGGGCTCTGGGCGAGGTCGTCGAAGGCCGGGGCGGCCTCCTCGTCGAGCTCGAGGTCGAGCTGGCGGGCGAGCAGGCTCGCCATCTCCCCGCGGGTGAGCTCCCGCTCGGGGCAGAAGGCACCCTCGGTGCAGCCCTCGGTGATCCCGGCCTCGGCGGCCCCGCCGACGTACTCGGCGTACCAGCGGCTGGCCGCCACGTCGTCGAACCCGTCAGCGGGGGCCTTGGGGATCGCCCAGCCGCGCACGATGAGGGTGACCGACTCCGCCCGGGTCACCGTGCGGTCGGGGCAGAAGCGGCCCTCGCCGCAGCCGCGGACGACCTCGCCCTCGGTGAGGCGCCGGATGTCCTCGGCGTGGGCGCCGCCGTCGACGTCGCAGAAGGGCTGCTCCTCGCTGGGCTCGCAGACCAGGGGGAAGTCACCGCGTGCCTCGGCGTCGCGGAGGCTGAAGTAGGGGTTGATCCGCGGGTCGCCGTAGGGGTCGGTGACGTCGTCGTCGTGGATCTCGAAGTGCAGGTGCGGGGCGCTCGCGCTCGCGTTGCCCGAGGAGCCGACGTAGCCGAGGTGCTCGCCGCGCTCGACGCGGCTGCCGCAGGTGATGCCGGGGGCGTAGGCGCCGCTGGCCGGGTCGGCGTCCTCCCCGAGGTGGAGGTAGCGGTACATCCTGCCGTCGTCGCCGTCGACGTAGGCGGCGTAGCCCCAGCTCGGCGGGCTGTCGAGCCCGCCGGTCCAGCTCCCGCCGCAGCCCATCCCCGTGACGATGCGCACGGTTCCGCCGACCGCGGCGTGCACCGGCGTGCCCGCGTCGGCCATGACGTCGGTCGCGCCGTGCGCCCCGCGGCTGCGCGGGAAGCTGTAGTCGTTGGTGTAGGTGTAGCCGCCGCTGTGGTACCTCGCGTCCTCGGGCAGCGGGAAGGTGAGGTCGACGACCTGCTCGTAGTCCCCGTCGGCCGCGGCGACGCCCGGTGGGGCGAGCACGGCGAGGGTGAGCAGCGCGAGCAGGACGAGCGTGCGTGAAGGATGCATCGGTTCAGTACCCCATCTTCCGGGCGCGCTCGAGGAACGACGCCATCTGCTCCCGCGTCACCGACGCGTTGGGGCAGAAGCGCTGCGGCGCGCAGCCTCTCGTGATGCCCGAGTCGGCGAGGGCGTCGATGTCACGGGCGTGCGTGGACTCGGACCATACGTCGGTGAAGCCGCCGGGATCACCGTCCGGCAGGTCGAGGGCGCGGCTGAGGAACGAGGCCATCTGGGCACGGCTGACCTCGTCGTGGGGGCAGTAGCGGCCCTCGCCGCAGCCGACGGTGATCCCCGCGTCGGCGAGGGCGTAGATCGCCCCGCGGTGGACGTCGGCGTCGCCGACGTCGGCGAAGGTCGTGCCGTTGCCTTCGGGCAGCGCCAGCGTGCGGCCGATGAACGAGGCCATCTCGCGGCGGGTGACCGGCTGCTCGGGGCAGTAGCGCCGCGGGCCGCAGCCCTCGGTGATCCCCGCCTCGGCGATCGCGTCGATGTCGGCGCCGTGCGCGCCGCGGTAGTTGACGTCGATGAAGCGGGCGTCGACGTCGCCGACCTTCTCGGCCACCGCACGGCGCAGGCCGTCGAGCAGCGGGTAGAGGTCGCTGCCGGGGCAGGCGGTCGTGCCGACGTCGCGGTGGCCGATGAGGGTGGGGATGCGCGCGACGGTGCCGGCCGCGTGGGTGCCCGAGCCGCCGCTGACGACGTCGATGACCGCGTCGGGGTCGATGTCGTGGACGAGGAACTTCCATGCGACGACGTCCTCGAGGGCGCGCAGCGCGGCAGCGGGCGGCGCGCCGTGGCCGTGGAAGTTGCCCATGACCGACACCCCGAAGGAGCCGGTGTTGAACCCGCGGGCGTGCGCGCCGATGACGCCCCGCTCGAGCCCCCCGGCGCGGCCCTCGTAGATCGCGCCGTAGCGGTCGACGAGGAGGTTGTAGCCGAGGTCGTTCCAGCCGAGCGTCCGGGTGTGGTACGAGTAGTAGCTGCGCACCCGCGCCGGGCCGTCGCCCGGACCGTAGGCGTTCGTGCCGGCGGTGTGGTGGAGCACGCCGTAGCGCACCTGCGAGGCGTAGCGCGGCTCGCCGTTGCGCCAGGACTCGTTGGCGCCCCACTGCTCGCGGGTCACGATCGCCGGACGGCTGCCCGCGGCCCGTGCGGTCGCGCCGTCCCCGAGCGCGGCGCGCACGCCCGCGCCGAGGCGGGCGCCCCACGAGGCCGACAGCCCGCTCGAGTCGAGCAGCTCGACGGTGAGCTCGGCGGGATCGGCGCCGGCGGGCAGGCGGGCCTGCAGCCACGCGGCCTCCCGGACGTAGACCGGCTCGGTCATCGTCCGCCACGCCGCCCCGGCCTCGCCCGCCTCGGGGGCGACGTCGTCGGCGGCGATGCTCTCGGCGGTGAACCATCGCGTCCAGGTCTCGCCATCGACGGAGGTCCGCACCTCGACGTCGACGGCGTCAGGGTGACCGAAGCCGACGGTGTCGAACGGCATCGCCGTGGGCGTGGGTGCCGTCAGGGCCGCCCGGGTCGCGTCCGACAGGGCACCGGCGGCCGCGGGCAACCCCTCGAGGCGCTCGGTGCGCGTCTCGTGGACGGCGGGTCCGGCGCCGGCAGCCAGCGGCAGGAGCGCGCTCGCGAGGAGGATGAGCACGGCCAGCGCGACGGTGCGGGCGAGGCGGCGTGGTCCCGGTCGTGCGGCCGTCGGCTCCATGACGCGGTCTCCCTCGGCGGCGGCGCCGGACGCGATCGCCACGTGCCCTCGGCTGTCCATCGGCGGGATCATGGGCGGCCTTGAGCCCTCGTGCGCTCGAGCGTCAGCGCCATGACCTCGGTGTTTGCCCAGCGCACGGAAGTGTCGCGACCCTCGGGGCTGCCCGACTCGTCCAATGGGACAGGAGGATGCCGTCGCGCGCGGTCGAGCGTCGCCCGCGACCGACGGACGCTCGGGCTACCGCGCGCACTACCGCCGCCCGGCCGCTACGCTGCCCTCAGCCGTGTCGCCGCCCTGTCCGAGCCGGGGCGCAGCCCGTCGAGGAGGAGCCAGCCGTGGCCGCCCGCGATCGCGCCGCACGAGCCGAGCGCCGCCTCCCGTGGCGGCCCCGACAACGCCCCGGCGGCGGTGGCGTGCCGCTCGTGATCTCCCTCGCGGCGGCGTTCGCCGTGCTCTTCGGCCTGCCGTCGGCGGCCCTCGCCGACGACGAGGACGACAGCGTCGAGACGCCCCCCGAGGCGGGCCTCTTCGACGCGGTCGACGCGCCGCGCCCGGCGGTGCTGCTGCGCGGTGGCGGGTGGGGCCACGGCGTCGGGATGAGCCAGTACGGCGCCCGCGCCCAGGCCGAGGAGGGCCGCTCCCACCGGACGATCCTCGCGCACTACTACCCCGGTACCGACCGCGCGTCGGTCGAGGGCCCGAGCCCCTACCGGGTGGGCCTGCTCAACGAGAGCCCGAAGGGCAGCGGCGACCGCCGCTTCGACTTCGACCACCTCGAGGTCCACACCGAGCAGGGTGGGGTGACCTGGGAGCGCTGCGACGCTGAGGGACGCTGCTCGGACGTCGCGAGCCAGCGCGAGGGCGAGACCTGGCGCGTCGAGCGCGAGGACGGCCGCGTGCGGCTGCGCACCACGGGCGGCTCCGAGACGGGCAGCGCCGAGTTCGGCGCCGGTGACGGGCTGCGGGTCCGTGTGGCCGACGCCGACGCGGTCGTCCAGCTGCCGCAGAAGTCCGGGCTTGCCGGGCAGACCGGCCGCAGCTACCGCCGTGGACAGCTCGAGGTGCGGCCCTCGCCGCGGGCCAGTGGCGAGGTCATGGCGACCATCGCCCTGCCCGATCTCGACACCTACCTCTACGGCCTCGCCGAGGTGCCGTTCAGCTGGCCCGCCGACGCGCTCAAGGCGCAGGTCGTCGCCGGGCGGACCTACGCCGCCGACCGCAGCCGCTCGACCGGCTGCGCCTGCCACGTCACCGACGGCCCCGACACGCAGGTCTACCTCGGCTACGACCGGGAGCGCAGCCCACTGGGCTCGGCGTGGCGCGACGCCGTCGACACGACCTCCGGTGAGGTGCTCACCTACGACGGTGAGCTCATCTCGGCCTTCTACTCCTCGAGCCACCACCGCCGCAGCGAGCACAGCGAGGACAGCTGGGCGTACAGCGCGACGCTGCCGTATCTGCGCAGCGTCGACGACCCGTGGTCGGGCTCGGACGCCGCAGGCAACCCCCACCGGCGGTGGCTCGCCGAGGCCTCCCACCGCGACCTCGGGCGGCTCGTCGCCCCCGACCTCGCCGTGCTCACGCGTGTCGAGATCACCGAGCGCACCACCGGGGGCAGCCCCAAGGCCCTGCGCCTGACCGGCTTCGATGACGACGGCGAGCGCGCCGAGGTGACCTACCGCGGCGCCGGGTCGCACGTCGTGGCCGCCTCGGTGCTGCGCCGAGAGCTCTCGGTGCCGCTGGGTCCGGGCGGGCGGCTGCGCTCCCAGCAGATCGACCGCATCGGCTTCGGCCCCTTCGAGGACGACCTCGGGGGCGTGCACGAGTACGCCGCGGTCGTGCTCTTCGAGGAGGGCATCACCAAGGGACGCTCGCCGACGCGCTTCGCGCCCGCCGGCGAGGTCTCCCGCGTGGAGATGGCCGAGTTCCTCGGGCGCGCCCTCGACCTCGAACCCCGCGAGGACGGGCCGTTCGGCGATCTCGACGCGCTGCAGCCCGAGCGGCGCGGCATGGTCAACGCCATCGCCGAGGAGGGCATCAGCCTCGGCTATGCCGGCACCGACGAGTACCGCCCCTTCGACGACATCTCCCGTGCGGAGATGGCGAGCTTCCTCGCGCGGGCCTTCGGCATCGACGAGGCCGACGAGGGGCCGTTCGCCGACATCGCGGGCTCGGCGCACGCCGAGGCGATCAACGGCATCGCCGAGGCCGGCCTCACCCGCGGCTGCGCCGAGGACCGCTACTGCCCCGGCGACGAGGTGCGCCGCGGGGAGATGGCGACGTTCCTCGTGCGCGGGCTCGGTCTGCCGCTCTGAGGAAGCCCCGGCGAGGGGTGCGCGCCGCGTCGGGTCGTCGAGGCCGCCGGCAGGCCCCGCCCGACCCGCTCCTGGCCGGGTTGCGCCGTCGGCGGTCTCCGAGCGCTCGAGAGCCTCGCGGAGCGTGACCGACTCGCAGGGCGGGCGTGCCGCGTCTCGCCATCGTGGGCCGACGCCTCGGTGACGGCAGATCACGGAGCGCAACCACCGTTGGCGGTAGGCGCGCCGGCTGCGGTGCAGGTCTCGTAAGACCCCTGCTCAAAGCCATTTCCCACGATCATCCCGCCACGCGAGATGACAGCAGACCCACGCCTTGATCACCGAACGTGACCCGCGGCTCAAGGTCGCAGCGTCATCGACCGATCACCATCAGTGACAGCACGTCACCGATCTGGTGGAGGCGACGACAATGACCCTGGCCGCTCGAAGCATCCGGGCGCTGCTCGCACTGTTGCTCGCGGCCGGTCTCCTCGGCGTCATGGCCCCGGCGAGCAGCGCCGCGGACTGGGCACCCGAGGAGTTCGCCTTCGTGGAGAAGATCAACGAGGAGCGCGCCGAGGCCGGCCTCGACCCCGTGCGGGCCAACACCATGCTCACCGGCGTCGCCCGTGACTGGACCGACGAGATGGTCGCTGACGACCACCTCCACCACCGGCCCGACCTCGCGACCGCGGTCACGGGGTCCTGGAGCCGCCTCGCTGAGAACGTCGGGTACTCGCGCCGCACCGGCGCCACGGAAGAGCAGCTCGTCGAGCGCCTCCACAACGCCTTCATGAACTCTCCCGGCCACCGCCGCAACGTCGTCGGGGACTTCAACCAGGTCGGCGTCGGCGTCCGCGTCGCCTCGAACGGCACGATGTGGGTCACCGTGAACTTCATGCTCGGCCCGATCGACAGCAGCCTCATGCAGGACGGGCCGCCCGCCGAGGGCTTCGCCGCCTTCACCGACATCGGCGGCACCGTCCACGCCGACGCGATCGAGGCGAACTACGACGCCGGCATCATGCACAGCCTCTCGCGCACCCGCTTCGGCACCCGCGAGGCCGTGACCCGCGAGGAGATGGCCGCCTTCCTCGCCCGCGCCGGTGACCTGCCTGACAGCTCCGAGGTCTCCTTCCCCGACGTTCCGGCCTCGCACGAGTTCGCCTCGGAGATCGGCGCGGTCGCCGAGGCGGGGATCGCCAATGGCGCGGCCTCTGGCAACTTCCTCCCCGCAGACCAGGTCACCCGCGCGGAGATGGCCTCCTTCCTCGTCCGGGCACTGCCCGACCTCGAGCCGATCGAGGGCGAGTACGGCTTCGATGACGTCGGCACCGGCAACGGCCATGCCGCGTCGATCGCCGCGATCGCCGACGTGGGCATCACGAAGGGCTGCTCGGCGGACAACTACTGCCCGAACCGCTCGGTGACCCGCGCGGAGATGGCCTCCTTCCTCGCCCGCGCCTACGGCCTCTAGGGTCGACGGCGCGGCGGCGGGGAAACCCCGCCGCCGGACGGCGCCGAACCCGACGCGCCTGGATGGTGTGGCAGCATCCTCGGTGATGCCGGCCACACCTTCCTTGCGTCTCGGCCTCGTCCTCGGCGGCGGCGGCGCCCGCGGCCTCGCCCACATCGGGGTCCTCGAGCGCCTCGAGACCGCCGG
>Ga0207421_10008301_pt1 | contig 10818 bp, 9 predicted proteins | sample SodLakKL_010_SED_4_FD_187542 | JGI IMG/M metagenome (GOLD analysis project Ga0207421, IMG submission 187542) | Alkaline sediment microbial communities from Lake Tanatar, Kulunda Steppe, Russia - 8KL_010_SED (SPAdes) (version 2) | ecosystem: Environmental > Aquatic > Non-marine Saline and...
ACCGAGTGGGGGTTGGCCTCCAGGATGCTGCGGTCCATGAAGGCCCCGGGGTCGCCTTCGTCGGCATTGCAGATGACGTATTTGACCTCGCTTGTTTCCGAAGAAGCGAATTTCCACTTCAAGTGTACAGGAAACCCGGCTCCACCACGACCCCGCAGACCGGATTTCTGCATCTGCTGTAAAATGTCCTCAGGGGTCATCTCTAAAAAGGCTTTGGCAGCAGCAAAGTAGCCGTTCCTGGCTATGTACTGGTCAATGGATTCAGGATCAATTACGCCCTTGTTTCGCAGCACCCAGGGAAGCTGGTGTGCGAAGAAAGGGATGTCCTTCTGGCAAGTTATTGTTTCATGGGTAACCGGGTCACGGTAAAGCAGTCTTTCCACAGGAGAATTTTTGATGAGCTGTTCCTGTACAAACTCCGGCACATCTTCAGGTGTAATGTTTTGATAGAATATGTCCTGGGGCTGGACAACAAGAACAGGAGCCCGGGCACAGAATCTGTTGCACCCGGTTTCTATAATTTCAATTTTGTCCTGTAATCCATGGAAGTTTATTTCTTTTTCCAGAGCCTCTTTTAACTTCAGGCTGCCAGCTGAACGGCATCCTGTATCCCCGCAAAGCATGAGGCAGGTGTGTCTGTCCGACCCGGTCTTAAGCAGTCCGGCTTTCTTTATGGTTTGCAGGTCCTGCAGTCTCAAACCCTGCATATCATGTCTCCACTATTTACAAGTAGTATTCCTGCAAGATTTTCAGGGCCTGGTCAGCAGTGATCCGACCATGGGTGGATTCATTGATGGTCATGGCCGGGGCCAGCCCGCAGGCTCCCATGCAGCGGACCGACTCCAGTGTGAACCTGCGGTCCGGGGTGGTTGAGCCGTCCTCCAGGTGGTAGGTCTGCTTCAGCCTTCGCATGACCTGGTCCGCCCCCTTGACATGGCAGGCGGTACCTGTACATACCCTGATTATATTTTTGCCCCGGGGCTTCAGGGAAAACAGGGAATAAAATGAGGTAACCCCGAATACTTCACTGGCCGGGATATTCATGCAGCGCGCAATATAATCCAGCAGTTCAACAGGCAGGTAGCCCACCAGGTCCTGGCACCGGCGCAGGACCTGGGTAACAGCCCCGGGCACTTCCCGGCATTCCTGAATTATCCGGTCAATGCCCTGCCACATCCCGGGAGTGATGTCACTGTGCACCGGCCTGAAATAATCTGAGCTGTCTGTGTGTATAATATTCTGCTGCATTTTTTTCAGCCTGTTTCCTTACTCATTCATTAATCCACAACCCCAATGCGTACCGCGCAGACTTTGTATTCCGGCACACCGGCCACGGGATCCAGGGCGGGATTGGTCAGGACATTGGCTGCGGCTTCGGCGAAGTGAAAGGGAATAAAAACAGTACCCGGCACTGCCGCGCTGGATATGCGCACCCTGGTGGTGATCTCTCCCCTGCGGGAGCGCACCGAGACCCGGTCATGGTCTTTAAGCCCGGCCTTTTGGGCATCCTGCGGGGATACTTCCAGACAGCATTCCCGCTCCAGGGCGTTCAGGCCGCGGATTTTCCGGGTCATGCCGCCGGTATGATAATGATAAAGGCTGCGACCGGTAGTGAGCCACAGGGGAAAAGCCTCATCAATTGTTTCCTCCGGCGGAGTATATTCCACGCACTGAAATCCGGCCCTGCCTGCGGCGAATCCCTGGCTGTGCAGGATAGGGGTCCCGGGATGATCCAGGTGGGGACAGGGCCATTGCAGGCCTTTTTTTTCCAGTCTTGAGTAGTTGATTCCCGCATAAGAAGGCGTAACCGAGGCAATCTCCTGCAGGATATCCTGTGGTGACTGGTAGTGCATAGAATAGCCGAACCTGGCGGCCAGGTCCCGGATTATCATCCAGTCCGGCCTGGACTCACCCACAGGCTCTATGGCCTGTCTGACGCGCTGAATTCTTCTCTCGGTATTGGTAAAAGTGCCGTCTTTTTCGGCAAAGGAACAGGCCGGCAGAACCACATCGGCCATGGACGCGGTCTCGGTAAGAAAGATATCCTGCACCACCAGGAATTCAAGGTCTTGCAGGGCCTTTCTGGTGTGCTGCACATCCGGGTCGGATAGAGCGGGGTTTTCCCCGATGACGTACAGGGCCTTTACGGCATTTTCCCCGGAACTTGCAAGCATTCCCGTCAGTTTCAGCCCGGGTTTATCCGGCAGGCTTTTCACATTCCAGGCCCGGGCCATTTTTTCGCGGTTTTCCGGGACCTCCACTTTCTGGTAGCCGCTGTAGACGTCGGGCAGGGCTCCCATGTCGCAGGCTCCCTGGACATTATTCTGTCCCCGCAGGGGATTGACGCCGCCTCCGGGGATGCCCAGGTTGCCGCAGAGCATGGCCAGATCGGCCAGGGCCATTACATTGCCGGTACCGCTTGTATGCTGGGTAATGCCCATGGTGTACAGTATGGCCGCTGCCGGGGCCCGGGCATACATTCTGGCGGCCTTTACCAGGTCTTCCGGAGGGATGCCGGTAATCCCGGAAGCATATTCCGGTGTGTATCTGCTCACGTGTTCCCGGAGCCGGTCAAGACCGATGGTGTGGTTGTCCACGAACTCCTGGTCCAGAAGGCTCTCGTTTATTATCACATGCAGCATGCTGTTTATCCAGGCTGTGTCGGTGCCGGGATTCTGCCTGAGCCAGATGTGAGCGAACTGCGTAAGCCTGATGCGCCTGGGATCCACCACTATGAGCTTTGCACCGCGGTGCTTTACAGCCCGTTTTATGGCCGCGGCCAGGACAGGGTGAGTCTCTGTGGTGTTGGAGCCGGTGACCAGCAGGACACCGGCCTGTTCTATATCGTTTATGCTGTTGGTCATGGCTCCGCTGCCGAATACCCTGGCCAGACCGGCCACAGTGGGGGAATGTCAGAGCCGCGCACAATGATCTATATTGTTGGTGCCCAGGACGGCCCGGGCGAATTTCTGGGCCACGTAACTGTCTTCGTTGGTGGTGCGGGCCGAGGCGAACAGCCCCAGTGCATCCGGGCCATGAGATTGACGGATGCTGTCCAGTCTCTGATGCACCAGGTTCAGGGCTTCCTCCCATCCTGCCGGGCGAAGGCCGCCGTTTTCCCGGATCAGTGGAGTTTGCAGCCGGCTGCTGGAGTTGACAAATTTGAACCCGAACCTGCCCTTGACGCAAAGGCTGCCGTAGTTGGGCGGGCTCCGGGTGTCTCCCTCCACCCGGTAAAGGACGTTGTCCTTGTGGTGCAGGTACATCTGGCACCCCACTCCGCAGTAGCCGCAAGTGGTCTTGACCTTGTTCGTCTCCCAGATTCTGGGACTCTGCCGGGATTCTACAGGAATGATGGAACCCACGGGGCAAGCCTGCATGCACTCGCCGCAGAACACGCAGTCGGATTCCTTGAGGGGCCTGTCCCCGGCTGCTGCTATCTTGCTTTTTATTCCCCGGTAGGCATGGCTGATGGCGTTGTTGACCTGAATGTCGCAGCAGGCCTGCACACAGCGCCCGCAAAGAACACACTTGCTGAAGTCCCTGAGTATGAAGGGGTTGACCGCTTCAGTGCGGTGCACAACTGTGCGCGGGGAAAATCTCTTGGGGTTTACCTGGTAGCGGTAAGCCAGGTCCTGCAGAACGCACTGTCCGGAAGAGGGGCAGAGCAGGCAGTCGTGCTCGCCCACGGCCAGCAGCAGCTGCAGGGTGAGGCGTCTGGAGTTGACCACCCTGGGGGATTCGGTGTTGATCTGCATATCCCTTTGGGCCGGGGTGACGCATGATGCAGCCAGGTTGCGCGCCCCCTGGACCTCTACAACGCACATTCGACAGGCACCGGTGGGCGGTGCCCCGGGGAGGTGGCACATGGTGGGGATAAAAATATTATGTAACCGGGCTGCCTCCAGAATGGTCATGCCCTCCTCAAAAGGCAGGTTTTGACCGTTTATCTGCATTGTGTTCCCGGAATTCATGAGCTTGGACTTACAGCATGGCTAATGATCAAGAGCTGATTTTTTGTTTATGAAAGACACCTGCTGGGTGGTGCACTTTCATTTTGCCATTAACCCATACATACCGGTTATCAGCTTTCCGGGGTTTTGAAAAGTCGGTGAGTGAACATAATATCACTTGTGCGGCTTACGGACGAAGGTCTGAAGAGTCTATGAGAAAGTTCCTGCTCTAAGGCTGCTTTACAAGAGCCTTGCGGCAGAATTCGATTGCCGTGTACTCGTAAGAGATTTCTTCTTTCTTGCCCAAAAGCTTCTTGCGAAGAATGCCGTTGATCAGGCAAAGCATTACGATCACCAGATGGTCCACCGGGTGGGCGTCAAATTCTCCGCTGGCATTTCCTTTTTCCATGCATTCTCTTAGATATTCGACTATGATTTCCTGTTGCCGGGTAATGATCTTTTGACAGGTGTGGCTTTCGCTCTTGAGCTTGCTGGGGCAGTTGGCCAGGATCAGGCGTCCTTCGTGCGGGCTGTTTTCAGCCATGTGGATATGTAACCGGATCAGGTTGTTGATCTTCTCAAATTCAGTCTCGGTATTCCGGGGAAGTTCTTCCAGCATTTTTTCGTAATCTTGAAATATAGCCCGGATGATCTCGGTGAATATCTCTTCTTTGCCCTGAAAGTGATAGTAGAGCAGGGGCTCAGTAACACCTGCCTCCTTGGCTATCTGCAGGGTTGTAGTGTTGTCGAAACCCTGAGTTGCGAAAAGTTGTGTTGCAGTGCTGAGGATCTTGTGTTTCTTATTTTTAGCCATGATATTCATCCTGTTGGTTTCTGGTTTGCTGACAGCACCTCTATTTGAAATCTTAAATCAACAATGTCAAGGATTTTTATTATTTTTTTGTGGTATTGGTGAAAAGCCTTTTTTGAGTGTCAACCCAGCAGAGCCCGGGCAAAATTTTCAGGCTCAAACGGTCGCAGGTCCTCCATTTTTTCTCCCAGCCCGATAAATGAAATAGGTATCTGATGCTGCAGGGCTATGGCCACCATTACTCCGCCCTTGGCTGTGCCGTCCAGCTTGGTCAAAACTATTTCGTCAATATTTATTTCCCGGGCGAAAAGCTCGGTCTGGGACAAGGCATTCTGGCCGGTTGTTGCATCCAGGACCAGTATGGTGCGATGCGGGCTGCCGGGACGCTTTTTCTGCATAACGCTTTTAACTTTTTTCAGTTCCTGCATCAAGTCGGACTTAGTGTGCAGCCTGCCGGCAGTATCTACATAAAGAACGTCGATTCCATCGGCCACAGCTTTTTCCAGGGCCTCGTAAGCCACTGAAGCCGGGTCCGCCCCGTGGCTCTTGGCATAAAATTCGGCGTCGGCGCGATCAGCCCAGATGCCCAGCTGTTCTATAGCCGCGGCCCTGAAGGTATCCCCGGCGGCAATCATTACCCGGCGTCCCTTCATGCGGTCCTTGTGCGCGAGCTTGGCAATAGTTGTAGTCTTGCCGACTCCATTCACCCCGATCATCAGGACTACCTCCGGGGGATCGGGTTTGATTCTTTTTTGCGGTCTGGGAAAGAAGGCGGCAAGCTCTTTACCCAGGAGCTGCTTGAATTCCTGGGGATCCTCCACGATCTGCCCGGAGACTTTTGTCCGCAGCTTCTGCACCAGCTCGCCGGCTGCCTTGTGCCCGACATCGGACATGATCAGGATCTCTTCCAGTTCTTCCCAGAAGGCCTCGTCATAACTGGTGCTGGCACTCAGAAGCTGGTCGATCTGTCTGGATAGCTGGGCTTTGGTCTTGCTCAGGCCGTGGGAGAGTTTGATGAAAAGCCTGCTTTTTTCGTCCTCCTCGTCTTCAAGATCCAGGGCCAGGGCCAGCCTGTACTGAAGTTCCGACCTGAACTCATCCAGGTCGTTATACCCCATGTCATCAAGCCATTTGGAAAATCTGGAAACAAAGTCTTCTGCTTCATTTCCGGGGACTTCCAGGGCATCAAAGAAAAAGTAAAGCCTTTGCCACAGGACGTCTCCCTTGGAATCAACTCCCTGCAGAAGATGATCCAGCCATACACTCAGCCTGGGTTCCGCCACTGCCAGAGACTGCTTGAGACGTGCCTGCCATTCTATCATCTCTGCGTCTGGAGGTGCTGTCGGAGTTTCGTCCTTTATTTCCGGCTTCTCTATCTCTTCTTGAGAATCGCTTTTCCACAGTTTTTTGATTTTGCTGAAAAAACCCAAGTTCAGTTCCTCCAGTTCAGATTTTTATAAGGAAGGGAGCTCATACAACCACCCCCTGCCCCTCCTTGGCTAAGGAGGGGAGTTTATGCCGTGCCCGCAATCCTGAGCAGCAGGCCGGTTGAACGTTGCCATGCACCGCGTAAAGATAAATTTTTTCCTTTGCCATTTTCTTCGCCTTTGCGTGAAAAAAGGGTTGCAGGCATGGTCCGCGTCAGTACAGATCAATGAGGTACTTATCCCAGTGGATTTTACCTTTAGTCTTTTTTTTGTTACGCATAAGTACGTAAAGGGCACCGGTCCCGCCGTGTCTGGGCAGGGCGGAACAGAATGCCAGAACGATCCTTTTCAGCGGTTCCATGGTCAGCCAGACCTGAATCTCGTTTCGAAGCACCCCCTCGCCCAGGGGAGAGTTTTTTCCGCGTCCGGGAATCAGCAGGACGCAGGTTTTGCCCTGATGGTACTGTTCGCGCATGAAGTGCAAGAGTTCCTGCCGGGCCTGGTCGCTGTTCAAGCCGTGCAGGTCCAGGTGGGCTTCGATGCTCAGTTCTCCGTTCTTGAATCTGCGGAAAGTCCTGGTATTGATGCTTTTGACGTAGCCCTGTATGTATTCGTCGGAGAATTGGACATCAAACTCCACCTCGCCCCTTACAAGCCGGTAAAGGGTGTCCAGGTCGCTTTCTTTCTCCAGGGACACTCCCTCGGATGCGGGTTCTGTTTCCAAAGGAATATCCCGTCCCTTGCCCTTGAGGGGTTTAACCCCGGACATGGCTGTTTGGAAGAGATCCTCTTCACTTTTATCTTCCTCCTTCTCATCAGGGGAAGAAGGGGGGGCAGGTGGTTTTTCCTTGTTTTTCTTGGAGGGTATTTTTATTTTCTTAAGTTCTTTCAAGGAGTTCATATAAAATATCCCCGGAAAAAGAAACTCGATTAAACGGCATGCTCGCCGGAACTGTCCGGCTCCCGGCATGCACTGCCGTTTTTCTGCAAAGAGTGCAGATCGACTTTGCTTTTTATCAATTCCACTACTTCGTCGGAACTATCCGCCATGCAGAAGAGAGCGAAATCGCTTTCCTTCATATAGCCCCTGGAGACCATCTGTTCTGTCATCCATTTCAAGAGACCGTTCCAGAATTCCCTGCCCACCAGAATGATGGGGAAGGGCTTGATGCGTCTGGTCTGCATCAGGACCAGAGTCTCGCAGAGTTCGTCCATTGTGCCCAGCCCCCCGGGCATAACTACATACGCCCGGGCGTATTTTATGAACATGACCTTGCGCACAAAAAAATATCTGAAATCACATCTAAGGGTTATATAGTCGTTGGCTTTCTGTTCAAAGGGCAGTTTGATGTGCAGGCCGACTGAGTTTCCCTGGGCGTCGTAGGCCCCTCTGTTGCCCGCCTCCATTATTCCCGGTCCCCCTCCAGTGATTATGTTGAATCCGGAACTGGCAAGCCTGTTGGCTATATCGTAGGCCATGCGGTAATATTCGTCGTCCGGGAGCAGTCTGCCCGATCCGAATATGGATACAGCCGGCCCCAGGTCGTTCATTTTTTCAAAGGCGTCAACGAACTCAGCCATTATTTTGAAAAGACGCCATGAATTGGTGTATGAAAGGTCTTCAATAAGATATTGTTTTGAGTCGGCCATGCAGGTTTTCCTTGTTCCTGTATTCTGCTGTATCTGTAACTATTCACCATCTGTGGGCAAAGTCCCCGGACCTCAGGTGAGTTGCCTGTATTTATTGTTTGCCTGCTCTTGCTGTAAGCTTGAAGGGTTTCACCCGGGTATTCTTCCAGGCAATCCGGTTCTGGACTATAGTTATAAGACATCGATAATTCAAGCTCAGCCGAAGGCAGGTCATTTTATCAAGTCTTTATCCGGTAAAAATACTTTCCGGCTGGAAACCAATCTTGTATAAAATGATCAGATCCTGCCCTCTGCGACCATTTTGTGCAGTATGTCCTTATAGCTCAGTCCTGCACACTGAAACCCCTTGGTGCCGAATTTCATGTTGGCTTCCAGTATATACAGTCTGCCCCTGCTTTGGCATATATCAATGCCTGTCAGATCAAAGCCACAGGCCTGGGCAGCCCACAGGCCAAGTTCAAGCACTTTCCGCGGGATATTTTTCAGACATACTGTACCCCCTTGTGAGATATTGGCTTTGAAGCTTCCCCGTGCCGGTACCCTGCGGTAGGCGTGAACCACTTCATCGCCCACAACCACAACCCTGTAGTCGTCATCCACAGGCAGAAATTCCTGGATATAGGCCGGCTGATTTTTTGCCAGGTAGGTTTCCAGCTCATGCCGGTCATGAATAAGCCAGACACCGTGCCCCATGGACGATATCCTGGCCTTCTTGGCTATAAAAGGAAAGGAGAAGTCGTCTGTAATGGAGTTCTGCTGTTTGGGGCCGAAGTAAAACCTGGTCCTGGGAGCAGGCAGCCCCTGAAGCTGAAAAAGAAGGGTCTGTTTGATCTTATCCCCCAGAAAACGGTAGGTGTTCACACCGGGAAACATTTCCTTGCCCATGATCTGGAACAGGTCAGCAAATAACGAGGTGGGAAAATATATCTTTTCGGCCCTGCGAATCATGTCCAGCTTCCATGACGGGTAATCCTCGAGGTTGGGAAGCACGCCCAGGGTAAGAATATCCGGACAGTGGATCAGCTGGGAGCCAAGAGCAATCCGGGTATGGGTAGAAGATGATTCCATGATCGGTGATGGAGCTTACTGTTTTTCCAGCGTTTATAGCAGGGACAGGCAGGGTGACGCCGGTAGAAAAATAGGGTCAGGCAAAATCCCACCTGGGTCCTTCCGGGGTGTCCATGACCTCTATGCCTTTGGCGGTGAGTTCTTCCCGGATCCGGTCGGCAGTTTCAAAGTCCTTGTCTTTTCTGGCCTGCTGTCTTTTCAAAACCAGTTCCTGAACCGCCTGCGGATCTATATCCAGGCGTCTGCAGCGCATGATTTTTAATTCTTCCAGGAAATCTTCACCGGGACGCTGGAAAACTCCCAGGGCATTTCCCCAGTTTTCAAGCAGGCCGAGAATTTTCTGCATAATCTCTTTGCCGGCTTCACTTTTGCGGAAGGTCTTATTTTCAAGCATGCGGTTGGCCAGACGCACCAGGCCGAATACATAACCCACGGCCTCGGCTGTGTTCAGGTCGTCCTGCATGGCCTGGTCCCATTTGCGGGCAAGACCCTGCAGTTCCTCGTCTGCTTCAGGAAAGCTCTGCCCTTTGCTCCATTTTTCCTTCTGCAGTTCCTTCTGTAAAGCCGTCTTGGCCCAGTACACCCTCTTAAGGGCCTTTTCCGTCTCTTCCAGGGAACCGTCGGAATAGTCCAGGGGGCTGCGGTAGTGTTTTGTAAGCAGGAAAAAGCGCAGTACTTCCCCGTGGAAAGCATTCATTATATCCCTGATGGTTATGAAATTGCCCAGGGACTTGGACATCTTTTCAGAGTCCACCCGGACAAACCCGTTGTGCACCCAGTATTTCACGAATTCTTTGTCGAATGCCGCCTCGCTCTGGGCCTTTTCATTTTCGTGGTGGGGAAAAGCCAGGTCCTGGCCCCCGCCATGTATGTCGAAGGGAATGCCCAGGTATTTCTCGCTCATGGCGGTACATTCCAGGTGCCACCCGGGCCGGCCGGCCCCCCAGGGACTGTTCCAGGAGGGTTCCCCGGGTTTGGCTGTTTTCCACAGGGCGAAATCCAGCGGGTCCTCTTTTTCTTCATCCGGGGCTATCCTCGAACCGGACTGAAGTTCTTCAATGTTTCTGCCGGACAGTTGTCCGTAACGGGGCATTCTGCGCACCCGGAAGTAGATGTCCCCGCCGGAAGTAATGTAGGCGAAACCTTTTTCCAGAAGAGACTTTGTAAGCTGGATCATTTCGTCTATGTGTCTGGTGGCTCTCGGCTCCACATCAGCCTTGAGGACGTTTAATTCATCCATGTCCCGGTAAAAGGCCTCAATATATTTCTCGGCCACCTGGTCCGGATCCAGGCCTTCTTCCTCTGCCCGTTTTATGATTTTATCGTCCACGTCGGTGAAGTTGCGGACAAAATTGACATGGTATCCCAGGCAGCGCAGGTAGCGTACCAGAACGTCAAAGACCACGCAGGACCTGGCATGTCCGATATGGCAGTAATCATAAGCTGTGATGCCGCAGACATACATTTTTACCTTGCCTGGCTCCAGGGGGACGAACTCTTCTTTTGCGCGGTGCAGGGTATTGTAGATGAGCATTATTATATTCCTGTGCGTTTGCGTTTGGTGTAGTTTCCTGCTGGAGTGAACAGCTTAGGTTTGTTCTGGACCCGCTGTTAATGAATCATCTCCCGCTTATGCCTGAGAGCGCTGACCAGCGCCAGCGCCTTGATTCCCTGGCCTTTTCCCGTGAATCCCAATCCCTCTTCGGTGGTGGCCTTGATATTTATCCGGCCGGGGTTGATGCCGGTGACTCCTGCCAGATTGGATCTGATGGAGGCTTTATGCGGCCCGATCTTCGGCTTCTGGGCGATTATGGTTATATCAATATGCACCAGTTCCAGTTTTTCAGCCTGGGCCATGGCCAGGACTTCGCTTAGAAAGACCATGCTGCTTAAATTTTCATTGGCCGGA
>Ga0207421_10008305_pt1 | contig 10815 bp, 10 predicted proteins | sample SodLakKL_010_SED_4_FD_187542 | JGI IMG/M metagenome (GOLD analysis project Ga0207421, IMG submission 187542) | Alkaline sediment microbial communities from Lake Tanatar, Kulunda Steppe, Russia - 8KL_010_SED (SPAdes) (version 2) | ecosystem: Environmental > Aquatic > Non-marine Saline and...
CGACATGGACGCCCGGTTCCGCACGACCAACCGCATGATTATGGCGTTCTTTGCGCTGGTGACGGTGGTATCGGCGGTCGTTCAGATTCTGTGAGGGGGAGTGCCGGAGGAGACGGGGTGCGTTGCCGACGACAATTCTCGCCAGCCCCGGGGCAAGCGGTCTCTCCGCGCCAGTAATCCCCCCTCTCGGCTAATACTCCCCCTGCGCTCCCATCCGGAAGTATTCAAGAACGCGCGGCCAGGAATCCGCTGCCGCCGCGGCGTCGCCCTCCGCGGATCCGCCCGGCGGCCTCCGGGCACGGCCGGCCGCGGCAAGGCCGACATGAGTGTACTGCGGTACATACGGAACGTTAAACCAGTGACCGGCGTCTTCGTATGATCGGTGCTCGTGCGGTGGCTCGTAGTCGATTTCGCTGAGCCGTTGGGCTACGCCCTCCTGAAACACCGCGGCCTTCACATAGACATCTTCGAAACCGGAGATCAACAGAACCGGCGCATTGGAGTTCTCCACTCGGATGCGCACCTCTTCGTCTATGAGCGGCTCAACGACGCGCCAAAGCTCCCCGGGCTCGGGGCTCTCCTTCCCGCGCGCCTCTTGCTCCACAGTGGCTTCCAGGACGTTCATCCGAGAGTCCGACACATAAGGCAGGGGTTCTTCCGCGAAGCTCCATGCGCTCGTCTGCCGCTCGCGGCGGTCTCGGGGAAACGCCCCCTGTTTGAGGCCCGGACCGTGCCATGAGACGATCGCGCCGATCCCGTCGAGATACTCGCCTGCGATAAGGGCAAGCTCCCCGCCCGCCGAAGCGCCTCCCACGCCGACGGGTACGGAGGCAACATCCGGGCGTTCCTGCAACCAGTCGATCGCATCCTGGACGTACTCTATGGGGCGCTCCACGAGCGCTTCGGGCAGATCGCCAATTCCTTCAAGACGAGCTCCGAGCTGCTCAGCGTTCTCCGGCTGGAAATACAGCGGGGCAAATACCCGGTAACCACGGGAAGCCAGGGTCATGGGTTTAAAGCCCAAAGGGGTTGCCGGGCGCCCATGGAGGAGAACGATCCCCGGCACCTCTTCGTCCGTATCGGGCGAGAAATAGCCGCCGACTACCCCGTCTTCGGCGATCCATTCGCGCTCCACTCCGTCCGTGCCGAAATGCCGCAGGAGCTCCGCGCGGGCTTGCCTCCCGGATTCGGTTTCCGCGCTCAGCTCGACCTCCATGCCTGTTTGGGGCGGAGAGTAGCGCATAATCCTCTCGGCTTCTTCATGCGGCTCCATCGACCAGAACAACCCCATGGGGTCGGCAGTATCATAGGAACCGGAAACCGGCACCTCCTCGCCAAGGTGCACAACCCCTTCGGCGTCGGCGGTGTAGGCGGCTTCCGATACCCAGCGGTTGTCGGCTCGGTCGCGCGTCTCGGCGGCGAGCACCACCTCTTCGTCGGGATCGGCCCCGCTCACCGCAATCTCGATTTCCTCGTCGATGCGCGACTCCCGCGGCGCTTCGATCTCGAGGTCGTGGGATGTGCACGCAGTGACTACTGCAATTGCAACACTTGATACTGCAAGAACGAAAGCAAATCGCATACCTCAGCCCCTTTCTACAAAGAGCTTAGTCATAACAAGCAGGTTTGTGCAGTATCCGAATTTCCCGTAGCTCCACAGAACGACTGACACGTAATCCCTCCAGCGGGATCAGAGAACGCTCCGGGATGAACTTCCACGGGCGAGCATGAGAAACGCTGCTTGTGCGCGTTCCGTCAAAGAAACGGCAGGAGAAGCCCCAGACCGAAGGCGATCATGACCATCCCCGCCACGCCCTCGATGCCGACGTGGAGCACCTCGCCGAGCCGCCCGTCGAAAGCTCCCAACACCGCCCGCTTCGAGAGCACGGCCACCACGGATACCGCGGTGAGCGTGACCGCCATCCCTACTGAGAAGAGCACCACCGCGTACAGGCCGAGCGACACCACTCCCAACGAGAGGGCAAAGATCAGAATCATCGCGGAGCCCGGGCACGGCACAACCGCCGAGATCACGATCGCCGGCAACAACCCCACTCGCCCCTTCATACGGCGTATGAGCCCGGCACCGTGCTCGTGGTGGTGCTCGTGGTGGTGCTCCTGCTGGGGCGGATGCGCCGGCGCATGGTCGTGCTGGTGATCGTGGCGGTCCTTGTCTCCGCGGCCAGAGCCGTAGCGCTGCCCGTCACCCTGCCCCTGATGCCCTTGCTCGCGTTCATGCCGGCGCCGGTGCTCCCCGTTGGGGGCGGAGGTTGTTCCGTAGGAGTCATTCGCGGGGCCGGCGGAGCGACCCGCGCGAAGACCGAGAGCCTCACGAGCTTTGGATACGACGAGAAACGCGCCCACGAGGAGGATGCCCGCCGCGGTCACCGCCTGGAGATACCGGGTTGCGTCATCAAGGGCGACCGAGAGAGACGCCTCCAACACGTAGTACGCTCCCAGGACTACCGCCACCGCCGCCAACGAATGGACGGCAGCCACCCCCAGGCCCGCAAACACCCCGTAGCGAACCGGCGCGTCGGCGGATACGAAATACGATACCAGTAGCACCTTCCGATGCCCGGGGAGTGCAGCATGCAAGAGCCCGTAGAGAAATGCCACGAGCCCAATCACGAGTACTGCAGCGGCCGACCCTTCGGCCGCCGGAGGAGCCTCTCCGGACTCGGCCGGCGCCGCCCCCGCTGCGGCCGTTTCACCCGTAGCCTCACGGATGAGGCCGGCAATCCGGGCGTTGAGCGTACGCTGTTGAGCACGGAGAAACGCGTTTAGCCGGGGGAAGAGGGGCCGGCCTGCGCCGAACGAGATCAACCCATCGCGGAGCGCACCGCTCCTCGAGTCCGCATCCTCCGCAGCCGCCTGGCCCGTGTCGCCTTCCGAGTGAGCCGCCGCTCCGTCCCCTCGACCGGGTGGGTCGCCCTCGCCGGTGAACGGGTTCTGCGCCTGAGCGCGAAGTACTCCGCCAGCCAGTGCTACAATTCCCACGATGAGAAGAACTCGTACTCGCATGCGTAACCTCCCACATCGTCCGTAAGCCTGGAAGATCACTTCTCGGCCCTCTCGCGCCACAGTCTCAGCGGTGCACGCCATCTCGGCGAACCCGGAGCGTATATTCCTCTATATCGACCGCTTCGCGGGCCTTGTCAAGCAAAGGCTCGGCTCCCGTCGCGCCTCCGGCGCTACCGCAGCTTCCGCTCCTCCTGTCGCTTCCCGCCTCGAGCTCATCTCGGCAGTCCCGGCGACGTCCCTGGGGTACCGCCCTCCCCGTCCTCCCCGGAGCTCAACCGGATGTCGCGGCCTTGAACCGTTGTGCACACCGCCGACATATGATACTGAGGAAGCGATATGAGTACGGAAGGCCATCTCCCTCCTCCGAGCCGCGATGCTCGCCGGCAATTCGTAGACGCGGGCACACCCCCCGCCGGCGTTGTTCACGGCGGCACCCGTGGTGCAAACAGCCGCCTCTCCGTTGCGCTCCGTCTCTTTGCCGTGGCGGCGCTCCTCTGCGCCGCCCTAGCCTCGCCGGGAACGCTCGGCGCCCATCCGCACGTTTTCATCGACGCCCGGGTGACGTTCCGGTTTGACGAGAGCGAGCTGTTGGGCTGCGAAGTAGAATGGCAGTTCGACGAGATGTTCACGTCCATGATCGTTCTCGATTTCGACGTTCCTCGCGACGGGGACTTCTCGAAGGAAGATATCCGCACGATCGAGGAAGGCGCCTTCCGAAACCTCCGCAACTACGATTACTACACCTACTTTTTCGTGGACGGCGAGAAGCATCCGGCCACCGAGGCCCGCGAGTTCACCAGCTTCATGCGCGGCGGCCGGATCGTCTACCGCTTCTTCGTGCCGTTTCGTCATCCGATTGACGCCGAGGAGCAGCGCGTGCGCGTGCGGATCTACGACGAGACGTTCTTCACCGACATCGCGTTCCAGGACCACGAGCCGATCGCAGTGGAAGCGGACGCTCCGCTTGACTACGACTACAGTGTCACCCGAAACGAGGACGTCGATATCCACTACGATCCTATGAACCAGTCCGTGAGCCGCGAGGACGCCGACTACACCGGCCTAGCGCACCCCTACGAAGCGGAGCTCCGCTTCCGCCGCCGGTGAGCGCAGCCGCCGCGGCCGGCTCGGGCACCCTGGCGCCGTAGCATAGACCGCCTACGGCCGGCGCAGCACGAACACTCCCCAGCCGAAGTAGCGGCGGCCGTAGGTCAGGTACGCGCGCCGGTTATGGTCGCGGAAGCGGCAGATTTCCTCGAGCTCCGGGTCATCCGGATGCTCGCGGAGCCAGTCGGAGAGCGCGAGCCACTGCGCCGCCTCGTATCGATCCCATCCGTGTCCGCCGGCAACGACCATTTCAACCAGATCGAGACCCACCGACTCGAAACGATCGAGCGTCCCGGAAAGCGTCGTGAAGAGCTCCCGGTCGCCGCCGGCGATGCCGTCGTATGCCTCCGGGGGCGGCTCCTCGATCCAGTACGGCTCTCCCACCAGGATCAAGCTATCCCGGTCCCGGAGCCCGGGCACCATCTTTGTCAGAGTGCCGGCAAGGCCGTCTCCGATCCAGGTGGCTCCGAGGCAACTCACGATGTCGAACTGGCCTTCGGCCACGGGGAAGGCCGCCGCATCCGCCCGCATGAACTCGATCGAATCCGTCACCGCGAGCTCCGCGGCGCGGGCTCGCGCGTGTTCTAGAAAGTGCGAGCTGATATCGACTCCAACCCCGGTGATGCCCCACGTGGCAGCCCAACGAGTAAGCATCTCTCCTTTGCCGCAGCACAGATCGAGCTGCCGCGCCCCCGGCTGGAGCCGGCATAGCTCGCCCAAAAGCATCAGCTGTTCCTCGGTGAACGGATTTAATATGCGATGATCGCGCTCGGCGATCTCGTGAAAACGCAGTGACAACAGGTCCTCCTTGTCTCCTCACCCAGGCGCGCCGGCATTTCTCGCCGCTTCGGCCGCCTCCGGTCCAGCCTTCATGATGGTGATCCGAGCTCGCTCGTCCTGGTATCCGCACGCGCCACTTTCGGCCCGTGCCGCTGAAGCCCCCGTCACAGTCCGGACCGCCGCTCGCTCAAGCCGTCCCAGTCCGTGCCATCGGTCGTCCAAGCCGCCGCGGTCCGGGCCGTCGCCCGTTCACGTCGTCGTTCGTCCGGCCCGTGGCAGTCCGAGCCGTCGGTAGGCGCGACCGGCCCTGCTCCCGGCCGCTACAGGACGAACACCCAGAGGAGCGCACCGGCGGCAAGTACCAGGGCTGCCGCCGTACCCGAGCACCCGCCGGCTGCCCCTTTGGTCTCCACCTCGCGCCACTCGAGTTGCTCTTTCCAGGACCGATCGCCACGCCGATACTGCTTGAAGAGCGATTTGACCTCATCTAAGGACAGCTCCTCGTTCACGCTCCGGAACTGCCGCCCCTCCTCCTCGTAGCCGACGACCAGGCCGTCGGGGAAATTCCCTCCGGTCTGGATGAAGCCGCCACCTCCCTGGAGCATCAGGAAGGCATCCTCGTGGTCCGCCGCATCCTCGAACGCGCCGTCGATGTCGGCGTCCGTCGGGTTCTTAATGGCAACGCCGTGACTCCGAATCAGTTTCACACAGGCTCTCCTCTCTACCGCGAGTTCAACTGCGCGCCCGTAGTCTCCTCGCGTTGCCGGGCAGTCGATCAGTATCGCGTCCCGGTTCAACTGCGCGCCCGTAGTCTCCTCCCCCTGTACGTCCCGACACTATAACCCAAGTAGCCGGCTGACGCACGCGCTACTCCGAATTCGCTGCAGCGTTTCGGTGAGTTGCCGGCGCGTTCGGCCGTCCACCAGCGCGGTGGCTTCACTCGGGCCGCGACTCCCCAGATGCGTTTGCCCTGCTGCCCGCCGGCCCGCACTATTTTGGTTGACTGCGGCAAGAAATGAACGTACGATGGGGACGAGGAGTAAGCTATGAAGCGATTTCTAGTGAGCGTCCCGGTGGCAATCATTCTTCTCGTAAGCTGCGAGACCGTCCCGGAAGAGCCTGCGCCGGAAGAGACCGTGCCGCAAGAAAAGAACGGCTACGAGCTCGTCTGGTCGGATGAGTTCGAGGGCGATGAGCTCGACACCTCGAAGTGGTCCTACATGTACGGTACCGGCGAACAGTTCGGGCTTGTCGGCTGGGGTAACAACGAGCTGCAGTACTACACCGATCGGCCGGAGAACATCTACGTCAGCGACGGCAAGCTGCATATTCGTGCCAAGGAAGAAGAGCACGAGGGGATGGATTACACCTCGGCCCGCATACGGAGCTTGGACAAAGGCGACTGGCGATACGGGCGGTTCGAAGTCCGTGCCAAGTTGCCGGAAGGACAAGGCATCTGGCCGGCGGTCTGGATGATGCCGAGCCACGACGTATACGGCGGCTGGGCCGCAAGCGGCGAGATCGACATCATGGAACTGGTCGGCCATGAGCCGGATGTCGTCCACGGCACCCTGCACTACGGCGGCGCCTGGCCGGACAACACCTCGAGCGGCTCATCGTATCAGCTCGATTCCGGAACCTTCTCCGACGACTTCCACAACTTCGCCCTCGAGTGGGAAGAGGGAGAGATGCGCTGGTATGTCGATGGGGAGCTGTACCAGACGCAAACGAGCTGGTACACAGAAGGCTACGAGTTTCCCGCGCCGTTCGATCAACCGTTCCATCTCCTATTGAACGTAGCGGTCGGAGGCAACTGGCCGGGGAGCCCCGATGAGACCACCGAGTTTCCACAGGAGATGGTGATCGACTACGTCCGCGTCTATCAGAAGCCCGGCGCGGATAACACACCGAGCGAACCCGTCCCCGCCGAAGAGGATCCGGAAGACGCCCCGGAGGAGGACGACATCGAGCCCTCATTCTCCCCTGAGGATCTGGAGCAGCTATCGCTTCCGATCGACTTCGAAGACGACGCCGTAGACTGGGATTACAGCTTCTTCGGCTTCGAGGGCGGTGAAGTATCGATTGTCGACAATCCCGCTCCGGACGACGTGAACAGCAGCCCGAGGGTCGCCCGCATGGTGAAACACCCGGGCCAGTTCTGGGGCGGCGCCTTCTCCCACATCGGCGAGCCGTTCCGGTTCACCGAAGATGCGCACACCATCACCATGCATGTCTGGTCGCCCCGGGAAGCGGTCCCGGTACTCATGAAAGTCGAGCAGCAGGACGGAGACCGGACCTATGAGACAACCGAGCCCACCACCACGAGCGGCGAATGGGAAGAGATGACCTGGGACATGAGCGGCGCCGGATTCACGCGCGAGTGGGACCTCATAACGGTAATCTTCGATTTCCGCGAAGGTGGAGCCGGAGACGGCAGCGAGGAGTTCACCTGGTACTTCGACAATCTCGACGTGGACTCGGAGAGGTGAGATCGAAAAGGAGCTCAGGCTGAGCGGTTCATCGCGTTCAGGGAGGGCCAAAAGCAGTTGACGTGTGCTTGAACCCGGCATACCATCTATAATCAAATATTTTCAGATGAAGGAGAGATGGTATGCGGGTTCGTACACTAGTTTTTGTTGTTGTTGTTCTTCTCTTGATTCCGTCTGCAGCTTTTGGCGCAGATGGGTCGCGTCCACGGAACCTCATTTCCTTTAATCCGCTGGGGCCCCTTATCGGACTCTACAGCGGATCGTTCGAACACGCGCTCGATGATGAGGTGAGTGTCGCAGTCTCGCCTACGTACTACAACTGGAATTTTGGTCTGCTCGGCTTGTTGACCGACGACGACTGGACGTTCTGGTACTTCAGCGTAGACGGCGGTGCCAACTACTACTTTGACCGGACTCTGGAAGGCATCTACGCGGGCGGAGTTGCCGTTTTGGGCTACGGCACCGTTGGCTACCGGACCGAGAAGGTGAACACCCTCGTCCTGGGGGCGCAAGGCCACGCGGGCTACCGTTGGATCTTTGACTGGGTAGCGGTTGCACCGCAGATCGGCATGCGATACGAGGTCGTAACCGCCGACTACGAGGGAGAGCTGGGCGCCGTTCCTCCCACCAGCGTAGGTGGGTTCAGCTTCCCAATCGCCATCCAGGTGGCTCTCGCGTTCTAGCCCTCAAGGACGGATACGAACAAACCGAGTTCCGGAGCAGCTCCGGGGCTCGGCCGGCTCAGGCGGGAGACCCCCGGGCGCCCAAATGCAGGCAAACGCAGGCCCTCGCCCTCAGCTCTCCGTTCCCGCGACCTAGTCACGCGCGTGAGTCCGGCTCCCCCCCACCGGCAGTAAGCCGCCTCGATCCATGCATGGAGTGTGTCGCCCCGTTCGCCTTCGGCTGCCGGCTGGTCCGGCGACGGCCGTTGCGCGAAGGCGCTTGCGCGGCGGGGCGCTACCGGCTCGCCCAGCGCTTACCTGGACGCCTCGAGCAGACTCCGGAACTCCTGAAAGAGACGGCCGATCTGCCGGTCGGAATCGAGCAGTGGGTTCGACGGCGCGGCGCTCTCCTCCGACGGTCCTGCCGCAATTTGGGCGGAGTCTCCGGGCGGATCGGCGGAAGCTGCGCCGGAGCCCGCTCCTGCAGCACCGCGTCCGGCAGGGGCGCTCTGTGATCCTGCACCGCGATCCGAAGCGTCGGGCGATCCCCCGGACGCTCCGGCACTTTCGGTTTGCTGAGAGCTTCCCGTTCCGCCGGTCGATCGCTGTGCAAGGTATTCGCGTTGAGCGCTCTCGAGGATAGCCTCCCGGACGGTCTCGATCATCTCGCCCGCCCGGGAGGCCGGGAGATGGCTCAGCGCGCGAATCTGCTCAGTTACGTCCCGGAGCTCCGCCACTTGACGCTCCCCGAGGGCAAGGTCGGCGCGCGTCCGGTGCATGCGGGTGATCGCCCCGAACAGACGGCCGAGTTCCGTGGCGACGGCCAGCTCGTCTCGGGCTTCCTGCGCCGTCGATTCCGATTGCTGTATCTGCGCCCCGGCCGTCACCGCGGGGAGCACGAAAACGACAAGAGCAACGAGCGCCGCTAGGCGCACGCTTTCCCAGAAGGCGCGTCCCGTCACATCGCTGCCGATGCTCAGTGCGGAGCGTGCGGTACTCCGCGTGGTGGGGTGAATCATGCTATTCCTCCTTTTTCGTGCCGGAGTGCACCGCCGCCGGCGTCCGGGCCGGGGACGGCCGTCTGCCATAGCGGTCGCACCGAGAGCGAAAGCTCGCCGCGATACCCGGCCGGACCGCCGTCTGCTCGTGCCCACTCGTGCGCGGCGTGGGCGTAGCGTACCTCGCAATCCCTCAGTATAGCCTCCAACACCCCGGAGAGCGTGAATGGGCCGGCAAGAGCCGTCACACTGACAATCACCCCCAGGGCCATAGCCATCGCCATGCGTCTCGAGAACATGCACGGCGTGTGCCTTCTCGGTGGGCGGAACCCCGGTGTGACGGCGTTTCCGCCGTGTTGAGCGAATTGCCTGTCCATACAGCAAGGAAACGACTCCAATGGAGTACGAAAGAAGGAGGTCCGGTGAAGTTCCTGTGAAGGTGTGCGTCTCGACCGCGCGCGACCCTTTTGCGCAGCTGAGAGGCGGCATCTGGAGCCGGCGTCATCGGTGCCTCCGTCGCTTCACATAAGCTTCACCTCCGGTCCATCCGTGCCCCACCTCCCGGGTCGAAGATCGATTCAGACTTTTTTGGAGGGATGTCAGTGATAGTACGTCATCAAGCCGCTGTGGCCGGAGCTGTTGGCGCGCTCCTGCTGCTGCTTGTCGCGGGAGCGCCTGCGGCGGCGTGCGAGTTCGTGTACACGCTGATCGGTCCGGACGGAGAGGAGCGATCGATCGAGACTTCGAACACGACGACGCTGCGCGAAGGGGCGGCATATACGCTCCGCATGGCGTATCGGGAGGACCACCGCAACTGCAACATCGGCCCCGAGGACACACTCTATCTTCTGGACGGAGCGCGTTGGCGGCTGGAGCGCGAAACGCAGCCGCTCGTTCTCACCACCGAGCCCGCGTGGAATCAGCCGTCTTCCCGATCCCATGTCGGGGAGCTCCAGTTCACCGCGGCGACCGCGGGTGAATGGAGTCTGGAGCTGATTCGCACATGTCATCGAGACGGATACGCCGGAACGCTGCGGTTCGTGGTGGAGGAAAACTAGAGAGGCCAGGCGCCGCCGGCCGCGGGCCGGAACGCAACCTGCGTCGATGCTTGTCCGAATGCGGCGGGAGTGAAACTGAAAGCGGCAGCGGACCGAACGGAGAGGAACGTCATGCAAGGGAAAACAGTACGAAAAGAGGGAGCGCCGGTAGACGGTGCGGAGAACGTGCTTGATCCGGGACGCCGCTCCCACGGCTCCGGTCACGGCGAGACGCCGGACCGGGCCGCTCGGCTGGGATACCGGCCGCGAGGGGAAGAGACGGCGAAAGGCCTACTCGGGGCCGGTGAGTGGAGCGCGGGCCGGTACGTCGCTCAGATAGCGTTCTTGGTCGTCATAGTCGGAGGAGCGACGCTCCGGAACCTGGCCGCCGAGGGATATCAGGTACCGTTCTTCATGCCCGAGTTGCACGGCATCTGTCCGATTGGTGCGGTTCAGTCTCTGGGGCGCCTCATAACCGACGCGGGATATCTCTTCGATCCGTCCCGGGGCCATCTCTGGGTTCTGGCCGGAGTGCTCCTCGTTTCACTCCTGATGGGAGCGGCTTTCTGCGGACGGCTGTGTCCGCTCGGGACGGTCCAGGAGTGGATCGGAAAGTTGGGCAGGCGCCTCTTGAAATCCCGGTACGGGCGGCGTGGCCGGGCGTGGCTTGGCCGGGCCTGGCTTGGCCGGGCCTGGCTTGGCCGGGCCTGGCTTGGCC
>Ga0207421_10008308_pt1 | contig 10812 bp, 6 predicted proteins | sample SodLakKL_010_SED_4_FD_187542 | JGI IMG/M metagenome (GOLD analysis project Ga0207421, IMG submission 187542) | Alkaline sediment microbial communities from Lake Tanatar, Kulunda Steppe, Russia - 8KL_010_SED (SPAdes) (version 2) | ecosystem: Environmental > Aquatic > Non-marine Saline and...
GATGATCAGACTAGATTGAAGGAAATAATGGAAGGTTTTCTCGAGAGTGAAGAAAAAATTTTACTACTAGTTCATCCTAGATTGGAAAAGTATCTGAAAGAGTACGATTTATTTTCAAGATTAGATGAATCTAATGAAATGATTCTCAACGATCCTGTAGGTTATTTAGAGATGTTACAGTTGGAAGAGAGTGCTAAAAAGATCGTTACTGACTCCGGTGGCGTTCAAAAGGAAGCGTATTTTATGGAAACGCCCTGTATCACATTGAGAGAGGAAACCGAATGGGTGGAGACGGTGAAAGATGGGTGGAATATTCTAGTAGATATCGAGGCAGTTGAGATAAAGAATCAAATAAAGAGCTTTGAAGTAGGTGATAAAAATCAGAACTACGACTTTGGAGGAGGAAATGCGGCTACAAATATTGTGGAGAAGTTAAAGAATCATTATAAACGGAAATATCAGTAATCAGGGGTATTATGGAAATCGATTTACCCGAAGGTAAAGAATTCGCATTGTGTTTAACGCACGATGTTGATAGGCCTTTTAAGACTTATCAAGGGTTGTATTACGGACTGAAAGAACTCGAGATAATAATAAAAAAAATCTATATTTTAAAAGATTGATCTTTCTAGCAGTTCGATAAAATAATAGAATTGAGAGCATTAAAGGAGACCTAACATGATCGATGATCATTCATCTGGAGGTAATTCTGAAATAAAAGCTTCAATCATTATTCCTGCTTACAACGAAGAAAATGTAATAAAAGATTGTTTACAATCAGTTATTAAAGTAAATTATCCTGATAGTTTATATGAAGTAATAGTAATAGACGATGGTAGCACAGATCGCACCTATGATATTGTTGAGACTTATTCAAAAAATAATACAAATATAAAGTTGTGTTCAAAAGAAAACGGTGGTAAAGCAAGTGCTTTAAATTATGGATTAAAACATGCAGAAGGCGAATACATCATAGTTACCGATGCAGATGGTATAGTAGAAAAAAACTGGATTTCAAAGATTATAAATAGATTTGAAAATCATGACATGGTAATAGGTTCGTGTTCAGCCAAAAGTCCCGATTCTTGGCTTGAAAAAATTCAACATGCTTTATATCTAATAAAATTTCAACATGGTGGTGTAAAAGGTACACCATCTGTTGGGGTGAACAATGCTTTTAGAAAATCCATAATTGAGGAAGTAGGTAAGTTTGATGAAACAAAAACATCTATCACTTCTGATTTTATTAGAAGAGTTAAAAATGCTGGGTTTGATGTTTGTTTTGATCCTGAAATTAAAGTTTCTACTAAAGTCACAAACAATCTAATTGGCTTCTTAAAACAGAAGTTGAGGTGGCGAGAGGGAATTCCATCTAGTTTTAAGGGTCTTGTTTACACTCATGGATTATCATTTCTTCTCTTTGGTTCAATTTTTGTGGGGGTATTCTTAAAAAATATAAGGTACTTTTTGATTCCTTTCATAATAGTATTTTTGCTTACCTTTTCTATTTATTTAAAACCGTTCATTAGTATGATCAAAGACGAAAAAGATATATCTTACTCTATTTATTTTATTTTATATGAGTTGGTAGAAATGGGGATACGTATTATTCTACCACCATATTGGATATATCGTCTTATTAATCCAAGAAAAAAACCTACTTTTGAAGCAGAAAGAGATTGAATTAAATTCAAGGCTTTTAGTAAAAAGAACTAATAGTAAAGGATACATAATTAGATCTACATTATAAATAGAGCGGATAAAATGTTTTCAAAGATAAACAACTTAAGACTAGATCAAATTTTTGCTTTACTAGCATCACTATTCGGACTAGTCGTTATACTTATTTTCCGACAAAATTTTATGGGTCTAACTTTAACTTTATCTGCTTTATTATATATTGGGTTTGATTACAAACAAAACTCAGATTTAGAGCTTTCTATCCCATCATTTGGTTTTAAACTATTGATGCTTTTTAATATAATATTCATATCTTTATTTATGATCTCGTTGGTTGTTTTATATCTTAATTATCAATTTAGACCCTTCTCATATTTTATCCTTATCTCAATTCTATGTTCTATTTTGGGATTAGAACTTTTTATTTTTGGAAAAAGAAAATACAAATATGTTATCTTATCTAAAATAGTTTTTATATCTATTTTTCACAGAGCTGGTCTATTTTTTAATTACCCAAGCTTAGGCGGGACTGACGGATGGCGACATGGTGGGATGTCGGCAGCTATTGTTGAAACCGGTTCCATCGAGGTGATGGCCGAAGCAGGTAGTAAATATTATTATTATCCAATGCATCACCTTCTGACCTCCTCTACAAATATACTAACAAATATGAGTCTAACAAGTGTTCATTTTTTCGTGATAAGTGTGAGCTTTGCAATCATCTTATCTATTTTTGTTTTTAAAATAGGAGAAAAGTTAGCCAACACAAAAGTAGGTTTATTAGCGGCTTTATTCGTAAATTTCACTCATGTAAATGTTAGGCGTTCAGTAACTAATATAACGCCAGGTTGGATCGTAATAATTGTTTTTTCTATCATTCTGTACATTGTAATCAAAGAAGAATGGTATCAAGATTTGAGAATAACAGGTTTACTGATCTTTTTCATATCTTTTATCACTCTTACTCATCAGCTAACTACTTTTGTAGTTTTAATTTCTTTAGTGTGTTTGTTTTTAGCCCCATATTTTTATAATTTTATTTTTACAAGTAGCGACAAACAACAACTTCGCGTATCCATATTCACGCTGTTATTTTTTGTTTCTTTTCTTTTTCTTTATTGGCAGTATACTTATGTTCGTGGAGAGCCTTTTTTCGAATGGACTATGAGACCCTTTTTAACAGGTTTGATGGAAGGAACTACAGAGACCCAAGCTCCTGGACAGATGACTGCCGATATTCCATTTTATGAGAGAACAATCCTACAGATGTTCTATCTTATTCTGCCATTTTTCGCTTTCGGCGGTATATACCGCTGGGTGAAAAAAAACACAGAAAAAAGATTGGGGATAGTAATTGTTATCATATCTCTTTTCGCCATAATAACTTTCCTTCCAATGATGGGTAGCGATCTTTTAACCCATAGATGGCAAACGATATTGTATATTTTATTGTCGATTGTTGGAGCTGCATATATAATTCATATAATCACTCGGATAAAGTCATCAAAAACGAAATATTTTACTATCGCTATAATTATATTCATAATTATATTTCTTATGATTACAACAAATAGTGTGAATCAGGATAATCCTATCGCTGACGAAGAAAGCACAATTAGAGACCAATTTAACGAACATGAAACGTCTTCAGCTAGAACTATCACCGATTATGGAACTAGGGATATAATAATGGATAGGAGTTTGAGAGAAGTTTATCGCTATTATGCTTCTTCAGATCCAGGTAATCGTTATAATAATCGCTATTCATACTATATTATTAACGATGATTATTTAAACAATAGAACAATAGAAACTGAAATAGATAAATTAATACTATTCAGACAAGCATATATCGAAGAAAGAATATCTGTTGATGGAGAACCCACTACACTCCCAGAAGAATTTTTAGAGAGCCTAGAAACAAAAGAATATAATAAACTATATGATAATGGCGAGGTGTATATGTACGAACGTAGCGCGTAATTAACTATAGTCACTTATTATTGATTACTAAGAGGTATGAAAGCCAAATCTAGAACTGGAGTTTTTCTATATCCTTAAAAACGAGATTCTTATCTAATTTGCTTAAGACTTTCTTGATTTTTTTCTGTTCTTTTTCATATCGGTTTAACATCTCGTGTATACTTTTTTTTATTTCTTCTAGTTCGATGTTTCTTCTGATATCGAATATATAAGGTTCTTGATCAAAATCTTCCAATAATTCTTCATATTTTATAGCCCAACCAATGACCACTGCAGGGATACCATTTTTAAATGCATGTATTATGGAGTGGTACCTAGATCCAACTATAAAATCAAATTGTCGAATCATGTTTTCTAATTCGATAGCGTTCATATTTTCTTCTACCAATATTACGTTCCCTTTGTCGGAAAATCTTTTTTTGATGTTTTCACATATGTAAAAATCTTCATCTGAATGTGCGAGAAGATAAATTTTTCTTTTTTCCTCCAACAGATTTCTAACGATTAATTCATACATATCATAAATTTGTTCGTCATCTCCTCTTTTTATTACATGATTGTTTGGTATTACTCCTACAGAATTATTTTCCACAGTGATATCTTTCAATGTGAATTCATCATTAAATATATTTTCCAAATTGTACCCATCATTCAATAGTACTATATCTTTCTGTACTTCCACATTATCTTGAGTAAAAGGCTTCAATGCTTTCTTTCCTTGTGGTTCCCTCGGATATATCTTTTCAGGATATTTCATATATTTTTTCATGAGTGGAAAAACAAAAAATAGATCCGTTGAGGCTGAGTTAAAAGGCCCGATAGATTGGGGTAAAATGAAATAAGGTTTTTTGAATTTTTTTGCTAAGAGAATATTAAGTATATATCTTTGGTTGAAAAAACTTCCTTTTAGGCCGGAACTAGCACCTATGGCATACCCACTTATATCCAAAAAGATATCAGCATTTCTTAAAATCTTTCTTACTTGGTTTTCTAAGTCTGGAGAAATGGTAAACAAATTCATCGTTCTTTTTTCTGTGAGAATGTTGATTGCCGTTCCTACCCCCCACGGCAATATTGTAAAATCATAATTTTCTTTCTCGGTATTGTCTCTATTGTAAGTCGATGTTTTTAATAAATATATATTTTCAATCGGAAATCTCCGCTTCATCTGGTCAACCACAGTGAATGTCATTGCTTGGGCTCCTTTATTAGAAAAACCTCCACCAAAAATTACTACATTTTTTGGTAAAGTATTATTTTCTTTGTCATAATTATCTTTCAAATCTTTCAGATAAGAAAATCCTAGACTCGTTTCAAATTGGATACCCTCCAATAGATATCTACCGTAGTCTTTGAATTTATTTTTAGCTAGAGATAGTTTAATTTTTTTGAACTTATTGTTTTGTCCCAGTCTGATTTTCTTCTTTCGTTCCTTTAATTTAGGGTATTTTTTATCTTTTTTTATAGCCTCTACAAATTTGAGATTTTCCTTTTTTTGAGATACCACTTGAGATCTCATTATTGAAGTCACACTTGACTCTTCCCAAGTAAAAGAATCTTTATGTTTTTCCCATACTTTTTTTCCTTTTTCCGTTCTTATTATGATGCTGGACCTTTCTGGATTTTCTTTCCCATTTATGTAACAATCCCCAAAAGAAATATCTGCCTGCCTATTTAATTTATCGAGACAATATAGGCATCTCTCTAATTGGAAATAATCTTTTACTTTACCTCTTTGACTTCTATCTATGAACAGTTCTCGTCCAGAGTCGAAATATAATTTACAATCTCCCGGCCACCCACTCTTTTCCTTATTTCTGTAATCAAATTTTTTTAAATTTTCTTCACCTTTAGAAAATTTTTTTTCAAAATAATCTAAAAAATTTAAGTTCAGTGTCTTGTCACAAAATAGACCTAATAATAGAATGTTATCTTCATCTATATCTTCAAGTTGAATGAAATTTTTAATTCCTTTCAATTGACAGGGTGTACCAACAATAGCATAATTTGTATTGGATTTATCCCTAAGTTTTTCAGCCACTTCAAAAAATGATGCAGGAAGGTATTTTGATTTTGAACTCGCCTTAAGTTCTTCTTCAGATCTAGCTAATTCTAGTTTGGGTGGTTCACCCTTAAACATCTCAAAAGGAAGGACGAAAGCCCCTTCATGATCCCCCTTCTTCAACAATTCAATCAACAATTGAGTTATTACTCCTCCACTCGTTGATTTTTTTAGGATGTCACGGTTTTTAGTATAAGCTGCGTATCCTTCGATATATTTACCAGTTAACCATTTCTTGAAATCATCTCCTTCATATTGGTTTATATCTATACCGGGGCATACTTCAAAACACTTTCCACATTCTATACAGGTTTCCTCGTCCAATATAGGAACAAACTGACCACCTTCGTATTCCATATTTATTGCGTTAACGGGGCATATTGATTTGCAAATCTCACAGGAAACGCATAGGTTTTTTCCTCTGGTGAGCCTTATATCCTTTTCATTCATTCCAATTATTAGCCAATTCATTTACAACCGTAAGAATTGTGCTATGATATTAATTTGTTCCTGAATGTATCGAAAAAATAGATTTATACTACGCAATCATAAATAAATCAAAAAGGAGATTATTCTATGGTAGGTATTTGTGGTTCATTAGGAAAAGAATATGACATAGAAAACATGATAGATTTTTTTAAGGTTATCGGTAATGAAAAATCAGAATGGTATAGAGATAACACCGTTGATATCGGATTAGTTAAACACAAAGGCGTAGAAAAAAGAATAAAAGAGATAGATAACAATATAGTCTTGTTATTCGGTGAGATTTATAGTTATAAAAAAAATGGAGAATATACTAGACCTCCATTGCTCTCAACTGATGTCCACCGATTCATTTTGAATGAATATAAAAAGCAGAAAGATAAAATATTCTCTAGGCTCAATGGTAATTTTTTGATAATATTATATAATTCATACAATCACGAATTAAAAATCATCTCAGATCGTTTAGGTACGATTCCACTTTTTATATTCCAGTCTAAAAACGGACTAATATTTACAACTAAAATACAATCATTTGCAAAAATAGATATAGATTTGCGATTTAATCAAGATTTTCTTCAAGAGTACTTTACATTTGGCAGTGTATTTGGAATAAATACACCTATTAGAAATATCGAGAAAATGCCACCATCCACAATTTTGAATATAGATTTGAATTCTAAAAACAAAAAAATACAACCATATTGGGTTCCAAAATACACTCCTTTAGACAAATCATTTGATTATTTTGTAGATGATTTACATAAAAAATTAAAAGAAGCCATTGTAGATCGAGTTCAGGATAATTTAAATTATAGCCTAATGTTGAGCGGTGGTTTTGATTCTCGACTGATAAATGCGATGTTAAATGAAATCGATCAGGAAATCACCTGTTATCATCTGAATGAAAATTATAATGATGAAGCAAAACTAGCAAAAAAAGTAGCTTCTATATCTGAAAATGAGTTTATTTTTTTACAAAGGAAACATAATCATACAATGAAAAAGCTTCGGTTGAATCCAAAATTTAATAATTTTTATGGTACATTTGATAATCAAAGGGCCACTGTTTTTAAAAACGATTTAAAAGTGAATGATGTGGTTTTCAATGGGGCATTTGCAGATACCATTCTAAAAAATATGCATCTCCCCAATAAGCGGGCAAAAATAGAAAAATACATAATCCCGCTCCCAACAATTAATCTTCCTATTACCAAAGATTCATATGTCGCGGAATTCTGTAGACAGACATCTAATAAAGGAGAGCCATATTACTTTATAAAAGATAAAAAAATTCATAATATTCTAAAAGAAAATATTAATTTTCACTCCTTTAAGCACCATTCTATATCCTTTAGCAATATAAATACATTAATGATGATGACTCCATATTACCCCATCAGCAATAGATATACCTATGGTGTTTTAGACAGTATTTCTGAGATAGCGTGTAATAGCCATCGTGATCCCTTTCTTGATAATAGGATAATCGAGTTTCAGTTAAAAATGCCGTTAAGGCTTTCTATTAAAAAATCCCTTGTTTCAGGAGTATTATCTAAATATTATCCAAAATACGCTGAAATTCCTAACCCATTTGGATTGAAAGCATCTGACGGATTTATTAAAAAAGACATTCTCAGAAAAATTAATTTGTTCAATAATAAATATTTAAGAAAAGAATCTACATCGTGGACTAATCGTAGAAAACTTGTTAGCGAAGGATATTTCGATGATATTTGGGATAAGGATGAATTAGAAGAACTGCCTTTTATAGACTCAAAAAAAGCAGAACGAATGTATGAAAATGTAAAAAATGGAAAGACTCATTTCTTACATCTATATCGATTGTTGACTTATAGTAATATGCCGATTACAAAAAAGATCATGGAAAACGTAAGTAATAAAAATATTATAAAATAAAAAGTGTGTACTAGGTGAAATTATGGGGAATATAAATATATTTGCATCTGGCGATTTTTGCCCAGTTAGAGGATCTGCTGAAATAATATTGAATGAGTCAAATTTGAAAAATATATTTGGTAACCTAACTAAAACAATACTGGAAGCTGATATTTCCATAACTAATCTGGAAACCCCACTTACCCAGTTCTCTAATCCATTAGATAAACAAGGACCAAATTTTAAGGCGAATCCAAAAATTGCGAAAACATTAAAAGATGTCGGATTCAACCTAATAACTCTTGCTAATAATCACATTTTTGATCAAGGTCAACAAGGATTGAAAGACACTCTTGAATCACTTGAAAATCAGAATCTTAAATTTCTAGGGGCTGGATTGTCATTAAACGATTCTCAAAAGCCTTTATATATGTCTGTAAAAGGTATAAAAATGGCTTTTGTAAATTTTGCAGAAGTGGCTTTTAATTGTGCAAATGAAAACCATGGAGGAGCATCTCCAATGGACATTATTGATAATACCCATCAAATTAAATTGGCTAGAAAAAATGCAGATATAGTAATTGTGATAATACATGGAGGCCAAGCTTATCATCATTATCCCAGTCCTGAAACTAGAAAAAAATATCGATTTTTTGCTGAAAATGGAGCCGATGTAATAATCGCACATCATCCACATTGTATACAAGGATATGAAATCTATGAGGGTGTGCCAATATTTTATAGTTTGGGAAATTTTTTATTTCCTAAAGAAATCGACAATGAATATTGGTTCGAGGGTTATGCGGTAAATTTGGAAATTGGAAAGGATAAGATAGATTTTCAAATTATTCCATATGAACAATGTAAAAATAATAAAATATCGATCAAAATGAAATCTAAAAGTTCGGCCATTTATAGAAAGATTGAAAAACTATCTAAAGGGATTAGTGATGATGAATTAATCGAATCAAAATTTGAAGAATATTTAGAGGATTACTGGGACACATTTTACTTAGGAGGTATGGCAGGTTTAAAAACAGATATTGTAAGACCTATTATTTGGACAGAAAAATTGGGGATTCCATTATCTAAAATACTAAGGAAAATTATAGACAAGAAAATAAGTATATCGGATATGAGATTTATAAAGATGATTATGACTTGTCAATCACACAGAGAAAGAGCCGTCAAGATATTAAAAAACCATTTTGATGATTGGTGATTATCGGTTTTAACGATTTAATGAATAATATTACCTAGGTTTTAATAATTTTTCTAATAATTTACTTATGTAAATTTTTCAAAAAGTTGATTTCCTTAGGACTAATTTCTCCTAAGACAAATAATAAGGGGAAGAAAATGCCGATACCAATTACTATTAATAAAAAAGGATTTGAAGATATGTAATGGCGGAAGATAACAAGAATAAATCCCATCAATATCGAGCAAATGATTATTTTTCCAATGGAAGTATAATCCAGTTTGACTGGTAAGTTTTTGAAACTAAAATTTAATACCAACGCAGTCACTATTAAATAAGAAATTATTGTTGTAATACCAGCAGCGACAATTCCAATCCTAGGAACGAATATTATATTGCCGATTAAGTTAACACATGCACCAATTGCCCAAAATAATGTAAATAATTTTGTTCTTTTTTTAAGGAAGATAACTTGTTTAAAAATATTATAAATGCCAATCAATATACCGACAATCGAGCTCAATACAAGAATATTATAACCTCTTTTGGCAATCTCAGGAGTTGTGAACAAGGATAATATTGGCCTTCCAACTATTATTATTCCAACTAGCGAAGGTATGGAAATAAGAAGAAAATATTTGGTGGACAGCTTTAAAACATTTTTCACTGCTCCTACTTTGCCTTTTTCATAAAAATGAGAAACACTAGGTAGGAGAACCAAAGCTAAAGTACTAGCAATAAAAGTAGGGACCATTTTCCCAATAGCATAACCTGGCGTATAATAACCTACGAATGTTGCCCCTAAAAAAAATCCAATCACATACCTATCACTCATGTCCACTACAAAATGTGAGATGACTCCTGGCATGGCTGGTGTTCCCACTGAGATATATTCTTTAAGAGATGCAAAGTTTGGTTTCCTAAATGGTATTTTATTTTGGATGACAAAATAGATAATGATTGTCGAAATCCCTCTAGCAATTAATACAGACAGAAGAGCTGTTATTATACCATAACCTATTAACACTAAAAATGTAGCAAGCCCTATCTCACCATATTTCATTAAAACCCTGATCGTGGCGAGTTTTTTCATCTCTCTAAATGCCCTAAAGGTCCTTCTAAAAATGCTTGACAAACAATAAACAAAAATTATTACTGCTACGATTCTAACAATAATTATTTCTCCTTCAAAAATGGCATCGGCAAGAGGTCCTGGGAATGTAAATAATGTTAAAGAAAATATTCCGACTAAAAATATAATGAATAGTAGTATAGAGTAGAAGTCTTCCCTTATCTCTAGCATATTTTTTCCAGGAAATAAACGGACGATAGCTGTGGGAAAACCAATGATAAGTATTGACGATGCTAGGGAAATTGTAATCATAGCTTGACTCCAAAGACCATATCCATAAGCACCTAAATTTTTAGTTAGAACTGGTATTAAAATAATGTTTGAAAAAGTAATAAGCACCTTTGCAATTCCAATAACTCCCATATCTTT
>Ga0207421_10008310_pt1 | contig 10808 bp, 11 predicted proteins | sample SodLakKL_010_SED_4_FD_187542 | JGI IMG/M metagenome (GOLD analysis project Ga0207421, IMG submission 187542) | Alkaline sediment microbial communities from Lake Tanatar, Kulunda Steppe, Russia - 8KL_010_SED (SPAdes) (version 2) | ecosystem: Environmental > Aquatic > Non-marine Saline and...
CTGGATGACCTGGAATTTGAGCTGAAGGAACGTTCGAGAAAGCTCATGCATGAGTACCAGACGCAGAACTACACAGGCAATTCAGTCCTGGATATTGCGGTCGGCTATGTAGTTTTTGCCCGTGATGAAAAACAGCTTTTCAGGTTTCTGTTCCTGGACAGGCCTGATGTGCGCGAGTCGGAGGACGTGCTTCAAATGAGGGATTCGTTCAATGAACAGTTTGGTGCCCGGGAGACCGATGATGAAATGATCAGCGGAATGTCAGAGAGGGGACAGGAAGGACTGATCCGTAATTCTCATATCTTCAGTCATGGACTGGCGATGATGGTGAATGCGGGTATTATTCAGCCCTGTACCAATGAGATGATCCGCAGGTATCTGGAAGATGCAGGAGAGGCATTCTACCTGCTGGAATTACGCAAGGAGGAAAAGCGTGAATAATCAGTATGCGCTTGAGGTGCGCAGTTTGGTAAAGGATTACGGAAAGCACCGTGCGGTAGACAATCTGTCGTTTTCGGTGTCAAAAGGAACCATATTCGGCCTGCTGGGCCCGAACGGAGCAGGGAAGACCACTGCCCTTGAATGCATTGAGGGTCTTCGGGACAGGACAAGCGGTGAAATATCTGTGCTTGGGATTGATCCGGCAGCCCATAACGGAGCGCTCTATCGAACGATCGGCGTACAGCTTCAGACATCGGGTATACCCGGCATGATGACTCCGAGGGATGCCATGCACTTCTTCGGCCGCTACCACGGCATTATTCCAGATACGGCGCTTCTTGACCGGTTCGGTCTCGGAGGAAAAAAGGATGTTCCTTACGCATCTCTGTCGGTAGGGCAGAAACGGAGACTCTCCCTGGCTGCTGCATCGGCACACTCCCCGGATATTTTGTTTCTTGATGAACCGACTGCAGGACTTGATGTCGAATCACGCCTGGAACTGCATACGCTCATCCGGGAGATGCGTGATGTGGGAAAGACGGTGGTAATGGCCACCCACGATATGGCTGAAGCTGAAAACCTCTGTGATGAGCTTGCCATCATCATAAACGGCAGGATTGCAGTAATCGGGACTCCGTCACAGGTAACTGCTGCAGGGGATAAACGGACTACTATTACCGTAAGCACAGAAAACGGCAGCGTCATTCATGGGAAGCCGGAATTGCCGGGAGCTGCACAGGTTTCGATCAAGGACGGCTATGTGCAGTATCAGAGTCATGATCCGGGAGCATCGGTGGTGAAGCTTTTAGCATTCATAGAGGAACAGCATGATGTGCTGGTGGACCTCAGAGTTGAGCGTCCGTCACTGGAACAGAGATTCATGGAAATTACAAAGAACAAGGAGACTGCGGCATGAACGGATATACATTCCATCTGATATATGATTTCAAGACAGGCCTGAGGGATAAAAGCCTTATGCTGATGAACTACCTCTTCCCTCTGGCATTCCTCGCGATGACAGGACTCTTCATGGCCCAGATCAACCCCTTCTTTAGAGAACTGATGGTTCCTGGCATGGTTATCTTTGCCGTTATGACTTCGGCCCTGCTGAACCTCTCATCTACTATGATCACTGAGCGGGAGGCGGGTATCTACCGAAGCTACCGTGTAAACGGCGTGCGTGCTCTGTCGCTGGTTACCATCCCGGCGGCGGGCCACCTCATCCATGCGTTTCTGGTATCGGTAATCGTCACAGCCTTGAGCATCTTCGTATTCGGCGGAACAGCACCAGTGCACTGGGGATGGTTTTTCCTGGTCTTCCTCCTGGTATCCCTTTCGCTTTCCACCTTCGGACAGCTCATCGGCATTGTATCACCTTCACAGCGCGCAGGACTGCTTTTTGCCCAGGGGTTATACATCCCTTCGGTGGTGCTCAGCGGCATTATGGTCCCCCAGGATATGATCCCTGAGAACCTGAACCTGTTTACATCCCTGCTTCCGGCAGCACACGGCATCAGGGGATTTGAGGCCTTTGCCATGGGAAGTTCTGCCTCAACATATGCAGGAGGTGTTTCCCTGGCGGTGCTTGCTGCAAGTATTCTGGTGAATCTGGTACTCTGCCTGAAGCTCTTCCAGTGGGAGGACAAGGCTGAAGTGAAGCCGAGGCGGTTCTTAGCGCTCCTTGCATTCGTGCCGTTTCTTATCAGCTTAGCTGTGTGAGGGTAAGCTGTGCTGTATCCGATAGGTTGTTAGCTGGCTTGAATTGGCATTTGTTTTAGAGCTTATGGTACCTGCGGAGAAACTATACATTGTTTTTACTGAGAAGCTCCGCAGGCAGATTGATGCATTCTCATATCTGCGGTTCGTACCAGGACAGGAATTTACTGTAAAGCGGTTCATGCGAAGCGGTGACATATACTGAGATACATATCTTCAGGACCTGATATCCTAGGAGAATTCGCATGCATAAGATAAAACCTGTTATTCATAGGACATTTTTTTACATTTCAGCTTGAGCTGGTCATCTGCCACTTGATTTTCACTATCCCGGCTAGTATGCTCCATTTCTTTAAAAGCTGCTGTACCGCTGCATATATGGTATAAGGAATAGTGAAGTCACTATGAAGGAAATACTGAAAATCAGAAAGAATCCTATAAGCGTACTATTCCTTCTCACATCGGCCGCCTTGTTTCTTGCTGCAAGGGCGGCAGGTACTGAGAGCCTCAGTTATGATGCATTTCCCCAAAGATGGTACGGGATTTTAACCTACGGGTTTGTTCATGAGCACTGGGTTTTTTTCGTCATTCATATGGGAATACTTAGCTGGGTAGGTATTTGGACAGAACGGCTGATTGGTTCAGCAAGATACGCAGTGCTCGTGCTAAGTGCAGTTCTGGCCGGCGGTATAGTTATCCTGCTGCAGGGAGCGGAGGGAACTGGCTTCAGTGCCGGAGCCGCTGCCGTTGTGTTTTATTACCATGCAGCCCTCCCATGGAAAAGGGAACTGCCCTTTCACATCCCGAATATTGCGGTTCCCTTTGCCTTAGTGCTTCTTTCAGCAGCAGCTGTCATTTTCAGATGGGTTCCAGCTGCCGCACTGCATTCCTACACCGCCGGTGCGTTTGCAGGCATTGTGTTTCTTGGCATATCTCATAAAAAACACCTGTTAACAGTTCCATTTTCCATTGTTTTGCTGCTCTTTCTTCTCTTTGTGGTAAGAGACCCCTATGAGCCAGTACATGGTGAAGACCTGGCAGAGATAGTTGCAGGAGATATGGTTGTGTTTTCCCAGGATGTTCCTGCTGAGATGACTGACCGTCTGGGAGCTTATGATGCTCTGATAATCGGTGAGTATCATGACATCTCCGGTCACCAGGAGCTGCTTGTCTCCATGCTTCCGGGGCTCTATCGTGAAGGATACCGTTATTTCCTTCTCGAGTGGCATCAGGCAGAAAGCTGGATTTTGAATTATTACGTACAAAGTGATGAACCTTTTGAGATGCTCGAAAGGATGGAGAGGACCTATGGAATCTTTCTTGAAGGAGTGAGAAGGTTCAACTCAAAGGTTCCGGAGGGGGAAGGGTTTATCGTTAAGGCCATGGATATCAACTGGTCAAGCGAACTGTTTGTCCAAAGTTTGGAAGCCTTTGCCCGCAGCCAAGAGGATACAGATACCCTAGATGCTTTTATCTCCAGCGTCCGATCAGGAGGAAGCTACAGAAGTCTGTTAGGAAATTTAATTACTGACTTAGAGGATAATAAGGAAAAGTACTTAGCCGAATGGGGGCAGACCAGGTGGAATATCTTAGAAGATATGCTCTATGCGGAATCACGCTCCCGTAAAGTGCGAAGCACCCCCGGAATTTTTGGGTATCAAGACCGGCGCCGTGAAGATGTAATGAAGGAACTGACAGACAGATACTTAGAGAGGGCAGGAAGGGTAGTGATAAACACTGGTTCCTATCATGCTCAGAAGGAGTACCACTTCGGTACTGTGAAAGAATGGCTGGCAGAATACCTGGCTGATCCCGGCCATTGGCTTACCAAAGGGAATGTGTATTCTCTCAAAGCGGTCCCAGCCCAGGGCAGAATGAGAATGGGAGGGGAAGTCAGGTCCTTCTCTCTTGAAGAAAGATCCTCGCCGGAGGAACTCTTCTATTTGATGGCGGATTCAGCAGGAGAGAAACTTGCCTTTCTTTCCCTTGATGATGAAGTTTTCCTAGAGCATAACATCGAAGTAAATTATCATCATAATCAGCTGAACTATCCGGTGAAAAGACACTATGACGGCTTTGTTCTGCTGCCCCGTGTGGATTTTATCGGATATGACCCCTCTAAGTAAAAGGAGATAAGGACGTAATCTCCCTGAGAACACCCGATGCAGCATTATCCGGCAAAACTCAAGATAGAGGAAAAAGGGATTGCTTGTGCCGGTAATAAAAAAAATACATAAACGAAGATTGAGACCATTGAACACCTGCTGGATCATTTACGGTATACGTAAATATTCTGCAGGATATAAGCCAAAAGTGGGAATTGAACCCACGACCTACGCATTACGAGTGCGTTGCTCTGCCTCTGAGCTATTTTGGCTGGAACAGAGGAGATAATAATTGAATGGAGTGAAAAATTCAAGAGTTTCTCTCTGTTCATTCCACTTGACCATCCATGGTTTTACACGTATGTTGACATGCATACGAGGAGATAATTCTGGAACATATTAAGCATACAATAAACCAAAACATTGACAAGACAGAAGTAAATGCATCAAAGGACGCACCCCGCTCTCCCTACATTTCCGGGGAGATGCTCGTGAATTCAGTGGCTGATTATATCCTTGAGGTGTACCCTGATTTTTTTGAATCAGGTCTTTCCATAGAAGATATGTATCCCTTGCTGACGGGGAGTAGAGATGAACATACTTGGCATTGAAACTTCCTGCGATGAGTGTTCCGCAGCGGTAGTTGCGGACGGGAAAAGGATCTTAAGCAATGAAATTGCTTCTCAGGTGGAACTCCATAAACCCTATGACGGCGTAGTGCCCGAGATAGCTTCCCGGCTCCATACTGAATGGATCATGGAGGTAGTGCAGAGGGCCCTTGACTCAGCCGGCGTCAGCCTCGACGACATCCACGGAATTGCAGCAGCCAACCGCCCGGGACTTGTCGGATCTCTGCTTGTGGGGCTGAATTTTGCCAAGGGCCTTTCATTTGCCCGGGGGATTCCGTTTACGGGAATAGATCATATCAGGGCGCATCTGTATGCGCCCCATCTGGAGTATGAAATAGCCTATCCCTTTCTCGGAGTGCTGGTCTCAGGCGGGCATACGGTAATCTGCAAAGTTTCTGACTTTGATGACATTGAGGTCCTGGGGACAACCATTGATGATGCGATCGGCGAGGCTTTTGACAAAGTGGCAAAGCACTACCAAATGGGATTCCCCGGCGGAGTTGCAGTCGATAAGCTTTCACAGAAAGGAAACAGCGACGTCTATGAATTCCCTGATCCTTCTCTGCACAAAGGAGATCATTCCTTTGATGTATCCTATTCCGGACTGAAAACTGCAGTGATCAACCAGACTGACCAGTTTTATACAGGGAAAGGGGAGAAGTCCCTGGAAAATATTGCTGCCAGCTTCCAAAGAGCAGCGGTGGATATCCTCATACGGAGGATCAGGAAAGCAGCAGCGAAAACCGGCCTTACCACCATTGTTGCAGGCGGCGGGGTTGCTGCAAATTCCCTGCTCCGGGCTAAGCTTAAAGAACTGAATGCTCAAGTCATATTTCCTTCCCTGAAACTTTGCACGGACAACGGTGCAATGATTGCAGGAATCGGGTATCACTACCTGAAGAGGGGAGAACAGAGTCCATATTCCCTGCAGGCATATCCCCGGGTGCAGGCATTCAAACGTGCCTACCCGATATCAAATGAGGAGTAGATGATCCTATGGAAAAACCATTTGATCTTGATGCTGCGATACGAAAAATTCCCGATTTCCCGAAGAAAGGTATACTGTTTTATGATATCACAAGCATACTTACCAATCCTGAAGCATTCAGGTACTGCATAGACCAGATGGTTGAAAGGTACCGGGATTCCGGAATTCAGGGAATTGCGACAATAGAGGCCCGCGGGTTCCTGTTTGCTGCCCCGGCTGCAGAAAAGCTCGGTCTGCCGATTGTGCTGATCAGGAAAAAAGGAAAGCTTCCGGGGAAAACTAGGGAGAAAACCTTCTCCCTTGAATATGGAATGGATACCATCCAGGTCCATGAAGCTGATGTGGTAAAAGGAGGCAGGTATCTCCTGGTGGATGACCTGATTGCAACCGGCGGAACGATCAAAGCAGCAGCAGAACTCCTTGAGGAATCCGGTGCTTCGGTGCATGAAATATTCTGCATTATAGGACTGCCTTTCCTGAATTACCATGCATTCCTTTCGGAATACCGCATCAGTACTTTGATTGATTATCACGGTGAGTGAGCCTGCAGATATTGACAATATAAAAAGCTTTTACTATATTACGCAATGAACTTTGATGGCCGATAGTGTAATGGTAGCACGACAGATTCTGGTTCTGTTTGTGAGGGTTCAAATCCTTCTCGGCCAGTCAAATTTTTGTGGTCCCTTCGTCTATCGGCTAGGACGGAAGATTCTCAGTCTTCAAAGAGGGGTTCGATTCCCCTAGGGACTAACTGAATGAAAGGTTAAGCCAGCCAGCTGATCTACAGGCTGGCTTTTTTGTGACAACGCTAACCAGCAGCCGAGGTGATTACATGATCAATGTACAGAATCTGAAATTATCCTTTGGCGAACGAGTGCTCTTTAAAGATGTAAGCATTAAGTTTACGCACGGCAACTGCTACGGAGTCATCGGCGCCAACGGATCGGGAAAAACTACATTTCTGAAAATACTCTCTGGAGAAATAGAACCTGATACAGGAGAGGTGTCGGTAACACCCGGAGAACGGATTGCCGTTCTCCAGCAGGATCAGTTTGCATATAACGACTACACGGTCCTTGATACGGTCATTATGGGATATAAGCATTTGTATGACATCATGAAGCAGCGGGATGAGGTCTACCAGAAGGAAGATTTCTCAGAAGAGGACGGCATCCTTGCATCTTCCCTGGAGTCTGAATTTGCTGAACTTGGAGGATGGGAAGCTGAAGCAGAAGCAGCATCCCTCCTTTCCGGACTAGGCCTTGATGAGGAGCTCCATGAGAAAAAAATGGCTGAGATAGAGGACAATCTGAAAGTGCGGGTGCTCCTTGCCCAGTCACTGTTCGGAAACCCCGATATCCTGCTTCTTGATGAGCCGACAAACCATCTGGACTTAGAATCCATCAGCTGGCTTGAGGAGTTCCTCTATAAATTTGAAAACACCGTAATTGTAGTCTCCCATGACAGGCATTTTCTCAACCGTGTATGCACCCACATCGTTGATATCGACTACAGCAAGATCCAGCTCTATGTAGGAAACTATGATTTCTGGTACCAGGCCAGTCAGCTTGCACGGAAGCAGATGCGTGATGAAAAAAAGAAACGCGATGAGAAGATTGCAGAGCTGAAAAGCTTTATCCAGCGCTTCAGTTCAAATGCGGCAAAGGCGAAGCAGGCAACCAGCAGAAAGAAAATGATAGATAAGCTGACCATCGATGACATCAAGCCGACCAGCAGAAGGTTCCCCTATGTGAATTTTACCCCAGAACGTGTACCGGGCAAGAAAATTTTAACCGTGGACAGTTTGTCAAAGACAATTGAAGGGGAGCAGGTGCTTGATAACGTCTCCTTTACGGTGAACAACGGTGATAAGATTGCCTTTGTAGGTCCGAACCATCATGCAAAGACTACCCTGTTTAACATCATTGCAGGGGTTGATGAGCCGGACAGCGGTGCATATGAGTGGGGGATCACCACTTCTGTAAATTACTTTCCAAAGGAGAACTCATCGTATTTCAATCAGGACCTGCCGATAACTGACTGGCTGAAGCAGTTTACCGAAGAAAATGATGAAACATATATAAGGAGCTTCCTCGGCAGAATGCTGTTTTCAGGAAACGAGGCACTGAAAAGCACGAAGGTCCTCTCCGGAGGAGAGCGTGTCCGGTGCATGCTTTCAAAACTGATGCTTTCCGGCGCAAATGTGCTGGTCCTTGATGAACCGACGAACCATCTGGACCTTGAGGCCATAACTGCGTTAAACAACGGCCTGATCGAATTCCCCGGAATAGTCCTGTTCAACAGCCATGATCATCAGTTTGTGGATACCGTGGCAAACAGAATCATCGAGTTTACTCCCAGGGGCATAATTGACAAGATGATGCGTTTCGATGAATATCTTAACAGTATGGAAGTACGGGAGCTCCGGGATCAAATGTATGATTCCCATCTCTCCCTGACCATATAGCATGCAGGAAGAAGGAGGGGAGAGGTGCTGCTTGTAGCTGATGTGGGAAATTCAAATGTGGTCCTCGGGATATCACAGGATGATCAGTGGGTTGCCCACTGGAGGCTCTCCACTGATTACAAACGGACGGTGGATGAGTATTCCGTGGTCATCCAGCAGCTGTTCACCATGGAAGGGATCACCAACGGCACGGTTGAGAAAATTGTGCTTTCCAGCGTAGTGCCGAATTTGACGGGCGTATTCCTTGAAGTGTTCAGCAGGCTGTTCGCTGCACCGGTGCTCCTCGTTACCAATAAACTTGAAACCGGGCTGAAGAGGGAGAGCATCCCCGCTGAACTGGGCGGTGATCTGCTTGCCAATGCTGCTGCTGCATATAACCAGGTGAAGCGCTCTGCAATGGTCATTGACTTCGGCACTGCTTTGACCTTTATTACCATATCGAAGGACGGAGAGCTGCTCGGTGCATCGATTGCCCCGGGGTTAAACTCCGCAGTAAAAGCCCTCTCAACGGGAACTGCCCAGCTTCCCCAGGTGGAACTGAGGGAGCCTCCTTCCGTGCTGGGAACTGACACGGAAACTTCGATCCAGTCAGGGGTCCTCTACGGGTATGCAGGCTTAATTAACAGCATCATTGAACGGACAGAAAAAGAAATCGGCGAGCGTCTCTATGTGATTGCCACCGGAGGGCTGTCCCGGATTTCACTGCCCCTTGCTCAGCGGATTGACAGGACCGATCCATGGCATACCCTTGCAGGCCTGCGCCTGATAGCCCAGTTAAACTAGCAGCTTTCCCTCTCTCATGATTTCCACATGTTGCCCGTTCCTGCTCCTTCCGGTAATCGTCGTATGCTGCGAGCCGAACATCACATCTGAATGGGCCATGGAAATATTGCAGCGGTATTTCCGCTTCTCCTCTTCAGTATAGGCAGGAGGATCGGCATCAAGACAGCCTGAATAACCCTGTCCGAGGGCAATATGGCATGACGCATTCTCATCAAAGAGCACGGAATGGAATAAAGTGCCTGTCCTGAAAATAGGAGAGCTGGTATCAACCAGTGCAATTTCGCCCAGATATCTGGTACCTTCATCAAGGGAGAAGAACTTTTCAAGGATATGCTGGTTTGTTTCTGCATGATAGGAAGTAACCTTTCCTTCCCTGAAGTGCAGTGTGACCCCTTCAACAATAGAATCCATAATAGAAACCGGCATGGTAAGCTTCACCGTTCCCTCTGTCCTGGTATAATCAGGTACACTGAAGACTTCTTCTGTCGGCATATTTGCAAAAAACCTTCTGCCGTCAGGAAGATGGTCAGGCCCTCCGACCCACCGTGCATGGGGAGTCAGCCCAATGGTTAAATCGGTTCCTTCGTCAGTGATATGGAGGCTTTCCAGCTGCAGTTCATTTAATTTCCTGCTCCGTGAGAGCAGGCGCTCACCGTGTTCTTCCCAGGCTTTCTTCGGATCATCGGCATTAAGCCTCAGAATGGGAATGAGCAAATCCACCAGCTGGGAATAGGTGCCCTTGCTGCCGATTACCTGCTTTGCCCAAGGCTTTGACGGCGCGCAGATAACGCACCAGGAGTGTTCGCTGTTCATCATAGAGTTTTTAAACTCCCTGCTCAGCTTGTGGGCCGCCGCAGTGTACGCTTTCAGGATTTCAATATCGGTGTTCTCCAGGGCGCGCTGGTCGGCAGTTTCCTCTATCCTGATATAAGCCCAGTCTTTCTGGAGCATCTCCTGAAGCTGTCCGGATTTATAGTCAGGGAAAGTAATCGGATCCGATATGTGACTGGCATCAAGTCTGGCCTTGGTAACCTGATTATCATCCACCTCAATTTGTACATATGAGGCTTTCTGCGCATAGGCCTGCTTTGCAAGAATTTGTGCAAACCAGTAGGCAGCAGGTCCTGTCTTTATCATAAGTGACTGGCCTGGATACAGATTGATCCCCAGGCTGATCACCAGCTCCGCATATTTCTGCATGTAAGAAGCTTCCCGTTCATTTTTCATAGGCATCCTCATCTTTTGTCCCTCCGGAATAGGAAGGAAAAGAACCTCTTGACTGCCTGCAGGATACGCATGAATAAGCCGGGATGCTGCATACGGTCGATGCGGGAAAGACCGTCGCTGATCTCACCGGCGGTAAGGGGGCGTCGGTAGAGGTTCTCGTCTATTTCCAGCTGGATTTTTTCAGCATCATCTTTCGTATAGATGACCCGTACATCCACATTGTTCCATCCGAGCAGTTTAATTGCTTCCAGACGTCTCTCGCCGGCTATCAGTTCCTTTTTCTCATTGATTACAATGGGATTCATGAGGCCGTGGTTCTTGATGCTTTCGGCAAGCTGAGTCAAATCCCCTAAATCTCGCCTGATGCGGTGCTTAACTTTTATTTCATTCACACGTACCTGCATGCAACCCTAGTAAATGCTGTTCGGTGACTTTTGTCAAGAAAATAC
>Ga0207421_10008311_pt1 | contig 10807 bp, 11 predicted proteins | sample SodLakKL_010_SED_4_FD_187542 | JGI IMG/M metagenome (GOLD analysis project Ga0207421, IMG submission 187542) | Alkaline sediment microbial communities from Lake Tanatar, Kulunda Steppe, Russia - 8KL_010_SED (SPAdes) (version 2) | ecosystem: Environmental > Aquatic > Non-marine Saline and...
ACTTTACGACGTTCCCCGCCACCCCGCAAGACCTCCTGATAAAAAAGTGTCAGGAGCATGACAGAAGGGCGACGCGCAGATGACAGAGGCGCTCGCAGGCCAGGCGATCACTCCACTACTTGAGGGTTACCCGGGCATAGCGCTTCTTGCCCGCCTGGATGACGTAGCACTTACCGGTGGCCAGCATGTGATCGCGCTCAACCACCTCCCCATTCACCCTGACCCTGCCGTTACCCAGCATGTCCTTGGCCTGTGCGCTATTGCTGGCGAGGCCGGAGCGGTTTAGCACCGCCGCAATCGGCGCTTGCTCACTGCCCTCGAAGTCCACCTCCACCTCGGGCAGGTCTTCGGGCAGCTCCCCCTCGGCCAGTTGGTTTCCGGCGGACCGGTGGGCGCTGGCCGCCGCTTCCTCGCCGTGATAGCGGCCGATCAACTCACGGGCCAGGAGCATCTTGACATCGCGAGGGTTGGCACCGGCCTCGACGTCAGCCTTGAGCGCCTCGATCTCCTCATTGGACTTGAGCGATAGCAGCTCGAAATAGCGCCATATCAGGCTGTCCGGCATGGAGACCAGCTTGTTGAACATCGCGCCCGGCGCTTCATCCACGCCCACGTAGTTGCCCAGCGACTTGGACATCTTCTGTACGCCGTCCAACCCCTCGAGCAGCGGCATGGTGATCACCACCTGGGAGGCCATGCCGTGGTGCTTCTGCACCTCACGACCCATCAGCAGGTTGAACTTCTGATCGGTGCCGCCCATCTCGACGTCGGCTTCCAGTGCCACGGAGTCATAGCCCTGCACCAGCGGATAGAGGAACTCGTGAATGGAGATCGGCTGACCGGCCTTGTAGCGCTTGTCGAAGTCGTCGCGTTCGAGCATCCGCGCCACGGTGCTCTGGGCCGCCAGCTCGATCATCTTGGCGGCGGACAACTCGGTGAACCACTCGGAGTTGAAGCGCACCTCGGTCTTCTCGGGGTCGAGGATCTTGAACACCTGCTCCTTGTAGGTCTCGGCGTTGAGGCGAACCTCCTCCTCGGTGAGCGGCTTGCGGGTGACGTTCTTGCCGGTGGGGTCGCCGATACGACCGGTGAAGTCGCCGATCAGGAAGATGATCTGGTGGCCGAGATCCTGGAACTGGCGCATCTTGGTCAGAAGCACGCTGTGTCCCAGGTGGAGATCAGGAGCGGTGGGGTCGAAGCCCGCCTTGATCCGCAGCTTGCGCCCGGACTCCAGCTTCTTGACCAGCTCATCTTCCAGCAGGATTTCCTGGGTGCCTCGCTTCAGCAGCGCCAGCGCGCTCGCCACGTCGCTCATCGTCCCCTACTCCATGTGTTCGGTTGCCGGGTCCCGGCCGGGACCATCGAATGGGCCGGAATGTTAGCATGAGACGGCGCCTTGCGGTGACGCCCCACGACCCGAGAGAGTGACATGCCCCTATATATAGGCTTGATGTCCGGCACCAGCCTGGACGGCATCGATGCCGCCCTGGTGGAGATCGACGATACGCCGTCCGGCAACCGGCCGCGCCTGCTGGCCACCCATGCCGAGCCGATGCCCGCGTCCCTGCGGGAGCGACTCTGGCAACTTTGCCACGCCGAGCAGGCATACTTTGCCGATCTGGCGGCGGCCGAGGATGCCTTCTGCAGACTCCAGGCGGAGGCCGTCAAGGCCCTGCTATTGCTCTCCCGCACTCCGCAGGAGGCCGTAGTCGCCGTCGGCAGCCACGGCCAGACCATCGAGCACGCCCCGCTGGGACATGCCGGCGGTCCCGCCTATACCCTGCAGCTCGACAACCCCAGTCTGCTGGCTGAGCTCACCGGCCTTACCGTGGTGGCCGACTTTCGTCGCCGCGACCTCGCCGCCGGGGGTCAGGCGGCCCCTCTGGCGCCCGCCTTCCACGAGGCGCTGTTCCGCGTCAGAAATGAGTGGCGCCTGGTACTCAACCTGGGAGGCTTCGCCAACCTGACCCTGCTGCCCCCTGCCGAAGATCCACGGGCACCGCTGGGCTTCGACTCGGGGCCGGCCAACGCCCTGCTCGACGCCTGGCACGCTCGCCACCGCGGCGGCGAGTTCGATGCGGACGGCGCCTGGGCGGCCTCGGGACGGGTCGACGAGATGCTCTTGTGCCGACTGCTGGCCGAACCCTTCTTCCACCTGCCGCCGCCGCGCAGTACCGGGCGAGAGCTGTTCCATCTCGACTGGCTGGAGGCTCATCTGACGGGGAAGGAGCGGCCCGAGGACGTGCAGGCCACCCTGGCGGAGCTGACCGCAGAGAGCGTGGCCCTGGCGGTGACCATGGCACGAGAACGGCTCGAGGCACCTGCCGCGGCGCGGCTGATCCCCTGTGGCGGCGGCGCCCACAACCACGACCTGCTTGCCCGCCTCGCCAACCGACATCCCGATTCGGCCATGACCGACGCTGGGGCATCGGGCTGGCCGGCCGACTGGCTGGAGGCCGGAGCCTTCGCCTGGCTGGCCTGGCGAAGGCTCCAGGGGCTGCCGGGCAACCTGCCTTCGGTAACCGGCGCCCAGGGGCCTCGCATACTGGGAGGCGTCTACGCCCCCTGAGCCCGGGCCGGAAGCGGCCTAGAACTCGTCATCGCGCTTCAGCGAGAGATGACTGGCGGCCTCGCGGGCCTGGGTCATCCCCTCGCTGCCGGCGTCACCGTACTTGATCATCATGCGCAGATCGTTTGCCGAGTCGGCGTGCACCAGCGCCACCTCCTCGGTGATCTTGCCCGCCTTGAAGAGGTCGAAGAGCGCCTGATCGAAGGTCTGCATGCCCAGGTCGCGGGAGCGGGCCATGACGTTCTTGATCTCGCTGACATCGCCCTTGCGCACCAGGTCGCCGATCAGGGGGGACTTGAGCATGATCTCGATGGCCGGGCAGCGTCCGCCGTCCACCGTGGGCAGCAGCTGCTGGGCCACGATGGCGCGCAGGTTGAGCGATAGATCCAGCCAGATCTGCTCATGCCGCTCATGGGGGAAGAAATGGATGATGCGATCCAGCGCCTGGTTGGCGTTGTTGGCATGGAGCGTGGCCAGACAGAGGTGGCCGGTCTCGGCAAAGGTCAGGGCGTGCTCCATGGTCTCCCTGGTGCGGATCTCGCCGATCAGGATGACATCTGGCGCCTGGCGCAGGGTGTTCTTCAGCGCGACCTCGAAGGAGTCGGTGTCGATCCCCACCTCGCGCTGGTTGATGATCGCCTTCTTGTGCGGGTGCACGTACTCGATGGGGTCCTCGACGCTGATGATATGACCGCCCAGCGTCTCGTTGCGCTGCTGGATCATCGACGCCAGGGTGGTCGATTTGCCGGTACCGGTGCCGCCCACCACGAACACCAGGCCGCGCTTGATATTGGCCAGTTCCCCCAGCACCGGGGGCAGCGACAGCTCCTCCAGGTGGGGAATCTCGAAGGCGATACGCCGAATCACCATGGCCTTCTGATTGCGCTGCTGGAAGGCGCTGACGCGAAAGCGCCCCTTGTCCTTGAGACTGAGGGCGAAGTTGGCCTCGCGCTCAACCCCGAAGCGGGCCATCACCGTTTCCGGGATCGACGCGCTGACCAGCTCGTTGACCTGATCCACGGTCAGCCCCTGGTCCCCCATGGGGGTAAGCTTGCCGGCCATCTTCAGGGTCGGCGGCGCATTCACCGAAATCAGCAGATCCGACGCTTCCTTCTGCACCATGATATCCAGCAGCTGGTATAGCCACTCTTTCGCCGTCATGTCGCTGCTCCTCTTGCCCGTTGTTCCCTGCCTGACGGCCGAGACCCGCTCAGTTCGCCAGCACGCCCTTGGCCTTGGCCTGCGCCTCGTCGCGCGCCACCACGTTGTCCGCCACCAGCTTGGCCAGAGCCGCGTCCAGGGTCTGCATGCCCAGGTTGCCGCCGGTCTGAATGGCCGAGTAGATCTGCGCCACCTTGTCCTCGCGGACCAGGTTGCGCACCGCCGCGGTGGCGATAAGAATCTCGTGGGCCGCCACGCGGCCGCCGCCCATGCGCTTGAGTAGTGTCTGGGAGACCACCGCCTGGAGCGACTCAGAGAGCATGGAGCGCACCATGGACTTCTCGTCTCCAGGGAAGACATCGATGATCCGGTCGATGGTCTTGGCCGCCGAAGTGGTGTGCAGGGTGCCGAACACCAGATGGCCGGTTTCGGCCGCAGTCAGCGCCAGCCGGATGGTCTCCAGGTCCCGCAGCTCGCCCACCAGGACCACATCCGGGTCCTCGCGCAGGGCGCTTCGCAGCGCCGGCGCGAAGCCGTGGGTGTCACGGTGCACCTCGCGCTGGTTGATCAGGCAGCGCTTGCTGCGGTGGACGAATTCAACCGGATCCTCGATGGTGAGGATATGCTCGTAGCGGTTGTCGTTGATGTAATCGATCATCGCCGCCAGCGTGGTGCTCTTGCCCGAACCGGTGGGTCCCGTCACCAGCACCAGACCGCGAGGCAGCATGGAGAGCTGGCGAAAGACGGTGCCGAGCCCGAGATCCTCCAGGGTCAGCACCTCAGAGGGGATGGTGCGGAACACCGCCCCGGCGCCACGGGCATGGTTGAAGACGTTGACGCGGAAGCGCGACACCCCTGGCACCTCGAAGGAGAAGTCGGTCTCGAAAAACTCCTCGTAGTCACGGCGCTGACGGTCAGCCATGATGTCGTAGATCAGCTTGCGGACCTCACGGTCCTCCATGGCCGGTACGTTCAGGCGGCGAATATCGCCATCGACCCGGATCATTGGCGGCAGACCTGCAGAAAGATGCAGGTCGGAGGCCTTCTGTTTTGCCGAGAACGCCAGCAGTTCGGTAATATCCATGCGTTTTCCCTTGCTCCCGCAGCCTTGGTGACATCTTGTAATGTTCAGTATGACAGAGCTTGCCACATGACAGCCCCTTCTGCCTCCACCCCCCTCGCCGAATCGTTGGCCGAGGCGCGCAAGCGGTTGGCCGATGCCTTGTCCGCCGCCGGCCGGCCGGCCACCGACGCTCAGCTGCTGGCCGTCAGCAAGACCAAACCGGCGGCGCTGATCCGCGAGGCCTGGCATCTCGGCCAGCGCGAATTCGGCGAAAACTATGTCCAGGAGGCCCTGGCCAAGCAGGTCGAGCTGGCCGACCTCGACAACATCGTCTGGCATTTCATCGGGCCCCTGCAGTCCAACAAGACCCGCGACGTGGCCGAACACTTTGCCTGGGTACACAGCGTAGACCGCGAGAAGATCGCTCGACGCCTCAGCGATCAACGCCCGGAAGGGATGCCACCACTCGACGTCTGCCTGCAGGTCAACATCAGCGCTGAGCCCAGCAAGGCCGGCGCCAGCCTCGCCGAACTGCCAGCGCTTGCCGAGGCGGTACTGGCGATGCCTCGGCTGCGCCTGCGCGGGCTGATGGCGATCCCTGCCCCCGGCGAGGGCATGGACGCCCAGCGCGAGCCCTTCGCCCGCCTTCGCGAGGCCCTCGAGGGGCTCCAGGCCCGCTTCCCCGAGGCGCCGCTGGACACCCTCTCCATGGGCATGACCAATGATCTCGAGGCCGCCATACTAGAGGGCGCCACCCTGGTGCGGGTCGGCACCGCCATCTTCGGGGAGCGCGAAAGCCCTCGCTGAGCAAACGACTTACCGCAGCTGCCGGATACCTCCATCGGCCCCATTCGTTGAGCGACACAGGACACTTCCCATGGCTACCAGAGTCACCTTCATCGGCGCCGGCAACATGGCCAGCGCCATCATCGGGGGCATGATCGACAGCGGCTACTCGCCCTCCGCGATCACCGCCACCTCCCCCAGCGACGCCTTCCTCGAGCCGGTGCACGAACGCTATGGCATCCACACCAACACCGACAACGTCGCCGCGGTGACCCAGGCCGACGTCGTCGTGCTGGCAGTGAAGCCTCAAATGATGAAGGAAGTCTGCGAGGGATTGGCCAGCGTGATCCAGCGCCGCCGCCCGCTGATCATCTCGGTGGCTGCCGGCCTCGACGCCGCCACCCTGGAGGGCTGGCTCGGCGGCGATCTGGCCATGGTGCGCTGCATGCCCAACACGCCGGCCCTGGTCGGCGCCGGCGCCTCCGGCCTGTTTGCCAATGCCGGCGTCAGCGAAGAACAGCGCCAGCTCGCCACCGAACTGATGGAAGCCGTCGGCCTGGTGGAGTGGGTCGAGGAAGAGGCGCTGCTGGATGCGGTCACCGCCGTCTCCGGCAGCGGCCCAGCCTATTTCTTCCTGATGTTCGAGGCCATGGAGGAGGCCGGCGTCAAGCTTGGCCTTCCCGCCGAGACCGCCCGGCGGCTGGCCATGCAGACCGCCTTCGGCGCCGCGAAGATGGCGATGGCCAGCGACAACACCCCCGCCGAGCTCAAGCGCAACGTGATGTCACCCGGTGGCACCACCGAACGCGCCGTCGAGCATCTCGAGGAGGCCGAGCTGCGCCGGATACTTTCCGAGGCCATGGATGCCTGCGCCGAACGCGCCCGGGAGATGGCCGTAGAGCTGAGCGGTCGCTGATTTCACGCATCAGTTTCAAGAGGCCGCCGGACGGCGGTCTGCCCACGACATGGAGAAACCCTCATGGGAAATGCCGGCCTGCTGCTGGTCAACACCCTGATCAACCTGTACATCTTCCTGCTGATGCTGCGCTTTCTGCTGCAGGCGTCTCAGGCCGACTACTACAATCCCATCAGCCAGACAGTGGTGAAGATCACCCAGCCAGCGGTGCGCCCCTTTCAGGGCTTCCTGGGGCCGGTGATGGGACGCTTCGACATGGCCACTCTGGCCGCCGGCTTCGTGATCAAGGCGGTCAGCATCGTCATCATCCTGCAGGTGGCCGGCTTCGGCATGGCGCCCATCGCCAGCGTGGCCATCGGTGCCGTGGCGGCGCTGGCCAATGCCATCCTCAAGATCTATTTCTTCGCGCTGATCGCGATGATCATCCTCAGCTGGGTGGCCCCCAGCGCCAGCCATCCGGGGGCGCTGCTGGTGATGCAACTGGTTGAGCCGATCATGGCACCGCTGCGCAAGGTCATCCCGCCGCTGGGCATGATCGACCTCTCGCCCATCGTGGCATTCATCGCCATCAGCCTGATCGATGGTATCGTGGTGGGCTCTCTGACCCGCGCCGCCGGCGTGGCCGGCGCCCTGGTCGGTCTGTGAAACCCGCCCCTTGCGGCCCACCGCAACGACTGGACACGGAAGGACTGATGCCTGAGCTTCCTGTTGACTCGGTCGGCCTGGTGACGCCCCAGACGGCGCACTTCGACGACCCCCTGGCCCTGGCCTGCGGCAGGACGCTGCCGGCCTATGACCTCGTCTACGAGACCTATGGCACCCTCAACGCCGAGCGCTCCAATGCGGTGCTGATCTGCCACGCGCTATCCGGCCACCACCATGCCGCCGGCTATCATGACGCCGACGAGCGCAAGCCGGGGTGGTGGGACGCCCATATCGGCCCCGGCAAGTCCATCGACACCGAGCGCTTCTTCGTGGTGTCGCTCAACAATCTCGGCGGCTGCCACGGCAGCACCGGACCCAACCGAGAGAACCCCGAGACCGGCCGCCTGTGGGGGCCGGAATTCCCGATGGTGACGGTGAGTGACTGGGTGAACAGCCAGGTTCGTCTGGCCGACCGGTTGGGCATCGAGCGCTTCGCCGCGGTGATCGGCGGCAGCCTGGGGGGCATGCAGGCGTTGCAGTGGACCCTCGCCTATCCGGAGCGAGTGGCCAGCGCTGCGGTAATCGCCGCCACCTCAAAGCTGTCGGCCCAGAACATCGCCTTCAACGAGGTAGCGCGCCAGGCGATCCGCTCCGACCCCGACTTTCACGACGGCTGGTACACCGAGCACGACACTGTGCCGCGTCGCGGCCTCAAGCTGGCTCGTATGGTGGGGCATATCACCTACCTCTCCGAGGATGCCATGGGCCACAGGTTCGGCCGCGACCTGCGCGCCGACGACCTCAACTTCGGCTTCGACGTGGAGTTCCAGGTGGAGTCCTACCTGCGCTATCAGGGTGACACCTTCTCCTCCTCCTTCGACGCCAACACCTACCTGTTGATGACCAAGGCACTGGACTACTTCGACCCGGCCCAGGGGGGCGACCTCGCCAGCGCTCTGGCCCCGGCCAGCTGCCCCTTCCTGGTGGTCAGCTTCACCACCGACTGGCGCTTTCCGCCGCCGCGCTCCCGGGAACTGGTCAACGCCCTGGTGCGCGCCGGCAAGTCGGTCAGCTATGCCAACATCGACTCGACCCACGGCCATGACGCCTTCCTGATGCCGGAGCCCCGTTACCAGGCGGTCTTCGCCGCCTTCATGGACCGCGTGGCCGGCGACCTCGGGCTGGAGACGCGCGCATGATGAATCGCCCCGACTTCAAGCTGATCCACGAGTGGATCCCCGAGAACGCACACATCCTCGATCTCGCCTGCGGCGATGGCAGCCTGCTGGCGGCTCTGGCACGCGACAAGAACGTCACCGGCTATGGCCTGGAGATCGACCCGGACGGCATCACCGCCTGCATCGCTCGTGGGGTCAACGTCATCGAACAGAACCTCGATCAGGGGCTGGCCAACTTCGACGACAACGCCTGTGATCTGGTGATCATGACCCAGGCCCTGCAGGCGCTGCGCCGCCCCGACCTGATGCTCGACGAGATGCTGCGGGTCGCCGGCGAGGCGATCATCACCTTTCCCAACTTCGCCTACTGGCGCCACCGGGTGCACCTGGGCATCCGCGGCTACATGCCCGTCTCCAAGTCGCTGCCCCACGCCTGGTATGACACCCCCAATATTCATCTGTCGACCTTCAACGATTTTGAACAACTGTGCCGGGACAAGGGTCTGATCATCGTCGACCGGGCAGTGGGTATCGGCGACCACGAGGGGCACTGGACCTCGCGGCTGTGGCCCAACCTGTTTGGCGAAATCGCGATCTTTCGGGTCAGCCGCGGCTGACCCGGCAACGCCACCATAGAGTCGTTACACAACGGGGTAGACGAGAGGGATGACGATGAAACCTGGCATCCTGGCCTTCCTGGCGGTTAGCGCCCTGGCCCTGCTGAGCGGCCATGCCGCCGCCCAGCAGTACGAGCAGATCGACAACTACCAGATCCACTACAGCGCGGTGAATACCAGCTTCCTGCCCGAGGAAGTGGCCCGCGAGCACGGTATCCAACGCAGCAACGTGATGGCGCTGCTCAACGTCAGCGTGCTTGAGGAGCGCGACGATGGCACCACCCGTGCCCTTCCAGTCTCCGTGAACGGCACGGTCGGGGGGCTCAGCACCAGCGATGCACGCACGCCGCTCAGCTTCCGCACCCTGCGCGGCGGCGACGCCCCTTCACAGGTAGCGGTGTTTCGTATCCACGACGACGAAGCGATGCACTTCGACCTGGAGGTCCTCCACGACCGCAACGCCGATCCGGCGAGGGTCAGCTTCATCCAGCGCTTCTATATCGACAGGTAACGTTTCATGACCGCACCGCCGCCGGCGACCCTTCAGGCGCTCACGCCTGTTCTCCTGGCCTGCACCCAAGGAAATGCCGTCGGCTTCGAGCGGCTTCAACACATCGGTCTGCCCCGCCTGCTGGCAGTCGCCAGCCACTTCCTCACCGACACCGGGCATGCCGAGCAGGTGACTCACGACACCCTGCTGATGGCCTGGCGAAATGCCCATCGGCAGCCCCACAGCGGTCTGTCGCCGGGTCACTGGCTGTTCACCATCCTCGGCTGTCGCCTGCACAGCCAGCTGAGTGCGCTCCAGGGTGACCTTCCGCCGCCGACACCGGTAGAGGGCCACGGGCCACCGATCGTACCGGCGCGCATTCCCGAGACGCGGCGCGGCCCCGCTCTACTGGAGCACAGTAAATCGCTGCCGCCAGCCACGCCGCGCCAGGCCCTGAGGGTACGCCTCGACCAGACGCTGAAAACCCTGCGGCAGGCCGAGCGCCTGCCCTTGACGCCAACCGGTGAGGCCATCCATCCCCCGCTCTATGACCCCAGCCTCCGGCGCAAGATGCTAACCTCGGGCTTCGCCTACCGCACCAAGATGGCCTTCCAGCGAACCCTGGGGCGCCCATTCGAGGACCATCTGTTCCGACGCTGGCAGGCCCGGCGAGACCGCTACCTCGCGCTGGAGACACAGGGCCTTCCCCGCCGAAGCGTCGAAATCACCCTGGGTGCGCGGCTGGACCTCATGGTCGATCCACGCAGGCTGCTGCGCGCCTTCAGCTACCCTGCGGGATTTCCCGATCGCCTGCAGCGCCGCAAGGCCTCGAACCTCTTCCTGTGGGATGGTGACTGGGACCTCCCTCTCCACTACCTGGCGGACAGCGACCGTCTCCGATTCCTTCAGGACCTCTGGCACCACCGGCTGGCGCCGGAGCAGAGCGCCAGCTTCCAGCGACTCCTGACACAGGCCGAGCAGGGCACCCACCTGCGCTCCCACCACCGCGGCATGCTGCTCAACACCCCAGAGCGCATTCTGGAGTACCTGCGCCTCTACCTTCACTACATGGAGGACATGGCCTGTTTCGGCTTCGATGCCGAGGCCGGCAAGGACCGCCTCGGAGTGGCGGTCGATCGCCATGGGCAGCTGATCAAGCTCAACAAGGGGCTGCACCGGCTGGCCATGGCCCAGGTACTGGGACTGCCCAGCGTAACGGTCCGGGTGCGCAGCGTGCATCGCCAGTGGTGGGACGCCCTGACCGAGGGCGCCGGTGGCGACGAGGCGCTGGAGCGTCTGGCTCAGGCGCTGCCCGACCTTACCCCGGCCCGGTGAAGGGCCTCCTCGCCCAGCTGGCGAGTGAGTGAGACCGGCAGCGCCGG
>Ga0207421_10008313_pt1 | contig 10807 bp, 9 predicted proteins | sample SodLakKL_010_SED_4_FD_187542 | JGI IMG/M metagenome (GOLD analysis project Ga0207421, IMG submission 187542) | Alkaline sediment microbial communities from Lake Tanatar, Kulunda Steppe, Russia - 8KL_010_SED (SPAdes) (version 2) | ecosystem: Environmental > Aquatic > Non-marine Saline and...
TCGCACCATCCGCATCTACTCGGGCACAGCACTGAATGTCGCCCCGTTCCTTGCCCACTGCGAACGCAGCGGACTGTCTATCTATGAGGCCAAGGTTCTGCGCCCTTCATTGGAAGACGTATTCGTCCGTGCCACAGGCCTGGGATTGTCAGAGATGCAAAACAGCCGGGGAGGCAAGCAGCTATGATACGCCAGCTTATACCTTTCGTCCACGTTCTGCGCAAGGATATGCGCACCTATTACCTGAAACCTCCGAATATCAGTTGGGGGATCATATTCCCATTGGCTTGGACATTGATGTTTTTCCTGCGCTCTGCCTCGCCCATTGACGTACAGGACCTTCTCCCCGGTGTTATGGCCATGTCCATTCTCTTCGGTACCACATCCATGCTGGCCGTCACCATTACCTTCGAGAAGAGAAGCCGTTCCTTTGAACGCCTGCTGCTGGCGCCCATCAGCATCTACTATCTGATGCTGGCCAAAACATCCGGTGCCATCGTCTTTGGCCTGTTCAATGCCCTTGTCCCTATTCTGCTGGCCTATGTGTTTACTGACATTGCCTTGGCGCGCATACACTGGCCCACTGTCATCGGCAGCGTCTTTCTGATTTCGGTCAGCTCCACCTTTCTTGGCTTGATGATCGCCGTGTCCGTGAAGGAAGTATTCGAAGCGCAGACGTTCTCTAATTTTTTCCGTTTTCCCATGGTGTTCCTGTGCGGATTGTTCATTCCTCTGCAGGATCTGCCGCTCTTCCTGCGCCCCATCAGCCATGTACTGCCGTTGACCTATGGGACAGACATCCTGCGGTCGGCCGTGGCCGGCGGCGGCGTAATGCCTGTTCCGGTCAGTTTTATTATCTTGGTCGGTTTTTGCGCAGTTTTGTTTTTCGTCAGCATAAGGAATATCAACAAAAACTGGGTATATTAGACCCAGGGTGTATGCCGCCCGGGACTTCGATCGCTGGAGGTATCAACAATGGAATTTTTTCTGAAAGGCTGCAAGGCCCTCGGCGACAGCCGGCGACTGGAAATTTTCAAGCTGCTGCTGGATCATTCCTACTGCGTCAATGCCATAGCCAGGCAATTGGGAATTTCTCAGTCGGCTGTTTCCCAGCACATGCGCGTTCTGCGGGAAGCCGGACTGGTGGCGGGAGAAAAACGGGGTTACCATGTGCACTATTCGGTACGCCAGGACGGCTTGGAAACGTTCCGTGCCCAACTGGAAACGCTGGTTGAGCAAGGCAGCGCTGCACCCGCATGCTGTGCCAATCACCATGTTTCCGAAGATGAGGACGCCCGTCCTGCCCGGGCCGAGCCTGTCCGGCGGGGACAGTGAATTTTCGCCCAACGGCCGCAATCCTTGCCCTGGTGTCCGTTCTCGGAAAGCACCGATGCTTTTAGGTTTGAGCCAAATCTACAATTCCCTGGCTGACGAGGAGGAGTAAGTGATGCTTTCAGTGCTGCGATGGATAGCCGCATACGGACAAGCACATTGGCCCTTGGTTGCTGGTGTCGGCGCCATGGCGATTCTCTCCACTGTGTTGGGTTTGGTTCCGCCGTGGCTGATTCGTTACGGTGTGGACCACATGATCATGGCCGATGACATCGGCGGCCTCATTCCATTGGCGGCACTGATGATCGGTGCTGTCCTCTGCCAGAGTGCTGCCGAGTTCTTCAAACGCTGCCTGGCAGAATCCACGGCCCAGAACATCATCCACGATATCCGTACGGCCCTGTACCGCCACATGAACCGGCTGTCCTTCACCTTCTATGATAAGAGCCGAACCGGAGATTTGCTGGCCCGGGTCACCACCGATGCCGACAGCTTGCACCAGTTTCTTTCCAGTGGGTCAGTGTACATTGTGTCCAATCTAATGACCATTTTCGGAGTGCTGGCTGTGGCCTTTCTGTGGGATATCCGCCTAGCCCTTTTATTTGTGATCCTGCTTCCGCTGATGTTTCACGCCATACGTACTTACGCTGTGCAAGTCCGGCCGATGTTTGCGCGGGCCCGTTCCAGTTTTGCCCGCCTCACATCCATGGTCCGTGACAGCTTGGCTGGGATAGAAACCGTGAAACTCTTCGGTCAGGAAAAACAAGATCAGAGCCGTTTTGAAAAAGAAAACCGGCATTATGTTGAGGTGAACGTCAAAGCCGCCCGCATCTCGGCCTTTTGGATGCCCTATGTCCATTTCGTTCTGGGTGCTGGAACGGCCTTGGTGCTCTGGTATGGCGGCAGGCTGGTCATTGGCGGCGAGATGTCTGTGGGAACACTGGTGGGATTTACCAGTTACATGGCCCTATTGACGCGGCCTGTCCGCCAAACAGGCATGATGACAGGTGCCGCCAGTCGGGCCGCCGCTTCGGGACAGCGAATCCGCGAAGTACTGCAAATGGAGCCTGAAGTCAAAAACCACCCCGATGCGGAAGAGTTGGATTCCATTGCGGGGCACGTCAGTTTTGACCGTGTCTATTTTTCCTACAATCAGGATACCGAAGTTCTCAAGGACATTAGTTTTTCTGTGGAGCCCGGCACCACCACCGCCGTTGTGGGAGCGACAGGGGCCGGCAAGACCACATTGGTGCATCTGATACCCCGTTTCTACGATCCCGATCGGGGAACCATCCGCATCGATGGGCGAGACATACGGAGGGTGACCGTGGAAAGCCTGCGGACCCAGATTGGCATCGTCATGCAGGATACCTTTTTGTTCTCAGCTTCCATACGCGAAAACATCTCCTACGGCACGCCCGACGCTTCGGCCGGAGATATTATCGCAGCCGCTAAAACAGCGCAGATCCACGATTTCATCGAATCCCTCCCCCTTGGCTATGAAACACCCGTAGGCCAACGGGGAGTGACCCTATCCGGCGGACAGCGCCAGCGCCTCGCTTTGGCCCGGGTAATTCTAACCGATCCCAAGCTGCTGATTCTCGACGAACCTACATCCAATCTGGATGCTGCCACGGAAGCCAAAATGCAGGCTGCCCTAGATCAAACCTTTGTCAACCGCACCACGTTCATTATTGCCCACCGCCTTTGGACAGTTCAACGGGCGGACAAGATTCTGGTGCTCGATGGCGGGACCTTGGCCGAAGAGGGGACCCATGAAGAGCTGGTGAATGCCGGGGGCCCCTATGCCCAACTCCACAAGACGATGTTCCAAGCATAGAAAGGAGGATGCAAAGTGCGAGGCGGATTTGCCGGACGGATGATGAAGGAGAACCCGGAGGAAGCCTATAGCCTTCGAAACCTCAACCGCAGTCATCTTGGCCTGCTGCTGCATTATCTCAAGCCCTACGGCTTTCATCTGGCGGCGGCCGTTGCGGCCATGGTTACGGCCACCGCGGCCACATTAACCGCGCCCTATCTGACAAAGATAGCCATAGACGATTACATCATCGCCAGAGACCTGCAGGGGCTGCAATGGATAGCCCTTCTCATAATCGGAGTGTACGCTCTTCTTTGGGGAGCGTTCTTCCTGCAGAGCTACGTATCGGGCTGGATCGGCCAACGCGTTGTGGCAGCAGTCCGAGAAGATCTGTATCGGCACCTCCAGCGTCTCGACATGGGCTTCTTTCACAGAAGAAAGACCGGTGACATTATGGCAAGAGTTACCCACGATGTCAACGGTCTCGAAGAAATGGTCACAGGCGGTTTTGTACACCTTTTGAGCGATTTCTTCACCTTCGTCGGCCTCGTCACGGTGATGCTGTGGCTTCATTGGCCGTTGGCCCTTGTCAGCTGCATCACAATACCTTTCATACTGTCTGCCATGAAGTTTCTTGGCAAGCGCATGCGGCGTGCCTATGCGGACGTGCAGCGCCGCTTGGCCGCTATGAACGCCGATGTCGAAGAAAGTTTGGCCGGCATCCGCGTCGTGCAGGCTTTAAACCGTGAAGCCGTCAATACCGGCCGGTTCTCCCGATTAAGCTGGCAGAACCTGAAAGCCAATCTGCGGGCCGTTTCCTTCTTTGCTCTTCTTTTCCCGACAATGAATGTCAGTCGGGTTCTCGGAGAGTCCTTGGTTCTGCTGTACGGTGGTTGGCAAGTAGTGGAAGGTACCATCACATTGGGCGTTTTGATGGCCTTTCTGGCATATGTGCGTCGATTGTTCCAGCCGTTGGCAGACCTCAGCCAAGTATATAACACGTACCAATCGGCCGGTGCTTCCCTGGAACGCATCCATCAATACTTCCAACTCCAGCCATCCATCACAGAGCCAGAAAATCCGCGCCAACCGGAGCAAGGATTTCGCGGATCGCTTGCATTCGATCATGTTTCCTTTTCCTATGGAACCGAACCGGTCCTGAAAGATGTATCGTTTCGGTTAGAGGCAGGGCAGACCGCCGCCATAGTCGGCCCTACCGGAGCCGGCAAGACAACGCTTATCAATCTGGCCGCTCGGCTCTACGATCCAGAGCAGGGTTCTGTGTCCATGGACGGCATCGATATCCGGGACATATCCTTGAACACGCTGCGCCGTACGATAGCACTGGTATCGCAGCAGCCCTATTTGTTCCCGGGAACGGTGGCAGATAATATTCGCTTTGCGCAGCCGGAGGCCAGTGATGCGGAAGTTCGCAGAGCCGCCCGGATCGTGCAAGCCGATGGTTTCATTACCCAGCTCCCCCAAGGGTATGATACGGCCGTGGGCGAAGAAGGCGTGACTCTTTCCGGTGGTCAAAAGCAGCTGCTCGCCCTAGCGCGGGCTGTTCTGGTCGATCCGCGCATTCTGCTTTTGGATGAGGCAACATCCAATCTCGACGCTCACACCGAACACTTGATTCAAAAGGCCTTGGAAGAGATTATGGCTGATCGAACCGGGATCATCATAGCCCATCGGTTCGCCACGTTAAAGCGGGCCGACCACATCTTCGTCCTAGACCAGGGCGAGATCGCGGATCAAGGCAGCCATGCCCAGCTGCAGCGGCGCAACGCTCTCTATAGAGAACTTTTCGCACGACAGAACCAACCGGCGGTGTAGATATATGTGTGCACCGCCGGCTTCTCTTTCCCGTAGCGCCTGAGAACGCGGGTACTGGCAGGGCCGTTGGTTTTGACTCCTCCATGAAAGGCTCCGGCCTGCTTTCGGACAGCACCTCACACCGGGCTTCAGGCAGTGGCCGCTGTCCAGAGCAGGTATGGTATGGTTCGCCCTTCTAGATCCTGCACAGTATAGTCTTGCTGCAGAGACAGCACCCCGCAGTCAGCGCGGCAAAGCTGCGGCCGGTACGTTCCGCTAAGACAGAGGATGGAATGACATAGGCCGCAGAAACTCGGCAGCGACGCGCCTATGAGTGAGCGCAGTTCTTCGTCAGACACGCCGGCGTCCTCTAGCACCAGCAGCGAAGCGGTCACCCACTGTCCCACTTTGACATGGTCCCAATAAAGCAGCGACTGCCAGAGCTGCAGTTCGTCAATGCGGCTTTCCATTCGCCTATCGGTAAAGTACCTTTCAGCACTGTGTCCGTGCCGATGGCGCACCGAGAGGAGTTCCTTGGTTTCACGATTCCAGTCGCTGATCATGGCGGCATCTTGGGTTGCATTCTGTCGAATATGCGTCAACAACGATATGTGCAGATCCACTTCTTCCCGGAGACTGCCGGGTTGGCTGGTGGGCATCGGAAACCCCTCCAGCAGGCGTGTAAGCGATAGGGTTCCAGTCTTCATGAGCTGCTTTGGCGATCAGACCCTGGCCCTCGGTGGGGGTTGGCATCGCCGGCCTCCTTTCTTTCCACTTACAAACTTTGACTTCCATTGCACGTATGTACTTCTCGCCTCAAATCGAACCAGTTCCAACTCCTTTCGATGCTAGAGTAGATAACGCACAGCACCCATAATACCATTTTTCACATAACCGGACAATACACTTGCGCAATCTTGTTACAGAAATTTCCTGCCTCGCTTCGAGGCCATCATTGGCTTGCGAACCATGGGTTTGACTGGGCCGCTCTGACGCCGCATTTTCAGGTCTGTAAGGAACGCGTAAGGCGATGACACACTTGGCGGCCATCAGGACAACCGAAAAAAGAAGGCCCAAACAGCCACCGATACATGCCCCGGCCCATAGGAGAACAGAGCCAAACCTCCTCTGCAGGAGCGTTTGCAGGGCAGCGGCGCGGGCAGCAGCGGAAATCGAACCAAGCCGCGGCCCCCACATGGCCATCACAGCTGATGAAATTCCATCGGTTTTCCCAGGAATCGAAAGGGAACGGCAGTGGAAGGAAGAATAAAGCAGTATAGCGGACGCTGTGACGGTGGCTGGAACACACCTGACAAAAGCAGCCGAGGCACCGTTTCGTTCATCCGTTTGCTGTCCCAAGCCGGAATGCCAAAGACGGAGTGATCAAAGTGAGCATTTTATTGGTAGATAATTCGGTCGAAAACCGTTTTCAGATTCGCTCCGCACTGAACAGAGCTGGCTACAAAGAGGTTGTAGCAGCTCAGTCCCACGGGGAAGTCAAACGTTTCCTTGCACAGCAGGGCAAGTTCCAACCCCAGATTGATCTGATGATCATCAATCTGGACGAAGATGGTATGGAACTGTGCCGGACCATCCGATCGGACAAACGGCTGAAGCACATCCCCATGTTGGCCGTAGACGACAGCCAAAAGGTGGAAAACATGCAGATGGCTTTTGCGGCCGGTGTAAACGATCTGATCAGAACTCCTTTGAACGAAGAGGAGTTTGTTGCCCGCGTCCGCATGCTGCTGCGGATCAAGTATGAACGGGATCTGCTCCATTCCCGCCAGCGCCGTATGCAGGAAGTGGCCCAACAGCTCAGGGAGGCGAATCAAGTGCTGCAGAAGCTCTCGTCCCTTGACGGTCTGACTGGGGTTATCAACCGCCGTTCGTTCGATCAGTCGCTGTCCACAGAGCTCAAGCGCGGTGCCCGGGAAGGCTGGCCGGTGTCGGTTATTTTGTTCGACATTGATTTTTTCAAGCTCTACAACGATCTGTACGGCCATCAAGCCGGGGACAACTGTCTGAAGCAGGTGGCCACAACCCTCCACTCCAATATCAAGCGCGGCGGTGACCTGGTGGCCCGTTTTGGCGGTGAAGAATTTGCGGTACTGCTTCCCAACACCGGTTTGGAAGGCGCAGCCCAAGTGGCAGAGTACATGCGGCAGAGCATTGAGGAACTGGGCATCCCCCACGGCAGCTCCAGCATACACAGTGTCGTAACCATCAGCGGAGGTGTGGCCACCGCAGGTCCTGATGTCGGGTATGATATGGAGAAGGTCTTGGCACGGGCAGACGAAGCCTTGTACGCGGCCAAAGCCAGAGGGCGCAATCGGACAGAGGTATTCCGGGCCAGTCGCAACGACTCCCCGTCAATGCCCCCCGATCCAGAAAATTCCGGCGAGCTGCAGTCCATACGATCCAAGCTGGAATCGCTGGAAAACATGGTAAAGCGTATGCTTCCGCACACAGACCTAGAAGATCCGGAGCTGTCCCATGAAGAGTTGAATGCACTGATGGATGGATGGGATGAAGGTGGCCCCGGGCCCGATGACACCAGCGGCGAACCGCCGGCGCCGAACCCGCGGCCGTCCGGTGCGGAGGCTAGGGAACAGAGCCCTGGAGGGGATGCAGGGCAGTCACCCTCCCCTTCCCAGGCCAACCACCAACCAGGCGATCCCGCCGACCATTGGAAGCAGGCTAACCCAGCACCACTGTGGGCAGTCAACGCCGAAGGCCGCTTAACCGATGTGAACCAGGCCTGGCTCCAATGGATGGGAGTATCGGCACAAGATGCCTATAACGGCCAATGGACCCATAGGATCCATCCCGAGGACCAGGACAGATGGTTTCGAGCCGTGGAACAAGCGCTGCAGATGAAGCAGCGCTTGCGCATCCAATACCGCGTGGGAACGCCCGGCGGCGGTTACCGCTGGGTTGAAGACGATGCTTACCCCTATTTTGGCAGCGACGGCCGCTTATTGGGCCTCTCCGGTTACTCTAGAGAAGCAGGCAAGCAGCAGGATGGGCTGTCCCGGCGGTGGGAGGCCTTGGTCCATCAAACATCGCATCCTGCCGCCTGCCTGAGCGACAGCGAAGTGGTGGAAGCGGCGAACACCGCCTTCCTTGAGCACTTTCAAATCCAGGATCTAGACCAGCGGCACGTTTTTTCGGAACTGTTTCATCCAGCGGACAGAGATGCCGCGGCCCGGAAGTTCAAAGCCGTACAGCGGAGTCATGCCCAGGTGTCCTTTGAAGGGCGGCCCTTCCAAGGGACGGCATGGTTTCAAATTCAGCTGCTGCCGGGCTTAGGGCACGGCGACGTTCTCTGCATTGCTCACAGCATAACAGCCGTCAAACAGATGGCTGAGAAGCTGGAAAAACGCACCAAAATCTTGGAATCCATGATTGACCTGGAATAGGCAGTGGCAGCAGCCACTGCCTTTGTCGTATGTCTGCCGCCCAAGAAACGGGAGGTGCCGCTCCTGCCCGATATCACCGGTTCTGTGCAGCGCCGGCCAAGTGATGCAGGAAACGGATATCCTCAGCACGGCACCCTAGGCGTTCAAACACTTCCTCGGGAACGAAACCGCCGCCCCGGCCCACCTTTTTCATGAAGGCGTGCTGATCGCTTCCGGGAACCAAGTCGGCGCCGGCAGCGTGGAGAAGTCCATATGCCTGATGGAGCATGTACAAGGGTGCTGTCAGATTGATGGCCCGCACCCGCTCGTAGGTGTTACCGTTGACCTCCAGTGCCACGTCGAGCTCGGCGGCCGCGTTCCCCAATCGAGGAACATCTAAAGAGAAGAAGTCGTTGAGGGTCTCGGTGGGCACGGAGCCCAGCGGCTCCAAGTTGGTAACCCACCGGGCAATGTCCTGCTTAACCAAACGGGCATTGACCGCATTGCGGAAGGGATGGGCCAAATAGCCAGGAATGCCCGTTTCATCCCGGAAGCGCCGTATTTCAGCTAATTTGGCCAGGTACGCCTCGGTGTTTTCCTGCCTGGCCTCGGGGACATACCCCACTTCAAAAATGAGATAGTCTGAGACCTCCAGTACGCTGGCCGGCAGACTGCGCCAATCTCCGGCGGGATGCAGTTCCGGCGCGAAAAAGACCGTTAGGTCTTCGTATTCAGACCGCAGCCTGTCCACGTCTCGCCGATACTGCAGCAGCCCTTCTGCGCTGCAGTCATAGAGGGAGTCGGCCCTATGCCGCTGTTCATCCAGATACAGATTGATGTGGTCTGTCAGCCCAATCCACTTCCGCCCCGTAACCCGCGCATGCTCGAGATAATCCCGCAGTGTTAAGCCGGGCTGGCGTTCCTGTCCGGCATGGTAATGCAGATCAATACTGTGAACAAACATCACTCACCTCCTTCCAGTCGGCATTCATGTTCGATGTTCTGCCGCCGCGTCCAAAGTTCAATCATGTCCAAGGCACGCGCGGAAAATTCATGGCCGTTAATCACAAGGTCGGCGTGCCAGCGGGACGGTTCCACAAATTGGTGATGACGGAAGCGGACCGATTCCAAATAGAACTCAGAAATGCCATCAAACTCCAGGCCCCGTTCCATATTCCGCTTCAGACGCCGCACAATGCGTTCGTCTGACATCACGTCAATAAACACCTTCAGATCCAACTGCTCACGGATGGTCTTTTCGTACAGCGTCAAGAGGCCTTCCACAATCACCACTGCATACTGCCGTGATTGCACAGTTTCTCTGAGATCACGGGCCATATTCTCGATATTAAAGGAATCAGGATGGTTGTGGTCCTCAAATACCTTCCCGGAAAAAGGTGCCGTCATAATCGGCCGTTCCTTTTTAAAGTAGCGATCCATGGCCATCTCGGCCACGGTCATGTCGGACAGGCGCTGCCGCAGCAGACTGGAAAAAGTCGTTTTGCCGCTGCCGCTGCCGCCGGCTATGCCGATCACGACACCGTTGTGCTCCCCTTTCATTCCAACGAACCTCCAGCTCAGAAAATTGACGTCACCATGGCTTTCTGCAGTGCCATCCTAGGTTCCTGCAAATTGGGTCGGCAAGCCATGGTTACATCTCCATACAACAGCGGAAGAGCAGCGTCTGTGGAACAGTCTGCTCTTCCGCATAATTTCAGTCATTTCGAATCAAAACATCGCGGCCATGGTTCACCGGGGACCAACGAAGAGCTTAATGGCCGTCCGCTCTTCGCCATCGATCTCCACATCCGCAAAGGCGGGGACGCACACTAGATCAATGCCAGAGGGGGCAACAAATCCCCGCGCGATGGCAACTGCTTTGATAGCCTGATTTAATGCTCCGGCCCCGATGGCTTGCATTTCTGCCCTGCCCTGCTCGCGAATGACTCCAGCCAATGCTCCTGCCACCGAATTGGGATTGGATTTTGCTCCTACACGTAGTGTTTCCATTCTCCGTTAGTCCTCCCTTTCTAGATGAGTTCATGCTCGCCAATGGCTCTGGGTTCTGTGCAGATAGAAGTGGCGCTGCGTCTACGGACAACCCTTCCGCTGAGCATTTCGATGGCCGTGCATTTCTAGACAAAGAGATAATGTGGTACTTGTAGTATAGCACAGAACCTACCCACTTTACCAAATTTCGTGAAAATACGCCTTGGAAAGCCCCGCTGATAGTGTGTTGCCGATCCGCCGGAGAAGCTGATGAGAGTTGCCTTGTCCATGCAGCAGCCCGGTGCAGCAACCCGCAGCAACCCGGCACGGAACGCGTTGATTGGGGCCCTTGTTCTGCTGTCCATTTCGTGGTATACTCTGTTACTACCGAACGTTCGTTAGTAAGGAGGCCCGTCCATGAATACTTCCAACCAGCTTCTGGAGGCGGCAC
>Ga0207421_10008314_pt1 | contig 10807 bp, 14 predicted proteins | sample SodLakKL_010_SED_4_FD_187542 | JGI IMG/M metagenome (GOLD analysis project Ga0207421, IMG submission 187542) | Alkaline sediment microbial communities from Lake Tanatar, Kulunda Steppe, Russia - 8KL_010_SED (SPAdes) (version 2) | ecosystem: Environmental > Aquatic > Non-marine Saline and...
CCGTTTCGAAGACGAAACTCCGGAGAGACAACTCGTCGATATACCGGTATGCGGTGGAGCGATGGACCCTCAGGCGTTGTGCCGCTTCGCGAGCGGTAAGCCCGTCCGGCTTGGCAACGAGTAGGTGCTCCAGCTGTTGCAGCCGAAGTGTCTTCGTCGTGCTATCTTCCATCTCAGGCCCGCACCGAATTCCTTTATAATGCGGAATTCTCGTTCGTGCAAATGGACTTCGCTTCGCGCAGCGCTGACGTGCCGAGCTGCAGCCCTCGCTCCCGCCACGCCACTTGCCAACCGCAGGTGCGCGCTTTGTTTGCCAACATCGGGGGAGGACCCTCGACTGCACGGGTTTGCATTTAGTGGGTGAAGCAATTATCATGAAAAGAAGCGGCAGGGAGTTAGCCGCAATCTACTACAAGGAGGTGATGCTGCTATGATGAACGGGATTGGAGCAGAGGCTAACGCTATGCAGCAAGCTCAGCTTCAACAGCAGATCGGGTCCGCTCCGCAGAGTGCGTCTACGGACAACGCTCAGATTGGGGCGGAAAGCCTGGAGGGCGAAATGAACGATGTCCAACAGGCCCCCCAAGCTCCTCCAAACGATGCCGACATGGGCGGGATGGTAGATACATTCGCTTAATCTTCCATTCGATTTCGTGTCGTCCTCGAATCCGGGTATTCCGGTCTCGAAGGTGACGCCAGGACGGCTTGCCCGGGCATTGGCATTCGTTCCGTGGCCGCTCGGCTTCCATGCCGGGCGCCACGCTCCGGCACTGTGCCGCGGAACGGTGACCTGGACAGTGTGGGGAGGGGAGCGGGTTTGCGCCGCTTGTGGTCCTGGGCCTTCAGTTGAGCGAGCGTGCTCTGGGACAACCACGCGCGCCGAGCGGGTGTTAACTCAGCATTCGCCGGAACAACACCGCTCTTATGAAGAGCGCAGAAGCTCACCGAACGTTTGCGGGCCAATCAGCTCGGCCTCATTCGGACGTTCGAGAAAGGGAGTGACATCCTCTACGGCACGGCGCCAGTCGACGTGCGTCAGGGCATCCAGGACCACCCGCTTCCAGTTATCAGTGGTTACCGTAGGCCCAGCCCAGGCGGTCTGCTCCAGGGATGCATTCAAGAGATCGAGATTCGGCGGCGGCCACGCGGGGTCGGAAAGATACCACATCAGGTCGTAGAGATCGCGGCCCTTCGTATAACTGCGCGCGAGAATGGCGTGAAGTTTCCCAGCGAAAAGTGACCCGCGATCGTAGTGCAAGATGTTCAATAGCACGTGACGTCGAAGTATGCGTGTCTCGGTGCGAGCTCCCGCCGGCGGATTGGTGTCGAGCTCTACTTTGACCGAGATGACTTCGTCTCGGTGCCCGGAGATTCCCAGCTCGTGCAGCAAACCGCGAAAGCGAAGAAATGCCAACCGAACTGCCCTATGTCCGCCGGTTTTCGCATTCACATCATACGCTTCCCGCCTCAGGTCGCCCACAACACGCTCAGTGTGCTTTTCGAACGCCGAAGGAGCGTCGACATCGAAGACAGAGAAATCAAGATTTTCCGAGTACCGAGGCAGCTCGAAGAGGAAACGCAGCGCCGTTCCGCCGAGGAACGCCCAGTTGGAGAATGCGCCGGAGTCCTGAAGTGATTGGAGTATCCGGGCCTGAAGGTACTCGCGTACGAGGCTGCGCTTTTGCAGGAGGTCCCGTTCGTCCGCTATGAGCCGCTGAATCACCGGTTTCATTGGAGAATCCCATTGAGGTGTTCGACCGCCCTTTGAAGCTTCGCTACCCCAGTTTCGTCCGCGGCTGCCACTAACCGGCGCCGAAACTCCTCCGGCTCGAGTACGCTCGGTAGCTCCAACCGGAGTTCTTTCAGTAGGTCGATGTCGTCGCTCTCGGGTGTCAGATACACCAGATCGATAAGCGCTTTCTCCGGTGTGGCGAGGAATGCGCGCTGCTCGGAAGCGAGGCGTACCGACTCGAAGCCGTGGAACAGGTTCCGGCGAATATGGCGAAACTGAAAATGGCCGGCTTCATTAGCGACGGTTTCCGGACGACCTGTGGTTACGCTTGTTATGACCGGTACGTATTCCGGGATCATGCCGTAATGGGACAGCGCGGATTGCAGACTGACGTAGGAGCCGGTCTTGAGGTAGTTTGCCACTAGAAACGGATGCGGGCGGTCACCCGCCATGCGTTCACGCAGCATATATACCCCTCGGCGCAACTTGATGATGCGGCCCCGGCGAGTCCAGCGGTGCAGTTGGCGACGGACATGCTCGGGCGAGCGCTCTCCCGCGAGGATCTGTCCGGTGCGAAACACCCCCTCCGGCGGGACTCGCGTCAGAAACTCCTCAAACCTCATTGCACTAACATGACATCTGTGTCCGGTTATTGCAACGGTGAGAAGCAACCGCGATCGCTGAGGAAACACCATGAAGACGTCAGGCTCCCAGCTTAGACGGTCGCCACCACCGTGGGCGAAGAGACGGTCATCCACACTACGCCTGCGAAGGATGCCTCCAAGCCTTCTTTGGGCGCGGCACAACCTGAGCATCGGCGCTTCGGTGGGCGAGGAGCTTTCCGGCGGCAGCACGAGCAGGCTCCCCCCCCTCTCCGCTTCACGGTGCGATCAGCACCGTCGCCGCCTCTGCCTCCGGGACCGCTCGGGCCAACTCCACCAGGCCCCGGTCCAACGTTACCAGCCGCGCGTCATTCTGTAGCACAAGCCCGAGCAGATAGGCGTCAGTAACCTCGCGGTGGCCGGCGACAGAGTCGACGAGGCGCCGGTCTAGTGCGTGTAGGGGAGGGAGCGTGCCCCAGAAGGCGTGGTCTCCAACCTGTGTTAGACGGTCCAAGAGCTTCTGTGCTTCTGGGGCCGATACAGCTTCCCCCACGATCAACGGATTGCACGAGACGCGGACGAAACCGAGCTGGGTGATCGCACAGCTAGCCCAGCCGCCGGCAGCTTCGCCGGCGAACCAGCGCCTGGCCGGTGCGTGGTGGACGTGATTGGGCCAGGCAACCGCGACCAGGACATTTACATCCAACAGCGCCCGCTTCATAGCTCGTCTTCCGCGCGTTTGACGTCTTCCGTGGTAAAGGCAGGAGCCGATTCCGACACGTGGAAACCGGGGAGACCATCCGCCTCTTCCGTCACGCGCGTCTGATGGAGCCCCTGCCGGGCCAGTTGCGACAGCACCGCACCAAGCGTAACGTCCCGCTCTGCCGCCAAGCGCTTTGCGATGCGGAGGATATCTTCGTCGATATTCACCGTTGTCCTCATACGGATATCCTACCACGTTTGATAAAGCGATGCAATGATGCTATGGTGTTATGATGTAGGAACGGCCAGATGGGCGCTGTCGGGCCTGTGGTTCGTTTCTGGCCCTTTCCGCGGGTCTGAGCTCCCGCTCCTACTCTTCGGCGCCGCACGTAGCCCCGACGCTCCGGGTTCCGGCCGTGGCCTTGCCCCGCGGTACGATTCACGTCGCCCGGCTTGGGCGGTTTCCCCGCTGTGCGAAACCGGCGGGAATCCGCGGGATCAGGAGAGCTCGACAATGACCCAACTCAGCTACTACGTTGTCGACGCGTTCGCCGCGCGCCCTTTCACCGGCAATGCGGCCGGTGTCTATCCGCTCGAACGCCGACTTCCGGACGAGACCATGCAAGCGATCGCCGGGGAAAACAACCTTTCCGAAACTGCGTTCTTCGTTTCCGAGAAGGACGATCTCCATTTGCGGTGGTTTACGCCCACTACTGAGGTGCCGCTCTGCGGCCACGCCACGCTCGCCTCCGCCTTCGTGGCGATGACGTACCTCTGGCCCGGCCTGACAGTCGTCCGCTTCGAGACGCGGAGCGGACCGCTTACGGTTCGACGCGACGGCGAGCTGTTCGAGCTCGACCTGCCGCTCTACATGCCCACGCAGTCTCCCGCCATTCCCGCCGAGCTCGAGCGTGCGCTCGGCGTCCGTCCGGTCGAGCTCTTCGAGACAGCCGAGGACAAGAACTACTATGTGCTGCTCGACGATGAAGCGGCCGGACAAGAGCGAGCTCCGGGCACAGCAGCTCTCGCGCCGGGGCGGGGAGCTCCGTTGCCGTCTCGCAGGGGACCGGGTCCGGCTGGCCGGCCGGGCAGTTGCCTATCTGGAGGGGACGATCCGGGTGCCGTAGCCGGATCGTCATGGCGGGCCGTCGTCCGGCGTGGGCTTCGTCTGCCCACAGCGAGAAAGCCTGGGCTCTAGTTCGCCTTTACTTGTTATTCGAATTGATCTTACACTAGTCTCATGAACGTTCGTATCGTGTACTGGGAATCGGACGGATACTGGGTCGGCTATCTCGAAGAGTTCCCCGACTACTGGACTCAGGGCGAGTCGTTCGAAGAGCTTCAAGAGCACCTAAAAGACCTCTATTGGGATTTGGCCGGGGGCGCCATACCCGGCGTTCGACGATCTACCGAAATCGAGGTTGGATGAAACGCCGCCACCTGATTCAACGGCGCGAACGCGCGGGGTGCGTATTGATTCGCCATGGCGGGAAGCACGATTGGTACAAGAATCCCGAAACCGGTTTCTCTCCGGTTCCAAGGCATCGAGAGATCAACGACACTCTTGCGAAGCGTATACTGTGAGAATTGTCGGCTAATGCTAAGCACGAAGAGTGAATCCGAGCTCGGCTACACCAAGCTCTTGACCATATTGGCCACGTGTCCGCGTTCCTCATAGCCCCGGGACACGTAGTAGCCGCGCTCGTACGAGTGGTCCGTTTTCAGGTTGTTGAGCATGATCCGTACACACCCCTGGGCTCGCGCATAGTTCTCAGCAGAGTTCAGCAACGCCGAGCCGATTCCCTGGCCGCGCTGGGCGCTGCTCACCAACAGGTCCGACACATAGAGCTCCGGTCCGCCTAAGAGCGGAAACCAGCCCAGGTGAGCATTCAGGTAGCCATGAGGAATACCCTGGCTGTCGGCAGCGACCCAAACCAGCGTTTTGCCGGCGCCGGTGGTCGAGTCCGTATCCGCGGCAGCATTCGCGAGCTCCCGGAAAGCCCGCTCCGCACCGGCCTGTGCGGCAGGGCCGAACTCCTTTCCTTGCTCCTGGCGGTAGGAAGCGATCAGGCGCGTCAGCGTTAGTCCGTCCCCGGGTAGAATCGTGCGTATAGTCATGGCCGGCCATGGTATACCACGCACAGGAGGAGATCCACCGGTAGAGCAGGAGAAACTGCATGCCGCCCTCTTCGCGCGAGCGATACGCAGGGGCGCGAAGCGCGTCCCGGCGCGCCGGGGCCGGAGCCTGGTACCGCCGGCGGCACGACGGCGAAGGCGAACCCGTCCCGGCGCGCCGGGACCGGAGGCGAGAGCCGGAGCCCGGAGTAGCGCGGTCCGGGCGAGCAAGCTACAGCTCGTTTGGGGGAGGGCGCCGACGGAGTCGGCCGTAGCACGCGTCTCGAGCGCTTGCGCGCGCGGACGCGCCCGGTCCAGCGCGATCGGTAATCCGGTTCCAGAGGGTGGATTTGGTGGCGGGGCAGGCGTCGCTGGAGCTTACGTCGGCAGCGTTGCTGCCGGCGGTACTCGGCCAATGCGGAGCCGATTTCGGCCCACGGAGGCCCCGGCGTACCGTTCCACGCCTTCATCTCCGGGCAAGGCGAGGAGCTGTGGATCGATACGCTCACTTCATGCGTGGAAGCAAGCGGCGGCGAATCGTTCGTTCCGGACGCCGAGCACGACATCCGTCTGGACCAGTCGGACCTGATCGCAGAGGAGAGTAGAGCTCTTATCGACCGGCCGCTTGCCGGGTTTCCGCGGTAGGGCGGTGGGCCACGCGCGACGGCGGCTATCGGTTCGAACGGGTGGACGACGGCTTCGTCCACCATCTCGAGGGGCGGCCCGGCGAATCGGTCGAGTTCAAGATTCAGCGGGACATGGAAACCGTCGCCGAGCGCCGCAAAGAGATGTCGGGCGGCACCGACCGCTTCTACTATGTGCGCGACATGGCGACGCTCGACGTAGGCGACCCCGACCGCTTCCGCCCCTTGGGCTTCGACACAAATCCCGACGGCTTCGACGGGTACAACGCCGTCCTCGAGTTCTAGCACTACACACCGTTTCTAGGCCGGCCGGGCCCGCCGCCAGTGGGGGTATCCAGCCGATCCCTTGCGCTATGCCCTCCGTTGCTCGCACTGGTCCATCCCACAAGCATGCCGCGCGTGGTAGTTCATGATGCTCGGCATGGCGGTAGGCCGGGTTGCGTCGAATCATGTAGCCGAGAGCAGCCAGCCGGCGTCCACACTGGCGTGGGCGCCCGGAGCCCAGCTCGCCTTCCGCACCGGTATGCGCTCCGCGAGCGTTCTACGGGCGCTTCTCCCATGCGTGCTCGTCTGTGTCTTTCCCTTCTCCCGAGCTGGTATTCGGGACCGCCGTCTCGCGGCGGGCGGAGATGGCGTCAGGGACGCCTGTGGTGTTGGGAGGGGAGGCGACTGCCGCAGGTGCCACGGAACTCAAGGCGATCTGGACGAGGCGGTAGGCGAGTGCCCGTGGCTTTTCCACCCCGATCGCCCGGCACACCCGAGCAAGGTGGTACTTCACCGTCTCAGGTTGAACGTTCAGTCTTTCGGCCGTCTCCTTGATGCCGTTGCCGGCGGCGATGGCCAGAGCGACTTCTCGTTGCCGGGGCGAAAGCCGGATCTGCTCCAGCGCCGTGCGGAAGAGCTCGGAGGCGTTCGCGAGCGGTTGCGCTTCGGAGTTCTCCGGTGCCCCGCGGACGGGACCATCTCGCGGACTTGCTGTCGAACCAGATTGGCCTCTGGCGAAACCTGAGGGGTCTGCGGTCGCGTCGGGTACGCAGGGCAAATCAAGCAGCTTGGCGGCACGCCGGGCAAGCTCGGTGACGCAGCAGCTCGCCGAGACTGTGGAAGCGCGTCCGTCGGCATTAGAGGGGATCCCGTAGCCTGCCTCCGGGGTATGGAGCAACAGGAGTCCGCGGCTGCATGGCCCCACCGTTTCCAGCCACAAGGCGCCGCTCCCGGCCTGTGCCAACGAGGGCAGATCGACCACCCAGAGCCGTTCGGGATCGAAATACCACATCTGCACGTCGATGGGACAGAACGGGCGGACGGCAATCCGAAGCCGTGAGCGCAGGCTGTCCGAAATGGCAGAAGCTATGACGAGATTACAATGCACCACCGCAATCTCGGCCGGCGAAGCTGGTGTTTGTTCGGCGTTTGCCAAATAGCCCGGCATTGGAATGCCCTCACAGCCACCAGAGCCACTCGAATATTGCAGCAACTCCGATGATAGACGCCCTGTTGTGAATTGTCAAGACACAAATTTGCCGATTGGGCGGCGCCACTGAAAACACGCCAAGCTCGTCATTTTCCATCAGACGCTTCAGGTTTGTGATGGCACCTTGTGACCGCTCGCACAGCGAGAGGATCCAGCTTACATCAGACGGCGAGTGTCGAAGGTGGCCGGGGTAATCTCAGACCGGCCAAACTCTGCCCCGGCCGCTTGTGACCGCCCCGGGGTGACTGGCCGCCGGGAGGACTCCCTGAACAGCGATGACAACGGCGCAACCAGGTGTAGGCATTCGATAGACTAACTTTCTGGACAATATGGACTACCTGAATAGGCAGTTTTTCACTGTTACCTTCTTGGAAAAACTATACTTTGGGGCAATTGCGTCACCGAGAATCGTGCCGTAGAGTAGCATGCAGCGAGCGACAGTAGGTGGGGCTAATGCAGAAACTGAGAGTGCTGCTGGTGGCAAACGAGGATCCCGGCAAGATAGGTGGCGGGCTTGGCGAGTTCACCGGTCAGATGAAACAGGCACTCCGAAAACTGGGTGTGGATGCCCGGGTCTTGATGCTCCGGTACAAGAAGGGCAACGAAAGCAGGCCCAGTGAGCTTGTCGACTATACGGCGACAAGCCGGAGGGGTTCGCGGTTTCCGGTTGCCACAGCCGAAGGTCGCATCGTGAGTGCTAGCTATCGAGTCTTGGTGGACGCTTTGCCGGCTCTCAACGAGTTTCGGCCGCACGTGATTCACTGCAACGACCGGCAGTCCTACTTTCCGTTTCGCGGTTTTCCCAACGTCGTGTTCTCGCTGCATTTTGTCTATGTCGATCTGTACGGTTTCCCGGCACTGGATGAGCGGTGGCTCCAGGAGTACAAGATTGAACGGCATGCACTGCGCAACTCACCGATCAGCATCGTGTATTCTCGCTACATGCGGCGGCGCGTATGGGACGCACTAGCTCCACGAACATCGAACATCGTGTTGCCGCTCGGTGGCGGTGAGGTCACTGCTGAGGCAGATACTGCCTCAGCAGATACTGCCTCAAATGAAGAGAAGCCGCGAGCCAAGCCGCGAGTGGTCAGTTTCTTTGGCCGGTTCGTTCAGCACCACAAAGGGATTCACGACTTTCTCAAAGCCGCCGCCGCCATCCGTGAGACAGATCAGCTCGGCTCACGGCTTGAGTTCCGTGCCTACGGCAGGGGGAGGATACCGGAGCGCTACCGGTATGATTTCGTGCAGTGGAAGGGCTTTGTGAGCGGCAGCAGGCGTATGCCGAGACCGACATCGTGGTTATGCCGAGTAAGTACGAGCCGTTCGGTCTCGTCGGGCTCGAAGCGATGGGTGCCGGATGTCTGCTCTTGGCTCCGCAAGGTCTCGGGATGGATGAGTTTTTCCGGCCCAACCAGAATGGCCTTGCCATCTCACCGGATCGCGAAGGGATCGTCTCGGGCGTGATCCGGGCGGTCATGACCTGGGAGGAGTGCCGGAAGCTTGTGAGCAACGCACAACGTGAGGCGCGGCGGTGGACATGGATACGCGCGGCGGCGGCCCACAAGCGGGTGTATGAGGTAGTGGCAGCCGGGAGGGCGCAACAGCTTCGCGTCGCCGGAGATCCGCGCTACGCCGAGCTGAAACAGCTTTCCAGGTGGGACAACCACAACCGCAAGCCGGGGATCGACGAGCAGGTGCTGCAAACGGTCAAAGGGCTTCTCACGCCGGGAATCGAGTTAACCGTCTGGAATTCGGGGCTTGCAGAGCGTGCGGCACTGGCGGAGCACCGTCCGCTACGGCTCGTGATGACTACAGAGGCAGCCAATCTTACCCTCGAAAGTGCGCCCACTATGCTTGAGTCGAGCGGTCAGATGCTTATTCTGAGCGGACTGGAGTTCTGTCTCAAGCCCGAGCTTGCCCTAGCGGGTCTGAACGAGCTGCAGGCGGGAAACCTGATCATCGGGTTTTATCAGGGACCGAAGGTTCGGGGACAGACGGCACGCTTCGACGACCAAGAAGAAGTTCGCTCGATACTCGGTTGTTACATGCTCTGCGACAGCCGGCGAATAGGGCATATGGTCCTCACGCGCTGGACGCGCGAGAGCAACACGGAATGCAAAGAGTCCACCAATACAGAGGAGGTTTGGTATGGTGCGGTTTGTTGAGACATATCAAGAACTCTCATTTGACGAGCTCATCGATTGGTCGGGGGGGTATAACAGCGGCAGCGGGTATGACGGCTACAATGATGATTCAGACAGCGGATCCGGGTATGACGGCTACGACGACGATCCCGACGATGATGGTGGAAAATCCGGCTATGACGGCTACGACGACGATCCCGACGATGATGCTGGCAAATCCGGCTATGACGGCTACGACGATGATCCCGACGGCTATGAGGGCTACGGCGACGACGACGACGAGGAAATAGAGGACTTCGACCAGAGCGACTGGAGAGAGGTCTGGGAGAATAACGATGACATTCCCAATAACGGCTGGGCGTATTCCTGCTATGCCACGGCGCACCTGAACCAGTTCCAGCACCAGGCGGGCGAAAACATAAGCAAGGAGAAAGCCCAAGAGATTATCGAGGAGGCCATCGAAAGGGGCTATATCGACGATGGCACGGGCGAAGACAGTAGGGGGGCAGGGTTCTTGCACAATGCCGGGGGGCTCTGGGATTTGGCGGCCGAGAAGACCGGGAACGACGATCTGGAGGGACAAGGCTCTATGCCGTCAAACAAATTTGACTATGATCCGGATGAACACGAAGATCACGAAGAAGCATTCTATGACGCTCTTGACGAACACGAGGATGCGGAGGGGGTCATGATCATAATGGATGACGGACATGCCACCCATCTTACCGGAGATGAATTCAGCGACATTCACGATCCGTTCTATGAAGACGGCAAGTATAACTACGACAACGTGCAGGAGATGCGATTCTACTAAGTAGAACACGAACGTTGGCGGGCCCGGTAGTGTCCGCTGCTAGCCCGTACCCGGGAGCGGGCGGCAACGGGCGTTCGCCGGAGACCGATACCGGCAGTTCCGGTCCCCAGCCGGAGAACGCGTTCTGCAGCGCCGGCTTGCACGGACCGGGCCATTGACGGATGGGGTTGCTCGCGTGTCTCTCCCCCGTAGCGGGGTGGGCAAGTATACGCGCAGCTGCGGGTACAAGAGAACAGCGGTAGAAGGAGTTAGGACCATGAGAAGGAACCGGCTGCATTTGGTCACAATCGGAACACTGTTGGCGGCTGCAGTGTTCACCGGCTGTGGCGCCGAGAGCGCCGAAGCGCAGGTCGGCCCCGGTGAGGGCACCATGGGCCGCGGCGGGCCGGCGCGCAACGGCTGGTACGTAGGGCCGGGACCGACGGGCCCGGATCTCGAGATGAAATGGTGGGAGCTCGGGGGGAGGATGATTGATAATGCGAGCCCGGTGGGAGACAACCAGGGAGCCATCTACGGGCACGGCTTGTTCGGCGCATACGAGGCTGCTACGGGCCGGGAACTGTGGCGCTGGGAGGAT
>Ga0207421_10008317_pt1 | contig 10805 bp, 8 predicted proteins | sample SodLakKL_010_SED_4_FD_187542 | JGI IMG/M metagenome (GOLD analysis project Ga0207421, IMG submission 187542) | Alkaline sediment microbial communities from Lake Tanatar, Kulunda Steppe, Russia - 8KL_010_SED (SPAdes) (version 2) | ecosystem: Environmental > Aquatic > Non-marine Saline and...
CAGAATATTCGAAAATGCGGTTTGCCCAACCATAACTATTAAACTACCATTAAAACTGCATTTCTTCCTTTTTCAAAGATCTATTTGCGGAATTCCTGGATCACTCCTTTTCCAGTTCGGTATAGGTTTCTTTTAAAATATCGATCATATCATCGGCTATAGCTTTTGTCATAGTAAGCGGGGGGCAAAGTAGATTGGCAAGGCCGCCTGTGCTAATACGCATAAGCAGTCCCTTATCGCGAGCAATATCCATAGCCCTGGTAGCAAAGCTGGGAGGGAAAGGTTCTTTTGTCTTCTTGTCTTTAACCAGTTCCAAACCGTAAAGCATACCAGTCGCCCTCACTTCGCCTACAAAAGGAAACTGTTCAACAAAACTATTTAGCTTTTCGCCAATGTAGGCGCCAACTTCGGCGGCGTTTTCTACCAGCTTCTCTCTTTGAAGGATCTCTATGTTAGCCAGGGCGCAAGCCGCGGCAACAGGGTGCCCACCGTAGGTATAACCATGCATAAAAACATTTTCAGCGAGCGTTTCAGCAATTTCTTCGCTCACAACAACCGCACCCAACGGCACATAGCCGCTGCTCAAACCTTTGGCTACAACCATCATATCTGGTTTTACACCGGGATAGTGTTCAATGCCGAACATCTTACCGGTTCGGCCAAAGCCGGTAATAACCTCGTCGCAGATAAATAATACATCGTACTTATCACAAATTTCACGGATAATGGGAAAATACTCTTTTACGGCCGGGACATAACCCCCGATCGTCCCCTGGACCGGATCGGCGATAAAGGCGGCTACCGAATCAGGTCCTTCTTCCAGGATTATCTGTTCAAGGGCATAAGCACAATCAATATCGCAGGATGGGTATTCTTTACCCACCGGGCAGCGATAGCAGTGACAGTGTGGAATCCTGATAAAACCCGGGACCAGGGGCTCATAAGGGACCCGGTTACCGTAAAAACCGTTTGCGCTGATGGCCCCCATGTTCATACCGTGGTAGGCTTTATTTCTGTAAATAATCTTGTATTTGCCGTGTTTTTTCTTGCTTTTATAATACGCCCTGGCAATCTTAAAAGCGGTGTCGTTTCCTTCCGAGCCACTATTTACAAAGTGAGGCACGTTGAGATTACCAGGAGTCAAGGCGGCCAGCTTACTGGCAAGCTCAACGGTTGGCGCCGTGGTAAATCCAAAAAAACTATGCCAGTACTCCAGCTCCCGCATCTGGTTATAAACGGCATCGGCTACTTCTTTTCTGCCATGGCCGATATTGACAACCTGAAGCCCTGCAAATCCGTCAAGGTAACGGTTACCTTTATTATCCCAAACATAGCAATCTTCCCCCTTTACAATGATAACAGCACCTTTCTCTTTCACATCGGCCAATTTGGTAAAACTGTAAAGCATATTTTTTTCAGCTTCCTGACCCATTGTTCTTCCTCCCTTAATTTTTAACGTATTCAATTTCAATAATTTATTATTAGTATTTCTGATAGTTCAGTTTAATTACCTGCTTATCGACGAAATAAATCCATTTTAGCAACAACAAGAGCTTTTTAATTATACCCGTTATATATTCGGGCTCGATAATTAGATGCAAATAAGCTGAAAGTTACAAAGAGATAAAGCGGCATTTTTACTATATTTTACAACGGCTTATAAATATGGTAAGCTCAAGCATATATTATTAAAGAAATATTCAAGGAGGTCGTTGAAAATTACGTCAAAACACACGGGTGACACTAAAGAAGCTGAACACATTTTAAAAGAGGAAAATATCGGCCGCCTGGGTACATTTGGCGGCGAGTACCCTTATGTAGTACCCCTTTGCTACGTTTTTGAGCAGGGAAACATTTATTTTCATTCCGGCCCCGGTGGATTGAAAATGGACAGCATCAGAAACAACAACCGGGTCTGCTTCCAGGTGGACCAGGTTTCAGGGATCAGGGTGTCAGAAGATCCCTGCAAATACAACATCAACTACAAGAGCGTGGTTGCTTTTGGGCAAGCGGAAGAGCTAACAGGCTTTGAAGAAAAGAAAAGGATACTTTATCTTTTATCAAACTCTTTTGCGAAGGATAAACAAACCGGGAGCATTAAACCCCCGAATATAGAGCAGGTTACAGTTGTAAAAATATCGATTGAATCTATGACAGTGAAAATTAACCTGGAGAATTAATCCACAAAAATATAAAAAGTTTAAACTTCTAATATATTAAGCGATTTTTTAAAAGAAGAAAAAGTGAAAAAGGCCAGAGTCAGTGATCAACCCGATCATCTTTAAACTATGCTTATAAACAATTCAACCATTTCAGGGTCAAATTGAGTTCCGGCACAACGTCTTAATTCTTCAAGGGCTTCTTCTTTTGACCTGGCTTTACGATAGGGGCGATCATTGATCATGGCATCAAATGAATCAACAATAGACAAAATCCGGCATTCTACCGGGATATCTTTTCCGGCCAGGCCGAGGGGATAACCGGCCCCGTCCCACCTTTCGTGGTGGCGCAGGATCAAATCCGCCACAGGAGCAAGATCCGGCGAAGCCTTGGCTATCCGGTATCCTTTTTCAGGATGCTGACGCATGACTTCCCACTCTTTTTCTGAAAGGCTTTCTTTCTTAAACAAAATCCGATCCGGGATACCCACCTTGCCCAGATCATGAACCTGGGCCACAAGAGAAAGGGCAGTCAAACGGTGCTGATCAAGCCCCACCATTTCTCCCATTTTAAGGCATAATTCCTGGAGCCGATCGGCATGGCCACTGGCTATATAATCCCTTTCCGACAAAGCCGCCAGCAATGCTTTTACCACCTGGTTCCTTGCGCTCTGTGCCCGGTTTTCCTTGTCCAGCCGCATATTATTGATCGCTTCTTTTAATACTTTTTCCAGGGGCTCATTTTCACCTTTACTTACTGCATAACCGAGAGATATGTGAAGCGGCAAATGGCTGTTTAGGGAGTTATATTCTTCTATTCCCCGCCGGATTGAATCAATAATTTTATCTCCGTTTCGGCTGGAAGCACGTGGAACCAAAGCCACAAATTCATCGCCGCCGACCCTGGCCAGGACATCATCTTTCTGCAGGGGTTTACTTAGCAATTCGGAGCAAGCCTTTAAGACCCGGTCCCCTTCTTTTTGCCCCATGGTATCATTAATTAACCTGAGCCCATCGAGATCTGCTGAAAGAATTATCACCGGGTGAGCGCTGCTCCCTTCAAGGCGTTCCAGTTCATTTTCAAAAAAAACGCGGTTGTAAAGGCCGGTAAGCTGATCATAGAGGCTTAAAAATTTTAGCTGCTCTTCATAAAAGCGGTGCTGTTCCCGCACCTGAGCATCCCGCAGTTCCCGTTCGATGGCCGGGGCAAGCCGGGACAGGTTAACTTTCATGATATAATCATGGGCTCCCGTTTTCATGGCCTTTACAGCGACATCCTCTCCGATCGTCCCGGAAACGATAATAAAGGGGATATCGCGCCCGCTTTCTTTTAATACTTCCAGGGCTTCGGGTGCACTGAACCTGGGCATGGCATGATCTGAAATAATAATTTGCCATCTTTCATCTTTAAGGGCCTCTTCCAGCCCTGCTCTTGTTTCCACCCGGATGTGAATAGGTTCATAGCCGCCCTTCTTCAATGCCCGCAACAGCAGCAGCATGTCATCTTCGGAATCTTCGACTATGATTACCCTTAGCAAGGACATAAATTGCCTCCTTGATAGCCTTGAACAAATTATTGAACAATCTATTACAGATGCTTCATTAACTACCAAATCGGTCCTATTCTTTGATCAAGTATAAACCACTGCTAACATCTTACCTGATCCTAAAGCGATAGCCAAGGGTGAAAATATTAAAAATGACGACAACTTCTTATATCAGTTTATCGGCAAATAATAAGGCCCTTTAAGACACTGCAGGGGGAGTTTCAAGCTGGATTAACCGCTTTTCAAGATGGAGGCTGTTGAAGTTATATTCTTTTTCAATCCACCGCAGGGCGCGGTGGTGATAGAAGAAGACATGGGTGGGGTCGTTCTTGTAATACCAGTTCTTGAAGTCAATCTTTTCATCATAAAGTTCGGTCATACAAAACAGTGATCCTCCCGGCAGCAGGAGCGATCGCAGCAGTTTAAACTCCTCCGCCGGTTGGTGGAAATGTTCGATGACCTCACAGCAAATAACAAAATGATAGCGCTCGGACAGGACTGACCGATCGGGGTGATAGTAAGGATCATAAAGAGAAATACTGTGATAGCCATTTTCTCTGAGCAGTACGGAGGCAACCGGTCCTGATCCAGCCCCGTAGTCGAGACCTGCCACCCGCGGCCCGTAATTTTGCTTGATTTTATCAACCAGCGGGGCTGCAAACTGCCGGTACCCAGGATCATTTACATCATTGTTGTGCTGATCATAGCGGTGCTTTTCCTCTTCCGGAGGCAAGTAATAAACGGGATCCATCATTACAGAGAAACAGAAAGTACAGCGGTAATAGCGCCTGTCACGGTACAGGCCAAGATACTCCCCACGGCCGTTGCAAAGGCGGCAGTTTATGCTTCCAACCATCAATATACACCATCCTGTCCATCTTTATTATAACTGAAAGGCTGCCCTTTATACTGTTCAAGGCAGCCGACATGAATAAGTGGGACAAGGGGACAGGTTTCCTTATCTCACCTACCAGCATAATAAATAACTTGATCGTGGTCACTTATTTCAAAGTCCAGGTAAATCGATACAAAGTTTTCTCGATCCCGGTAATCTTACCTTTTCTTCTTTATATTATTTTATGTAAAGCCTCTTTTTCAGCCTACTCCTTGATATTTTCTATGTACCTGTTCAGTTCTTCTTCGATTTTTTCATCGAGCGGCGGATCCTGGTAATTTTCGAGGACTGTTTTGCAATATTCATGGGCTTGCTGGGCGGCGTCAGTATAATCACCTTCGGCCTTGTAGCGATCTCTGCTGCTAATTAACGGGATTCGCGTTTCTTTCATGTGCTTGTATGTATGCTCATCTCCAACGTAGTGGCCGCCGCTGCCGTGCCTTAAAATGGTATCAACAGCGAGATTTTCTTTGTCAATAGCCATCGGCCTGGTAAATTCTCCAACCATGCCCATTATTTCGTCATCGATAATAAATTTTTCATATGACATGGTCATATAGTTTTCCAGCATACCGGCAGAATGAAGCATAAAGTTAATCCCGCTGAGAACGCAATTTAAAGCCACCATCATCGACTCATACCCGCTCTGGGCATCAGGGGAGAGCGAATCGGTTAAAGCACCGCCGCCACGCGAAGGCAACCCGTAGTAACGGGCCATTTGGGCAATAGCGCAAAACATCTTTGTCGATTCAGGACTGCCGATCGCCAGGTCACCTGTTCTAAGATCAACGACACTTGATGATGAGCCAAAAACTACCGGTGTGCCAGGATTAATTAACTGGGCCAGGACAACGCCGGATAATATCTCGGCAACCTGCTGAACCAAAGAACCAGCTAAAGTTACCGGTGAAGTCGTCCCGGTCATAGCCAGTGCGGATATAAGTACCGGTTGATTATTACGGGCATATACCGTCATCGCCTCAAGCATGCGCCGATCAAACTGCAGCGGGCTTTGCGTGTTGATCAGGGAGATCAAGGCCGGGTTTTTCCGGATCTCATCTACACCACCGAATAACAAGCCTGCCATTTCCAGGCTTTCTTCCGCTTTTTTTTGGCCCATGGCACTGCCCATCAGGCACTTATCGCTATGCTTAACCGCGGCCTGGAACATTTTAGTATGCCTGAGATGGTCGGGAATATCATTCGGCTCTACAAGAACTCCACCAGTTACATCAAAATTATTACTGTTGGCTGTGAGCTTGGTAAAGGCAACATAATCCTTGTACTCTGATGATCTTCTTTTTTGCTGGATATAATCCATGATATAAGGCGAGCCATACCCGGGAGCAGTAACGGCGTTATTGCCGCCAACAACAACGTTTTTTTCCGGGTTCCTGGCATGCAGGGTAAATTCAGAGGGGGCCAAAGCCACCTGTTCTGTAACCAGTTCCCGGGGTATAAACACATTATCTCCCCGGACTTTTGCCCCCGCCTTTTGCAGGATATTCCTCGCTTCAGGCAAGAAGAATTCAACACCGTCTCCTTCCAGGGCCTCCATGGCGCCCAGGTGGATCTGCTCCATTTGTTCCTCTTTCAGGTAATCCAGCGGTTGGAATTCTCGAGTAATCAATTGTGTCATCCTTTCTTGGCTACCTGCTTAAACATTACCTGTAAAAGCACACGGGAAGAGATATTATCAAACCAGCTTGTCGGCCCGGGCAGCCTTCAAGTAATTCATGGCATAGGGGTCGAGGTTTAAGATTACCTCGGCGGCCTTGACCAGGCTCATCTTCTTCTGATCCAGGGGGTCGACGATGGCCGAATCCATTCCCCGGCCCATGGCCAGCACGATAAAGGCCTGGTTCAGCAGGGCCCGGTGGGGCAGGCCAAAGGAAATGTTGCTCAACCCGCTGGTAATATGGCAGCCCGATTCAAGCTTCGCAATCTTTTCGATGGCATCCAGGGCCTGCGGGCCGTACTCACCGTTAACACTGACTGGCTTGATCAGGGGATCTAGGTAAACATTTGACAGCTTGACATCGTCTTTATCCAGCATGTCCAGGAGTTTATTGGCCACCTTGAGGCGGTCCTCAGCTGTTTCAGGCATCCCTTCGTCGCTCATGCACAGGGCTATCACGGGGGTATCGGTGCCCTTGAGAAGGGGAATGAGCTTATCGTAACGCTCTTTCTCGGCGCTGATCGAGTTGATCATGGGTGTCCCTTCATGGACCTTCATCGCTTCTTCCAAGGCCTTGGGATTAGGGCTGTCCAAAGCCAGCGGTTTTTCTACAACTTCCTGCACTATCTCCACCAGCCAGACCAGGTACTTAACTTCGTCATGAACGTAAGCGCCGGAATTAACGTCAATGTAGTCGGCTCCGGCCTCTTCCTGCTTCTTGGCCAGCTCCTGGATATACTTGACGTCCTGCTCGTCTATAGCCTGCTTGATCTTTTTGCGGGTCGAATTGATTAATTCGCCAATAATAATCATCGTTTTTTAACGCCTCCTTACAAAAAATTTATCCACTCCACGGCCTGCCTAAGGCAGACACTTCGATAATGCTTTCAATAAAAATCTTGGTTTCCATACTCTGGGTATCGTCTTCAGAAAAGGCCGTCATCTTGCTGTAACGGTCCTGCCTTTCCACTACCGTCTCGATATTGCTGGCCCCTCCTTCAGAAGCCTGCTCATAAACGTACTTTTGCCCTTCTTTGCAGGCATAATCGATCGCTTCTTCAAAAATCATAAAAAATTCCCTTTTAGTCGGCGTATGGACCAGAAAACCGCCGCCCTCACCCGGCTTAACTAAAACTGTAATCCGCTCCATGGCCTGGCCGCTGACCGTACCCACTGCGTTGGCCACATCGGCATATTCGGGGAGGTACAGCTCGGCATTAAGCCTGTCCGCCAGGGTGGGGAAATATGCTTCCACCGGGGCGCCGACGGCCACCAGGGGCAGGCCCAACTCCACCTTAAAGTCAAAAAGCTTTTTCTTTTTGCTTAAATTTTGGCCCACAGCTTTGCGCAGCAGGTTCTGCCGGCCATCTTCTTCAGTAAATGAAAACTTCAGGGCCTCTTCTTCCAGCAACCGGTCTACCGTGACCAAAGCCAGCTTGTAGACCGCTTCTTCCAAAACTTTATCCGTAAATTCTTCTGTTCCGGTCCGGTAACGGGCCGCAAGCATCTGCGTACCCAGTTCCGCCGCCCGCTTATCCCACAAATCAAGCTCGCCCCGAACGTGCAAGACATCGGTCGGGGTCAGCGCCGCCCGGTGCACTGAAGCCACGTTCACCAGGCGCTGCCACGGCAACAGGTCGATCGCTTTGCCCAGCTTTTTGCTGATGTAGTGGAGGGTATGCGGGCCTTCTTTGATCAATTCAAGGATCTGCTGCTCGGTCTCGGTCAGCTTGATATGGAAGGGATCCCGGATGTAGGCCAGGATAAAGTTGGGCTGGGTATCCATCATCGAGTAGTCGACCGACTGGATATCTTCCAGCTCATCGGTCAGGTAAGGATGCTGCGAGGCAATCCAGGACAGGGGGAAAACCCTTTGCGGGCCAATGGTAAGTACGGCGCTTTTAGAGACCTGGACCAGGCTGTCGCCACCCAGGCCGATAGTAGTGATCTGCGCCGCCTTGACCCTGGTCAGCCAGCCTCCCACCTTGGCCCCTTCTTTGCTCAGTGAAGGGCGTCCATCCTGCAGAACGGCTACATCGGTAGTCGTGCCGCCCATGTCCACCACAAGGCCTTCCTTAACCCCGGTCAGGGTCAAAGCACCGATAATGCTTGCCGCGGGGCCCGATAAAATGGTCTCGATCGGTTTTGCCCTGGCTTTCTCTTCACTGATCAGGCTGCCGTCGCCACGCACCACCATCAGCGGCGCATTGATGTCCATTCTCTCCATTCCCTGCTTGACCGAATCCATCAGGTCTGTAATGAGGGGCATCAGCCGCGCATTGAGGATAGCCGTCACTGTGCGCTCCCGCATCCCCAGCTCACTGCTGAGCTGGTGGGCGGCTACAACCGGATAACCGGTCAGCTTGCGGATCAGTTCCGCCACTTCTATCTCCTGGATCGGGTTCCTGATGCACAAATAACCCGATACAGCAAAAGCATCAACCTGGTCTTTCATCTCCAGGATCGCTTTTTCAGCGGCGTCCATATCCACTTCTTCCACAATGCGGCCCTTGATATTGCAGCCGCCTTTTATCACTTCATAATGGGCAGTGGGTAGGCCTTCCCTGGCTTCAAAACCAATCTGGATCAGGCCTACCTCTGCTCCCTGTCCTTCTACGATGGCATTGGTGGCAAGGGTTGTGGAAACCGAAACCATCTTGATTTGACTGAGATCGACCTGGTCGCCGTTCTTATGTTTGAAAGCAGCTATCAGCTGATCTAAACAGCGGTTCACCGCCAGCGTCAAATCATGCCTGGTTGTTTCCACCTTCGTCTTCGCTTCTACCTTTCTGTTGTCCAGATCAAAGATTACTCCATCTGTAAAAGTCCCGCCTGTATCAATTCCTAATGCCATGTTTGCCATATCTCTGCCACCACCATCCATAGAGTCACTGCCGGTACTTTACTTGTTTAGTTTCGACTCTGCTTCGTTGATGATATCCTTAATTTTTTGCTGCACGTTCTTCGGCAGCGGTTCGGGCTCGTAGTTCTCAAGGATGTCAATCACCTTTTCATTGGCCTTGTCAAAGAGAGTTTTGCTGCCATCCGCTTCCCACTTTTCATATATCTGGCGTACAAAGAAGCGCGGGTACCAGGTTTCTGTCTTGAAGTGTTCAAGGGTATGTTCTTCGGCCAGGAAGTGCCCGCCGGGGCCAACCTTATCGATGAGATCCAGGGCCAGGGTTTCTTCGTTTACTTTAATACCGTTAACGATCTTACGGGCCATGCCGACCAGGTCGTCGCAAATGGTAAGGTACTCTAAGGAGGCAGTGTTGCCGTGCTCGATGTAGCCCACGTCGTGGTTCAGGTTCGCACCCGACTGGGCCGTCATCAGGATTGAGATCGCTCCCTCGATCAGGGCCTGCTCGTCCACTACCTTGGCATCGGTGCAGCCGCAGGTACCAAACATCGGTATATCAAGGAAGTCCGATACATCAGCCAATGCAGCCATCATCAAGTCAAATTCAGGCGCACCGTAAGAGAAAATGGTGGTCTGCATGTCCATCACCGTGAACACCCCGCCCATGATAAAGGGGCTGCCTTCCGAGGTGACCTGGTTTAAAACCAGACCGCTCAGGCTTTCGGCCAAACCGTTAGCCATCGCCCCGGCCAGTGTAGCCGGCACTGTCCCGCCGGCCATGATGCAGGGAGTATAAACCACGGGCAACCCTTTCTTCGCCGCCAGCATCAGCTTGCGCGCCGAATCGCCGGGGTGCTGCAAAGGCGAAATCGGTTCAGCGTAAAGGGTCAGGAAGGGGTTCCTCCTCAGTTCTTCTTCGCTTCCCGCTATATATTCGCACATCTTAATAATATCCGAATAGCCGGGTTCGTCAATGGCCGTGATCACGATCGGCTTGGAGGTGTTCAAGACCATCGCTTCAAACTGGTAACGGTCATAAACCAGCTGGTGCACGTCCTGCACAATACCCAGCGACATCACGAAGTCCATGTTGGGCAGGGCATCAATGCATTTGGTAGCCATATTGACCGTCTTCCGGCTGGTCCGAATCCTTTCCTGCGTATAAGGGTCAATAAAGTTCGGGGTGTCAGAACCGGTGCCAAAGTAGGCATTGCCCCCCTCCATCTCCATAATCCGCTTACCGGTCCGGCTGTTGCTCAGAGAGACCTTGCGCGGAACCGAGTTGAGGGCCTGCTCCACTAACCGGAAAGGTATGCGGACCCGCTTGCCGTCAACGTAGCAGCCCGCTTTCTTCATCCGCTCTACAGCTTCGTCATCTAAATAGGTAACTCCGGTCCTTTCCAGTATCTCCATCGCCGCGCCGATTAACCGGCGGCACTGGTCTTCGGAGAGAACCTGGAGGTAATTGCCTTCCTGTACCTTGTAATTACCTTTGATCATGCCAAACTCTCCTTTCTCCACTTGGTTTGATAGCGGCCTGCCTTAACTGATCAGCTTCTGGGCCAGTTCCTTGGCCGAGGCTGCATCAGGTGCCCAGCCATCGGCACCAATCTCATCGGCAAAATCCTGGGTCACAGGAGCCCCGCCGACCATGATCTTGACCGAA
>Ga0207421_10008318_pt1 | contig 10803 bp, 9 predicted proteins | sample SodLakKL_010_SED_4_FD_187542 | JGI IMG/M metagenome (GOLD analysis project Ga0207421, IMG submission 187542) | Alkaline sediment microbial communities from Lake Tanatar, Kulunda Steppe, Russia - 8KL_010_SED (SPAdes) (version 2) | ecosystem: Environmental > Aquatic > Non-marine Saline and...
ACTGACATGGCAAAAAGGCAACGCAGGAATGCCCCTGCGGCAACTACGGCGATCCCCGCCTGGAATGCCGCTACAGCCCGAACCAGATCACACGCTACCGGAACAAACTCTCCGGCCCGCTGATGGACCGCCTCGACCTCCACGTGGAGGTGCCGGCCATTAAATACCAGCAGCTTGATGGCAAAACAGAAGGCGAACCTTCAGCTGAAATCCGCAGCCGGGTGGAAGCGGCCCGCTCAAGACAGCGGGGACGCTACAAAAATATAGCGGCAGCCACCAACATCCGTCTGCGTTCAAAATACTTTAAACAGTACTGCTCCCTCTCAATCAACCTGTGCGGTGAAAAGTTCTAAACATATACAAGGTTTCTTCATGAAATCTTCACATTTCTGCTATACGATATTGGCAGAAGAAAAAAAGAAATGAAAGGAGAAATGAATGATGTCAAAAAAAATGATTATTGGTATAGTCATAACCGCTGTAGCCATAACCCTGCTGGTAGCTACCGTCGCCGGCGCCCGGGAAAGTGATCCGGTCCTGGATTCTCTCTATGAGCAAATCTTTGGACTGCGGAAAGAGGTTGTAGAAAGAAGAGTTGAACTGGATGAACTTACTCCAGAAGAAGGCGATTACAAGTTGGAGCAAATGGAAGAACGTTTTCAGGAAAGGACTGAAGAAGGTTTCAGACCATTTAACGGCATGTTTGGCGGAGGCTGGGGCCACCACGGCCATCACGGCGATGGAACAGGAAGTCACGACCATTGCGTGCGCTAATAGCAGCATAAATTCTAATTAGTGCCCCAAACCCGAACCTGTAAATAGATTTACCTAATAGTTAAAAGACCGTTCCTGACGGTCTTTCTTTTTTGCAGCCAATAGTTTATAATTTATATAGACTTTATAGGAGATTATCGAATTGACTATACCGAAAATCCTGGTTGTTGATGACGAAAAAAATATCACAGAAATTCTTAAGTCTTATTTGGAGCGGGAAAAGTATATAGTAATCACCGCCCACGACGGCCCCGAAGCGCTTTATTTGGCCGGTTTAGAAAAACCGGATCTGATTATCCTTGACCTGATGTTACCCGGTTTGAGCGGCGAGGAAATCAGCAAAAAACTACGTGGGGATGGGTCACGGGTACCGATTATTATGCTCACAGCCAAAACTGCCCTGGAAGACAAGGTTTACGGGCTGGGGGTCGGAGCCGATGACTACGTGGTTAAACCTTTCAGCCCGCAAGAAGTTGTGGCCAGGGTTAAATCTATGCTTCGCCGTAACGATCCAGACCAAGTCTCCCTAACGGATGTGCTGGTGCTCGCTGGCGGTGACCTGGAAATCGACACCCCTGCCCACCGCATTACATGGCAAAATCGTGATCTTAACCTGACTCCAACGGAGTTCAACTTGCTTTTGTACCTGGCAAAACACCCGGGCCGTGTTTTTTCCCGCGCTCAGCTTGCCGAAGCAATTTTTGGTTATGATAGTGCCTCTGAAGATCGGGCTGTTGATGCCCATATTAAAAACTTGCGTCAAAAAATGCATAAAGAAGGCATACCTCAGCTGATCAAAACGATTTACGGGGTAGGGTATAAATATGAAGAGGATTAAGCAAAAGGCACCCTTGCCATTGTGGCTGCGGCTGGTATTTTTCTTTTTGCTCCTGTCAGCGGTAATCCTGATATTATTCCAGGCGATTTATAGTTATTCACTGGACAGGCACCTGCAGGCTTATACCAAAGATAGGGAAGAAACCCTTAATAATCAGATTATTAGTTCCATGCTGGAGTATTATGCAACAAACGAGAGCTGGTCCGGTATTCATATGCCTTTACTTCATGCTGCCTTAAGTACCAATACCCGCCTTCTTCTTTATGATACCCAGGAGCGACTTATCGCTGATACCGGCCAGGGCAGGCACCATCACAGGATGATGACAGCTGATAAACAGCAGGATTTAGAGTACGCCGAAACTTATCAGTATGAACTGGGGCACAACAACACCAGGATTGGCAGCTTGATCATCGCTCACCCTCTGGAAGCCGAAGGCAGTGCCTGGCTTCAGCAGGATTTAATTTTTCAGCGCACGTTAACCAGATCCTTGCTTTGGACAGGGTTGATCGCCATCAGCGCCGCTCTTGTCCTGGGAATCCTTTTTTCCCGCCGGTTATCCCGCCCCCTGGAAGACTTCGCCCGGGCCGCAGTCAGGATTACCCGTGGTGATTACCTTTACCATCTGCCCTCTTACAACAGCCGTGAATTAAACGATCTGGCCCTTTGTTTCAACCAGATGTCCTTCCATCTCCAAGAGCTTGAAAAACTGCGAAAACGTTCTGTTGCCGATATCTCCCACGAACTGCGCACCCCTCTCACTACTCTGCGCAGCTATATAGAAGCTCTAAAAGACGGGGTGATAAGCGCCGATGAGAAAACAATGGGTATTTTAACGGAGGAAATTATGCATTTAAACCGGGTGGCCGTGGATATGGATGAACTTGCCCGGGCTGAAAGCGCCCGCCTGGAACAGGTGGAGCGTAAAAAGATCAATCTTAACCAATTTTTAAGGGACAAAATCGCTTCTTTCAAACCACTGTTTCAAGAAAAAGGAGTGAATCTTAACTTGCGGTTACCGGAAACTGATTTGATAGTTTTTCTGGATCCCGGCGCCCTGGGAAAAATCACCGGCAATTTGCTTGACAACGCTTATCGGTATACCGAACCTGGGGGAACTGTAAAAGTGAGTTTACAGGAAAAAGCGGAACTTGATCCGGCCGCAGTTCCGCCCCTGGGGCAGGAATCGCTCGATGACGAGGGCATTCGCAGTAAACTTAATGGTATGTATATGATCACGGTGAGTGATACCGGAAAAGGAATTAAACCGGAACACCTCCCCTACGTTTTTGAGCGATTTTTCCGGGCCGACCCGTCCCGGGAAAGAGGACAAAAACAGGCCGGTTCAGGGATCGGCCTGGCCCTGGTTAAAGAGCTAATCCGCTCGGCCGGGGGATTTATCCTGGTCACCAGCCGGCCCGGGGAGGGAACCGCCTTTTATCTTTACCTGAAGTAAAATCCGGTATTTTATGCTGGACACAAAGTACGCTGTCGATTTCTTTAATTATCACCTTTAAAGACAACAAAACTCCATTTTATAGCCATATATGTTTAAGAGTATTTTTCTGTTTAGAAACCGCCATTTGCCTGATTATGACAGCGGTTTCTTTCTTCTTTTTAACCATCCTGACCTTCCAAATTTAATTTAATATTCACAAACTCTCCATTATATCTTCACCGGATATTCACATTGCTAGCTTAACATGTAGTAATGAGGAAACAACAGCAGTTTCAAGGATACAGCAAATAAATACTGGCAAATTCATTCTAGAAAACTATTATGCCTGGTTATTAAATACTTGCAGAAAAGGAGCTTTAGTCAAAATGTCAAAACAAAAAAGTCAGTTACCGCTAATTTTAGTAGCAATATTTTTTGTATCATTTTCAACTCTTCTTTTTGAATTAAGTATAATCCGTATATTTTCTTTCCTGTTATGGTACCATTTTGTTTTTATCGTGATCTCAATCTCCATACTTGGCCTGGGAATTGGGGCCTGGCTGCTGTATCAGACTGGTTTAAAATCAAGGATTGATCAACATGGAACCCATGAGCTGGCTCGTTACGCACTAATTCTGTCCGGCGCCATTACCTTTTCCGTGATCGCTGTTTTGCTCTATCCTTTTCCCGGGTTTGTTTACGGTTACATATTGGCCGTGCTCATACCTTTTATCGCTGCAGGCCTCTTTTTGTCAGCTGCCTTTTACCTTTACGGTAAAGATGCTCAGGTGCTTTATTTTGCTGACCTGTTCGGAGGCGGTCTCGGAAGTCTGGCCGTGCTTCCACTTCTTGAACAATTCGGCGCGGTCAGTACAGCATTATTTATTGCTTTGATTCCAGCGACGGTCAGTATTTTTCTTTATCTGGCAATTGCAGAAAAGAAAAGGGCCCTGCACAGTTCCGTGGTAGCTGCTATTTTAACTGCTATCTTCTTGTTCAACATATACGGTGACTTTCAAGAACTATTACTTAAGGAGGGCCATGGAAGCAGCGTTAAAACCCTGTTTAGCCTGACCGCCGATGAAGAATACGACATAGTTTATACTGATTGGAGCACTTTTGCCCGGACAGATGTTGTAAAAAAAACAAATAACTCTTCCTCCTCAAAAAAGTGGATTTTTACTGACGGTGGTGCCGTTTCAGAAATAATTGCCTTTGACGGTGATCTTCAATCAGTCCAATTTTTAAAAGAAGATCCCACTTATTTTCCCTTTACATGGGGCAATTCGGAATCGACATTGATAGTCGGATCCGGAGGAGGCAAGGATATATTATTATCCCTTCTGGCCGGAACACAAGAAATAACGGCTGTAGAAATAAACCGAAGTATCGTAAACTCTGTTCGAAAATTCTCCGAATTCAGCGGCCACATTTATGATCAAGACAATGTAAAAACAGTAAAACAAGATGCGCGCAATTTCCTCGAAAAAGACCAATCCCAATACGATTTAATTTATTTACCGCTTGTGTTTACCCAGGCGGCCGGCCGCACCGGCCATGCTTTATCTGAAAACTATGTTTTTACCATGGAAGCTTTTAAAGTCTACCTGGAACGATTAAACCCCGAAGGACGCCTGGCTTTTGTCCTGCATGACAGCACCGACTTAACCAAAGCGATGCTGATGTCTTACCAAGTTTTTATGGATCGCGGCTTATCCCCTGAAGAGGCTTTGTCCCGAATAGTTGTAAGCCAACCCGCTTCAACAGATGAAAATCATGGTCATCACCATCCTGTTTTAGTTCTGCGTAACGAACCTTTTACAACAGGAGAGATTGAGGAAATACATCACAATATTAACCAAATGGGAATGGAGCCTTATCACCTTACAGGCCATGCTGAGCCGGTTTTTTTCAATGTTTTAAAGACAGGTCGAATGGAACTGTCAGACCTGTCTTCAGAATTTCCCTTTGATGTTAGCCTGGCGACAGATAACAGTCCATTTTTTTATAATTTTGAACGGGGAATGCCTGATTCTTTAACTGGCTTGCTGTTTGTGGTCAGCATTACTGCCGCTTTTGCCTTGCTCTATTTTTCCGGGACAAGAAATGATCTTAAAAGTAAAAAGAAGAAACACCAGAAATACTGGTGGCCTGTAGCGACGTTTACAGCACTTGGTATCGGCTTCATGTTGGTTGAAATAACATTAATTCAAAAAATGATCCTGGTGTTTGGGAACCCGGTTGTCGCCTTTTCCATCTTGCTGTTTATACTATTGATCAGCAGTGGAGTGGGCAGTTTCTGGGCCTCACGGGTTTCTTCAAAAAAGCTACCTTTGGTTATAGCTCTGGCCTCAGGGTTGGTAGCCCTGGGCAGCATCATTTACGCTTTATTGCTGGGCGATGCTATGCGCAGCTTAATAACAATGCCTCTACCGGTCACTTTAGGTCTAATTTTATTGATCACCGTACCACTTGGCCTTGTTATGGGTGTGCCTTTTTCCAGCAGTATAAGATTGCTCCGGGAGCTTGATCGTAAAGATATTCCCCTGGCCTGGGGAATTAACGGGATCATGTCTGTCCTGGGGTCTGTTTTGGCCGTAGTAATAGCGATGCAATTCGGCTTTTCAATCGCGTTTATGGTAGGCGCCCTGTGTTATTTGGTTGTGGCCATTGTTACCTTTACGTCACCTGCCATCCGCGAGGCAAGTATAAATTTATAATAACGGATAAAAATGCGGTAAGTACTTGTTTTATTGGAGGTGCACCTTACTTGTTTATTTAAAATGTTGATATACCCTACTGGGGTATAATTTATAAAATGCTTTTTTGGAGGTGAACTGTATGTATTTTGACCCGGTTTGCAAAAAAATGATTCCCAACGAACAGACAAAGGCCACTTCTACATATAAAAATAAAACCTATTCATTTTGTTGTGAAGAATGTCAAAATAAGTTTAACCAGGATCCGGAAAAATATATCGGCCGGAACTGGTGGCAACGGTTTCTTTACCGACTTGCAGAAAACAATGCTGAAGAATTCGGAGAACAGAAACCTTCCTGCCACGACTAATATCACAGCAGATAAAGGAGCACTGCCAGCATGTTATTGAATTATCTCGAACAATCTTATCATCTGGGTCCTCTGACTATTCATATCTATGGATTGGCTTTAGCAGCAGCGATAACGGCGGGTTTATTTTTAGCCCAGCATAGTGCATCACAAAAAAACATTAAGCCGGATCACATCTGGGAATTGTCAATCTATTGCATTATCGGGGCTGTAGTTGGCGCTCGGCTTTTCTCAGTAGCTATGCATTTAGATCAATTCCTGGCAGATCCGCTGTACCTGTTTCGTATTCATGAGGGGGGACTTGCATTTTACGGTGGCCTGATCGGTGGAGCCCTGGCGGGTTACCTTTACTTACGTCGCAAAAAACTAAGCTTTTGGACAGCCGGCGATATCTATGCTCCCGCCCTGGCCCTGGGGGAAGCGATCACCAGGCTAGGGTGCGATGTTTACGGGGTTGCTTCCAAAACCGCACCATGGCCCAGAATTGTTAATGGAGTAGCTTACCATAATATCCCTCTTTATATGATTGCCGCAAGTTTGTTGCTTTTTACCCTCTTATGGATTTTGCGAGATAAGGTGCAACAAGGTCAGCTTTTATTAATATACCTGACCGGTTATTTTGCCATCCGTACATTCGTCGACTTTTTCCGCAGTGAACCTGTTTATAGTATTTTTAATCAGGCCCAATTAGCGGGATTAGTACTGTTGTGTGCTGCATTGTTCGCAATTTATTTCCGAAATAAATCACTAGCCGGCAACAAAGGGCAACAATCTTTATAAATCGGGCTTAACACTGATCTTTTCTTCAATTTTTTCGTTTGTAAGCCGGTTTTTTAAGATATACTAAGAATTTAAAACTTAGGGGATCCATTATCCAAAAGAATATAGTATAATTAATATAATTACTATCAACTTAATAATATTAACTTGCTTATAGGAGAATTACTATGAATTATTTCGAAAACATTGAAGCAGCGATTGGGAAAACACCCCTGGTACGCCTGAACAGGATCACAACAAACTTGAAAATGGATATATTTGCAAAATTGGAGTCTTTTAATCCCGGAGGCAGTGTGAAAGACCGAATCGGCCTGGCCATGATAAAAAAAGCGGAACAGACCGGGCTGCTAAAACCGGGAGGAACCATTGTCGAAGCCACTGCTGGAAACACCGGAGCAGGCCTGGCCTTGGCTGCGGCAATTAGAGGTTATCGTTGCATATTTGTATTACCCGATAAAATGAGCACAGACAAAATCGAACTGTTAAAAGCTTACGGAGCTGAGGTTATAATCACACCTACTGCTGTACCACCGGACTCTCCGGAAAGCTATAACGGAGTTGCAGATAAACTGGCCGGGGAAATACCGGGAGCTTTTCGCCCCAATCAGTTTGGGAATTTAGCCAACCCTGAAGCACATTACTTGACCACTGGCCCTGAAGTATGGGAAGACACCGATGGAAAGATAGATGTTTTTGTAGCCGGTATCGGAACCGGAGGGACGATCTCTGGCGTCGGTAGATTTTTGAAAGAACAAAACCCAAAAATTACTATAGTGGGCGCTGATCCGGCAGGTTCAATATTATCTGGAGATACTCCGGCTCCATTCAAAGTCGAAGGGATAGGCGAAGACTTTATCCCTTACACTTATGACCACCGGGTTGTTGATGAAATCGTTCGAATAACCGATCAGGAATCATTTACAATGGCCAGGCGCATGGCCCGGGAAGAGGGCTTGCTGGTTGGCGGATCATCGGGCACGGCGATAGCTGCTGCCGTAAAATACGCCTCACGACTTTCAGAAAAAGCAGTACTGGTAGCACTGCTTCCCGATACAGGTAGAAATTACCTTACCAAATTCTTCTCCGACCAGTGGATGCGGGAAAACAATTTTCAAATAGAAAGTGAGTTTCAGCCTCAAACTCTGCTTGAAGATTTGAGCGCTTCTCCCCTCGCTTACTTAGGCCCCGGGGACCAGGTTGATAAAGCCTTTGAGAAACTTGAGACTAATATGCTGAATGAGTTGCCGGTTATAGATAAAGGTAAGGTAGTCGGTCGTGTAAACGTTTCGGGGTTAATGCAATTTCTTCAGCGGGGGTTGACTCCTTTAAATAGCCAAATTGGCGAGGTAATGGGCAGACCTGCAGTCACCCTGCCCGTGGAGGCGCCGCTTGAAGAAGCACAGCGGGTATTCCTGGCCGGCGCTCAAGTTGTGGTTCTAATCCAGAATGGACATCCTGAAGCTCTCTTGACACCCCGGGATATGCTGCTACAACAAGTAAGAAAGGGGAACAACTATGAAAAACCATCAATTTAGAACCAGGGCTATCCATGCCGGACAAGAAGCAGATGCCACCACTGGGTCAACCATTATTCCAATCCATCCTTCCACCACTTTTACTCAATCGGCACCGGGAGAACATAAAGGTTACGAATACTCACGCACCGGAAATCCGACCCGGGCTGCCCTCGAAGAATGCCTGGCAACTTTGGATGGGGGACTTTTTGGAGCAGCTTTTGCTTCTGGTATGGCAGCAACGACAGCGGTGGCAAATCTATTGTCACCGGGAGATCACCTGATAGTAGGTGCTGAGGTGTACGGTGGCACATACCGCCTTTTCTCAGGAATATTTGAAAGGTGGGGCATCACGACCACCTATGTTCAAAGCCGGGAAGCAAAAGATTTCGCCAAAGCAGTAACCAGTAAAACCCGGATGATATGGATTGAAACTCCGACTAACCCACTTTTGAACATCCTGGATATCGCTTCCCTGGCGGAGATATCCAGAAATTCTGAGATTATGTTGGTAGTTGACAATACTTTTGCCACGCCCTATCTCCAGAAACCCCTTTCCATGGGCGCTGATATAGTAGTTTACAGTACCACCAAATATCTAAACGGCCACTCCGATGTTATTGGCGGCTCAGTTATCACTTCTAACGAACCCGTATTTGAACAGGTTAAATATTATCAAAACGCAGCCGGAGCCGTGCCATCACCATTTGATTGCTGGCTGCTCTTGCGGGGCTTAAAAACTCTGGCAGCAAGGATGGAAGCTCATCAGCTAGGTGCAGAAAAGGTAGCCACCTTTTTACTGGAACACCCGGCAGTTAGTAAAGTATTATACCCCGGGCTGGAAAGCCACAAAGGACACCAATTGGCCAAAAAACAGATGTCCGGGTGGGGAGGAATGGTGTCCATGGAAATGCATGATCCGTCTTTATTGGACCGCTTTTTTAGAAACCTGGAGCTATTTGCCGTGGCTGAAAGCCTGGGAGGAGTAGAATCCTTAGCTTGCCACCCTTACTCGATGACTCACGCTTCCATGCCTAAAGATTTAAGAGAAGCTATAGGCATAACCTCAGGATTGGTTCGGCTTTCAGTAGGACTGGAAGATCCAGATGACCTGGTAGCAGATCTGAGATATGCGCTGGAGTCTTAAAGAAAGTCTCTGCAGCCTCCAATGATCTTCGATAACAACTTTTCCTGATGAACAAACAAAAGCATTATCGAAAGATACTTCTGCTGCATTGGCTTGACAACCTTTGTAAGCATTGCTACAATTTTTATCACCTTTGTAGTATAACTATAATACTTGGTTTAAACTCAAAACTTTCTATTTCCTGGGGAGGAAAGAACAAACTTCTACATGGAACCGGTTAAAATTGATGCACTGCAAAAAATTATTACAAACTTAGAGAGCGCAGTAGTCGCTTTCTCTGGCGGTGTCGATAGCACCTTGCTTCTAAGTTTATGTGTCCAGCATTTGGGAAATAAAAAAGTCCTGGCTGCAACTGCAGATTCCCCGACCTTACCCCGAAGTGAGTTAACCGAAACGAAAGAATTAGTAAAAAAGATAAATGTTCAACATGTAATTATCCCCACGGAGGAAATGAAAAATGAATGTTTTACAAGTAATCCCCCGGATCGCTGCTATTACTGTAAACAGGAGTTATTTACACAGCTGCAAAATCTAGCCGATAAATACGGGTTTAAACATATGGTTTACGGAGCAACCCATGAAGATCTTAAAGATTATCGGCCTGGAATTAGTGCTGGTGAAAAAGCCGGTGCCAGGGCTCCATTATTGGAAGCAGGGTTAAGTAAAAAAGAGGTGCGAGAATTATCGCATCATTTAGGTTTGAGCACCGCAGAAAAACCTTCTTCGGCATGTTTGGCTTCTCGGATCCCCTATGGCACCGGTATTACAAAAGAAAATCTTTCCCAGGTAGAACAGGCCGAAGATTTGTTGAAATATAAATTTAACCTCCCCCAGGTTCGTGTCCGGCATCATGGAGATATCGCCCGCATAGAAGCACCACCCGAAAATTTTTCAAGTATCTTTTTAAACAACTGCTATAAGCAAATCGCATCAGATTTGAAGCGTCTGGGTTTTTTGTATATAACCCTTGATTTGAACGGTTTCCGCAGCGGCAGTATGAATGAAGTATTAAAGAAATAACTTGTAATTCCAGTGGTTTTGCATCTTTACATAGTAGTTGCTATTGAAAGATAAACTAGCCGAACAACAAGTTGGCCAGCAAACTCACCAGTGAAGGAATTGCTATATATAGATGCTGTCTTTGAAGGCTACAAACCGGGGCCCTATTTTTGCAACAGTCAACAAGTTCTCCGTCAATAGCAACTGCAGGTAACGATTTAACTCCATAAGCTTTTGCTTTATT
>Ga0207421_10008321_pt1 | contig 10801 bp, 7 predicted proteins | sample SodLakKL_010_SED_4_FD_187542 | JGI IMG/M metagenome (GOLD analysis project Ga0207421, IMG submission 187542) | Alkaline sediment microbial communities from Lake Tanatar, Kulunda Steppe, Russia - 8KL_010_SED (SPAdes) (version 2) | ecosystem: Environmental > Aquatic > Non-marine Saline and...
CCATCATTCGGGCAACACCCAGCTTTTTACTGCTCGTGTGGTAAAACACATCATTGTCTCCAAGCAAGAACTCAACACTGCCACCACCTAAATCCATTATAAGAGAAGGATCATCAGGCATCTCTATTCCATGCCGAACAGCAAGACCAATTAATTCTGCCTCTACCCGACCCGGAATCGCATGTATTTTTATACCAATTTCATCTATAACCTTCTGGATAAATTCACCTCCGTTCTCGGCTTCACGAATGGCACTGGTGGCATTCGCCAGTATTCTAGATGAATTCTGATGATCCGATAAGGTTTTAATTCTTTTTAATGCTTCCAGCCCTCTTTTCATCGCCTGTGGAGACAGCTCATTATCGAACCCTTTTTCGGAAAGCAGCACCATCTCTTTTAACCTGTCAATAATGTAGAAACTGCCATCAGAAAAAATATCTACAATAATTGCATGAAAGGAGTTTGTGCCAAGATCAATAGCCGTAATTCGTTTAACGGGCACTTTTACTGCAGGTTGTTCCATTATAATTGTTTTGGGGCTGTTCAGTTGTTTAAAATGATACTGAATACACTTGTTATATCTCAATAGTAAATTGTAATCTCCATCTCTGATGGCGGCGGACAATTACGATACAAAATCCTTATCATTCCAATTAAATGCTGTTTGATAACAAATTCAAAGATCAACGTTGATATGAGTCAACAATCGATATCAGATTTCAAATCTGTACCATGGTGTTTTAATGGCCATGCACACACCATTTTATCTTCGTTGTTGTTTTCATCCCCGGCTATGGAATACAAACGAATCCGTATCTCCACACCCGATGACGATTTCATCGATCTGGATGTAGCTGAACAGGATAAAAAAGATTCTCCTGTTGTTGTGATTTTTCATGGGCTTGAGGGTTCATCACACCGATATTATGTGCGAAAGCTTGGTAAAAAACTGTTTGATACGGGCATGCATGTTGTCGCCGTTAACTTAAGAAGTTGTAGCGGGGAAATGAATAACCAGCCACGATTTTATCATTCAGGAGAAACAGAAGATGCCGGCACCATACTTCGCTGGGTAACAACTTATTTTCCATCGTCTGTTCAATTTGCCGCAGGGTTTTCACTGGGTGCAAGTATCATCCTCAACTATCTTCATAAACAGCCCAATAATCATACAATTACTGCCTTTTCGGCCGTATCAACACCCTTCAATTTAAAGTGTGGATCCATCAATCTGCAGAAAGGGTTTAACAGAATTTATGATTACCGGTTTTTGCGAACACTTGAGTCTAAACTAAAAGCGAAAAGGGAAATGTTTCCCGGATTGCCAATGTTTAACGGGAGTACTTTATATGATTTTGACGATCAAATTACAGGTCCGCTACATGGATTTGACGATGCAGAAGATTATTACCGGAAAAGTTCGAGCGCGTTTTTCATGAATGAAATAAATACACCCGGCTTGATTATTCACAGCAAGCAGGATCCCCTTTGTCCGTTCGAATATACGCCGGTTGACGATATTGAAACGAATCCCAACCTCATGTCCGCTTTTGCAGAACGCGGTGGACATGTGGGGTTTTGGGGACACCCGAACGGCTGGACTGAAAGCGCAACGGCACAATATTTCGCACAGTTTTTGTAGAACATTTTGTCGACTCGTCATTCAGACGGGTATTACTACTTTTTTTTAAAATCCACTTTATTGAACATTTATGAAATCTACCGACGACTCTTTGGTACTCATTATCGGTGCCGGTCCTATTGGCCTGGCAACAGCTATTTCACTAAAAAACAGGGGTATTAAATCTCTCATTATTGATCGCGGCTGCCTGGTAAATTCTATATATCACTACCCCATCAACATGACGTTTTTCTCTACGTCCGATCGACTGGAAATCGGTAATATTCCATTTATTTCCCACGGTCCAAAACCGACCCGAAAAGAAGCTCTTGAGTATTATCGCCGGACGGCGGAGCATTATGATTTGGATATAAATTTATATGAGACTGTAAAGAATATTGAAGGAAAAGACGGGAGTTTTGAAGTGACGACTGACAAAGGAAGCTATGAAGCATCAAAAATAGTGGTTGCTACCGGATTTTACGGTCAGGAGAATAAGATGAATGTTCCCGGTGAAGAACTCCCAAAAGTACTGCACTATTATGATGAACCACATAGATATGCCTGGCAAAATGTACTCATTGTAGGCGGTGGAAATTCAGCTGCAGACGCTGCTCTTGAAACCTATCGTTGTGGGGCAGATGTCTCAGTTTTAGTGCGTAAAAACACATTAAAACCTACTATTAAATATTGGGTTAAGCCAGACATTGATAATAGAATAAAAGAAGGATCTATCACCGGATACTTTAATTCTGAAGTGAAAGAGATCAGAGAAACAGAAGTAGATATACTGACTCCGGACGGCCTCAAAACTATTCCAAATGATTTTGTATTGGCCATGACCGGCTATCGACCTCACTACGGCTTGATGAAGGCCCTGAAGATTGAGCTTACAGATGATGACGTGAAAATGCCTGTTTATAACAAAGAAACCCTGGAGACAAAAAGGATTGGGATGTACGTGGCGGGTGTGGTTTGCGGAGGGATGGACACAAGCAAGCTATTTATTGAAAATACGCGAGTCCACGCTGATCAAATTGCCTCAGATATAGAGAAGAAAATTTAATTGAGCCAATGGTTTGTAAGCTTGGAAACTGGAATCAGGGTTAAAAATCCAGCAATCGGGTGTAGATATTTAAGAAGGGCAAAAATCTTGCAAGAATCGGACATCCTGTCCATCCTTTTATCCCGCAATCCTGTTTACATAAAAAAAGAGGGGCAAGCGACCCACATCACGCCGCTACGACCTACTACCGCTGCTGCCTTCCGACCCTGACGGAATTCATAGGGAGCTGGCTGTGTGGAACTTGCCCCAAGTCTTAAATATACGATTTATGATCTTTCTATGAAAGGTTGAAAACTGTTTAAATTTTTGATGCCTGATCAAAAACACCATCCCAATCCTTTCCGGGTGAATCGTCTTTTAATTCATCACAACGCTGAATGTATAATCGGCATGGATTTATTGAATCTGATTTTGTAACTGATATAAATTGTTCATCGTATACTAATTTTTGAAATTTCTCTTTCGCGAGCTCCCATTCCTGCTCATAGAATAAATTGGTTGCATCATGAAACTGTTCAACAGCTCTGATTCCTTTTGGTGAAGCTTCGCCAAGAAGGCCCATTAACTCATATATTTCTACCGGTTCTTTTCGTCCTTTTACCCGAATATTGTCTAAAAACCGAGTCAGAAACTTCTTTCTTTCGGGGTCAGCCTCATCAAGTGTTGCTTTGGTAATAATAGTTTGAACTCCATATTTTTTACAAGCAGATTCACAACGGGCGGCAATATTTACCTGATCACCCAATATGGTATAATTGAAACGCTGACGTGACCCCATATTTCCCACGACCATTTTACCTGTATTAACCCCAATTCTTATTTGGAGATCTACTATTTCCGCGGGTAAGTTTTCATCCAATTCTTTCCAGCTATTCCTTATTCCATCAAGGGCTTTCTGCATTTTTATTGCCGTGATGCACGCTCTGTATGCATTATCTTTAAGAGTAACCGGAGCACCGTAGAACGCCATTACTGCATCACCAATATATTTATCCAGTGTGCCGCTTTCTTCCATTATAATTCTGGTCATCTCTTCAAGATAATCGTTCATCAACTCGATCAACCGTGCTGGTTCAAGTTTTTCGGATAGCGTAGAGAAGTTGGCTATATCACTAAATAAAGCAGTAATTTCTTTCTCTTCACCCCCAAGCCCTACAGTACCTTCCGAACTTACCATCTGTTCAACTAATTTTGGTGACACATAAGATGAGAACATACCTTTAATACGCTTTTTCTCTTTTTCTTCACGAAAATATTGATATGCTGTCATGCTCCCATAAGCAGTAACAATTGCTATTGCCGGGCTTACGTAAAAAAGGATGAGCTTATGTGATAGAAACAGATAAATGGATGCTCCTATCCATCCGGCAAGGATAAAAAGTATAGAAGAAATGGCAAGCCAAAACGATAAAATTCCTGTCAACCCAACAATTAACAAAGAAAAAAGCAGCAACAGACTGATATGTGTAAAGTTTGAAACATGATATAAATAGTTTCCATCTAAAATTGCCTGCAATGCGTTTGCATGAATCTCCACCCCGGCCATGGCCATTCTTCCATTATTTCCCCGAACAGGTACAGAGTGTATATCGTGAAGTTCCGGCATGGTTGCACCAACTAATACAATTTTATCTTTTAATATTTCCTGCTGGAGAATTCCGTATTCCGGGTCATCAAAAAGATTCATTTCGAATGCTTCCATTTCTGTAACCGTTTCGAAATCTTTATCATCTATTACTTCTTCAAGGCTGATATAGTTGAATGTCCTTTCTCCACCATAATAGTTTAAGAGCATAGAATTACTCTTAAAAATGGGGGGCTCATATTCACCTAATTCTAAATTTTGTCCTTGTTCCAGAATATCCGCATTACCCGGCAACAAACGAACCAATTCAAATGCCAAAGAATAATATTCGTCTCCCATCGCGTGGTCTTTAATCAGGTAATGACGTATAAAATCATCCGGATCGTTGATCATTGCTACCAACCCGGTGGGATTTGGATTCGCATTTCTCAACAGAGGATTTGGCATTACAAGACTTGTTGATTCACTTGATACTCCACTGCCTATACGAGTTTGTCTATTAATATGTCCCGATAATACAACATTCTCATATTTTGCCATTGCTTTAGCAAAAAGTGAATCATTTTGAACATTCACTCTATCAGGCTGATCAAAAATGACATCAATACCAATTGCCTTAACGCCTGCACGGTTTAAGTTTTCAATCAGATTGGCATAGATATATCTGGGCCAGGGATATTGATATGGAATTTCTTCATCCGCAGTTTGACTAATTTCCACTATAATAATGTCGGAATGCTCAACACTTTTTTCCCCACGAATATCGAAGAGCATATCACGTGTTTTTAATTCCAATATTTGAATAGGGGCCAGATAACCAAAAATAGTAGAAAAGATAAAAACAGCTATCCCTATAGAAAGAAAACTTTTAATCCTGAAGTTTGACGTTTTCTTGAATAGGGTTCTGTTATTCATAGTTAAAAGCTGAAGATGTATCGAGCTTCTAAAATGCGGTCAGTAGGTATTCTTTCCAGATTTCCTGTTACATCCGATAAATTAGACAAGTATGCATTAGCGTGAATTGCATGATTTGTGTTCATTTTATATTGGACACCTGTTCGAATACTGTAAGCATTAGTATGCCTTAAGTTACGATCCTCTTCTGATCCCGGTTCGTAAAAATTATCAGAAGAGTCATCAGGATTGTTATTTTCATTTACCAGAAGTGGCCTGCTTTCAAACTGATTGCTGGTAATGGCAAAGTTTATATTCAAATTTAGAGTGCCATTCAACAAAATGGTATCAGCTCCAAAATCTACTCCTCGAATATCAACATTTGACAATCCACTTAACGATTCAGACTGATTTGTGCTATACCCAATTCTGGTACGTAGTGGCCATGCTATTCTCTCTACCCGGCTTGTTAATCGAACAGAGGTATTTACGTTATTGTAGTTTCCATATGCATATAATTCGTCCTCCCTTTTTGTTATCCCAACATTTACACCTATTTCGTGGTCCAGACTTAACAATTGAAAATCTTGTGTAATGGACGTATTAATGCTGTATGTGTTGCTATGCCTGGGATTTGGTGCTGACAAAATCTCCCCATCAGACAATGTATAGTTACGTACAGCGCGATTCATCAGTTCTGGATCTATAAAAGGGTTATTTCTTTCTGTATTATTATCTAGCAATCTATGCCGGGCCGATATATTTATACGCGGAAGCTTTTGACTTACAGGATACCAGCTAATTCCTGCTCTATATGTCGTAGTTCTCAAAGTAGCATCCCTTGTTCCCAATAGGTTATCTCTTAGATTTTCATAGCCCAATGTTACATAGATTTGATTACCAAAAAGCCTAATTCTATCCGTTATTGAGAATCCTGAAATATCCCTTCGAATAGAGCTGTTCGCCAAAGAATGGTAATCAGGCCCGGTCCATCGATACCGTATCTGTAATTGATTTCCTAAATAGTTTAAATTTAATCTGGTATCATTGGCAAAAATAGATGAAGGAATGAACGGGTCAGCAACAGTTCTACCATCAACTTCCTGTAGTCTTATTGGCAGATTATTCATTTGATCGCTGATAATTATGAGCCAGGAAAGTTGATCAAATAAATTTTCCAGGTCTTGGTCGATATCCAAACCCAATTCTTCTGCACGCTCTCGTGTTAAAGGGCCGTTTGAAATATCATAGTTCAATAAACTAGCTCCTCCTTCGGTCCTGAGCTGGATTCGTTGATCATCAAAAACAAATTTAAGCCCTGTACCCAACACAAAATTGCCCATAGGAGTAGGATTAGTGCCATTAATACGCAGGTTGTCTGGGTTCTGTTCAAGATTGCTTCTTTCAGCCTGATCTAAATGACTTGCAAGACCCGGATTTAGATTAAGTAAATCTGTATAATTATTTATCAGGTTTAGAGAAGTTGTGTCATCTTCAATTTTTAAGCCGTGAAGAGAGAATTCAAACTTGTCACGTTTTCCAAATGTAAGTTCACCTCCTATAATGTTTTTTTGGTATGAGCCACGCCCACCGTCTGCAAAGTCCAGGAAATAATTAGTTTCTACTGATTGGCCTGCCCTTATGCGATCTTCAATGCTGATTCCCTGATAAATATTTTCAATACTCCTGTTCATCCGTCCCATCATAAATCGGGCTTTAAAAAAATCATTAAACAGATACAGATGTGAATCCACACCTCGTACTCGCCGACCACTGATAGATAAGTTGCTTAAATAAGGATAGATATCTCCACCTTTTAAGTGAAAACGATCCTTATATCTGATGTCGGCACTCAATCGATTTTGAGGCTGTAATCGATTAGATTCCTGGGATGTAAGGTAACCCGACATTGAATAATTCCAGTTACCCTCCTGCCCCGACACCTGAACTCTACCGCCCAAAGCATCACGACTACTTCCCCCTATCTCCTGGTTTCTACCCGAAAGTTCAACGCTGCCTGAGGGATTCCTTCTTTGTTCGGTGGTTGCATAACCAATACTTTCTGTTCCTTGTCGATTAACTGCAAAGTTTTCCGGCTGGCTGCTTACTACTCTAAAATCCCAACTTACCACTTCAAAGGCCTCATTCTCTTTTTCAAACCGTACAGATAATGAATGAATTCCTTCATCCAGATGATTTGGCAGATATTTGATAACTGAGGAAGAAATTTCTGAGTCTTCAGAGACATCTTCGTCATTTACAACCAACCTGAACTCACCTCCCTCCGTGTCTTTCTCATCATAAAAAACAGCTACAGCAACCAGTAGGTCTTCATCCATAAGAGTTGTTCCGGGCCGGGGAGATAGAATTGTGTAGTCTACAAAATCGGCAATAGGTAAATCCTTTTCTTTAGAGTTCACTACATCTACTTGGAGAGGAGAGCTCCCACTATCAATATCCGGATACGTAATAGTTTTGCCTGAATTGGTAAATAATTTTAGATAATATTCCAGGCCTGTAATATTATTTTCATTAAATGACACTGGAAATGAGGCCCTTCCTGCCTCAAAAGCAACTTCTTGCCGGGAAAATGAATTACTACCCGATGTTCTCTTGAATAAAATGGCTTCGGTAATTTGTTGATTATAAAAACCCGGTGCTTCAAACTCCAAAACATTAGTTTCATGCAGTTTTAAAAATGCAGGTTGCTGATGACGAACTCCATGCTGTGCAACCATTGATTCGGTTACAACCACCATCATTACAGTCATTAGTAACAACGATTTACCGGTTTTTATAACAGAGCCATGCATTATTTTATCCCCTAATTGTTTTGCTCTATATAATCCATTTCAATTTCGCGGAGTTGGCCATTTTCATCTCTAAACCTTAGCTTGAGAGTCCTTTCTATTAGATCGGAATCAAGAATTTTATAATCATCAGATAATTCGGCAATTTCCTCGCTACTCAGTGTTCCGGTTTCAATTTCATTGCCATCCTCATCCACCTTGGCATACATGCCCGCTGTAATCGTTACTAACGCCCCTGATTCTCTTGCCCCTACCTCAATCTCCCCTTCTTCCACCCAATAATAACCTGTGGATCGGGATCCAAAAATGGTTCCTTTAACTGCCGCTACTGAGTTATGAGTCCCAATTTCCACGTCACTCCCCGCATCAGGATTGACATTCATAAATATTTCACCGGTTTCAACATGGATTATTGATGATGAACTTCTATCATTGCGGACTTCTCCCCTTATTATTAACTGCGATTCCGGACGTACTCTGGTTATACTTTCATCCATAAAAAGTATCATGGCATAACCATCCTGATTTGTTTGCAAAGTATCTCCGCTAAATAAAGAAGTACCAACCTTAGCCGTGTCCATTTGAACATTGGATATAAAAACAGAAGGAACAGATCGTCGGACTAAAGCCAGTTCATCACCCTTGTAAATATCTTTGATTTCTGTCCAAACCATCCCTATGCAAACCAAGCAAATAAGGCATTTTAAAGCGATCAGGCTATTTTGTTTTTTCATTCTCTAAGAAATTTTGCTTCGCCATTTTGAACTTTCTCAATCAGCAGAAGTAAGTTCTCTTTTGCCATTTCCCCAAAATATTCCTGTCCATCCTGATCTATGCTTTCTAAATCATAGTTGCCGGCTTGTAATTCTCTGGCTGTCTCATAACCAACTATCATTTCAAGTAGCCTAAATAATTCATCATCCTGAATATCAGGATCACCAGATTCATCAGGTGATCCAAAACGAAAACTCCAGATATCAGAAGCTGCTTCTTCTTGGTTAGAAGCCGTTTCAACTACTGAAAAAACTTGCCAGTAATATTTTTTCCCCTCTTGTAAAGGTTGAACGCCGGACAAAGGATATTGGAAACCCTGCTCAGTTACCAGAATATCCATCATCTCAAAATCAAGCAGGTTAGGAGTTGTACCCATTGTTGAGGGAGCAGTACTTCTTGCATTTTGAAGAAGAGTTTCCGGATTTTCACCTTGTTGTTCCTCTACTAATATGACTCGATAAGTTACATTTTCAGGCCCGTCCCATCTAAATTCCGGATAAGGATTATTAATAAAAGAATTCATCCCTACATAATCTCCGGGAGAAAAAAGCACTACATCCGGTTCCGAATCAAGCATTTGACCACCGAATGAAAAACTAGATCTTTCAATGGGCCTACTATCCTGAAAAAGTTCAACTGAAATAGTGTATTCGTCACTCGGAAGATATCTTCTACCTTTGAGTCTGTTCAAGAAATTCAACCCGCTGCTAGTCCACTCGAGAACAAATCGTAAATCTTCTTCAACTCCCGGCAAACGTTGTCTTGCCAAATCGTTATTACTGATAAAAAATGATTGTCCGGATCTTAAAGAAAAGGATTTAGAAGCTTCCTGTTGATAGTTTAAAATAGTACCTGCCCTTTGGCTACTCAAAGAAATATTTAGATGAAGGCCTTCAACAGTAGATCCGGAATTATTCTGCATGTACATATTCATAAACCGTTCACCACGGCCACCGGAGTCAAAAGAAAAGATTCCAACTTGTATTAACTGAGCGTCTAGTAATAATGGTTCCACATCAACTTCGAGAGAAATGTTTGATGATTGAGCAAATAGCTGCACACCAAACATCCCCGAAAAGAAAAACAGAATTATAATCCACTTATACCAATCTCTTTTCACCTTGAGCATCCCCTGTACTTAATTACTAATTGTAAGGCTCTAAATAACAACGAGTTGAAACAATATAAAAGAACATACAACAGCCCAAAATAAGATTCAACTTAATATCCTTACGAATAGAGTGTAACAATCAGCATCAAAGTTTCTCTTAATATATAGGCATGCGCCTTTCAAAGAACGCTTAAAATTAATTGGGAACAGTTACACCTAATGTGTAGTACTTAGTTCCAACAGCAGCTTTTGCTGCTTAATCAATAATTTGAAATAAAAAAATATGGAACTACAGGGATACGAACCCGCGGAAGCACTGCTTTCGCAACAGTCGACCCTCACACTCCGCAAAGCACAAATAAAAAAACCCGGAAAAGCCGTTAAGCCTTGCCGGGTCAGATTTATGTGGAGCTACAGGGATTCGAACCCTGGACCTTCGCGCTGCCAGCGCGACGCTCTAGCCAACTGAGCTATAGCCCCATGTTCAACAACTCTGAATATATGACGAATATAAAACAGAAGCCAAAAAAGGTTTTTGTTTACGTATTATGGTTATGTATTTTTGGTTGACTTTATTATCACAACATTATCACTCAAAACTCCACAGGAGACTCTTATGCTCAAAACACCAAAACTAATTATTACAGGCCTGCTCTTAGCAGGTTTTACATTATACGGATGCGGAAGCAGTGGACCTGGCCCAGAACCAGATCCGGTTACACTTGAATGGCTCATGACTCTATCTGACGAAGAGTTGAAGGAGCGCGATACAGATGGCGATGGACTTAGCGATTACGATGAAATCTATGTATACGGAACAGATCCTCTAAATCCTGACACGGATGGCGACGGACTAACCGATTACGAGGAGATTTACGAATACGGAACAGATCCATTGAATCCTGATACAGATGGCGACGGAATCAATGATGGTGACGAA
>Ga0207421_10008322_pt1 | contig 10797 bp, 12 predicted proteins | sample SodLakKL_010_SED_4_FD_187542 | JGI IMG/M metagenome (GOLD analysis project Ga0207421, IMG submission 187542) | Alkaline sediment microbial communities from Lake Tanatar, Kulunda Steppe, Russia - 8KL_010_SED (SPAdes) (version 2) | ecosystem: Environmental > Aquatic > Non-marine Saline and...
TGCCTCTGCTGCTGTTGCGCCTGCTGGCCCTCCGAATCGACAGTTGACTGATCGGCTCCCGGACTTGGCCTTTGAGCTGATCCGGCTGATCCGGGCGAGGCCGACAAGATGCTCGCGATCTGAGCCGCACCCGCAACGCCGACCGCTGCCGCCGCCGCCCATCCGAGCGGAGTCCCGCCGTATGTGGAGAGTGAGCGCGTAATACCCACTGCGGTATTTACCACCGCCTCCGCGATGCCTGCCGCCTGCCGGGCGCGGAACATGCCCTCCTCACTCGACGCCGACGCCTCCAGTATATCTCTGAATGCGCTCACCGCACTACTGCGTATCGTCTGCCAGTGCTGCCGGTTCGCCTGCTCCTTCCGGCGCAGGCTGCGCTCCTCCTCGCGCTCCTCCTCGCGGCGCAGCCTGTTTTTCTCATCGATTGCATCCTGCGCCATGTCCACGAGACGCTCTTGATACTCTGCGTAAGCCTGAAAGCTCAGCTGGAAGAATTCCTGGGTGTCAATGAGATCGCGCTCTCGAGCGTCGCGCAGTATCTCCATGCGCTCCTCATACTCGTCCTCTATAACCTCGCGCTCTGTGCGCATGCTATCGCGCAGCATATCGAGCCGCTGCCCGAGGCCGTCGTCCGTTAACTCGGTTAGCCGCTCTTCTAACTCCTCAATAAACTCGACGGTTTCCTTCGCCTGTATCTGCGAAATCTCGCCCATCTCCGAGACCTCGCGGATATAGCGCTGAGCAGCGCTGATAACCTCTTCGATTTTTTCCTTTTCTGTGATTAACCCTTCTTCGACTAACTCGTTAGCAACACGACGAGCCTCGTCATAATCAGCTCGTGCATCGAACCGAGTGCGTTCTGACTCCGCGAGATCTTCGTTTGCCTCCCTCTCGTCTTCCGTTGCCTCAGTTACATCTCGGGTAGATCGCAGCATATCCTCCATTGCGCTGCGTTGGTCGAGCACTTGATCGAGTATTATCTCTCGGTTCTCAATTGCCGCTTCAAGCTGCCGCGCGTTTCGCGCGTCTATGCCGAATAAATCCCACGTTGCGCTAACGAGGTCGGATACAATACCAAGATCAAATTCGCTCGTCTCCGCTTTGCGCTCGCGTATTGCCTCTATCTCTTGCGTGAGTCGAGCTTCTTCGCGAAGCATTTGGTTAATCTCTGCCTGTATCTCATCCTCTTGTCGCGCCGCTGCTGCACGCGCTGCCCGGTCATGACTCTGTGCCAACAAGTCCGATGCCTCGCGCATATCACGCATGCGCTGCGTGCCTGTGAGTACCATCTCGGCGAAATCGATCATGCCACTGGTAATACGTCCGAGCGCCGGGGCTAATGTTGCCGCAAGTGTGTTCGCAGTACCCGCGCCTAACTGCCCGAGTGTCGATATGTTGTCGTTTAGAGCCTCGATAGCGTCGGTCTGCGTCTCATCGAGAGCGAGGTTAAATACCTCTACCTCGCGACGTGCGCGGTCAATCGTATCGCCCGCGTCGTCAAGCAGGAGCATCATGCGCTGACCACTGCGCCCAAACAGGTCATTGGCAACACTCGCGCGCTGAGCATGTGATCCGAGGCCCTGCATAGCATCGCCAATAGCCTCGAACTGCTCGTCTGGCCGCATGTCTACCAGCTCAGCCGCGCTCAGCCCTATACGCTCCAGCGCTTCTGCTGTAGCTCCTGAGCCGTCAATCGCATCGCCGAGCCCGCGGTTGAGCCGCTCCATGCTCCTGGTCAGCTCACTCGAGCTAACATCCGCGAGGTCGGCTGCTCTCTGTAGAGTAGCTAACTCCTCGTTTGTGATGCCTAATTGTCGTGCAAGTTTCGCCTGCTCGTCGGCGGCCTCCAGCCCCGTGCGCACCAGATGTACTGTGTACGCAGCGCCTGCTACCACCGCCGCAGCCCCAGCTGTTTTGGCAGCCGTTGCAACTCGAGTCATAGACGTAGACATACTCCCGGACGCACGAGATACATCGCGCTCGGACGACTGGCTCTGCTGACCGACGCCCTCGATTGACTCCTGCGCCTGCTGCATGCCCTGTTGGAGTCCGCTGGTATCTGCTGTCGCTCTAACCTCGAGCGCTCTAATGCTATCGCTCACGGCAACCCCGCCATAATCTCGTCGTACTGAGCCTGCGTCACACCCGGTATCGGCCTACCGTCATTGGATAGCACAGGTCTGTGCTCCTCTGGCCCCATACGTCCCTCGTTTGCCTCCCATACCTCGCTCACTGTCGAGCGCCAAAACTCACTCGGCGCCCACCCCCACTGACCTACTGCGATTCGGTAGTAGGTTCTGAGGACTCCTGTTTGCTCGACCGCTTCTGCTTTCGACGCTCCACCCCTTTGTCGAGATTTTTTTTTATCTCGTCCCACCGGTCCGGATTGTACCCGGCGAAATGCAGCCGCACCGCGATATCACCGGCATAGCCCTGATTGCTCATAATCCACTCGCCGATCTCATCGAGTGTCGGCACATCGCTGTCACGCTCGGCCTCGGTGCCGTAACGCAGAGCGCACCAGTACAGCCACGCTATGTCACTGCGCTTTGGGTCGGATATACGCGACAAGAACTCACGCTCGGTGAACCGCTCCTCCCACGCTGCGACCACGCGGAACCGTGGCGTAATCCGGTATGTCTTATCGAGTATCGTCGCCTCTATGACAGGTATCATTAGCTCGGTACATCCACGTACTCAAATATGCCTGAGGACTCAAGCTCAATCTCAAATCCTACTGCGCCATCAGTCTCACCGCTGAGCTGCCCGGAACCGACACGGAAATCACCCTGCGCCTGCTTGCCCCACGGGAACTCAATCGCCCATCCCTCGAGCTGCGTGTCCGGGTCGAGCATTTTCTCAATGATATCGAGGTTACCGCTGCGTGCAAAACCGGTACCCGAGATATTGAGCCCGAGCGTCGCCGCCTCGCCGAGGAATGTCTGAAAACCGTCCTCGTCGTCGGTCGTTACATTGATGCCCTCGCGGTTAATGCTCACTGTTTTTGCGTTGAGCCCGGCAATGCGCTCGCCGTCCGGTGCATCTTTGATGAACATTGCTCTGCCTACATACCCTTTTGTTGGATCACTCATGTATCTCTCCCTATGAGGAACGAGAAATCGATTCTTCCGCTCCGTATTTGCCTGTCCGCCGAATCTATCTCTATATCGGTTGTAGAGAATATCCGGTCAATGGTTATCACATGGCCATTGTCCATGCTCAGCTCTGCGCGGTCAAGCGCCGCATCTATCACGTCGAGTATCTCATTAACCTGCCTCCTGCCGAGTTTGTCAGAGTAAACGTATATGCGTATCTCGCCCCTGTAGTTGTTCTCGTTGTCGCTCTGCCATGAGCGATAGTCAATGTCGCCGAGCGCCACGATAGGATACGGCTCGTTGGTCGGCACGTAGTCGTAGACTCCTGGGTCATTTGTCCCGTAGTCGGCGTCGGTGAGTGCTGTGTAGAGTGTCGCCTGTAGCGCGTCGCGTATCACCTGCCCCTCCGTGCCAATACCTCGCTCCACGCCCGCGTGAGCCACGGACGCCCGCCGCGCTCCGGTGCTCGTAGCTCCAGCGCCCTGCCGTAGTCAACGTTAGTATACACCGAGCCGTAGTCGTCACCGAACTCGACGAACGTGCCGCTCGCGAGCCTGCCGGTGTCGGTAGCCGGGTACTCGCCGATCCTGCTTGCTCTGTGCGTGCGTCTCGGGTCGGTTTTCTCGTAGACACGCCCGGACCCGCCGGACTGCAACCCCTCGATTGCCGTCTCGTGTACCTCGGCGGCGAACCCGTGCACGTCGTCGCGTATCATGTCGAGCCCCGAGACGCGCAGGAACTCGGTAACATCCTCGATGACCTCGCCTGCGTTGGTGACCGTTACGCTGATATTGCTCACGACGCCACCTCCAACTCGTCAATCGCAACGCGCGCGGATATGCTCGCGTCCACCTGCAACCACCGGCGCTTACCCTCTACATCTATCGGGCGGCGTATCGTGTACACCTCGCCTCGCCACACGAGGATGTCGGTGCTCGCCACGTCGTCGCGATACCGCATGACAAATCGATGAGTAGCCGCGTCCTCCTGGCCCTGCGCAAAGAACCGCTCGGCGGCGCTCGGCGTGTCGACTCTCGCACGGACGGTAGCGTACTCGCTCCACGTCTCATCGAACCCGCCGCGCCCGTCCGGCGTGCGGGATTTACGGTAGAGCATCACTCGCTGCCGCAGGTCTCCTGCGCAGATATCGCCGCACCTCATAGCTGCACCGCCCATACTCTGTTTTTGTCGGTCTCGATGCGACCGGCGAAACACTCGTCTACCGCCTGCACGACACCCGGATGCGCCTCGCGGTTATAGTCATGGCCCATGAGCCACCCGCCGGGACGGACATGTGGGCGCCATGCAGCGATATCCGCGAGCACCGCCTCATACCTGTGGTCGGCGTCGATGAACACGAAATCGAGATCACCGGGCACATGTTGCGCGGCGGTCAATGAGTCCTCACGGACAATCACCGCGCGGTCGGAGTATCGACGTGCCACCCGCTCGGCCTTGTCTCGCGCGGCGTCAAAATAATCTTGTGATTTACGCGGCAGCGACACATGCCCTCTATACTCACTCGGAGGATACGCCAACCAACGGTCTACCATGTAGAGGGTGAGCGTCGGGATACGCGATAGTAACTCCGCGCTCATCGCCCCGCGCAGCACACCTATCTCCGCTCCCGCTCGTGCATCCGGGCACCGGTCTACTACCGCGTGCCACCGCATCCGCTCGCCGGGTTTGCCTTGCCTCATACGCGCACCACCCTGTATCGAGCGTAGGTGTCAAGCGCCCCGCTCTCTCTCGCTGCTGTAGCCGCGCTACAATCTCCACGGTGCTCGTAGAGATATGCCGCATGCATGAGTATCCCATGCTGTATCAGCCTCGGCACATCCTCGGCGCTCGCCCCGTACCCGGCTTTGTAGTCGACTCGGAGAAAGGCGATCTCACGCCCGGTGTGATACTCGTGCAAATATATCCGCGCCGGTTGACTCGCGGTGTCGAGGGTGTAGTCGCTCGCCTCAATCTCTGTCGCCTCGCCCTCGCGGTCGATTACCTCCACGCTCTCTACCTCAGTCACCGGCCCGAGCGGTAGCGTAATGACGTTGCGGCCAAATCGTACCGGCTGTAGCTGCGGGCCGCGGCTGGTCATGTCGTACTGCCTCCGCAGCTCGGTTTCGATGAGCGACAGCGCGAGATATCCGGCCGCGTACTCGCTCGCGGTGAGCAGGAGCCCTGTGAGGTAGGTATCCTCGCTGTCATCATCGATGCGCAGTTGCGCTTTGAGGTCGTCGAGCTTCGCCGCTGGTACATCCGGCCTCGTGCGGTGCGATGTCGTGCCGTTTTGTATCGGCAGGTGTCTCACGTCTCTTAGCGGCATACCGTTACCCCCTTATAGGTAACCTGTCCGTATCCCTCGCGCTCTATCTCGCGAGCCTCGCAGTAGCGCAGCTGTACGAGTCCGCCAGCGCGTTTGCGCCGCTTATCGCCTGCGTGCATTTTAACCCACACTTTGTCGTTCGGTCGTAGTGCATTGTCGAGGTCACGCTCCTCGCCGCCTACGTCCACTCGCTTACCGTTGCCCTTGCCCTCTTGCGCCTGCGCGATTAGCACCTCGTGCCACCGAGTGCTCACCTGTCGCAACAGCTGCCGCGTGTAGTAGTGGTCGCCTGATTTCTCGCTCCACCACTGGGCCTTCTTAGCGACCGTGCCACGTACGGCGAAACACTCGGTCTGGAACTGCCGTTTGTCCGCGTGAGGGTCGGTGTTCCAAATCTTGTCGCCCCACCGCGCGACTTGGCCCGTGTGCATCTTGCCCGGCTCGTCTACGTCAATCAGCCGCTCAAATACGTCCGGTGCTGCATACTCGTCATCGTCGTCGATAAACGCGACCCAACAATCTTTCGGCACGACTGCGAGCAGTCGATTGTTGTACAGATTGTAATAGCCCGAGCCCATGTACGGCCCGTGACACTCGCCCTTGACGAGCATATCACAGTCTGCCGCGTAGGTGTCGCGCGGATCATCGGAGTGTACCACGTGCACGACACCGTGCGGCCACGTCAACGCCCGGACACTCTCTCGCATCCGGGCGTAGAACGTTGGACGCCCTGACGTGCGGGTTAGCACATACAGGACGTTATCCATTACGTGGCAATCTCCGTGTTGAGCGTGCCTTTAATAAACGCCTTCGGTCGGTAGACCGTGAGCGCTACCCGCAGCTCTGCGAGGATCGCAACCGCGTTGCGTACGAAGTAGTCGCTGTGATGCTCGGACACACGAACGCTCGCCTGCTGCCGGTCCCACAGCTGCGCACCGAGGCCGAACGCGCCGGTGAGGAATCGCCCCTCCTCCATTGCGGTCGTCTCGACTACAGGCACCCGCCACAGTCGCGGCTCTCCACCACCCGGTACGGTGGTCCATATGTAGTGCCCGTCGCTGCCTGTCGCCGTCTCCAGCTCCGCCCAGTCGTTGGGGTGCAGGATGATAGCCGTAGCCATGTACTCGTTGACCCGCACGCGCGCAAACGATTTGCGGATATGCGTCAGCACACCCGACTCGTCGGTGCTATCAGGAGCGCCGGTCGTCTGCACGCCGTCGGTGTTGTGGATGCCGAGTAGCGTACCGCTCTGCCCGTTACCGAACAGCACGTCGTCCTCCATCTGCTTGAGAACCTTGTGTCGCAGTCGGCTGTCGATATGGCTCTGCAACGCCGGAGCGTCGTCGAGTACCTGCCGACCGGCCGGTACCCACGCTGCAATCGTCTCCACCGGAGCGTTCTGCTTGGTGAAGTTGATCTCCATCTGCTGTTTCTCGGCAGTCTGCCCGTCCTGTGACGCGGCACTACCGTCCTCGAAGGCGTCGGTCTCGCGAAAAAACTCGATAGAGTCCGAGTTTGTCGGCACCGTGTTCATAATGTCACGGATGGTGATCTCGCGCTGACCGGGGTCGAAAAACAGCTCCGGCACCTGCTCCGGCCACACTGGTGCGCCATCCTGGCTGTCGGGCACCGTCGCGTTGTCGATGGTCTTACTCTCGAAGAGATCGCCGAGCACGACTTTATCGGTGCTCTTGGCCCCGCGAGAGCGTGCGTCCTTGTACTCATCGGACATGATGAACCGCTGTCCGGCGGTTGCTTTGCGCTCGCCGCTCTTGCCCGAGTAGTCCGGGCGGTCGAGCTTGGCGTGCAGCTCGTCGGTCTTTTCCTTGAGCTGTTTCTCGAGGTCGCTGTACTTCTGCTCGGCAGCCTTGAGGTCCTCGCGCAGCTGCTTACTCGTCTCGCCGTACTGCTTGATCTCGCCGTCCTGCTTCTCGAGCAGCTCCTTGAGCGGGTCGGATGCTTTCTTGAGCTCCGCCTGTATCGTCTCCATGTTAATTTCCGGCATTGTATTTCTCCTGTCTGGTTTTCATAGACTCTGCCATCTCGCCTACCCACTCGGGCGGCGCTAACGTGATACGAGTGTCCACGGCGGACGGCTCGTCTGGAGTGCTTTTCGGCGGCTCCAGCATTGACAGCACTGAGTCTATCTGACTGCGCAGACTGCGCAGGCTATCCGGGTCTATGCCCGATTTTGCTCCTGTGTTAAATCGCTGCGTGAGGCTCTTTACCGCCTCGATGGTTGCCTGCTCGTTTGCGGCAAAATCGACCGGACCAAACTCGCGCAACCGCAGCTCTGTTAATGTGCGGATGCCGGTCGAGTCATCCTGCCCAGACTTGACCGTCTCAAACGCGATTGACATCTCGCTGATAACTCCATCGCGTATCAGCTCCAATACCTCGTCCCCGCGTGGCGTGCGGCTGACTTTGCTCTCGGTGTAGAGGCCGCGTGCATCCTCGCGCATCTCCTCCGGTTTACCAATCGGATACATGTGGTTGTAGAACGTTTTGATGCGGTCCCGATTCTCGCTGATTGTCTTAGCGAACGCGCCGCGCTCGATCACATCGTTGTACGAGTCAACGTTGCCGAACGCCGCAGCGTATCCGACAATCGTTCGTTTGTCCGAGTCCGCTTTTACCTCGTCTACGCTCAGCCGTTTGAATTCCAGCTCCATAACGCCTCCTACTATACACCTGTATAGTATTACGCTGCAACTACCGCGTACGGTAGGTCACAGCGCATCTACAGTTGATGATGTTGCCCGGACTACCGCTCGGATCGCCCGGATACATTAGCTCCTCACCGTTGACGCGAAACGGCTGGTCAATCGGAACATCCTCTACCGCCGTATGGTCCCAATCGCTATTGTCGTGTGTACGCGTGCGGTGATCGTCCACGTGCGCCCAGTGTTTGACGCGGACTTTGCCTGAGTCCATCGCCACCTGTAGCGACCCGTTCTGCGCGGCACTGTGCGCCTCGGTGCGCGCGATGGTGTTCGCCCGCCATGCGGCTATCTGGGGTGCTCGCGAGCGTATCGCGCCGCCAATCTCCGGCACGCTCATGCCCTCCTCGACACCGCGCTCAATCGCCCGGCGTATCCACGACTGCGTGGCGCTCGTGATCTGCGTGACCTTCCGTGCGCCCCACCGTGAGATAAACGACTGTAGCGCCCGCTGTATCGAGTCGGGTAGCTGTTTGCGCTCACCTACTATCGGTAGCCCGCGCTCCTCGTCGTCGAGCTGCGATAGCACGCGCTCGCCAATGTCGGTAAACGCACTCGTCCACATGCGCTCGAGTAGCCGCTGCACCGCCTCACCGTGTGCGTCAACCGCCGCGTCAATACTGCGTCCGTCCTCGTGCGCATCGGCGGCGTCACGTATCGCCCCGCTAATCTCGCTGTGTAGACCACGCTCAAACCGGCGGGCAATGCGCTGTGTGATGCGCTCCTGCGCCCGGCGCTCGCGCTCGTCACGACTCGCCAAATGCGTCCTCCGCTGCCTCGTTGCTGCCCGGCGTCGTGTCTATCGCCACGTCGTCTCCCGCCGGGAAAACGCCGCTCGGCACATAGCCGATATCAGCGCCCGGTATATCGTCGGTGTTGAGCCCGAGCTCCAGCCGCTCGTTGATAGCGGACAACGGCACACCGAGCTGCCATAGACGTTGCGCCTCATCGAGCTTCTCGGACATGTTCTCGCGCAACGCCTCGACGTTGGACAGGTCGTATCGCAGCCGGACATCGGTGCCGTACTGCGAGGCGAGCTGTAGGTTTAACTGCCCCTCTATCTCGTCGAGTACCGGGACGAGCCCCTCGCGCCACAGTATTTGCCGGGCGGTCTCAATGTTGGCGAGCGTGGCATGCTCGTAGATACCCACCAACGGAGGCGGCACCGAGTAGGCCGACAGGATCTCTTCCCGCGCTATCTTGCGGCCTGAGATAAAGTCGAGGTCCACGGCGGTCTGAGCCATCTGCTGCCATTTCGCGTTGGCGAGTACCCACGGGTTACGCGCGTTGTCGGCGCCGGACTGCTCGCGAACCCACTCTTTGGTCTGCTCGTACTCCTCCTGACTGACCGTCTCCCCCTCCATCGTGACCACACCCGGCGGCACAGCCATGTTCTGGAGGCTGACCTTCTGCCAGCGCTCGGCCTCCTCATCGATGTCTACCGCTCGGGCGCTCGCCTCCAATGGCGCGAGGCCGAAAAACAAGTCGTCCGGGTGCGTGTATCGCAGGTGCACCAAATCCTCGGCGCGTATCTGTATCGGGCGGCCTTGTTTGTCGGTGTATTTGTACCAGTGGACTCCGAGCCTGTCAGCGAGTACATCCACCTTGCGCGGCACCAGCGGCCACACGTTACGCGGCATGCCGTCGGAGTTAGCGCGGATAATCGACATGTAGTTGTCGCCGGACAAATCGAGCATGTAGACCGCACGGCGCATAATCTCGGACCAGTCGTAGGTAGGATTAGGCGCGGCAATGAGTCGTGCCAGCGGGTGATCCTCGCTCGGCTCCCACTCACCTCCGCGTGATACCTCCACGACCCACGGCACCGATGCAACGTTCGCCGCGCGCAGGCGGATGCACGCATACACCCATGTACTACGGAGCAACCCCTCTTCGACGGCGGTGTCCTTGGTAAACGACCGCCACTTTGCCTGCCAGCCGACTCGAGGCATACCCTCGAATGCGGTGATCGATTTGGCCTCGATGATCTTGTACGATTTGCTCGCGACCGGTTTGTTACGTCCGAATAGTCTCATTTGCCCGTCCTACGAATACTCGTTTGCGCGGCTGCGTCAGCTCGCTGAGCGCCCATACTGCCGCGTCCATGCGGTTAGGAGACGAGGAGCCGCCCGGCTCGTATAGACACATCTCGTCCTCGAGCCCGTCGAACGGCTGCCGGTGTATGATCTTGCCCTGCTCGTACAGCGCGCTGATCGGCTCGGCGCGCACCGTCTTTCCCCGCGTGGCGTTGACCATCCGCACATTGAGTGAGCTATCGGCGCTGCGTATCGTGTGCTCAACCATGTCGCCCCCGTAGTTGCGCTCAGCTACCACCGCATCAGCATCCCATTTGTTGTACGCGGCGGCAACCGCTCGCGCCCACTGTATCGGCGTGCCGTGCAGCGAGTAGTCATCGAGCACGTACCACGTCTCCCCGTCCGTCCCGGCGACGATTATACCAATCTCATCGCCATCGGGGCTACCGGCAGGATCAACTCCTACCACGATACGCCGGAGGTCTCTCGGAGCCTCTCGGTAGATAAACCACTGCCTGCGCCACAGGCTCCCGGAGTCGAGCGTGTACTCGCCCGCGAGGAACCGCGTGCGCTTAGCCGGTGATAGCTGTTGCAACCGCTCGATGTACTCGGGGGATAGG
>Ga0207421_10008323_pt1 | contig 10796 bp, 11 predicted proteins | sample SodLakKL_010_SED_4_FD_187542 | JGI IMG/M metagenome (GOLD analysis project Ga0207421, IMG submission 187542) | Alkaline sediment microbial communities from Lake Tanatar, Kulunda Steppe, Russia - 8KL_010_SED (SPAdes) (version 2) | ecosystem: Environmental > Aquatic > Non-marine Saline and...
GTTGGCAAGAATGATACTCCCGATGATAGTTGCACCAATCAATCCGCCGATAATCTCAGCCGGAAGCCCGGAAAGCCCGAGTAAATCGCCAATCTGCTCAGGGAGCAACGTCATCGGTCCACCTCCCCGAGAACGATATCAAGGCTACCAAGCGCGGCAACCATATCCGGGACATACTCGCCCTCAGCCATGACTTCAAGCGATTGCAGGTTACAGAACGCCGGACTGCGGATTTTGAATCGGGCTGGTTTGTCAGTCCCGTCCGAACGGATATAGATACCGAGTTCACCTTTCGCTCCTTCGACTGCACGGTAAATTTCGGTATCCGAATCCGGTTTGAGCGTCCGCGGGACGTTCGACTGAATCTGCCGGTCGTCTTCCGGCCACTCTTCAAGAAGGTCAACACACTGTTCGATGATGCGAATTGACTGACGCATCTCCTCCAGTCTGACGCGCGCACGAGCGAAGTTGTCACAGCCGTCGTCGGTGATAACATCCCATTCGAGTTCGTCATAGTAGCCATACGGGTCATCCCGCCGGAGGTCGTAATCGACGCCTGACCCACGGAGAACGGGACCGGTACAGCCGTAGCGTTTGGCTTCTTCCGGCGGTAGAATGCCAGTATCGATAACGCGCATCTGGAACAGTTCGTTGTTCGTCAACAGGTTGTGATACTCCTCCAGTCGGTCAGGGAACTGGTCGGTGAACTCCCGAACCTTCTCGAAGTATCGGTCACGGGGTTCCGGCAGGTCCCATGCTACCCCACCAAGACGAAGGTAGTTGAACATCAGCCGCTGGCCAGTGAGGTCCTCAAGCAGATTTTCGATGCGCTCGCGGTCGGTGATTGCGTACATGAAAATCGCCGTAAAGTCACCGTATATGTCGAGCGCGAAGGTTCCGACCGCAAGCAGGTGTGCCGCAATTCGACACATCTCTGCAGACATCGTTCGGATGACCTGTGCGTATTCGGGCACGTCAAGGTCTGCCAGGTCCTCCGCTGCCCGGGCGTAGGCCCACTCGTTGAGGATACCGGCCGAGATGTAATCCCACCGGTCAGGATACGGCATAATCTGGTGGCGATAGGTCGATTGCTGGCACATCTGCTCTTCACATCGGTGAAGATAGCCAATGTCAGGGTCGACATCAACGACCTGCTCGCCGTCAAGGACGGTTCGCAGGTGCAACACGCCGTGGGTTGCAGGGTGGTGGGGCCCGATGTTGAGAAACATCGTATCGGAGTCGTCCGCACCCTTGTTCCGGGTTTCCATCGGGTTGACGTGCTCGCGCAGCGGGACAATCTGTGGTTTGTCCTGGTTGTAATCAAGTGAGAGCGGATACCCTTGCCACGTCTCCGGGAGGAGAATTCGGCGAAGGTCAGGATGGTCATCGTACTCGATGCCGACGAGGTCGTAGGCTTCGCGTTCGTGCCAGTTTGCGGTGTCAAAAACGCTTGCGCCGCTCTGGCTGGCCGGATTTTCCCGTGTCGTCGGCACGACAAGTGATAGTTCCTGTGTCGGGTCGTCGTATTTTTTCAAGTGGTAAATCGACTCGTACCGGTCGCGGTACTCCTGTGCGGTAACACAGGAGAGATGGTCAAAGCCGGCTTCTTCACGGAGGGTCGAGAGCGCGCGTGCAACATCATCCGGTCGGATGACGAAGGCCTCGCAGTTGATATGTTCTTCCCGGTCGATGACCGACTCGCCGAGGAGGTCCGCGAGCGCGTCATAGTCAAGTTCTCCCTCCGGTGTCTCGCCAACGTCCAGTTGGTGTGGTTGTTCCAGACTCATACTTGTGCCCAGTCGTAGCGCATCACGAGGTCGTCCTCGTCGATTTCATCGGCGAGTTTCTGTACCAGTGCATCGCCCTCAAGCTCACCAAACTGCTGGAGTTCGTAGGGTTTGACCGTCACCGGTGCGCTCTCGCCAGCCCGAATCTGTTCTTGCAGTTTGAGGATGCCGTAGACGAGTGCCTCCGGTCGTGGCGGACAGCCCGGTACGTGAATATCGACCGGGATAATCTCCTCAACGCCTTTGATGACGTTATACCCCTCCTGGAAGGGGCCACCGGAGATTGTACACGAGCCCATCGAGACAACGAACTTTGGCTCCGGCATCTGGTCGTAAACGCGTTTCATTCGCGGACCGAACTTCGAGACGATGGTTCCGGGGACGATAATCACGTCGGCCTGTCTCGGTGAGGCACGGGGGACGCCAGCACCGAACCGATCGACATCGTGTTTGGTTCCGTAATGGTGCATCATCTCGATACTACAGCAGGCAATCCCGAACAACAGGACGAACATCGAGTTGCCCCGAACCCAGTTCATAAACTGGTCGAACTTCGTCAGGACAAACGGCGATGCACCGAATGCCTTGCGGAGTTTCGAGTTAAACCGGTCATCGACGCCCGAACCCATCCGGGCCTCCTGTGTGCTCTGTGCCTGTTCCAGCGTGTCGTGAAGCTCTGTATTCTCGCTCATGGTTAGTCAATTAACTGGCGGTTTGCACGGGGGCTTTTGGCCCACTCGACGGCTCCTTTGCGCCATGCCCACGCAAGCCCGATGAGAAGGATAACCAGGAACAGTGCCATCGGCGCGAATGCCTGCACGAACCCGACTTCGCCCACAGCCTCCTCGAATATAACTGTCCATGGGATGACGAACACGGCCTCGACGTCGAAGACGACGAATAGCAGCGCGACCATGTAATACTGGATGTTAAACCGGACAGTCCGGCTACTTCCTGTCGGTATCTCACCGCTCTCGTAGGTGGCGCGTTTTCCCTGTTCGGGCACGCTGGGCCTGATAAGCCACGATACCACCATCATCGTGATGGGGATGGCGATGGCGACAACGGCCAGCAGCCCGATTGCAATCCAATCACTCATTCTCTAGGAGGTTCGACGGGGGACCACATAAGGATTGATTGTTTTCGGTGACGGTGAGAACGCCAGCGAATCCGTCAACCAGTCGCCAGGCACCTCAACATTGTTGATGCTAGAGCACGACACCCTTGCTATGGAAATTTGTATCGTCTGTTACGACGGGTTCGACGAACTCGACGGCGTCGGGCCATACGAAGTATTCTCTTATGCTGCCCGTGCCGGCGCTGACTGCACTGTCTCACTGTGCACCCTCGATGAACAGGAGAGCGTCACAGGGAGCAACGGGCTTACAATCCAGCCGGATGGCACCCTTGAGGACATCCCGCCGGAACTCCTCATCGTACCCGGTGGCGGCTGGAACGACCGCCGCGACCCGAGCGCCTGGTCGGAGGCACAGCGTGGTGTCCTCCCGGAGCGAATTGGTACCTTGGCTGCCGACGGCTGTACGGTAGCCGGCGTCTGTACCGGCGGCATGTTGCTTGCAGAGAGCGGTATCCTCGACGGCCGGCAGGCTGTCACGCATGCAAGCGCGCTTGCTGACCTCCGTGAGTACGACGATATCGAGGTTGTGGATGCCCGTGTCGTCGACAGTGGGGAGGTCCTGACCGCAGGTGGTATCACTTCCGGCATCGACCTTGCGCTATATCTTGTCGAACGGGAGTTCGGTGAGAAGGTTGCCGACAGCGTTGCCACAACGCTCGAATACGAGCGGCGAAAAGCTATTCACATCACATGAAGCGACGAGACTCACCAATCAATGACTGAAACAGCCAAACAACAGTCGCCTGAAGGTCGAATAGCGACCGTGCTAGGTCGCGTTCGTGCTGAACTCTACAAATCGCTTACCGAGGACTCAACACCGAAACAGGTCGCCGCAAGCTTTGCAATCGGGACGTTCATCACGATGATGCCGACGCTCGGAACCGGAGTCTTGCTCTTTTTCGTCCTGATTTACGTCTTCGACTGGATGAACAAGATTGCCCTCTTTGCTTCGGTTATCGTCTTCAATCCGGTTGTCAAGTGGGGGGTTTACGCGCTGAGTTTCGCGCTCGGCTTTTTGTTGCTCGGCCCGGTTGATGGGTTCGGTATCGGGGACACACCTGCACTCTCCGATGGCAGCGAAATCGTCATCCGGTTGCTCGTGGGGAACACTATCCTCGCCGTCATCGCAACGGTGGTTGCCTACATCGTCGCCTATCGAGCAACAGTTGCCTACAAGGCCCGCGAACTGCCGGTGCTCGAAGAGACCGTCGACCAACTTGTCGAGGAACTCGAACGGCAAGAGCCGACAATTAAAGCGGAGCCAGACCACCAAGCGAGTTCCAGTGGAAATCCCGGCGCTGACGAGTAACGGGAAGGTAGCGTGGGAAGGGGAGAGCAACTGTTTTGCGCCGCCCGTCCGGAGTACCGCTATGGTTTCAGAGCTATTCGACCCAGCACGCTGGGAAGAAATCGAGGCATTCGAGTTTGCTGACATTACCTATCACCGCGGAACAGATGTTCCAGCGGTGAGAATCGCTTTCGACCGCCCGGAGGTTCGCAACGCCTTCCGGCCCGAAACCGTCGACGAACTCTATACGGCACTCGACCACGCTCGAAAGCAGCCTGATATCGGCTGTGTGTTGCTAACTGGAAACGGCCCCTCACCGAAAGATGGTGGCTGGGCTTTTTGTTCCGGTGGCGACCAGTCCATCCGCGGTGACTCGGGGTATGAGTATGAAGGTGGCGACGAACCCGCTGCACAGGAAGGCGTTGGGCGTCTTCATATTCTTGAAGTCCAGCGCCTCATCCGGTTTATGCCAAAGCCAGTGGTCTGCGTCGCACCGGGATGGGCAGTCGGCGGCGGCCACTCGCTCCATGTCGTCTGTGACCTCACCCTTGCAAGCAAAGAGAACGCCATCTTCAAACAGACTGACGCGGACGTCGCCTCCTACGATGCCGGCTTTGGCTCGGCCTATCTCGCCAAACAGGTCGGCCAGAAAAAAGCGCGAGAGATTTTCTTCCTCGGACGGGATTATGATGCGGAGGAAGCAGCGGAGATGGGAATGGTCAACGAAGCCGTGCCACACGAGGAGTTAGAGGACGTCGCACTGGAGTGGGCCGACGAAATTACGCGAAAGTCACCGATGGCGATGCGGATGCTCAAATACGCCTTCAACATGACCGACGACGGGATGGTCGGCCAGCAGGTCTTTGCCGGTGAGGCAACTCGACTTGGTTACATGACCGACGAAGCGAAAGAAGGGAGGGACGCATTCAACGAGAAGCGAGAGCCACAGTTCCGAGACTATCCGTGGCATTACTGACAGTAGTTGCAATATCGGTCGACAGAACAATTGTTCCTGATACTGCCGGACGTAACTTCGTACACGTACTCGCCACCCCAGGGTAGCGAGATGGTTTAAACGCTTACGTCCGGTAGTATGACCACTGCCGTGGATAGTTCGCACGCAGGACCGGTTGTGACGAATCTATCACAGCTTCCGTCGACCGGTATGACACTCACGTGACCATCGTAGTCAGCGTTCAGGACTGGCAAGCTTCTCGCTTTTTGACTCGATACCACTGACCTCAAACCTCGCACCGCCAGTCGAGCCCTCTCGTACCGCAACCTCCCAGCCATGTGCTCTGGCAATCTCAGCCACAATTGAGAGCCCGAACCCAGTCCCATCGTCCTGTGTGGTAAACCCCGGCTTTAGCACTTCATCCCGATGCTCCTCAGGAATCCCAGCACCGGTATCTTCTACGAAGAATCCGGAACCCTCTTCCAGAGGTCCGACTGTGATTGTTACCTCCTCACCCCCATGTTCGATTGCATTGCGATAGAGATTCTCCAGCAGCTGGCGCAGTCTGCTGCGGTCAGCCTGGACCACCATTGGACCATCATCCTCAACGACAAGGCGTGCCTCGTCACTTTCGACCATTGCCCAGCACTCTCGGGCTAGCTCAGAAAGAGTAACCTGCTCCATAGTATCAACGTCCACTCCAGACCGAGCGAGCAGAAGCAAATCATCGATGAGTTCTTTCATTCGCTGATGCGCAGCAGCAACGTGCTCCAGTTGTGTGAGGTCGTCAGTTGCACGTGCCTGTTCAAGCCGTAGCTCGGCAACGTTGAGCGGGTTTCGAAGGTCGTGTGAGACGATACTCGCAAACTCCTCCAAACGTTCTTTCTGATGTTCGAGTTGCTGTCGGTACTGCTCACGGTCGCTAATATCAGTCAGCGTGACCATCGTCCCAAGTCGTGCGTTGTTAGTCGAAAACGGATTGGTTGAGAGTTGATAATAGCGTGTGGTACCGTCTCGCTCGACGGATATGACCTGGGTAGTTCCGTTCAGTGCATCCGCAAGCGCTGGTGCAACAACGTCCAGCGGTTCGTCTGTCGCGTTTGTGACGGCAGGAAAGAGCGATTCAGCGGAACGATTCCACTCGCGAAGCTGTCCATCCTGGTCTAGAACGATAACCGGGTTATCTGACTCACCAGTCAACTGAATCGTTTGAAATCGTTCGATGTAGACGTAGAGGATACCCACAGCAAAGGCTGCAACTCCCAGTGGCGAGTGTGTCACATCAAGCAGATATGGTGTGACGGCACCCAGAATGTCGAAGATAACAGGGAGACCCGTTAAGCCGACCACGACAGCCAGCGGCCTGGTGTCGTAACTGACCTCGAGAAAGAACTCAAACAGCATAAAGAAGCCAACGATGGCGAGTGCATACGCCAGCCCCATGACGAGCCAATGAAGCGGTTCGTGGTGGATAGCAAGATGCGGAAAGGGAGTGCTGACAGTCTCAGCCGTAAAATACTGCTCGTGAATCGGGTTTGTGACCTTTATTGCGATAATTCCAAAGAACGTCCCGATTGTGGCCCACTGAACTCTTCGGTTCCGATGGAGAGAACGACCCGTGTAGGCTGAACAGAAATACAGCCACGGCCCAACTGCCGCGATACCGAGGACGATGCCGACCACGAAGGCGAGATATTGGAGTTGTGGCGCCGGTGCGAGGAGGTAGGCCACGTGTGCAAAGGCCCACCCACCACTGAGAACGAGTAATGCACCCAAGCCATGTCGCGTGTCCGTATCTTCAATTCGTGTCAGCCCACGAAGGCTCAACAGACAGACGAGCCCCGCAATAGCGAAGGTGCCGACATACAGCAGAAAGAACGGGTCGCCGGCACCCTGAAACATACTCGGAAACAGTCACCGCCTATACAAGTAATTTGTTTTACAATGCTGACTCAATCGCTCGCGCGACACTCCTTGCCTTTTCAGCCAGTTCCGAAGAGAGTTGCCCATCCGCAACAGCCTCGTCGAGTTCATTATCATCGACCCGCTCGACTGTGCCGTCGGCATGTTTGATAACGTCGACGTGCAAGTCGACATACCGAATCTGGTCAGGAAAGACCTCAACTGGTGTGCAGATGTTCACGTAGGTTCCGCGTTTCTCGCCGTCTGCGCTCCGATAGACCGTTGGATACCACCATCGCCCCTCTTTGAACTTCGTGGTGGCGATATCGCCATCCTTGCGGTCGACACCGAGCGCGTCGTAGGTGCCACCACCGGAGAGTTCCCGTTCAACCGTGACAGTTCCGTCCTCGCCGACAGCAGTGACCTCCCCCCGTCCGAGTTCGATACGATGCCCAGCGGGCTTGCCGTGACCGAGCCGAATCGAATCGCCCTTCCGTGGCCCGAACTGGTCGGTGATGGTATCGAACGGGAACTGCTCAGCCGGGTCGATATCTGCGGTCGAGTCAGAATCCAGCGGCAGGTCAGTCCCATCTGGAACGATTTCCGGCGTCACCTGTTCGAAGAAATCGACGGCACTGCTCGCTCCTTCTGTTGCGGCCTTAATACGGTGATGGCCGGGCATCGTCGGCGCAACGGTCCGTCGAAGCTCGTCGAGTTCGAACCGCGATTCCCGGCCAAACCAGACGAAGTAGGTCCGTTCATCGCCCCAATACTGGGCTGGGGCAACCTCAGCTGGCGGTTCAGCGTCTGTGAATGCATCGTCAAGGGCAGCAGCGCGTTCGGTCTGCCAAGACAGAGCATTCGAGAGTGCATCGAGGCTGGCGTCGTCGGCATCCCGCCCCCAGTCAGCGGCCCACCCATCTGGTGGGGATTCGGGAAGGATGTCAGCTAGTTCCGGTGTACTCCTCCCACTGCCGTCGCCACCGCGAACGAGCGTCAGGAGTTCCCCCGGAATCCGTACCGTCACATCGAGAACCGGACGGCCGTCGACCCACGGCGGCTTCGGTTCCGTGACCTGTACGCGCAGCGTGTCTCCGGTTTCGATACGTCGGGCCGTTTTCGAATAAGGAAGAAAGCCCGTTCCATCGCCACAGTCGACAAGCGCGCCGCTACCGAGCGTTTCGACGACCTCCCCGGCATAGACCGCCCCACGCGGGAGTGACGCCTCCCATGAGAGCGTATCTGTGCCAATCGACTCGACGGTGGAGTGAACATCCGCAGCGGGAGTGGCTTCTCCCGAAAGTATCACTCCCTGTCTGCGGGCTGTCGGGTCAACCGTTACCTCGGCTGGCTCGACAGGAAAGGCTTCGTCGAACCGTTCCTGTATCGGCAGTGACGCCTGGACAACATCATCAAGAAGGGCAGTAAGAGCCGTGGTGTAGATACCGCGAATACGAACCGTCATTAGCTATTGCTGGGCGCTGGATGGGGAAAGCTTTGCTGTCTTGGCATGCGGAGTACGAACTATCGGACGGTAAGAACACGCTGACAGGCTGGAAAAATCAGGCTCCAAACGCGTTCAGAAACAGGATAAACACGCCAAGAAGCGTGCTGAACGCGATGACGGTCTTTGGGTCGAAAATCAGCCCCCGCTGTTCTTCGGCATCGAAATACCGAACCAGCCCGGCACTGGACATCAGCCCGGAGCCACTGCTTGAACTCATACCCCTATCTCAATCACCCGTCGTCGTAAACGTTTCGGCCGCGAGTCGCCATGAGAATATCCCTTATTTGTATTCTGAGACAAACGAAGTGAGCCTCTCAGTCACATCTGCTGGCTGTTCGTACTCGACAACCTCGGCGTGGGGGTTGCCACGGACCATCGCCGAAAGGTCGTGCTCCCCATCGGGCCGAAACAGACACAAAATCGGTGTTCCCCATTCGGTTGCCCGACCGAGTTCATATCCAACGCCGAGACTTGGATTTGTCACTTCCGCCACCACGACATCTGCCTGTCGGAGCCACTCGATATCCTGGTCGTGAATGTCGCTATCAGTGACTCCCTCTTTTGCTTCCTCTTCCTCAACGCCTTCAGCACCGACATGTTCGGTGAGGACAGTGCCATGTTCGTCGAGTGTCGAAATTAATTCGGCATACAGCGATACATCCGAGCGCCCGCCGCGAATCGAGCCAGCGAAGTAGATATCCATACAGCCGTCATTACAGTGGGTGAAAAGTAGCAGTTGTGGTCCTGTTTCGAAGGCGTGCCGTCCGCCTCAGAGTCGGCGGGTCGCTTCGAGCGCGAGCGTAATCGCCCGCTCGACGTTGTTTTTCGCTTTCTCGGGGAGTTCGTCACCCTCAGTTTCGCCCTTCTGTGTCCCTTCGACGAGGTTACCATCAACGGTACAGATGGCCCCGGCCCGCATCCCGTTGCGGCGAGCAAGTGAAAAGAGGGCCGCTGCTTCCATTTCAACAGCGAGCATTCCTGCAGCCTCCCAGTCGGTAACGTGTTCGTCAGTTTCCGCGTAGTAGGCGTCGTCGGTCGCTATCGGCCCGACGTGGACCTCTTCGTCATTTTCCTCTGCGACCTCGACAAGCGAGGAAAGGACATCGTAATCCGGGACGGCCGGGTAGGTCACGGATTCGTATCGTTTGGTCGTTCCTTCATCTTTTGCAGCACCAGTTGCGACGACCATATCGCCAATTTCGATAGCCGACTGGAGCGCGCCGGTCGTCCCCACGCGAAGCAGCGTCTCGACGCCGACGTTGTTGAGTTCCTCGGCGGCGATAGCCGCACTCGGCGAGCCGATACCCGTCGAACAGATGGTCAGGTCTCGGTCCTTGTAGGTCGCGTTGACGACCTTGTACTCGCGGTTTTCGGCGACTGTTTCGACATCGGAACACTGGCCGGCAATCCGGTCGACACGGCCGGGGTCACCGGGGACAAGTGCAATATCGGAAAGGTCGCCTTCGCTTACGAGCAGATGTGGTTGCTTTGCCATACCCTACACTCCGAGCATGAACAAAAAGAAGTTGTGAACTCCCGGTCCGAGGCCGACCGCTGCGATAATCGCAAGGAACAGATTCCCCTCGTTCGGTCGCTCGCGGACGTAATCAGCAAAGAGAACGACGATAGCGGAGGCAACAACGATTTTGACGACGACAAACAACCATGCCTCCCCAAGATACGGTTGTGTGGGGAGGTCAGCCGCGAAGTCCATCATCATCCGTGGAAGCGTCGACCGCTCACCCGCACCCATCAGCTCAACGCCGATAGCTGTCGTGATGGCATCGAAGATATGTCCAAACAGGACGAGTGCACCAACGTATCTGGTTTGTGCGATAACGTAGGTTCGCCAGATCCCGATGAGAATAAAGACGACAAAGGTGACGAACATCGAGAGAACGAGGCCGAGTATCGGCAGAATTGGGTCGACCTCGAAGGCGTCTCCTAGACCCTGCCAGACGGCCAGGCCGATGAGCGTCACCATGATACCCAAACCAGTTGTACCGAGATATCTGGCAATCTGGCGGTCATGGTCGTTGCTCGGGACGATAATCGTCGCCATCACCCAGATAAGCCCAAGGAGTGAAAACGTCGTCAGATAGACCGATGGCGCGGAAAACAGCGGTGCTATCGGTTCCGGAAAGAGGCCACCTGGAGCCTGGAGGTGCATCTGATAGAAGACGTGCAACAATGCACCGCTGACAATCCACGGAACGACC
>Ga0207421_10008324_pt1 | contig 10795 bp, 10 predicted proteins | sample SodLakKL_010_SED_4_FD_187542 | JGI IMG/M metagenome (GOLD analysis project Ga0207421, IMG submission 187542) | Alkaline sediment microbial communities from Lake Tanatar, Kulunda Steppe, Russia - 8KL_010_SED (SPAdes) (version 2) | ecosystem: Environmental > Aquatic > Non-marine Saline and...
TTGCCCGGAATCAACCATTTTTAGAATTTATCTTTTGAATTTCTTTTGAATTTCTTTTGAATTTCTTTTGAATTTCTTTTGAATTTCTTTTGAATTATGGAGGGGGAGATTTTAATGAGTAAGAAAATGCACTGCATGATAACTGTTTTGGCGGCAGGATTTTTGCTGTCCTGTGGTGTTTTGGCAAAAGAGGTAGACAGTTACGGTCCCGGCCCGGGGAAAACATCAGTTGTTGCCCCGGGTGAAACGGGAGTAAACATGGCTTCAACGGATAATCCCGCCAGTTACGAAAAAGAAGAATATAAAAGTATCCAGGCCGTTTATAACAATGATAATGAAAATGACAATAATAGCGACAACGATGGTGACAAAGAAGAAAACGGAGTAATTAAGCTAGGGCTGGGAGAAGCCCGCGACCGGATGGTGGAAGAAAGCAGGGAAGCAAAGAGGTTTAAGCTGGGAATAGAGAAGTTAAAGCTTAACAAGGATACCGCGGAAAAGCAACTGGAAGACCTCGAGGATGAAAGAGATGAATTAGACGATGAGGTAAAAGAGATGAAGGAAGAGCGTGAAGAATTAGAAAAGAGGCAAAAAGAAATTGAAGAAGAAATGCCTGAAGATTTTGATCCCGGGGACTACCAGTTTAACTACGAAGACTTTGAAGATCTGGATCCTGAAGAAATAGAAGAGTGGCTGGAGGGAGGAGAAAACGACAACAATAACGATAATAATAATGACGAAGAGGAAATTGACCCGGAACTGGTGGATGAGTATATGGAGAATTACCAGAGATTGATGGAAATAGATGCCATGCTCCCGGAGCTAACCCGGGGCAGGAGAGAAATAAAAGACGGTATTGTAGACTTAGAAGAAGGAGTAAGGGAGCTTGAGCAGCAGAAAGAGTTGCTTGACCTGGAGCTGGAACAGGTGCGACAGCAGCTAAAATTTAGTTCAGAAGGTGTTTACGTGGGCCTGCTTTCCCTGGATAAGCAGCTGGAAACCCTGAAAGAAGGTTTGGACACCGTGGAGAAAGTTTTGGAAGAGGAGAAAAAGAAGAAGGAAGTGGGAGAGAGCATTGCCCTGGCAGTGGAAATGGTGGAAATGGAAAAAATGCAATTAGAAAATACTTACAAGACCCTGGATGCTGCGCGCCAGGATATGGAAAAGAATTATCTTGATATGCTCGGATATCCTCTGGATGCTGAGTTAAAACTGGTAGATGAAGTGGCTTTTAACCTGGAAAGCTTTTGGGGGGATTTTGAATTCAAAGAAGTACTGGATAAGGCCCTGGAAAACGGCCACCAGATGGAGGTGTCCCGAAAAAAGGTGGAATTTGCGCAAGATAACCTGGACTGGGCCAAAGAGAAGCATTATTTCAGTAATGAGCCGGATATAAAAGAAATAGATTTAAAAGAAGCGAAGATTGATAAAGAAGAAAAGCAAAAGGAGCTGGAAAAAGCCCTGCACGCAGAAAAAAATGCATTTAAGGAAGTCCTGAGGGATTATGAAATAGCCCAAAAAGAGCTTTCCATAAAGAAAGAAATGCTGCGCGGAGAGGAGCTGCAAAAAGAACTGGGCATGAACACTTCACGCCAGGTGCTGGAAGCTTTAACGGAAAAAAATCAAGTGGAAAGAGAACTTCTGCAGGTGGAACGCGATGCTTACCTGATAGCCCAGGAATTAAAGCTTCTGGAAGAAGGAGTAGTAGTGGAGTTTGATACAGGTGATAGAGAGTCAGTCAATGGTGCTCCCGATGAACGAGAACCCGGGGGGATGGAAGGCATGGAAGAAAGAGAAGGTGAAATGCCAGGGCCCGGGGATGAAATGGAAGGATCTCCCGCCAACCAGCAGAGTCCCGGGGGATTTTAGTAGTTGCTTCAGGGGTGCTCCTGCAACAGCAGATTAACCTGGGAGCAGGTTTTTTTTAACATTATGCGTTTTATGGTGTTGCAAAAAGAACCCACCCTGGTTAGGCTGACTCTTTACCCAACAATCAAATTGAGCTGCATTATCAGTAGGGGGTTTTTTTATGGCCTATAATCAGCCGGATAAAAACAGCATTCAAAACCATCAAAAAGGCAGAAAAAAATTAATCTGGGGAATTTCGCTGGCGCTAGTATTGGTGATATTAACAGCGGCAGCAGCCAGTTCCTGGGAAGCCTCAGAAGAGGATGAAGAAGAAAAAGAAGAGAAAGAACTTGTAGGGGTGCAGGTGCCCGATATAATAGATATGGAAGAAACCACTTCAATTATTGGGCAGATAGAAACTGCCGACCGACGTATAGTAATACCGGAAATGTCCGGCAAAGTAGAACATGTACATGTAGAAGAAGGAGATGTGGTCTCTCCCGGGCAGATGCTTTTCACCCTGGAAGACAGGGATTACCGGCTTCAGCTGGAAGAAGCGCAAGCTGCCAAAAGGGGAGCGGAAGCACAACTAAAAGAAGCAAAAAAAGGAGCCCGGGAAGGGGAGCTTGTTGAAGCGGAATCTACGGTGGAAATGGCCAGAAAATCTAAAGAACAGGCCCGGAGGGAGCTGGAAAGAGTAGAAGAGCTTCATAAAGAAGGGTTTGTTTCCGACCAGGAGATAGAGCAGGTAGAAATGCAGTACGAGAATGCCAGGGAGCAGCTAAAATCCGCGGAAGCTTATCTGGATACTGTGCAAGAAGGAGCCAGGCAAGAGCAAATAGATGCTCTTTCCACCCAGGTAGAGCAGACGGAAACAGCAATTGAGCTGGCCGAACGTGCCGTAGATCGAACCCGGGTAACTTCTCCTGCAGGCGGGGAGGTAGCGCTCTTGGAGGCTAAAGAGGGCCAACTGGTAGGCACTGCCGAACCGGCGGCAATAATTAACGCCCCAATCAAGCAGGCCACTGCTGCTGTCCCGGAAACCTACGTTAACCGGATAGCAGAAGGTGACCGGGTAAAAGTGGAAGTGCCTTCCCTGGAGGAAAGTATGGTTGACGGAATAATATCAAAAATTGGTAGTCTTCCTCCTGAAGGCGGAAGTTCTTACCCGGTGGAAATCATGTTTGAAGACGAGGAAGTAAGCAAAAAGCTGCGTTCCGGGATGTACTGCCGGGCTGAAATAACTGTAGCCAGCAGCCTGGAAGCGTTGGCTGTTCCCCGCCAGGCGTTAATGCGGGAAGGGGAAAAGTACCAGGTTTACCTGGTAGTAGAAGACAATATCCTGGAAACCCGCGAAGTGAATACCGGGTTAAGCCAGGACGGCAAAGTGGAAATAATCTCCGGCCTGGAAGAAGACGACCAGGTAGTAATTGAAGGCCTGGAGGAAGTAGGGCCCGGGGATAAGGTAGAAAAAACCGAGCAGATCAGGCTGGGGGAACAGTAATTGAACATAGCTGAACTTGGTATTAAAAGGCCAATACTGGTTTTGATGATAGTGCTGGGTCTCCTGGTAGTTGGATTTATTGCTTTTAGCGAAACCCCCCTGGATCTTTTCCCCGACATGGAACTCCCGGTCCTTTTGATAACCACCTCTTATGAAGGTGCGGGTCCTGAAGAAGTGGAAAATATGGTGACGCGTCCCCTGGAAGAAACTCTGTCAACTGTTGACGGGCTAAATTCCATGTCCTCAACTTCCCAGCCCGACCAGAGCGTGGTGGTAATGGAATTTGACTGGGGAACCAATATGGATTTTGCCGCCCAGGATGCCAGGGAAGTGCTTGACCAGGTTTCCGGCCGCCTTCCCGATGATGTTGGCGATCCCAGGACTTTTCAAATGGATCCCGATATGATGCCTATCATGCAGGTAGGACTTAGTGGGGATTTAAGCCAGGAAGAGATGACTGAACTGGCGGAAGGCAGGGTCCAGAGCCAGCTGGAGCGGGTAGAAGGAGTAGCCAGCGCAAACGTAGGAGGGGGGATTGAAAGGGAGATTGAAGTCTCCATAGATCCCTATCGTTTGTCTTCCCTCGGGGTTTCTCTTCAAGAAATTTCTGAGACTCTGGCCGCTTCCAACCTCGACACTACCGGAGGCGAAGTAACCGAGGGCGACAGGGATTACCTTTTGAATATAAGCGGGGAATTTGAAGATTTAAGGGAAATAGAAAATCTTATTGTAGGTCAAACTTCTGCCGGCGTAGTCCGGATTGAAGATTTCGCCGAAGTTAAAGACGTGCGGCAGGAGCAAGAACCGCTAACCCGGCTGAACGGGGAATCCATGGTTTCTTTTAATATTCAATCGGAAAGCGGGGCCAACACCGTAGAAGTAGCCAGTGGATTAAGACAGCAGATGGAGGCCATGGAAGAAGACCTGCCGGGAAACGTCAATTTTGAGATTGCCATGGACCAGAGTGAATATATAGAAGATGCCGTGGATAACCTGGTTAATATAGGCCTGACCGGTGCTATAGTGGCCATGATAGTTTTGTGGTTTTTCCTGGGCAACCTCAGGTCTACCCTTATTATTGGAATTGCCATACCTTTATCCGTGGTAGGGGCGATTATTTTAATTTATTTCCAGGGTTATTCCTTGAACGTTATTACCCTGGGAGGGCTGGCCCTGGGAATTGGAATGATGGTAGACAACGCCGTGGTGATCCTGGAAAATATTTTCCGCATGCGGGAAGAAGGTAAAAGTCCAAAAACTGCCGGGGTCAGGGGGAGCCAGGAAGTAGCAGGCGCAATTACTGCAGCTACTATAACCAGTATTGCCGTGTTTTTCCCCGTAGTTTTTACCGGGGGGCTGGTGGAAATAATTTTCTCCCCGCTGGCATGGACGGTAACTTTTGCCCTGGTATCTTCTCTTTTTGTAGCCATAGCCCTGATACCGGTTATGACGGTTAAATTCCTGCCCCCGGATCGCGATATCAGGCATAGGAAAAGCGCCATTCCCCGGGCAATAGACAGGTTGATTTCCGGTTTGACTGAAGTTTACGGAAGGGCAATGAAATGGAGTCTGGGTAAAAGAGGCCTGCTGGTAGCCCTGGTTTTGGGCCTGCTGGTAGTTACCCTGCTGTTAATCAGGGTAGTAGGCACCGACCTGTTTCCCCCGGAAGATGCAGGGGAGATCAACGTGGTATTAGATTTTCCAGCCGGCACTTCCCTGGAGCATGTGGACCGGGAAATGCAAGAGATGGAAAAAATACTGGAAGAAATACCGGAAATAGATACAGTTTTTAGCAGTGTGGGGGAGGCAGAAGGGCTGGATGCTATAATGATAGGAGGAGGATCAGCCCGCTTTACCCTCAGGCTGGTGGACGAAGCGGAAAGGGATCTTCACACTAACGAAGTTGTAGAGGTAATACGCCAGGAACTCCCACGTCTTCCCGGCGTAGACATCTCCGTGGAAACTTTTGATGCAGCGGGGGGGCCCGCAGGAGAGTCCCCGGTAGTAATAAATGTAATGGGTGACGAGCTGGATGAGCTGGAAAGAATAACTGAGAATATTGCCCGGGAAGTAGAAAAGGTGGAAGGAACCCGGGAAGTGGCTACCAGCTTTGATGAGCCCCGTACCCGGCTAAATATAGATTTAGACCGCGAACTGGCGCAGTCATATGGCCTAACCGCTTACCAACTGGGAGCATTTTTAAATACAGCCTTGAGCGGGGATACGGTTTCATTGTACCGGGAAGGCGGGGAAGAATACGACATTAACTTAAAGATGGAGCACCCGGCAGAGTGGGACCTCTCGGCGGTAGAAAGCCTCCTGGTGCAAACCCCCGCCGGGGAGCTTGTTCCCCTGGAAAAACTGGGAAGCGCAGAAATGGAAGAAGCCCCGCGGGCCATTGAGCGGGAAGACAGGGACCGCAGCGGTAAAGTTACTGCACAACTGGTAGATCGCAACCTGGGCCCTGCCATGGCGGACATTCAGGAAGAACTGGAGGATCTGGAGCTTCCAGCCGGTTATTTTATGGATTACGGCGGTGAATACGAGCAGCAGGAAGAAATATTTGGAGATATGAGTGTAATCCTGGTGCTGGCGGTAATCCTGGTCTTTATGGTAATGGCGGCACAGTTTGAATCGCTTATGTATCCGTTTATTATTATGTTTACCTTGCCTCAGACCATGATAGGGGTAATACTTGCCCTGTTGATTTCCGGCCGGTCTTTAAGCGTAATGGCCTTCCTGGGAATAATTATGCTCTCTGGAATAGTAGTTAACAACGGTATAGTCATGGTGGATTATATCAACCAGTTGTACCGCAATCAGGGGTATGACCGTATGGAGGCCATATTAATAGCAGGAAAAAGGCGGCTGCGCCCGGTATTAATGACTACTTCCACTACGGTAGTAGGGATGTTTCCTCTGGCGCTGGGAATAGGAAGCGGAGCGGAAATGGGTGCTCCCATAGCCACGGTAGTAATAGGGGGTCTATTAGTATCTACTTTACTAACCCTGGTTTTTGTTCCCGTAATGTACAGCCTGCTTAATGATTTGAGCCTGTGGTTAAGAAAGAAAATATTTGGCACAGAAGAAACACCGGTTTCTGAAAGTAGTCAAGTAGAAAGCTAATACAGTAATGGATGGAAAAGGATGATAAAGTTGAAAACCGAACAGATTTTAAATGCAGCTGCGGAGTTGTTTAGCCGGAAAGGATACCACAATACCAAAATGAAGGACATAGCAGACATGGCAGAAGTAGGAAAAGGAACTCTTTATGAGTATTACCGGAGCAAAGATGAATTATTTAAAGAGCTGGTCAAGGTTGGAGCCCGCAGGTATCAGCAATTGACTGAGCAGCAGCTGAACAAGGAAGGTATTACCCTCTGGGATAAACTTCAGGCGATACTGGAACACCAGGTCGATTACGTCTGGGATAATAAAAGTTTTGCTTTTCTTTTACTGGGCAGGGAATCCTATATAATCACGGAAAGCGAGCTTTACCAGTTTCTTTACCAGACCGGCGAGGAGATATTCAAGGCAATGGAGACAGTGTTCCAGGAAGCTGTTGACAGCCGTAAAATTGCGCCGGGAAATGCTACTGTCTATGCCAAGATTTTTTACGGAATAGCTACAGAAGTAGTTAGTTCCATGGTGTTATGGGGAAATAACAAGCCCTCCCGGGAAGAGATAAAGGAAATAATATATACGCTGCGTTTTGGTTTGGAAAGAAAAGAATTGTAGAAACAATTAATTTATCAAGCCAGCAAACGACAGTTTTAGTAGAGGCATATTTTTTGAATTTATAAAAGGTTTTATTTATTCACTATAGAATGCAATAATCCGATTATTATTTTTTAAGTGAGGGGGTATTGTAAGTAATGTTTGATTTTAAGCACTGGAAGTTCAGGACACTTTTTGTGGCGGTTGTTTTAATTCTCATGCTGGGAGCTATCGGCTGTGGAGAAGAGGAAGAAGCGCTTAACGGAGAAAAAGAAAATGATGACCAGGAAGAAGTTAATGGTAAACAAGAAGCTGCAAAAGAAGAGGATAAAGAGGAGATTGATGAAGACAATCCTTACGAGGAAGCAGAAGAAATAGTTCCCATGGAAGATCGCATTATCACCATGGACGAAGAATTTAGTTCGGTCCTGAAAGAAGTTTTTGAAAAAGAGCCCAAGCTGGTTAGTACGGGAGATATTCAGCCACTTGATTATGTAGTAAATAGAGTAATTACTACTGATGACGTTACTAAAATAAAAGATCTTTTAGAAGAAAAAGGTTATGAAACTGTTGATTCAAGTATTGAAGGAAACGAATATGAGTTTGATATTTCCATTACCGAAGAAATATTAGAAGAAAAATACGAAGGAGATGTGGGAGGGAACATGTATGTGGTAATTTGGACAGCAGAAGAAGGAGAAAACGCTCAAAAAATTTACGTCAGGACACTATAAACAGTCATGGCAAGCTTCCACCTTTTTTTGGTCAAATTTTAGTATTCTATTATAGAAATTCCTGGTCAATTTTGATTGACTGTTTAACATCTGCCATGATAGAATACAAGTTAGAGTTCTATACCTGATAAAAGGTGGTAAAACCAAGTGGCAAAAGATGTATTGCTGGAGATCAGGAAAAAGCTGGAACTGCATGTAGGAGAAAAAATCAGCTTAAAAGCTAACCGAGGCCGTAGAAAAACCTATGAAAAAGAAGGGGTGCTGGAGAACACTTATCCCTCAATTTTTGTAGTAAGGGTAGACGAAAACAACTATTACCAGCGGCTTTCTTTTAGCTATGCGGATGTTTTGACAGAGACGGTTAAGCTTAGCTTTAAAAAAGATAATATGGACAGCGTGGCTTCCGGTTTAAAGTAAGATTTAGATGATTTAGATATAGTATCTTACTAAAAAAGAACCAGTAGTGGGGGTTCTTTTTTTTTATATACATAAATATCAAAGCAGGGATTATATTTTCACGCATCATAAAGAACGCAGGGGTAAAAATATAAAAGCCACCCTGAATAACAAAGGGGTGATGTTTTTGGCCCGTCGTCGTCCCGTAATGTCGGAATCACTTAAATATGAAATAGCCAAAGAGCTGGGGGTTGACGACATTGTAAAAAGAGAAGGCTGGGGAAGCGTTTCTTCTCGTGACTGTGGCAACATGGTCCGAGTAGCCGTGGAAAAGGCAGAAGAAATATTCTCCCAAAGGAAACAACAGTAAAAGGGTGGCAGGATATGCCCCTTAAACAGGGGCATATCCTTATTTATGATGTGTTGAATCTAAAGCAAAATTTCTGTGCAACACAAAATGTTATTACAAACATTAAGGGGAACTTATTTCCTTTTTCCACAGAGCTAATTGCTATTTTGCCTGGTTACCCACTTGTGAGTAGTCACTTTTTTATAAAACTTATCCCTTGTTTCTATCTTTTTGTTTTTTGAAGGAATTCAGCTTGTTCTGTGGAATTTAGTTAAAAACAATTGTGTAGCCTTTACACCTGGAAGGAGGGAAGAGGATGAAGAGAGCTCTTCTGGTTATTGACATGGTAAAAGATTTTGTTGAAGAGGAGGGAGCTTTAAGTGTTGGCCCGGTGGGTAAAAAGATAATACCCACGATAAAGAAAAGGTTGGAAGAATACCGCAGCAACAATGAGCCGGTAATATTTATTGGTGACAGCCATTTGCCCGATGATTCCGAGTTTGATATGTTTCCACCCCACTGCCTGTCAGGGGAAGCAGGGGCGGAAATAGTGGAAGAGCTGCAACCTCAAAAAGGAGAAAGAATAATTCCCAAGAGGAGATTCAGCGCGTTTTTTGGCACTGACCTGGATCTTGCCCTCCGTGAGAAAGGAGTGGAAAGAATAGAATTGACCGGCACCTGTACCAACATATGTATTTTGTATACGGCAGCTGAAGCAAGGATGCTCAACTATGAAGTGGAGGTTCGTTCTGATACTGTAGCCAGCTTTGATGAAGAGGCCCACCGGTTTGCATTAAAGGAAATGGAAAATACGCTGGGAGTTAAAGTTATAAGTTAGTTTCCAGTAATGAGGTAGGAGGTTATTTTCTTGCAGTGGGATCTTATTACCCTAGAGGAAATTTACGGATACCAGGTAGAGCCGGATAGGTACTTGAATTCCGCTACCCCTGAAGAGGTGCTCAGGGGCCTGACTACGGATATTTATTTTATAAGGACTCGCGAAATTTTAAACTCGTTGGGTTTACTGGAAGCCGAGGTGTCGGCAGAAATATTTTCTACTGCTAATGGAGTATTGGCCGGTGTCGAAGAAGCGGTAAATTTCCTTCGAAAAGTTAACGGTAGCAGTCAGCTGAAGGTATGGACTGTACCGGAGGGGGAATATATACAGGAAAAAGAAGTAGTGTTTCGCATAGAGGGCCCGTACGGGGTGTTTGGGGCTTACGAAACTACTTTGCTGGGCATGCTGGCCAGTTCCAGCGGCTGGGCTACGGCTGCCCGGGAGTGTAAAGAAGCGGCCGGAGAGAAAAATGTTTTTTGCTTTGGAGCCAGGCATGTCCACCCGTCTGTGGCCCCGGTGATGGAGAGGGCGGCCCTGGTAGGTGGGGCTGATGGATGCAGCTGTATTCTGGGAGCCAGGTTAAAGGACAGGCTACCGGTTGGTACCGTCCCGCACGCGGTATTTTTGGTGGCAGGAGATACGGTAAAGGTAGCTGAAAAATACGATGAAATAATGCACCAGGATTCTCCGCGGATAATCCTGGTGGATACTTTTAAAGACGAAGCGGAGGAAGCTTTAAGGGTGGCGGAAGCTTTAAAAGAAAACTTGGACGGTGTACGCCTGGACACACCTGGTGAAAGGGGTGGAGTTACTGCTGGCCTGGTGCGGGAAGTCAAGGCGCGCCTGCAGCAGGCCGGGCACTCGCAAGTGCAGGTTTTTGTATCTGGCGGCATGACTGCCGAGCGGATTGCCCTGCTTTCGCAAGCCGGGGCGGATGCTTTTGGCGTAGGTAGCTATATTTCCAGGGCCCCGGCAATAGATATGACTATGGACATAAAAGAGGTTAATGGAAAACCCGTGGCTAAAAGAGGCCGTATACCCGGCAGGATTTTAAACGAGCGACTGGTGGAGACAGGGCTTTAAATAAATCGCCAAGAATTCTCCTGCCTCTAAGCGCAAGGAAGTATAAAATAACCCAAAAATTGTAGCTTTACCCCCCGGTGTCAAGCAACACCCACATTGGTACGAAACATCTTCCTCCCCTTTGGGGCTTCTTTCTTCCCCCCAACGGGGGGGAAGATTAAGATGGGGGGGTACCTTATTAGAAGTTGGAAGTCAGAGGTCAGAAGTCAGAAGTAAAAGGTGAGAAATATAAAGACCACCCATTCAAGAAGTCAGAGGTGAGAGGTCAGAAAGCAACGAGCTTTGCCCTGTGGTGCAGTAAGCAAAAGGGTTGTGTTTATACCGGC